>OBVS01000005.1_pt1 | contig 404500 bp, 392 predicted proteins | sample 1476211 | NCBI WGS metagenome assembly OBVS01 (sample SAMEA2580025, study PRJEB22360) | human gut metagenome | biome: human gut; feature: human-associated habitat; material: faeces | place: Denmark | collected 2008/2010 | reverse complement strand
CAGGTGCATTAGCTGCCATAATTAAAGAAAAAAATATAGTAGAAATCCAAGCAGTAGGAGCAGGTGCTATAAATCAAGCCGTAAAAGCAATTGCTATAGCAAGAGGCTTCGTTGCCCCTAGCGGAAAAGATATTGTTTGTGTTCCAGCATTCACTGATATTGAAATAGATGGTGAAGAAAGAACAGCAATAAAACTAATCGTTCAACCAAGATAGTAAGTTCTGAAATTTAATTTGGGGAGAGAATTTATTTTAGGGGAGATAAAGAAAAGGACTACATTAATGGTAGTTCTTTTTCATATTAAGGAAAATAGATGTTATAAGCCTTGAAATTTTTTTTATTTACATATATAATGAAATAGTTAAATAGATAACTATTTTAAATTTAATGTAAAGAGGTGTGTTTAATGGTATCTAAAGAAGTTGTAGTAAACAACGGAACTGGTTTACATGCTAGACCAGCAACTTTATTAGTAAAGAAAGCTTCATCTTTCAAGTCAGATGTAAGCATAGAATTTAACGGCAAGAAAGCAAACGTTAAGAGTTTAATAGGAGTTCTTTCTTTAGGAGTAACTAAAGGAGCTGCTATTACTGTTTTAGCAAGCGGAGATGACGAAGCTTTAGCAGTAGAAGAAATATCTAACTTAATAGCTAGTTTAGAAGACTAATAAAAAAGTGCCAATAGGCACTTTTTTTATGTATAAGAAAGTTTAGGGTTTAAAATGAGGTTATATAAAATATTTAGCACTTTTAAATTGAAAAATATATTTATTTGATTTTTTCTTTTTTAAGTTTTTAAGTGGGTATATATAAGTTTAAGTTAATATTGAAATAAGTAGTAGTATAAGTAAACTTATATATGCTCACTTTTTTATATAGTTAATAGTTATAATAGTATGTAGTTAACTGAATAATTTCAAGGATCTGCATCTAAATATTAAAGAAATCAAGTCGATAGCTCCAGCAAATACTGCGATATATATTATTCTTTGTAATAAGACTGATCCACCAACTAAGAAAGTAACTAAGTTTACACTTAACAAACCAATAAATCCCCAATTAATTGCTCCAATTAACACCAATAAAAAAGATATTTTGTCAACTATATTTATTTTACACATAATTTTCCCTCCTTATGAATTGATACAGTATATATATATTAAAAAATAACAAAAATATAACTGAAAATTATTTTAAAAATACTGAAAAAATAATTAGGTTATGTTATAATACGAATTATTACATAAAAAAATAAAAATTTATTCGGAGGTTATCTAAGGATGAAAGATTTATATAATTCACCATTAAACTCAAGGTATGCTTCAAAGGAAATGAGTTTCATATTTTCAGATGATATGAAATTTTCAACATGGAGAAAGTTATGGGTTGCATTAGCAGAAGGAGAAAAAGAATTAGGTTTAAATATAACTGAAGAGCAAATAGATGAACTGAAATCTAATATATATAATATAAATTACGATGAAGCAATAAAAAGAGAAAAAGAAGTTAGACATGATGTTATGAGCCATGTATATGCATATGGATTGCAATGCCCTAGTGCCAAAGGAATTATTCATTTAGGAGCAACTAGTTGTTATGTAGGTGATAATACAGACATAATTATTATGAGAGATGCTTTATTATTAATTAAAAAGAAGGTAGTAACAGTATTAAATCATTTATCAAATTTTGCAATAAAATATAAAGATATGCCAACTCTTGGATTTACACATTTTCAGCCTGCACAATTGACTACTGTAGGAAAAAGAGCAACTCTTTGGATGCAAGATTTAGTATTAGATATAGAGAATATAGAATTTTTATTATCAACATTAAAGTTAAGAGGAGTTAAAGGAACTACAGGTACTCAAGCAAGTTTTATGACTTTGTTTAATAATGATGAAGAAAAAGTTAAAGAATTAGATAGTATAGTAGCAAAGAAAATGGGCTTTGAAAAAAGTTATGGCGTTACTGGGCAAACATATCCTAGAAAATTAGATTCTATAGTATTAAATAGATTATCAGAAATTGCTCAAAGTGCTTATAAATTTAGTAATGATTTAAGATTATTGCAAAGCATGAAAGAGATTGAAGAACCATTTGAAAAAAATCAAATAGGATCATCTGCTATGGCATATAAGAGAAATCCTATGAGAAGTGAGAGGATGGGATCTTTAGCAAGATATGTGATAGTGAATTCATTAAATCCAGCAATAACAGCTGCAACTCAATGGTTTGAAAGAACTTTAGATGATTCAGCAAATAAAAGAATTGCAGTAGCAGAAGCTTTCTTGGCCTTAGATGGAGTTTTAAACTTATATATAAATATTGCAGAAAATATGGTTGTATATGAAAAAGTAATAAGTGCACATGTAAATAATGAATTACCTTTTATGGCTACAGAAAATATAATGATGGAAGCAGTTAAAAGAGGTGGAGATAGACAAGAGCTTCATGAAAAAATTAGAATTCATTCAATGGCAGCTGCACAAAGAGTAAAAGGTGAAGGATTAGATAATGATTTAATTGAGAGAATTATAAAAGATGATGGCTTTATGTTAAGTGAAGAAGAAATAAGAAGTATTATTAATCCAACCAAGTTTGTAGGAAGAGCGCCAAGTCAAGTTGTAGAATTCATAGAAGAGTATATAAATCCAATTATAAAAGTTAATAAAGATGCATTAGAAGTAAAGAGTGAAATTACTGTTTAATATAATTATTTATAGAAGTCATAGTGTATTTAGAATATATTATGACTTCTATATTTGTTTTAAATATTAAAAAAATTTTGAATAAAAATATTATATAAGACAATAATTAATAGATAGAACTAGCAAAGGAGGAATATAAATGAATATTAATAAAGAAGAATATATGAGTGAATGTATAAGTTGTAATGGAACAGGAAGAATAAAATGTGATTGTGGAACAGAAGAAGCACCTAATTCTAGATGCATAACTTGTAACGGTGATGGAAGCTTTATATGTCCTGTTTGCGATGGAGAAGGAAAGTTCTAATAATAAAGAAATTATCTAATAATTAGTTGCAAGATATTTAACTATAAAAATTTATTTAAAAATTATATTATATAGATAGGAGTATCCTATCTTATTTTTTTGCCTATTTTACTATAAGTAGATAACTGAAGTTTAATTATCAAAAATAAATATCTTTGATTTTGCATCATAAGTAATATTGTAATTTAAATAACACAAATTACAATATAGTAATATTATATAATGTAATAATATTATAAAAGAGGTCTTTATGGCAAGATATGCAAAAAACTTAATTAGAAGCGAAGTTAATACACCAAAACAAAGAGAAGTTATTATGACTAGAATTGGTGACGTAAAGGGAAGTAGTGATTTAGATGTTATTTACTTAGTTGGTAATGAGAGAGGAACTGGAAAAAATAAAGTTTATTATAATATGCAAATAATCATTTCTGATGGAGAAAATGGAAAGACTGTAACTATAGATCTAAGTGGGATAGAGGGATATAATCCTAGAATAGAATTGGAAAATTTTAAAAAAGTTACAAGTGATAATGAAATATTATTTAGCGTAGAAGATATAGGAAATAATGGATATTTAACGGCTCATATGTATTATTTAGATGGAGATAAAGCTATAAAAATTTTTGACACAGATTATTATAATCAACTTGATTCCTATCAAGTTATATATCAAGATAAATATAAAGTGGATGTAATAGATATAAATAGGGGAATGACTTATTCCATAGATATAAGTGGAAAAGATAAGGATTATTTAAATAGCTTATATAATAATAATGGAATTTTAAAGAAAAGAATAGCAGGAAAGGTTCTATCTGTATCTGGATTAAGTCCAATAAATTTAAGAAGAAGCAATATATTAGATCTTTTAGTTACACAAAAGATAATAGGTATAAATGAAAAAGATATTTTAGGAGTAATGAGTAATATTTTAAGCTTTGAAGGTATTAGTTTTATTAAAGTAGATTCTTTTATAGGTATATTAGGTGAAAAGACACCCAATATGTTAGTTAGGGGAGAAAATAAGTTAAGTAAAGATTGCTTAGATTTCTCAAAGGTTGAATTTATAGAATCAGAAGTATCTAAAGACGAAGCTATAGAAAGGATAATTGAAAAAGAATTTTCACTAAATCCTGATGAAGATAAGGTTAATTACTTATACAATAAAGTTAAATTAAAAGATGATGATAGTTATCAAGTATTAGTTTATTTAGAAGGACCTAGATTTTGCACTGAAAGAGGTGGGACTTTAGCTATATTAGAGGAAAAAAATAATGAATATAATGTTTTATCAAAGATAAGTAACGCTATAAATCCCATTATAATATCTGAAAATAAAACAAATGGGTATAGAGATTTAATAGTGAAAATGATAGATAGTGATAAGGATGACTTTAGGTTATTAAAGTTTAATGGGAATGCATATCCTTTAGATCCAGTTAAAGAAGAAAGGTTAAAGAGAGGTAGTAAAATTAAAGGAATAGCAGCAATTTCTGATGACTTATTTTATACAAGAGGAATTGAATATAAGTAGTATAAAAAATCCCTATAGAGAATTGATTTTATCACTCTATAGGGTATACTTATAGTCAAAAAATTATAAGAAATTGGTTTTAAATTATTTAAAATCATAAGTTTTATTTAGTTAATTCAAGTGTATTATTTAAGTCAACTTTAAATGTATCTCCATCTTTCATTGAAATGTGTCCAGAAGTATAAGGTTTTCCATCTAAAGTTATGATAACTTTAGATACATTAAAATAATCACCAAATGTATTGCAAATAGCAGTTAAAGTACTAGACTCAGGACCAGAACCTAAGTTTTGAGCTTCAACAAAATTAGATGAAAAATCTAGCTTTATAGTATCATTTTCACTATCAACTTTTGCTGAGTTTAAAGAAATATCACTATTTAAAGCAGATGCAATTTCTTCGCTTGGATTTTTCTTTAATTCATTAACTAAAGCAGTTGCTACAGCCTTATCTTTAATTTCAATAGTTTTATTTATGTAAACTATTTTGTCAGTAACAACATCGTAATAATAAATATTTGCATCATCGGTTGTTATTTCATTAGAATTATTAGTATCATATTTATCACTTTGGTTACTATCCTTGTTCTTATCTTCTTCGTCAGTTATAGTAGATTCATTATTACTAATATTAGATGCTGTATTATTTTTGTTATTATTTGCTTCTGCCCCACAAGAAATTATTGAAAAAGGTATGGACAATGATATTAATATTGCTAAAATTCTTTTTTTCATTTATTAACCTCCTTAAAAATATATGTTTCAATTGCAATTTATATAATTATAATTAATAGGATATTAAGTAGTTAATACGCTTATTTAAGCAAAATTGAAGGCATATATTATATAATAATTTAATTAATTATAGTATATCATAATTAAAAGATTGTTACAAATTTACATAAATCTACTTATTTGCTCTTAAAATATACTAATATTTGAAAAAAGTAATTAAATATCATATAATATAAAACATCGGCTTAAATCGTCAATTGGAATATATTATTTAAGTATGATAAGTTTTATAATATTCCAAATAACATAATAGAAAAAGGAGAAAATAAGTAATGCAAAAAACATCTGAAGTAAGTAATGAAAGATATTTAGAAGTAATGGGTTTTATTGAAGAGGTTTGTAAAAACAACTTAAATGAAGAATATTTGTTTCTTGCAGAGAGCTTATGTAAAGAAATATTTGAATTAAAAGAAGGCAATTTAAATAAAGGAAAAGCAAATTCATGGGCATGCGGAATTGTACATGCTTTGGGATTAAAAAACGGGTTATTTACAAATAAAATAGGTATAACTATTAAGGCTGGAGATTTATATAAATTATTTGATGTAAGTAGTAGTACGGGTCTTTCAAAATCAAAAGAAGTGAGGACGTTAATAGATTTAGAAGAGGATAAATGGTTGATAACTTTTAATAAAAGTGAATATATAGATAATTCAAAAACAGTAGATAATGAGATAAAGTGTGAAGAAAAACAAAAAGAAAAAATTAAGGAAGAAACATTAGATGAGGTTTGCGTTTCAAAAGTAGAAGCTGAGATCATAGAAGATGAGGATTTAAAAAAAGCTAATAAGATAGCTAATGAGGCATGGAATCAAAAAAATTACAAGAAAAAAGCAAAATTAGCCAAAGAAGCATTAAAAATAAGCGAAAATTGTGCGGAAGCTTATATAATATTATCATATGACAATTCATTAAGTATAAATGAACAAAAGATCTTAGTACTAAAAGCAGTAGAAGCTGCTAAAAATGTTATAGGTGAAGAAAATATAAATAAATATATAGGAAAATTCTTAGACTTAGAGGTTACAAGACCTTACTATAGTGCTAAATATAGACTTGGAAATTTATTATGGAATATAAATGAAAAATTAGAGGCTATAAAAGAGTTTACTGATTTAATAAATCTAGATCCAGAAGATAGGTTATTAATAAGAGGAGTATTACTTTCATGGCTAATTACAGAAAATTTAGATGAAGAAGTTTTAAATGTGTTAAATAAATATAAAAATGATTACTTACCATCTACAAAATTTTCAAAAGCTCTTTATTTATTTAAGATAGGAAAATTAGAGGAAGCAGAAAGAGCTTTAAGAATTGCAAATGCTTCTAATCCATTTGTTATAGATTATATAATCAAGCAAAAAAGAATCCCTACAAATCCACCTGAACTTAAAAGTTTAGGTACAGAAGAAGATGCAGTATACTATATGAAAAATGCAGAAACAGCTTGGAATTCAGTAAATGGGGCAAGAAGCTGGGTAAAGGAATTGAAAAATAGACTATAGAAATAGATTATAAAATAGACTATTGTGTATTTCGGCGATAATGTTAGTCATTACACAATAGTTTTTTTTTTTAAGAAAGAATCGACGAATTTGGATAAAAAACAACAAAATAATGAAATTGATATGTAAATATAAAAAATATATAATTTAGAAATAAATTATATGGATGGTGAAATATGGACATAACAATAATAATTAGTATTATATTTTCTTTTGCTTGTATTATAGTAGGTTTTCTTTTAGAAGGAGGGGCATTAGGAGCTTTATATCAATTCACAGCATTATTGATAGTTGTTGGAGGAACAATAGGAGCAGTTGGTGTTGCATTTCCAGGAAAGACTTTAAAAAGATTTCCAAAGGTTTTTAGCATAGCATTTAAGAAGAAAAATAGCAACCTTATAGAAAATGTAGAATTTTTTAAGAAAATTACAGTGAAAACAAGAAAAAATGGATTATTAAGTTTAGAAGCAGATTTAAATAATCCAGAAACAGATACTTTTATCAAAAAAGGTCTACAAATGATTGTAGATGGAGTGGATCCAGAGATTATGAAAGGATCATTAGAGACAAGATTAGAACAAATTTCAGAAAGGCATAATCAAGGAATTTCTATTTTTGAAGCTGCAGGTGGGTATGCGCCAACAATGGGGATTATAGGAACAGTTATGGGGCTAGTTCAAGTTTTAAGTAATTTAGATGATCCAAGTACATTAGGACCAAAGATAGCAGTAGCATTTATTGCTACTCTTTATGGAATAGGAACTGCTAATTTAATTTGGTTACCTATAGCAAATAAGCTAAAAATTTTAAGCACTGAAGAAATAATCGAAAAAGAAATGTGTATTGAAGCTTTACTCTTAGTACAAGCTGGTGCTAGTCCAAGCTCTATAATAAGTAAATTAGAGGGGTTTTTAACTGAAGAGGACATAAAAAAGCTTGAATCAAGCGAGGGTAAATAGATGAAAAAAAGAGTGGAAAAACCAGAAAATCATGAAAGATGGTTGCTTACATATTCAGATCTTATAACTTTACTTATGATATTTTTTGTTGTACTATATTCTGCTTCTAGTGTGAATGAGTCAAAGTATAAGCAGTTGGCTACTTCTATGGGAGATGTATTTACAGGTGGATATTCAGTTCTAGGAAGTGCTGAAAATTCAGGTAGTTCAAGTGATGAGCAAGGAGAGTTAAAACCATTAGTTCAAACAGAAGAGGAAAAATTACAAGGTATAGAATCTCAAGTAAATGATATAGTAAAGGATTTAGAGTTAGAAGGAAGTGTAACTACAAGTATAGAAGAAAGAGGTCTTATTATAAGTTTTACTGATAATGTTTTTTTTGATAGTGCAAAGGCGGATATAAAAGAGGAGTTAAAACCTAAACTTATTTCGGTATCAAATATTTTAAATAAAATTGATAATTATGTAAGAGTAGAAGGACATACTGATAATTTACCTATAAGTACTTCGGATTACCATTCAAATTGGCAACTTTCATCTGTTAGAGCTTCTAATGTAGTTGAATTTTTAATAAGCTATGGATCCATATCTCCAAGTAGATTATCAGCTGTAGGTTATGGTGAGTATAGACCAGTTGCAGATAATACTGCAGAAGAAGGAAGAGCTAAAAATAGAAGAGTTGATATATTAATTTTAAATAATAAATTTGATAATATAGAAATGAATTAGAATATAGTTAAAGGACTGTAATTTTTAGTTACAGTCCTTTAACTATATTAGTGTATTTTCATATAAATTAATAATATTTATGAGAAGTTTATTATAACCTTCACAGTGAGATATATAATTTGGCATGTTTTTTTTATCAATTAAATATTCAATATTATCATTATTAGAATTGAAATATAAATCAAATAACTTTCTAAAATAAATTGAATTACAACCAGCATAAACTTTATTTATAATATCATCATCTGGATAAAAAGTTTTTTCTTTAAGTTTTTTAGATATAAAATAATAGATTATAGCAATAGAAGTTTTTTCCACTTGCCTATAGTCATATTTCTTTATATCATCGAAATCATTAATTAAATTTTCAAAAAAATTGAGCGTTGATGGATGTATAATTAAGAGATCTTTATTTAAAAAACTTAAAAGAGAATTAGTGAAAAAAGAAATATTATTTAAAAAGTTCCAAAGATCATTTACGTCAAACTTTTCTAAAGTTATCCCATCTGCAATTTCCATATGTGTATCAGTAAGAATTCTTTTGCTTTCATATGGAATTTCTCCATTTCCACAAATAGTAAAGCTTCTAACTAATTCAAAAGCAATTCTAGAGTCTTCTTTTGCACCTATTGCATATTTACCATCACTGTTAAAGAAGTTAAGAGTAGTAATAGATAAATGAATAAGTGAAATTAAAGCTAAATATGAGTATTTAACATTGCTGACTCCAATACAAAAGAATAATATAAATACTGTAAAATCAAATACAGGGCCAATCCAAAGAAATATTTTAAGCTTTTTTAAAAGTATATTGTATTCTATTTTGGAGGATATTTTTATTGAGTTAAAATGTAATCTACTTGTCATATCACCTTGTATCAAAGGTTTAAATTTGAATTTAAATTTAGTACCATCTTTATAGAAAGTGAAAGGAATTACATGATAAAATGAACATTTAAATCCTAAAAATAAAGACACAACGTAATGGGAAAGTTCATGCAAAAATATAATTATATATTCTATAATAAAAACTTTTAAAATTAAAATAAGATACTGCAAAATCATCATCCTTAAAAATTCATCTTAATTATTAATATAGAATAATATAGTAAAAAAGTTCATATTTAAGCGAAATAAATCAGCATCAAAAAAGCTAAATAAAATATGTAATAGCTTTTTTGATGCTGTATAGAAAATCTATTCTCAGCCTATCCTTAATTATCATAAAGCATTAATTAATTCTTTTAATAAGGTTTTAAAATCTGCTGAGAAGATAGATATTCGTTATTAAACTAACTTTTATTAATAATTCATTATAATAACTATGTAATGAAAAATTTAAATTATGCCTTTATAATTTATTGTTAATATTAGCTTGTACAAATGAAGAAAAAATATTCTATAAATAAAAAGATAAAACTATAAAATAATATTGGCATTCATATTAATTTATTTTTTATATAATGAGTAAATAATCTGTTTTTTATATATAATATAAATTTATGTTATAATGAAGAAAAATTAGGAGGTGGCAATTACATGAACATACAAGTATTTGGAAGAAAGAAATGCTTTGATACAAAAAAAGCAGAAAGATATTTTAAAGAAAGAAAAATAAACTTTCAATTTATAGATATAGATATTAAAGGGCTTAGTAAAGGAGAACTTAATTCCGTTAAAAGGAATATTTCAATAAATGAACTAATAAACCAATCAAGTAAAGAATATAAAAATTTAAATCTAGATAAAATTAGAAGCAATGATATGAAAGAGGAAATTTTATTGAAAAATCCTAAGTTATTTAACTCTCCTATAGTTAGAAATGGAAATACAGCAACTCTTGGGTATAAGAAAGAAATTTGGGATTTATGGGAATAAGGTAAATAAAAACTAAAGGTGAAGCAAATGATTAAAATAAAAATACAAAAGGGTAAAAACGAAGAACCTATTTTTAAAATTAATTTAAAAGATGATGATATAGTAAAATTTCCTTTTTTAAAGAGAGCAATATTAGAGGGAAAAAAGATAACGGGAAGATATAATTATGAGGTTCCATTAAGATATTTTGTGCCAATAGTAAAAAATATAAAAAAAGATAATTTAGCAATTGATAAACTTAGTAAGTTAGAATTTCTAGAGTTTTTTGATGATTTTGAAGAAAAATACTATGCTAGTTTAAATGCAACCCCTAAGTTTATGAGGTTATGGAGATCAGAAAAGTGCCCTAATATATTTAAAATTAAAATAGATCCAGAAAATCTTACGTTGACAAAGGAAGTAGCATTTAAGAAAATAAGTATAAAATTTGGAGAATTATAAAAAAGAATCAAGGCAAAAACCTTGATTCTTTTTTATAATTAATGAAGGAGATGAATTTATATGGATTAGCCATAAAGCTAATAGCTATTATAATAATATGAATATAAATGTATAAATGTTACACATAAAATAATAAATTAATGATTTTTAACAATACAAGATTGTAGAATATATGAATTAATGATCTTCTTTTTGTACTTCTATACAATTAAAGAAATATACGATTAATTATATAATTAATATGAAAAGCAAAAGCTAAATAAGTTTTGGAGGGATATTTATGGAAAAAACATACAGTTATGGAAGAAGTTCTTTTAAAACAATTGAAGAAGGAAATGAGTTATCTTGGATGATTGGAAATGGAATAGGTGGATATGCTAATTGTACAGTTTCTGGGGGAAGTGCTATGATGCATCATGGATATCTAATAGCAGCATTAAATCCACCAGTTAATAGATATTTAATATTTACAAGAACTCAAGAAGAAGTAAGTATAAATGGTAGGACTTATGATTTAACATCTCAACAATATATTAATGCATCTAAAAATGGACAAGAGCACTTAGATAGGTTTAATTTTGATACGATTCCAGAGTATATTTATAGAGTAGAAGATGTGATAATTAAAAAAAGTATTTCAATGGAGTATGGATACAACACAACTGCAGTTTGTTATGAAATAGAAAATGGAACTGAAGATTTGACTTTCAAAATGATACCATTATTTAATTATAGATTATCAGGAGATTCTATTGAAAAATCAAATTTAAAATTCATTAAAGAAGTTGAAGGTAATAAACTTATTTTAACACCAGAAGAAAATAAAGATGTAAAAATTACCTTTTATGCATCAGAAGGAGAATACTATGATAGAAGTTTAATACCTACTACAATGGCAACTCCTAATTATCTATTTGAAGAAAATCAATATTATATGATAGATAATAGAACAGGATTTTTAGGTATAGATAATCATTATACTCCATACGAAATTAATATAAAAATAAAGGCTAAAGAAACAAAAAGATTTTATGTCATATGTACTTTAGAAGAAGAAATAAATAAAACTGGATTTGAAATAGAAGAAGAATATAAAAAGAGAGCAGAAGATTTGGTAAAAAAAGCAGGCTATAAAGATGATTTTGCTAGTAATCTTGTTAAAGCTTCTGATCATTTTATAGTTAATAGAAATAGTACAGGACTTAAAACTATATTAGCAGGATATCCATGGTTTACTGATTGGGGAAGAGATACTATGATTGCCTTTGAGGGATTAGTTTTATGTACTAAAAGATTTAAGGATGCAAGAGAAATATTAGAGTCATTTTCTAAATATGTGAGGAATGGACTAGTACCTAATTTATTTCCAGATGCTAATACTGAACCTTTATATAATACAGTAGATGCATCACTTTGGTATTTTCAAGCCGTTTATAAATATTTAAAATATACGGATACTGATGAAGATTACAAGTTTATAGAGGAAAAAATATATGATAAACTAGTCGAGATTTTTAAAGCATATTCTACTAAAACAGATTTTTCAATAAGAATGGATGAAGATGGATTAATTTTTGCAGGTTCAGGCGTAGATCAAGTAACTTGGATGGATGTAAGAGTTGGAGATTTTGTTGTAACCCCAAGGCATGGTAAGCCTGTGGAGATAAATGCTTTATGGTACAATGCTTTATGTATAATGGAGGAACTTAGAAGTAAGTTTAATAAAGAAGATTTAAATTATAGAAAACTTTCATTGAAAGTAAAAAACTCATTTAATAAAAAGTTTTGGAATGAAGATAAAAAATGTCTTTTTGATGTAGTAGATGAAAATGATGATAAGATTCGTCCAAATCAGTTATGGGCAGTTTCATTACCATTTTCAATATTAGATAGAGAAAAAGAAAAAAGTATTGTTGAAGTTGCGTATAAGCATTTATATTCAACTTATGGTTTAAGATCTCTTTCATTTATGGATGAAGAGTTCAAGAATAAATATATAGGGAAGTTATTTAAAAGAGATTTAGCTTATCATATGGGAACAACCTGGGGATTCTTAATTGGACCATTTATTACAGCTTATTGTAAAGTAAATGATTATAATGAAAAAGCTATAAAAAAAGCAAAAGAAATGATATTTGTATTTGAAGATCATATGAAAGATGGATGTATAAATGGAATAGCAGAAATATTTGATGGAGAATTTTCATCTACAAGCAGAGGATGCTATTCACAAGCTTGGAGTGTTGGAGAAGTGCTAAGAATATATTGTGATATTACTAAGGAATAATATTTTATATTAGCTTAAAGAAGATTTTATTAGCTAAATCATAATGTTTAGTAGATATAAAACTTTAAAAAGAGTTATATAATATATTTAGAACTTTAGGGATTAGAAATTATATTTATTTTATATGTTTCTTCTTTAAGTTATTAAGTGGACATAGATAAGTTTGAAGTAGCTTTTGCAAAAGGCATGGAGAAGTAAACTTATACATGTCTACTTTTTGTTTTTAAATTTGGGAGGAATGAGAATAATTATATCTTTTAGGTAGTAATATTATTTTTTAATAGTGATGCATATAAGATATTTGAAAATGATACAAAAAAATTCACGAAATTACATAAATATGTTACAATATAATTATATTTTTATAAAGTCTTTACGAAAGGTGAAAATAATAGTGAAAAAAATAATTAAAGTATCAAATATACTATTTGCTATAGCTATGGTTGTAAGCTTATATGGTTTTTATAAAATATATGAAGTAAGAAAGGATTTACCTGTGGGAGCATGTCCTATTGAAGATAATAGACCTATTTTGTATTTAGGAATTTTCTTCATGATATCTTCTATAATAGTATCTTATATAGAAGATAAAAAGATTGAAAAGCAAATTAATAATTAAATATTAATTATATGGTGAGGGAAAAGAAGTGAGACAGCGAATTAAGGGGAATTTCAAAAAGAAAAAATTAAGTACTATTAATACTACATATAAGAAACTTTTACATATTTATAACATTGTAAAATTAAATTATGTTGTAGAGCTGAAATTAGGGGAAAGTTATCTATATGAAAAAGGGGACAATCTTGCTGAAATATTAGAAAATTATTTTAATGATGAAGGATACGATATAATAGTTGAGTGTTATACTGAAGGTAAAAATGCATATTTAATAATTGATTGTGAAGACGAAACAGAGAATATGTGGAATATGGTAAGTTTAATATATAGATTGTTAATAAAGTTTAATATAGAACATGAGGTAATTTGGTAATATCATTATGATAAAAATTATTAAATTGATATACTCGAATTGATAAATCTATAATAGTAAATATACCATTTATAAGAAATTAGGATTATCATTTTAATATTTATATGTAATAATAATGGATAAGAAATTATTTATATAGTAAAAATAAGGGGAAAAAGAAGAATATAGTAAATTAAGAGCCTATTAAAGTTTGGCACACTTATTGCTTTAAAAGTAAGTGAAACTTTAAAGGCTCTTTTAAGTTACAAATAATTAAACATATAGCTATGTGAAAATAATATGAAAAATTTAAACGATTACTTAAGTGATATAAAAGAATAGAACTATTATCAAAATGAGAAGGCTTTTTCAATATGATAATAGCTATATATTCTCGAGTGATGTATTTAGTTTAAATTTAAAATTTACATGAGGGGGAATATATCATATGTTAGAGATGGGTAAAAGAAATAAGAAGAGCACTTCAATATTTGATGTAGAAGGGGTACCATCATTAAAGAAAGCCATGCCATTGTCTTTACAACACTTACTTGCCATGATAGTAGGAAATGTAACTCCAGCTATTATAGTTGCAGGTATTACAGGGATGGATTTAAGTGATAAGACTTTACTAGTTCAATGTTCATTGTTTATGGCTGGTATTGCAACATTAATGCAATTATATCCTATTTGGAAGTTGGGCTCAGGACTACCAGTTGTTATGGGGATAAGTTTTGCGTATGTACCAACTTTAACAGCTATAGGATCAGCTTATGGAATAGAGGCTATATTTGGCGCACAATTAATAGGTGGTATAGCAGCTATATTAGTAGGTGCATTTATAAAGCCTTTAAGAAAGCTATTTCCACCATTAGTAGCAGGAACTGTGGTATTTACAATAGGGTTATCATTATATCCTACAGCAATAAAATATATGGCTGGTGGAGCTTCAGCACAGGATTTTGGATCTCCTATAAATTGGTCTATAGCTATTGTTACTTTAGTTGTAGTCTTATTTTGTAATCATTTTACTAAGGGATATACAAAATTGGCGTCTATTTTAATTGGAATAATTGTAGGATATATTTTTTCTATAATAATTGGAAGAGTAGATTTTACAGCAATTACCAATGTAGGATGGATTCAAGTTCCAACACCAATGCATTTTGGAATTAAGTTTATACCTTCAGCTATAATATCTATGGTAATAATCTATATAGTTAATTCTGTGCAAGCTGTTGGAGATTATTCAGCTACAACAGAAGGTGGATTAGGTAGAGAACCAAAGGATACAGAACTATCAGGTGGAATAATGGCAAATGGAGTATCTAGTATAATTGGAGCATTTTTCGGTGGTTTACCAACAGCTACTTATAGTCAAAATGTTGGAATTGTTGCAATGACTAAGGTTGTAAGTAAGTATATAATTATGCTAGCAGCTGTATTTATGTTAGTTGCGGGCTTTATACCAAAGTTTGGAGCTCTAATTACGACAATACCTCAAAGTGTTTTAGGTGGAGCAACTATTATTGTATTTGCAATGATAACGATGACAGGAATAAAAGTGATTATCAAAGATGAACTTTCAAGTAGAAATGTAAGTGTGGTTGGACTTTCGGTTGCTCTTGGAATGGGGATAACACAAGTTCCTGGAGCTTTAGATGCTTTTCCTAGTTGGGTAAATATGGTGTTTGGTAGCTCACCAGTAGTAATTACAACAATTACTGTAATATTACTTAATTTAATATTACCAAAGCAAACAATTGAAGACGAAGATAATGAAAGAAGTAAAATAGAAAGCTAAAGTAAAAGACTATATATAAAATATAACCTTATATATAGTCTTTAATTTTTAAGAATTATTATAATTTAAATGAGTTTATGAGTTTATTTTATTTTTAATACCAGGAAATTAAAGTTTCTATTGTAGTTACAAATTTTTAAATACTTATATATAGTAATGAATATTGCAAGTAATAGAAATTATTACTAAAGATATATAAGAATAGGGTTATTATCAATATGAGAAGAAATTTTTAAGTTGATAATTATCATATATTCTCGAGTGATGTATTGAGTTTAAATTAATAAATTTACATGAGGGGGAATATATTATTATGTTACAATTGGGAAAAAATAGGACTGAAAGCACTTCGATTTTTGATTTAGATGGGGTACCATCATTAAAGAAAACAATGCCGTTGTCTTTACAGCACTTACTTGCTATGATAGTTGGGAATGTAACTCCAGCACTTATAGTTGCTGGAGCTACGGGGCTTGGAGTAAGCGATACAACTCTCTTAGTGCAAGCATCATTTTTTTTGGCAGGAATTGCAACGTTGATACAATTATATCCTTTGTGGAAAATAGGATCGGGATTACCAATGGTAATTGGGGTTAGTTTTACTTATGTACCAACTTTAACTGCAATAGGGATGGCTTATGGTATAGAAGCTATTTTTGGAGCTCAATTAGTTGGGGGATTTGTAGCTATATTATTTGGAGCTTTTTTAAAGCCAATGAGAAAGTTATTTCCACCATTAGTCGCAGGAACTGTTGTGTTTTCAATAGGATTATCTTTATATCCAACAGCTATAAGATATATGGCTGGAGGCTCTGGTGTAAGCGATTTTGGTTCTCCAATTAATTGGGGGATAGCAATACTTACATTAATAGTAGTGCTATTTTGTAATCACTTTACTAAGGGGTATGCTAAATTAGCTTCAATTTTAATTGGAATTGTTGTAGGATATGTCTTTTCAGTAGCATTAGGAAGAGTTGACTTTACACCGATAATGGAAGCTTCTTGGATACAAATGCCAACTCCAATGCATTTTGGAATTAAATTTGTACCTTCTGCAATAATATCTATTAGCGTAATATATATAGTTAATTCTGTTGAGGCTGTAGGAGATCTTTCGGCAATAACAGAAGGTGGACTGGGTAGAGATGCGAAAGATACAGAGATTTCTGGCGGTATAATAGCAAGTGGAATAGCAAGTGTAATAGGGGTTTTCTTTGGAGGGCTTCCAACTGCAACTTATAGTCAAAATGTTGGCATAGTTGCTATGACGAAGGTTATTAGTAAGTTTGTAGTAGCTATAGCAGCCTTATTTATGTTAATTGCAGGATTTATACCTAAATTTGGAGCTTTAATTACAACAATACCTCAAAGTGTTTTAGGTGGAGCAACTGTTATTGTATTTGCAATGATTACAATGACTGGTATTAAGATAATAATTAAAGATGAATTATCAAGCAGAAATGTGAGTATTGTTGGTCTTTCTGTTGCTCTTGGAATGGGAGTAACACAAGTTCCAGGAGTTTTAGATGCATTTCCAAGTGGAGTGGGTATGGTTTTTGGAAGTTCACCAGTTGTAATAACAACTATAGTAGTAATACTGTTAAATTCTATTTTGCCAAAGCAAACTATAGAAGATGAAGAGAATGAAAGAAATAAAATAGAAGGATAATTTGATTAATAAGGCCTATGCATAAAAAAAGTAGAATTTTTATGCATAGCCTTTAATATATTTTAAGGCAATAACATAGTAAAATATTATAATTATATAATTAGTAAAATAATGGCATAAGAATTGCTATGAATAATATAATATAAGTAAAATACATGGTTATATAAAAAGCTAAAAGAGGTGTTATGGTATGTCGTCTATATTGAAAGAAATTCAAGGTGCTGTAATGAAATATATTAATATAGTTGAAAAAATATTAATGGTTGATGTAGAAGTGGTTGATGAAAATTTAATAAGAATTGCAGCAACAGGAGCTTATAGAAATAGAATAGATAAAGATATATCAAAGCAAGGATATGCATATAGAGAAGTTTTAAAATCTGGAGAATTTAAAGCTATAACTGAACCAGGAAAAGATATTATTTGTAGTAGTTGTATAAAAAGAGGAAAATGTGAAGAACTATTTGAAATGAGTACACCAATAAAGTTTCAAGGAAGAATTATTGGTGTTATAGGCTTGGTTTGTTTTAGTAAAGAGCAAAAAGATCAGATACTTGCTAGATTTGAAAATTATAAAGCTTTTATGGAACAAATAGCTGAATTTATAAGTACAGCAGCATATGAAGATTTTCAAAGAAAAAGAGAAGATGTAGTAGTAAAATCATTAAATTTAATTATAGATAAAATGGATCAAGGAGTAATGGTTTTAAACAAAAATGATAAAGTAACACATATAAATTCTAAAGGTGTAGAATTAATTAAACATGTTGATAATTTTTTTATATCAAAGGTGTCTATTGAGCCTACAGGAGATAGCTTATTTCAGATGGAAATATATAAAGTATATATTGGAAGTCAATCCTTTCAATTTATAGGTAATATTTTTCCAATGGGACTAAATGATAATCAGTTTGATAAAATTTTCATGTTTAGGGACTATAAAGGATTTAGGGATAATATATCAGAATACACTAATATAAAAAATGTAATAAAGACAGAAAATATTTTAGGACAAACTAAGATAATGCAGGACTTGAAAAGAAAAGTAAAAAAAATAGCTTTATCAACTTCAACGGTATTAGTAACTGGGGAAAGTGGTACTGGTAAAGAGGTGTTTGCAAGATCTATACATAATGAAGGAAATAGAAAATCGAAGGCATTCGTTGCAATAAATTGTGGTGCTATTCCAGATACTTTATTGGAAAGTGAATTATTTGGATACGTTAAAGGTGCATTTACTGGTGCAGATCCTATGGGTAAAATTGGAAAATTTGAACTTGCCAATAAGGGAACTATTTTTTTAGATGAAATTGGTGATATGCCAATATATCTTCAAACAAAGCTACTAAGAGTACTACAAGAGAGAAAAATAACAAGGGTTGGTTCAAATAAAGAAATTGATATAGATGTAAGAGTTATTGCAGCAACAAATAAAAATTTAAAGGAATTAATAAAGGAAAATAAGTTTAGAGAAGATTTATATTATAGATTAAATGTAATACCTTTTGAAATTCCTCCATTAAGAGAAAGAATAGATGATATTGAGATATTAATAGAATTTTTTATTAATAAATATACAAATTTATTGGATAAGAGTTTTGAAAATATAGTGATGACAGAAGATGTAAAGAGGGCTTTTTATAGATATTCTTGGCCAGGGAATGTTAGAGAGTTAGAAAATACTATAGAATTTATAGTTAATATGATAGGAGTAGATGGAATAATAGATAAAGAAGTTATACCTAAGAATATTTTATTATGCGAAAAAGTTGAAAGAAGATTAGATAGCAGTGAAATTGTTCCTCTTAAAGAATTAGAAGAAATGGAAATAAAAAAAGCATTAGATATTTATGGTACAACAACAGAAGATAAGAAGATGATTGCTAAAAAATTGGGAATTGGGATAGCAACATTATATAGAAAGATTGACGAGTACAGATTATTAAAATAGTAAGTAAGAGTAAAAAATTAATTTGAAAATTTTTTACTCTTATAATAAAAACATAAAAAGTAATTATTGACAGGATATTACAAAAGTAATATTATTAAATAATCTACTTCTGTAAACAGTTACAAAAAGTATTTTTGGAGGTGTAAAATGACTTATAAAGTAATAGGAAGCAATGTAAATAGAATTGATGCAGTTGCTAAAGTTACGGGAAAGGCAAAGTATGTTGATGATTTTTTTAAAAGGGATATGCTTATTGGAAAGGTTCTGAGAAGTCCCTATGCGCATGCAAAAATAAAAGATATAGATGTGAGCGAAGCAAAAAAAATGGATGGAGTAGAAGCCATAATAACATATAAAGATTTGCCAAATATAAAGTTTTCTACAGCTGGCCATCCCTGGTCCTTAGAAGCTAGCCATAGAGATATCGAAGATAGACTTATACTAACAGATAAGGCAAGATTTGTTGGAGATGCTGTGGCAGCAGTTGTAGCAAAAGATGAAGTCATTGCAGAAAGGGCATTAAAACTTATTAAGGTTGAATATGAAGTTTTACCTCATATTATAAATCCTGAAGAGGCAATAAAAGAAGGCGCACCAGTTATACATGAAGAAAGACCTAATAATATTTTAAGTCAAATGGGGTCAGAATCAGGAAATGTAGATGAAGATTTTAAAAATGCAGATAAATTTTTTGAAGGTATTTATGAAACTAGTATAGTACAGCATTGTCAAATGGAAAATCATAGTGCATATGCATATGTTGATAGTGAAGGAAGAATTATAGTTGTTTCATCTACACAAATACCTCATATAGTAAGAAGAGTGGTAGGACAAGCATTTGGAATACCTTGGGGAAAGATAAGAGTAATAAAGCCTTATATTGGAGGCGGTTTTGGGAATAAACAAGATGTAGTTTTGGAACCGCTAACAGTAGCAATGAGCTTAGCTGCAAATGGTAGACCAGTTAGATATACTTTAAGCAGAGAGGAAAGTTTTATAGACAGTAGAACTAGACATGCTATGAAATTTAAATTTAAAACTGCAGTATCAAAAGATGGTAAGCTACTTGGAACATCTGTAGAAAATTTAGTTAATAATGGAGCCTATGCTTCACATGGACATTCAGTAACTATGAGTTCAGGTGGAAAATTTAGACCATTATATAACTTTAATTCAATTAAATATAGTCCGAAAACAGTTTACACAAACTTACCAGTAGCAGGTGCAATGAGAGGATATGGAGCACCACAAATGTTTTTTGCTCTTGAAAGTCATGTTGAAGATATAGCAAGAGAATTAAATATTGATCCAATAGAATTTAGATTAAATAATTTAATTACTGAAGGATATGTAGAGCCAGTTAGCAAAAATATTGCTAGAGCTTTTGCACTTCCGGAATGTATTCAAAAAGGAAAAGAGTTAATAAATTGGGATAAAAAGAAAGATTTATATAAGAATCAAACTGGTGATAAAAGAAGAGGTCTAGGAATGGCGTGCTTTAGTTATTTTAGTGGTACACATCCGGTTTCATTAGAAGCTGCTGGAGCAAGAATAGTTATGAACCAAGATGGATCAGTTCAACTACAAATTGGAGCTACTGAAATAGGACAAGGCAGTGATACTGTATTTGGACAAATGGTATCAGAAGTGTTAGGGCTTCCTTTGGATATGGTACATGTTATAAGTAATCAAGATACTGATATAACACCTTTCGATACTGGATCTTACGCATCAAGACAAACATTTGTATCAGGTGCAGCTGTTAAAAAGGCCGCTTTAGAGGTTAAGGATAAGGTTTTACAATTTGCAAGCGATAAATGTGGATTAGATAAAGAAGCATTAGATATAGAAAATTGTAATATTATTGAAAAGGAATTGGGAAGGGTTGTTTGTTCATTAGAAGAAATAGCTATGGAATCATTTTATGACAGAATAAAATCTGCACCTATAACAAGTGATACATCTGTAAACGTTAGAAGTAATGCAATAGCATATGGTACAACTTTTGTAGAAGTAGAAGTAGATATGAAAACTGGACAAATAGAAGTATTAGAAATTTATAATGTGCATGATTCAGGCATAATAATGAATCATAAATTAGCAGAAGGACAAGTGCATGGTGGAGTTAGCATGTCATTAGGATATGCACTTTCAGAACAAATGTTATTTGATGAAAAAACAGGAAAAACATTAAATAATAATTTATTGGATTATAAATTACAGACAATAATGGATACTCCTAATATAGGCTCTGCATTTGTAGAAAAATTTGAACCAGCAGCTGGGTTTGGTCAAAAATCTCTTGGTGAAAATACAACAATATCACCAGCACCAGCAATACGTAATGCTGTATTAGATGCAACAGGAGTTGCCTTTAATAAAATTCCAATGAATCCTCAGTCAGTTTTTGAGAAATTTAAAGAACTTGGACTAATATAAGGAGGAAGAGACATGTTTGATATAAGTAATATTTATGAACCTAAAACTATGGAAGAAGCTTTAGATATTTTAGATAATAAAGAAAATATAAAAATTATTGCTGGTGGAACAGATGTGTTAATAAAATTACACCATGGTGATATGCTTGGAATCGAGCTTTTAAGTATAAGAAATATAGAAGAGTTAAAAGCAATACAATTAAATGAGAATGAGGATATAGAAATAGGAGCTATGTGTTCTTTTACAGATATATTTAGAAATGAAATAATAAACGAAAATATATATGTATTATCAGAAGCAGCAGTATCTATGGGTGGACCACAAGTGAGAAATATGGCAACTATTGGTGGAAACGTATGTAACGGGGCAGTTTCAGCAGATAGTGCAACAACATTATTTGCTTTAAATGCACAGCTTTTGTTAAGAAGAAAAAATGAAGAAAGAATAGTGCCGATAAGAGAATTTTATTTGGGACCAGGTAAGGTTAGTATTTTTCCAGATGAAATATTAGTAAAGATAATAATAAGAAAAGAAGATTATAAGGGATATAAAGGAAATTATATAAAATTTAGTAATAGAAAGGCTATGGATATAGCAATGTTAGGTGTATCTGTAGTTGGAGCTATTGAAAATAATAAATTTAATGATTTAAGAATATCCTTGGGGGTAGCAGCACCAACTCCAGTAAGATGCTTAAAAGCAGAAGATTTTGCAAGGGGCATTGAAATAAATATGAAAAATATTATAGAAATATCAGAAAAAGCATTACTAGATGCTAAACCAAGAAATTCGTGGAGAGGTTCTAAGGATTTTAGAGAACATTTGATAAAAGAATTAACTAAGAGAGGAATCTTAGAGGTAATTAAAAGGGCTGGAGGTGTAGTTAATGAGTAATGAATTTATGAAGAGAATAACTCTTACAATTAATGAAAAAAAGCATAGTCTAGAAGTGGATATAAGAGAAACTTTATTAGATGTATTAAGAGAAAGATTACATTATACAGGAGTAAAAAGAGGTTGTTCGGTTGGAGAATGTGGTGCTTGCACAGTATTGGTAGATGGAGTACCAATAGACTCATGTATATATATGGCTGTTTGGGCAGATGGGAAAGAGGTTTTAACAGTAGAAGGAGTAGAGAAAAATGGAGAACTTTCAAAGGTGCAAAAAGCATATATAGAAGAAGGTGCAGTACAATGTGGTTTTTGTACTCCTGGGTTAGTCCTTACCACTACTTCCCTTGTAAATAGTGGTAAGAAATTTACTGATGAAGAAATAAAGAGAGAAATTTCAGGACATTTATGTCGTTGTACAGGATATCAAAAGATATTTAACGCAACAAAAAAATCTTTAGAAGAATAAATAAAATTAAAGTAAATTAAAGCTAATTAATTTATAAAGCCTGGAGGGGTTATTATGAAAAATACCTTATTTATAAAAAATATAAAAGCTTTAGTGACATGTGACGAGAAAGATAATTTATTTGAAAATGTAAATTTATATATTGAAGATGGAGTTATAAAATATATAGGAAATGATGTATATGAGGCAAATGAGGTAATTGATGCAAAGGATATGTATGTTTATCCAGGACTTGTAAACAGTCATCATCATCTTTTCCAAACCTTTACTAGAAATTTACCACAAGTTCAAAATATGGAGCTTTTTGATTGGTTAACTACCTTATATGAAATATGGAAAGGTGTAGTTTCTGAATCAGTAAGGTACAGTTCTTTAGTTGGCATGGGAGAATTAATGAAGTACGGTTGTACAACCTGTTTTGATCATCATTATCTTTTCCCAGAAAAAGCTGAAGAAACTCTTATTGATGAACAATTTAATTCAGCTAAAGAGCTTGGAATTAGGTTTCACGCTTCAAGGGGAAGCATGAATTTAAGCAAGAAAGATGGAGGACTCCCACCAGATTCAGTTGTTCAAAAAATGGATAAGATTTTATATGATTCTGAAAGAATAATAAAAAAATATCATGATGCAAATGAATTTTCTATGAGACAAGTTGCTTTAGCACCATGCGCTCCATTTAATGTTACAGCTGAACTTATGAAAGAAAGTGCAGCTTTAGCTAGAAAATATAATGTAAGGCTTCATACACATTTAGCAGAAACAAAGGATGAAGAAAAGTATACTCTTGAAAGATTTAATATGAGACCTCTTGAATATATGGAAACTCTTAATTGGATCGGAAATGATGTATGGTATGCTCATGGAATTCATTTTAATACAGATGAACTTAAAGTTTTAGCAAAGACTCAAACTGGTGTAGCACATTGCCCGATTTCTAATATGAAATTATCATCAGGAATAGCAAGAATTCCAGAAATGATAAATTTAGATGTTCCAGTAGGGTTAGCTGTCGATGGAAGTGCAAGTAATGATGGATCAAACCTTTTAGAAGAACTTAGAGTTTGCTATTTACTTCATAGATTGAATTGGAGTAATAAAGCACCAACAGGTTATGATATATTAAAATTAGCGACAAAGGGAAGCGCTAGGGTTCTCGGAAGAAAAGATTTAGGAGAACTTTCAGTTGGAAAGGCTGCTGACTTATTTATGATAAATTCTAATAGGATAGAATTTATAGGTGCAGAATATGATCCGAAATCAATACTAGGTACAGTAGGATGCAAAGCACCTGTGGATTATACTATAATAGCTGGGAAAGTAGTTGTGAAAGATGGTAAGCTTACTACAATAGATGAAGAAAAAACTGTTTTTGAAGCTAGAAAAGCAGTGGAAAATTTATTTGCTAAAATATAATGAATATATAAAATTTCTTTGTAAAGTAAATTAAATAAATTTATTAGATGGAAGCGCTTACTTAAGAATAAAGGTGTGGGGATGTATGAATGGAATAATTTTAGCATCTGGGTTTAGTAGAAGAATGGGGAAAAATAAATTGTTAATGAATATTGGAGAAGAAGTAATCCTCCAAAAAGTTATAAGAGAAATAAAGAAAAGTGATATTTCCAATATAATTCTAGTTGCAAGAGAAGACAATGTTATTGAGATTGGAATTAGAGAAGAAATACAGGTAATAAAAAATGAATCTGCTACTTATGGACAAAGCCAATCTATAAAGGTTGGATTAACAAAGGTAGATGCAAGTCAAAACTTTATGTTTTTTTGTGGAGATCAGCCATTTATAGATAGTAGTTCTATAAATAAATTAATAACTGCATCTATAAGACTTAAAGATAATATAATAATACCTAGGGTAAAAGGCAAAACAGGGAGTCCTGTCATTTTTCCTAAATTTTTAAAGGATGAATTAGAGGCATTAAAAGGGGATGTTGGAGGTCGAGAAGTAATAAAAAGTAATAATAGTAAAGTTATATATGTAGATATAAATAATGATTTGTTTCTTCAAGATATTGATACTATGGATGACTATAAAAAATTCATTACAAATATAGAGGAATAATAAGCAGTTATCAAAATGATAGAAATTATTATTTTGATAACTGCTTAAATAATATTATTGAGTTTATATATGAAGGGTTACTTATTGTAATGAAATTTTATAATAAATTATTATTATTTTAATGAAATATTTGGCATAAAATATGCTTCATACATAAATATATATATCTTTAGAGATTAAGGTGGAGGGAACCAAGATGGATTATAGGTTTATATCTGAAGAGGTCATGAAATGTGCTGAGAAATACAAAGAAGATATGAGTGGCTTTTTAAGAGAGATAATAGCCATACCTTGCGAAAGTTGCAATGAAGAGCTTAAGATAATGAGAATAAAAGAGGAAATGGAAAAGGTTGGTTTTGATAGAGTAGAAATAGATCCAATGGGTAATATTTTAGCTTATATTGGAACAGGAAATCATTTAATAGCTATGGATGGGCATGTTGATACTGTAGGTGTTGGAGATCCAAGCCTTTGGAATTATAATCCATACGAAGGTGATGAAGATGCAGAGATAATTTTAGGAAGAGGAGCAAGTGATCAAGGCGGTGGATTAGTAGCCATGGTTTATGCAGGAAAAATAATTAAGGATTTAAATTTAGAAAACGACTATACTTTACTTATAACATGTACGATTCAAGAAGAAGATTGTGATGGGCTTTGTTGGCAATATATAATTAATGAGGATAATATAAGGCCAGAATTTGTAGTAATTACAGAGCCTACTTCATGTAATATAAATAGGGGACATAGAGGTAGAGTTGAAATAAAGGTTAGTACTAATGGAATAAGTTGCCATGGATCAGCTCCAGAAAGAGGAGAAAATGCAATATTTAAGATGGCTCCAATATTAAATGAATTAAAAAACTTAGATAATGATCTTATTGATAATGATTTTCTTGGTAAAGGTACATTAACTGTATCTGAAATATTTTATTCATCACCTTCAAGATGTGCTGTTGCAGATGGATGTAGTATTTCTATAGATAGAAGATTAACAGATGGAGAAACTTATCAATTTGCAATAAATCAAATTGAAGAGTTACCTTCAGTAAAAAAGGCACAAGCACAAGTATCTATGTATAATTATAATAGAGAATCCTATACAGGGCTTTCTTATGAAACACAAGCATATTTTCCAACATGGGTTATACCTGAAGAACATGAAGTATGTCAGACACTTATGGAAACATATAGAAGTTTATTTAAGGTAGAACCTATTGTAGATAAATGGATATTTTCAACTAATGGTGTTTCTATAATGGGGCGATATGGTATTCCATGTATAGGTTTTGGCCCAGGTCATGAGGATCAAGCTCATGCACCAAATGAAAGAACCTGGAAGAGTGAAATGGTAAAGGCAGCAGCTATGTATGCATTGATTCCGACAATTTATATGAATAGAATAATTAATAAATAAATTAAAATGAAGCATTAGATATAAAATAAGCTTATAATAAGGTTATTTTATAAGTCTAAGCTTCTTTTTTAATGATTATAATAATTGTAAGAGCAAGGGAAAAATGGTAACATAATAGTGTGAGAGGATATGACAATCAATAATATAATACAAAAGGTGATAGCATGGAAGAAAAGTTTATTGAAGACATAGCTAATAAAATAAGCGATGGGATTATAATTTTAAATTCTAACGACAAAGTAATTTATGCAAACAATTACGTAAGAAAAGCCTTAAATATCCAAAGTATTGATTTAGAAAAAGTAGAAATATCTATAGGGAAAGATCCAGAAGTTAATAAAATTGTGATAAAAGCTAAGGGGATTGATTATGACGGTATAGGAGAATTATTAGAAGTTGATTTTGATTCATACAACTATAAAAATATTATTATATTAAATAAGATTTGTAAAAAAGATAAATGTAATAATATAATTAAAAATAATGTATGGGGAGAAATAAAATTAGAATCTATAATTGGTGAATCAGAGGCTATGCAAAATATTAAAAGGAAAATTATAAAGATAGCAAATTCAACTTCATCAGTGCTTATAACAGGAGAAAGTGGTACAGGTAAGGAAGTTATAGCAAGAGCTATACATTCACAAAGCAATAGAAGAAATAAGCCGTTTATAGCTATAAATTGTGCAGCTATACCAGAGGCACTACTTGAAAGTGAATTATTTGGTTATGCAAAAGGAGCATTTAGTGGAGCAAGTAATAGTGGTAGAATAGGTAAGTTTGAACTTGCCAATGGAGGAATAATATTTCTAGATGAAATAGGAGATATGCCTTTATCACTACAAGTAAAGCTTCTTAGAGTTCTTCAAGAAAGAAAGTTTGTCAAAATAGGTTCCAATAAAATGATAAATTTGGATATAAGAGTAATAGCTGCAACTAACAAAGATATTAAAGGAATGATAAAAGAAAAAAAGTTTAGAGAAGATCTTTATTATAGAATAAACGTAATACCAATAGAAATACCAAATCTTTCAGAAAGAAAAGAAGATATAAAGCAGTTAGTACTAAATTTTATAGATAAATATTGTGCTACCTATAGCTTAGAAAAAATTTATATAGAAGACGATGTTATAGAAAAATTAAAAAACTATCCATGGGAAGGAAATATAAGAGAGTTACAAAATGCTGTGGAATTTATGATAAATTTAGTAGATGAAGATAATGTGATAACATGCAGCATACTTCCTGATAATATAGTAGATTATTATAATAGACATAATGAAACCGATTTAGACAAAATTGTAGATGGAGATTTTATAACTTTAGAGGAGTTAGAAAAAAGATATATAAATTATGCTTTAGAAAAATACGGTCATGATACTAAAGGAAAATCTAAGGCTGCTAAAAAACTTGGAATAGGTTTAGCTACTTTATATAGAAAAAGTTGAAAATATTTCATAGTATACTGTTTATTATATTTTTAATTATAAAGAAAATACGTTATTCTATATAAAATAATTATAGTATTTTATAAATAGTTTTTTATTTAATATATATAAAATGAATAACACTTAAGGAAGGATCTTGTTAATGAGATATAAATGTTTAATTTTAGATCATGATGATACAGTTACTATGAGCACCCCCAATATACATTATCCATCATTTGTTGAGGCACTTAAAGTACTAAGACCTAATACAAAATTATTAACTTTTGAAGAGTTTGTCCATAATTGTTTTAGTCCTGGATTTTCTGAATTATGTAAGGATGTATTAAAGTTTAGTAAAGAAGAGCAAGAATACCAATATAAAGTATGGACTAGCTATACAAAATCTAAAATTCCAGATTTCTATCCTGGTTTTGCAAAATTAATAAAGAAATTTAAGAATTTAGGGGGAATTATTTGTGTTGCTTCCCATTCAGAAAGCAAACAAATTGAAAGAGATTATAAGATTAATTGTGGAGTTGTACCAGATAAAATATTTGGATGGGATATTGAAGAAGGTAAGAGAAAGCCAAATCATTTTCCAATCGAGGAAACTATGAGGCTATTTAATTTAAATAATGAAGATATATTAGTAGTAGATGACTTGAAGCCAGGATTAGATATGGCAAAAGCTTGTAAGGTAGACTTTGCAAGTGCTGGTTGGTCTCATGTAATACCAGAAATAATTGAATTTATGAAAGAAAATTCAAATTATTATTTAACAAGTGTTAGCGAGTTAAGCGAGCTAGTGCTATAAAGAAAGGAGAAATTATATGAGCAGTATTATCGAGATAAATTATGCAATTATTATAGCAACTATTATTAATTTCTTTTTACTATTTGGTATTATAATATTAATATATAAATTGATTAAGAAATTTAGAGGTATTAAATTGAGAAATAAAGAAATGAGCGAAAAAATAGATTTCATTTATAATAAATTAAAAGATTAAATAAATTTCAAAATTAAGTGGTAGTTATAAAGAATTAATAGCTATCACTTATATTTTGACCATTTTATATTAGAGGAGTTATTAAAAATTATATCAATCTTTTTGAGCTTATTGCTGCAATAAGGGCATAATTTCATAAGTTTACCTCGAAATATTATTCTTTATTATAAAATGAATATATATAAATGGTTTTAAATTATAGCAATATATATTAGCTTTTAAAATATATACTACTAAGGTATACATTTTAAAAGCTTTTCTTATATGTAGGTAAATTACAAATCCTTTTTGTAATCTAATGTATTAAAAGTATATTTATTATCTATTTATTTAATTTTAAGTATATATATTTAAATTTTTAGTGTATTGGAATAAAGAAATAGAATAAAAAACTTACATATTATCATCTTTAATTCTTAAAATGATAATTACAATTACTAAATTGATAATAAACCTAAATTTAGTAGTAATAAAATTAATATTATATTCAAATAAGACTATAAATAACTTATTAATAATTTCTAATTATTAGAGTGTTTCCAATTAAAGTACTGTCGCAAGGGTTTGCTATATTTTAAAATCATATAATATTTCAAGTTCACTCTTTTTAATAGATATATTAGACATTTAATATAATATATTTATTTGTTTTTAGAGTATCAATTTAAATATATATAAGAATATCAATTCAAATAATGTTTAAAACTGAAAAAGTACTTTAATAAAAATAATTAAAATAAAATTAAGTAAAAGAATAATTTTATGAAATTGGCATGGATAATGCTAAGTATAATTTTAATTATATTATACTGGAGGGATAATAAATGATTTTAATTGGTAATGGTATAGTTATAACCCAGGATATTAATAATCCCATTATAAATAATGGAGCTATTGCTATAAAAGAAAATTTAATTATTGAAGTTGGAGATTATGAAATTTTAAGAGCTAAATATAAGGATTATGAATTTATTGATGCTAAAGGTAAGGTTATAATGCCAGGATTAATAAATACACATCATCATATATATAGTGCCTTTGCTAGAGGTATGGATGCAAAAGAAGAACCAGCAGAAAATTTTAGTCAAATACTAGAAAGACTTTGGTGGAAACTAGATAAAAAGTTGACACTTGAAGATACAAAATATAGTGCTTACACAACATATATTGATTGTATTAAAAATGGTGTTACTACAGTTTTTGATCATCATGCAAGTCCTATGAGTATAACAGGTAGTTTATTTACTATAGGGGATGTAGCTAAGGAACTTGGAATTAGAACTTCATTATGTTATGAAGTATCAGATAGAGATGGATATAAAATAACTGATGAAGGAATAAATGAAAACGTAAACTTTATTAAGTATACTAATAAAGATTCAAGTGATATGATAAAAGGCCTATTTGGACTTCATGCGTCTTTTACATTAAGTAATAAAACTTTAGAAAAATGTGCTGAAGAAATTCAAGGCTTAAATTCAGGATTTCATATTCATGCTGCAGAGGGAATATCAGATTTACATGAGTCTTTAAAGGGTAGTGGAAAAAGAGTTATTGAAAGACTTCATGATTTTAATATCTTAGGAGAAAAAACTTTAGCAGTTCATTGTGTCCATATAAATGATAGGGAAATGGAATTGTTAAAATATACTAATACAAATGTAGTTAATAATCCAGAGTCTAATATGGGAAATGCAGTTGGGTGTTCTCCAGTATTAGAAATGATAAATAAAGGTATAAATATAGGAATGGGAACTGATGGATATACTAGCGATATGTTTGAATCAATGAAGGTTTTCCCTATAATACAACGACATAATAGATGTCATCCAAGTGTAGCTTTTAATGAAACATTTAAACTGTTATTTGAAAATAATAGAAATATAACAAATAGATTTTTTAATAAAGATCTTGGGATATTAAAAGAAGGAGCTTATGGAGATGTGATTATAGTTGATTACAATCCTCTAACTCCTATGAATGCAAGTAATATAAATGGTCATATGCTTTTTGGATTTACAGGAAGATCTGTAATAACAACTATTATAAATGGAAAAATTGTTATGAAAAATAGAGAGTTAGTAAATATAGATGAAGAAAAAATATTTGCAGATTCGAGAAAAATAGCTCAAAAGTTATGGGATCAAATGTAAGAGTTATTAATTATATGTTTAATAAGTTTTTTACGTATATGGGAATAGAAAAGTTCGTATTAACTTTAATAGAAGTGATAGAGTGGGTAAACTTATATCAAAATTTGTTAATAATTTAAATTTATAGTGATAGGAATTCATATTAAATTTGTTTTAAGAAAGGTGGAACAATTATGAGCGATGTAATGAAAGTAATGTCTTTTGAAAAAATTCTTGATATAACTCTTAAAGATTATTATACAAAAGGAAAAATATTTGGAATAGAAGAAAAGGATTTTTATAGAGATATTGATAATAGTATAGAAATGAATTTTTGCGGTGAGTATTTAAGATTCCCAGTAGGTCCTGCAGCAGGCCCACATACACAATTAACTCAAAACTTTTTAGCAGCTTATTTAACAGGTTGTAGATATTTTGAACCTAAGACTGTTCAAATAGTAGATGGAAAAGAAATGCAAGAAATGATAGCAAGACCTTGTATTGATGTTAAAAATGTAGGATACAATGTAGAATGGTCTACAGAATTAACAGTTGAAGAAGCAAAAGAAGAGTATATTAAAGCCTCTATATTGTTGCAAGTAATGGGAATTGAGCTTGGATTATCTGATGTAAAAGATTTTATACTTAATATAAGTGTAGGATATGATCTTAAAGGAATTCAATCAAAAAAGATTTCTGACTTTATTGATGATCTTAAAGAATCAAAAGATACTAAGGTTTTTAAAGAATGTATAGAAGTATTAAAGAAAAATATAAATAATTTTAAAAGATTTAAATTAGAAGATATAGATAAGATAAGTTCAAAGATTACAAATATAATTACACTTTCAACAATGCATGGATGTAAAGCAAGTGAAATTTTAGATATAGCAACTCACTTATTATCAAATAAAAAGATAAATACATTATTAAAATGTAATTCTACGTTGTTAGGATATGATGCTGTAAGAAAAATATTAGATGATTTAGGATACAATGATATCGAGTTAAAAAGAGAAGACTTTGAACATGATTTACAATTTGATATGGCTAAAGAAATAATAGCTAAACTATTGCAAATAGGTAAAGAAAATGATGTAACATTTGGAGTGAAATTAACAAATACATTACCTGTAGTTAATAATAGAAATATTATGCCAGGGGATGCTATGTATATGTCTGGAAAACCGCTTTATCCAATAGCAATAAATGTAGCTAAAAATATTGCTAGTGAGTTTAAGGACATAAATATGTCCATATCAGGAGGAATAGATAAAAATAACGTGTTAGATGTATTTAATACTGGAATTGCACCTATTACTATAGCTACACTATTTTTGCAACCAAAAGGATATATAAATAATATTGCTGTATTAAATGAAATGAAAAAAGCAGGACATGCACCTAAAGGATTAAATATTGAAGCTTTAAATGAATTAGCAGATAAGGCAAAGAATGATTCTAATTATAAAAACAAAGGTAATGGTAAAGTTTTAGAAGATAAATTAGAAACTTTTGATTGTTTAAAGAATTGTGGAATTTGCGTTGATGTGTGTCCAAATAGAGCTAATATGAGAGTACCTGTTGAAGGACTTTCAGCTAATTATCAAATAGCTCACGTTGAAAATATGTGTAATGAATGTGGTAACTGCCATATGTTCTGTCCAAAAGGCGGATTCCCTTATCTTAAGAAACCAACTATTTATAATAATTTAGACGAATTTAATAATTCAAAGAATACTGGATTATTAAGAATTGGAGAAGATAAATTCTTATTACGAGAAGACGGAAAAGAATATATATATGTAATAAATTCAAAAGAAGAAAAGAGTAAATTAGAAATTACTGCTGAAACAATTTTAAAAGATTATTCTTATTATATTGATGAAATAGATGCTTTAAAAGAAGAAGAATTAAAAAATTACGTATAATGAGTTATCAAAAAGATTTTTATTTATAAAACACTAAATTATTATTTTGATAATTGGGAGGAGCAAATTTAATGTTTAGTTTTAAGCTCAATGGTAAAAATGTATCAGTAAATGAAGATATGGGTTTACTTGATTATTTAAGAGATATAGCACAATTGACATCCGTAAAAAATGGTTGTGCAGAAGGTGCTTGTGGTGCTTGTATGGTATTAATTGATGGTATAGCACAAAGAGCATGTATTCAAAAGTTAAGTAGATTAGAAAATAAAGATGTAATCACAGTTGAAGGAATTAGTGAAAGAGAAAGAGATGTTTTTGCTTATGCCTTTGGTAAATGTGGAGCAGTACAATGTGGATTTTGTATTCCAGGAATGGTTATAAGTGCAAAGGGATTACTTGATAAAAATTTAAATCCTACTGAAGAAGAGATAAAAAATGCTCTTAAAGGGAATATATGTAGATGCACTGGATATGTAAAAATTATAAAAGCAATTAATTTAGTTGCAGAACTTTTAAGAAATAATGAAGAAGTACCTAAAGTATATTGTAAAGGATTAGTGGGAGAAAATTTGCCAAGAATTGATGCTGAAGTTAAGACTTTAGGAATTGGTAAATATGCAGATGATTTATATTTTGATGAAATGCTTTATGGATCTGCATTAAGATCAAAATATCCAAGAGCCTTAGTTAAAAATATAGATACATCAAAGGCAAAAGCACTGGATGGTGTTTATGCTGTTTTAACTGCAAAAGATATACCAGGGGATAGATTTATAGGTCATTTAGTTCAAGATTGGCCAGCGATGATAGATATTGGAGAAGAAACTAGATATTTAGGAGATGCTGTTGCTTTAGTAGCTGCAAGAGATAAAAAGATATTAAAAGAAGCATTAAATCTTATAGAAGTAGATTACGAAGAACTTTCACCTGTAATAAATCCAGAAATGGGAATGAAAGATGATGCGCCTAAAGTTCATGAAAGTGGAAATATATTAAGTAGGCAATATCTAAAAAGAGGAGATGTTGATGAGGCTATAAAAAATTCAAAATATGTTGTAACAGAAAAGTATAGCACGCCACCAACTGAACATGCTTTTTTAGAACCAGAATGTGCAGTTGCTAATTATGAAGATGGAATTCTAACAGTATATACAGGTGGACAAGGAGTTTATGATGAACTTCGTGAAATAGGAAAGCTTCTAAACTTAGATCCAAGTGAATTAAGAATCAAAAGCATGCTTGTAGGAGGAGGATTTGGAGGTAAGGAAGATATGAGTGTTCAACATCATGCGGCACTTTTAACTTACTATACAAAGAAGCCAGTAAAAGTTGCATTAAGCAGAAAAGAAAGTATAATAATCCATCCAAAGAGACATGCAATGGAAATGGAATTTACTACAGCTTGTGATGAAAATGGAATTTTAACTGGAATGAAGGCAAGAATAATTTCAGATACTGGAGCTTATGCATCATTAGGGGGACCTGTATTACAAAGAGCTTGTACTCATGCTGCTGGACCTTATAATTATCAAGATGTGGAAATAGAAGGTATTGCTGTATATACTAATAATCCACCGGCGGGGGCATTTAGAGGATTTGGAGTTACTCAATCAGCTTTTGCAAATGAATGTAACATAAATAAGCTTGCAGAACTTGTAGGAATTTCACCATGGGAGTTTAGATATAAAAATGCAATTAGACCAGGTCAAGTTTTACCTAATGGACAAATTGCTGATGAAGGAACTGCATTAGTAGAAACTTTAGAAGCTGTAAAAGATGCTTTTGAAAATAATAAAAATGTCGGTATATCTTGTGCATTTAAAAATGCTGGCTTAGGTGTAGGCATTCCAGATACAGGTAGATGTAGAATAGTAATTAAGGATGGTAAGGCTGTTATAAGAACTTCAGCAGCTTGTATTGGACAAGGTGTTGGTACAATAGCAACACAAATTCTTTGTGAAACTACAGGAATAGATCCAAAGCAAGTTTCAGTAGATAATCCAGATACTTTTACTACACCAAACTCAGGAACAACAACAGCTTCAAGACAAACTGTATTTACAGGAGAAGCAACAAGAGCAGCAGCTTTGAAACTAAAAGATGCTTTAAAGGATAAAGTTTTGGGAGAGCTTGAGGGTGAAGAATTCTATGGGGAATATGTTTCAGATACAGATCCGATGGGGAGTACAAAGCCTAATCCAGTAAGTCACGTTGCTTATGGATATGCAACTCAAGTAGTAGTTTTAGATGATAATGGTAAGGTAATGAAAGTAGTTGCAGCTCATGATATTGGAAGAGCTGTAAATCCTATAGCTGTAGAAGGTCAAATTGAAGGTGGAGTGGTTATGGGACTTGGATATGCTTTAACAGAAGATTATCCATTAAAGAATGGAGTTCCATTAGCTAAATTTGGAACGCTAGGATTATTTAGATCAACAGGAGTTCCAGAAATAGAAACCATATTAATTGAAAAGAATAAATCTAGCTTAGCATATGGAGCAAAAGGCGTTGGAGAAATTGTTGTTGTTCCAGCTGCTCCAGCAATGCAAGGGGCATACTACAAGTTAGATGGTGAGTTTAGGACTAAATTACCATTAGAAAATACTTTTTATAAGAAAGCAAAAAAATAATTTGAAAAATAATTAAATACTAATACTATAAAGTCATCTTTTTGAGTAGTATAAGATAAATTAATTTATCATTTACCCAAAAGATGATTTTTTTATAAAAAATAATAAAGGTTACATAATTGAAAGATATAAGTAATATATATAAATACTACAAAGGAAAAATAAAAAATATAATAAATTTATAAATTGATATTAGGAGATGATTTTTTATGAGAAAAATAAAAGATGTTTTAACTGTTGTTGCTTTAGTAGTATTTGCTGGATATGATGAAGAAAAATTTAATTTGTAAAATATATTCAAAGTAGACATATTAAATATTAATTCAAATTTTGAAGCAGAGTTATTTAAAAATTATAGTAATTAATAAAAATATTTTGAATTTACCTCATTATTGAGATATACTAATAAGGATTAGATAAATAAATTTTTATGTATAGTATAAATTGATTTTGTAGGGAGAATTTATATGTTTGTTAAAGTAGAAGACAAGGTAAAGGTATGGATGAAAGTAGCTTTTGTACTTACTATATTGACAATAATACTTATTCAGTTTAAAAAGCTATTTTCAGATTTTGATACACATACATTTTACATATATAAAGACAAGCTTTCTTTTATAAGTTTAAGTATTATTGTAATTTTAGGGTTAGTATCATATTTACCATTATCTTTATATGATTTTATAATTAAGGATACCTGTGATATTTCTTTAGATAACAAGAGTCTTTATAAATCTTCTTGGATTGCGAGTTCTATTTCGAGTATAGTAGGATTTGGGGGAACTGCTGCAATAGCATTAAAAAGTCATTTTTATTCACCTTATATTAAGGACAAGGCAAAATTAGTTAAAGAAGTTTCAAAAGTAGTATTATTAAATTTTACTGGATTTTCTGCAATTTGCTTGATATACTCCATTTTAAACATATCAAGCTTAAATAAGATTGAATTAGTAAAACTAGGTATTGGATTAGCTTCACTATATGCTCCAATAATTTTTATTTATAATGTATATAGATGTAGAAATAAAGAAAAACGTGAAAATGCTATAAAAACCATAAAAATAATGATAATTTCAATTTTAGAATGGATAGCAATGGCTTTATTATTATTTAGTATTTTAAAGTTATTAGGAAATACATTACCATTATCAAAAGTATTTCCAATTTACGTAGTATCTTCAGCTATAGGGATCGTTAGTATGATGCCAGGAGGAATTGGTGGATTTGACTTATCATTTATACTTGGGGTTAGTGCATTAGGAATAAATAAAGAGGAAGCATTACTAGCTTTAGTTTTATATCGCATAAGTTATTATATTATACCACTAACTGTAGGAGTATTTTTATTTATTTATGAAGCTAAAACTAAAATGGATAAAGACTATATTGATATTTTTAAATTAGCCAAAAGAAAAATTATTAATATAGTAAAATTTACAAAACAAGATAAAGTAAATAAAATTGATAATAATAAAGAAGTTTAAAAAGTTAATATATAAATATTAAACAATCCTTTAAAATATAAAGGATTGTTTTTTTCTATAGGTATCTTACAAAAATGAAAGATAAATGAAAGTTACATAAATATGTAATTAATTAATATTAGGATAAAATATGATTGTAAGAAAAATATTAGGTATTTAAACATTAAAATAGTTAATAAGATGGAGGATAATATGAAGAATATTTTAAGTGTAGAAAAAATAGAAAAGTATTATGGAAATAAAGAAAATGTAACGAAAGCAATAGATAATATAAGCTTTAAAGTTGAAAAAGGAGAATTTGTTGGAATAATGGGACCATCTGGTAGCGGTAAAACAACACTTCTTAATTGTATTTCAACAATAGATACTGTAACTACAGGAAATATTGTAATTAATGATAAAGATATTACAAAGCTAAAATCAAAACAAGTAGAAAAATTTAGAAGAGATGAACTAGGGTTTATATTTCAAGATTTTAATCTTTTAGATACATTAACTGCATATGAAAATATAGCATTAGCACTAACTATCCAAGGTAGAAGTCATAATAAAATTGATGAGCTTATAAAAGATATTGCAAGAAATCTTGGGATTACAGAAGTGCTAAGCAAATATCCATATCAAATGTCAGGTGGACAAAAACAAAGAGTTGCTTCTGCAAGGGCAATTGTGACAAATCCATCATTAATATTAGCAGATGAGCCAACAGGAGCGTTAGATTCTAAATCATCAAGATTACTTTTAGATTCATTTGAAACTCTTAATAATGAGTTAAAAGCAACTATATTAATGGTTACTCATGATGCATTTACAGCAAGTTATGCACATAGAATTTTATTCATTAAAGATGGAAAGATATTCAATGAACTTGTAAGGGGAGGAGATTCTAGAAAGGAATTTTTCAATAGAATTATAGAAGTAGTTACTCTTTTAGGAGGTGATGCAGGAGATGTATTCTAAAATAGCATTTAACAACGTGAAAAAGAGCATAAAGGATTATGCAATATATTTTTTAACATTAACATTTGCAGTTTGTATTTTTTATAGCTTTAACTCCATAGAATCACAAAAAGCAATATTCGAAATTAACAATAGTCAGTCAGAAACAATAAGTGGGTTAAGTATAATTATAGGAAGAGTTTCAATTTTTGTATCAGTTATTCTTGGAAGTTTAATAATATATGCAAATAATTTTTTAATTAAAAAGCGTAAAAAAGAACTTGGAATTTATATGACATTAGGAATGGGAAAAAATAAAATCTCTAAAATATTACTTTGTGAAACTTTAATTATTGGAATAATATCATTAGTAGCAGGACTTGTTTTAGGAATGATTTTTTCACAAGGATTATCAGTATTTACTGCTAAATTATTTGATGTTGGAATGAAAGAATATAAATTTATAATATCATCTGAAGCTATTGTTAAAAGCACTATTTATTTTGGAATAATGTTTTTATTAGTTATGATTTTCAATACTTTTGTTATATCAAAATATAAGTTAATTGATATGTTAACAGCTTCAAAAAAAAGTGAAAAGATAAAGCTTGAAAATCCAATTATAAACATTATAATATTTATTTTATCAATAATAACTTTATCGCTGGCATATTACTTAGTGATCAAGGCAGGATTAAAACCTGAAGATAGTAAGTTTCTTATGTCTTTAGTATTAGGAATTATAGGAACATTATTATTCTTTATAAGTTTAGGTGGATTTAGCATATATTTAGTTCAAAAGAATAAAAAGACTTATTTTAAAGAACTTAATATATTTGTTTTAAGGCAAATAGCTAGTAAGATTAATACTAATTTCGTATCTATGACGTTAATTTCATTAATGCTATTTTTGACAATAACAACGCTTTCAACTGGGCTTAGTTTTAAAAATGCTTTAGAAAGTAGTTTGAAAGATTCAACACCATTTTCAGCATCTGCAATTATGTATCTTGATGAAAAATCTAATTCAAAGGATATAAAGGAAAATATAGAAAAATTAAATTTTAAATTCGATGAAGATGAGAAATATATCATATATACTGAATATGTTTCAAATGAGAAGCTAAAGGATATTCTTAAAAATTATATGAAAAGTCCAGAGGATATAGAGGGATTTGGAGATAACAAAATTGAATTTATTAAAATATCAGATTATAATAAAATTATGAATCTAAAGGGAGAGAAAGAGACAACTCTATCTGAAGATGAAGTTTTAATTGCATCAGGTTTTGAAAATAAAATTAAAAAAATAAGTGATTTTATTAAAAATGAAAAAACTATAATTTTAAATGGCAAGGAATATAAAATAGCAAATCGAGACTTAATTACAGATTCATTTTATACCGATTTAATTTCAGGAAATGTTTTTACAGTTATTATTCCAGATAGTTTTGAAGGCAATTTAACTCCATCAAGATCAATTTTAAATGTTAACTACGCTGAAGGTAAATATGAAGAGAAATATGCTAAATTATTTTCTGATTTTATGAGTGGAAGCTATACAAGAAATGATTATACAGACTTTATATTTGGTTATACAAGAGATCAAATATATACTTCAAATAAAACAATGACAACAGTAATATTATTTGTTGCAATATACTTAGGAATAGTATTTTTAATTTCTAGTGCTGCAATATTATCATTACAACAATTATCAGAAGCAGCTGATAGCAAAGAAAGATACAGCTCACTTAAACGAATTGGAGCATCTAAAAAAATGATAAATAAAACTATATTTAAGCAAACTTTAATATACTTTATGGTTCCTCTAGCTTTAGCTATAATACACTCAATAGTAGGGATTAGAGTTATAAATGATTTTATAATGTTATTTAATAAGCCAAGTATAGGGTTATCATCATTTATTACATTGTTTACTTTAGTAACAGTTTATGCAGGCTATTTCTATGCAACATATGCTGGATATAAAAACATAGTTAAACAAAATAAATAAAAAATAGCGACCTAATAAGGTTGCTATTTTTTTGAAGGCAATATAATATTTAGTTTGTAAAATAAAAATATTTAGGATTTAAATAATAAATAGCAAGTTTTGGTATATAATAAACGTATTAGAAGATATGAAATAATAAAAAATAGTATAGAGGTAAAAATGTATAAAATCATTATAATTGAAGATTCAGAATCTATCAGAGAAGAGCTTAAGACATACCTAGAAAGATATGGTTATGAAGTCGAGGCTCCAGACTCTTTTGAAAATATAATTGAATATATTGATAAAAGTAATGCAAGTCTAATTTTACTTGATATTAACCTTCCGCTTTATGATGGATATTATATTTGTAGAGAAGTTAGAAAAAAATCAGATGTTCCTATAATAGTGGTTACCAGTAGAGATAGTCAAGTTGATGAACTTATGAGTATCAATTTAGGTGCTGATGATTTTATAACAAAGCCGTATAATACTGAGATATTAATTGCTAGAGTATCAGCAATATTAAAAAGAAGCTATGGGAAAAGTAGTACTGATGAAGTAATTTGTTATGGAGATTTAAAGTTAAACCTTGCAAATGGAAGTATATCATATAAATCAAATACTATAGAGTTAACTAAAAATGAATTGAAAATTTTGACGTATTTAATAAAAAATAAAGGTAAAATTGTTTCTAGAGATGCGTTAATGGACACTTTATGGCAATCGGATTTATTTTTAGATGACAATACTCTATCGGTAAATGTAACTAGATTAAGAAAAAAGATTGAAGAAATAGGATTAAAGAACATTATAGAAACTAGAAGAGGATTAGGATATATAATGCCATGAATATATTAGAATATATAAAGGATAGAAGAGCTAGAATAATAATAAATATTTCTTTGTTTATTATTTTATCTATTACTTTATTCGTTGCACATGTGAATAAGTGGTATATTATATTGATATTTTCAACTTGGATAGTTCCTTTATTTATAAATATCTTTATAGAGTACTTTAAACAAAATAGCTTTTATAAAAATATGATTTCTATTTTGGAAAATTTAGATAAGAAATACCTACTTTCTGAAGTAATTGAAGAACCTGAATTTTTAGAAGGAAAAATAGTTTATGAAGTTTTAAAAGAAACAAATAAGAACATGAATGAAAATGTTAAATATTATAAAGAAAAACAAGTAGAGTATAGAGAGTACATTGAAACTTGGGTTCATGAAATAAAAACTCCAATTGCTTCCACTAAATTAATATTGGATAATAGTGAAAGTGAAATTGTATCAAAAATATTTTATGAAATAAAAAAAATAGAAGGATTTATAGAACAGGTGCTATATTATTCAAAAAGTGAAGATGTGAGTAAGGATTACATTATAAAAGAATTTAATTTATCAGATGCTGTTAAAATAGCAATAAGAAATAATTCAAGAGATTTTATAAATAAAAAAATAACTTTAGACCTTAAAGAAATAGATATAATGATATTTAGTGATATAAAATGGGTAACTTTTATCATTAATCAAATTATAGGAAATTCAATTAAGTATTCACAAAAGGGAAGAGGAAAAATAACTATATATACTAAATCTAATGAAAACAGTAATTCACTAATAATAGAAGATAATGGAGTAGGAATAAATCAAAGAGATATAGATAAAGTGTTTGAAAAAGGATTCACAGGGGAAAATGGTAGGATATATGGAAAATCAACTGGAATTGGCTTATATTTATGTAATAGCCTATGCGAAAAATTAGGCTTAGGAATTAAATTAAAATCAAAAGAAAAAGTTGGTACAAGTGTAGAAATAATTTTCCCATTAGGAAAATTTACATTATTTCAATAAATCATATAAAATAGAATTATTAATATATTAACTGCAAATTCAATAAATTTTAAAGAACAATAAATAAAGTGTTGATATATAATTAATCCTAACAAGCTCTTTTCTTGCTAGGATTAATTTGTTTTTATTATTTATTTTTCCTAAATAAAGTAGTTCCAGCTATAGTAAGCATTGATGCAAAGCTTAATAATATAGATGAGTTTTTTCCGCCAGTATCAGGAAGCTTACCACCTTTATTATTATTGTTATTATTGTTATTATTGTTATTATTGTTATTATTGTTGTTATTATTACTGTGATTATTATTATTATTATTATTATTATTATTATTATTGTTATTGTTATTTTCACCAGGGTTTATATTGGAATTTTCTTTTAATTCTTTTATTTTAGCTTCGGCTTTTACAAGTTTATCTAAGTTTGTTATTGCTGAATCATTATTTGCAATAGTAACTAATTTTCTAGCAGCTTTAATAGAAGCTTCATCATCTAAAGTTATACTTTCTAAAGCTGGGAGCTTGTCTATCGCAGAAATAGCAGCATTTTCTTTTGCTATTTGTTCCTCTTTAGCTTTTTCTTCTTTAAGTTGTGCTATTTTATTTTCAGCAGCAACTAATATATCTAAGTTAGTAACATAGGAATCATTATTGAAAGCTGAAACTAAAGCTCTAGCAGAAGCAACAAGTAATTCATCATCTAATGTTAATGAATCTAATGATGGAATTTTATTAATTGCATCTATAATAGGTAAGGCAGCATTTTCGTTATCTAAAACTTCTTTATTAAATATTTTAGCTTCATTTTCAACAGATGCATTGTCTATTACAGTGACAGCATAGGTGTAAGTCTTATTAGGTTCAATATTTCTATCAATAAACTCTTTTCCTGATTCTATACCTTTCCTAGAAATTAAATTTTGAGGATTAGTAATATCTATTGTATCTAAATTGCCTTCTTGTCTATATATACAATAGAATTTGCTATCAGAATTATTATCATCCCAATTTAGTCTAATCGTATTATCTATAACCTCATATTTAGCATTAGTAACAGGAAGCGTTTCTAATTTATCAAGCCAAGGTTTTCCAGGAACATTAGCAGGTAAGTTTAAGTAGTCTTTTTCTAGAATATTATTAGAGTGATTCAATATATCAAACTTATCACCAGAAGTAGCAATTGATTTAGGTAGTAATTTGTCAAAAGAGAAGAATGCACTTCCTTTAACATTTTCAAATTTTTGATTAAATCTTAATTGGTTAGCTATTTCATATGGATTTTTAAAGTTATTATCCCAAGATGCATCTATATATTTATAATTAGGATGGCCAATATAAAGATGAGAGTTATTTATTCCTTCAAATTGAGAATCCCACCATTGTAGTAATTCGCCATATGGGGCAGCAGCGGTGTTAAAGGACCAATAAATTTGAGGAGTTAAATAATCAACTAAACCTTCCTTTACCCATTTTCTTGTATTAGCAAACTGATCTCTAAGGCTTGAGGTTGATCCTGTAGGTGTATTAGAGCCTTCCAGATAGTTTTCGGCATGTCCCCATATTCCAAAAGGAGAAACACCAAATTGGATAGATCTATTATTAGTTATATTTATATCAGTAACTTTATCCTTTATTGCTTTTATAAGAATATCAATATTATTTTCCCTCCATTTAGCAGCATTTTCAATATTGTATTCCCCAAAACCTCTATTGTAATCAATAAATGTCTGCTTATCTAAATCTTGAGTATAAAAGTAGATATCTTTATTATTTTCACTATATTTATATGGATAAAAATAATCATCAAAATGAATTGCATCTACATTATACTTATTAGCAACTTCTTCTACTCTTTGAACTACATAATCAATAACTTCTGGTCTACCAGGATCTAAAAATAACTTATTTTGAAATTCGTATATTAAATGAGGATTTTTTCTTGCAAAATTGTTTTCTGCAAGTTCATTTAATTTTTCTGATACAGGTCTCTTATCAACAGTATTAGTAACTCTATAAGGATTAAACCAAGCATGGAACTCCATACCTCTATTATGGGTTTCAGAAATCAACCATTCTAGAGGATCAAAACCATTAAATCCTGGATCTTTTCCTTGTAGAGTATAGTTATTGCCGCCTTTATGAAGATATTGAGACCATGGTGCTATATCTGATGGATACCAAGCATCAAGCATTGGACTTACTTGAAAAGTAATGGCATTTAAGTTTAATTCTTCAAATCTATCAAGAATTGATGAAAGATCATTTTTGAATTCTTCTTCGGCAGAAAGGTTTGGATTACTAGTAACATCAGAAATATCAATATTTACAACAGTTGATAACCAAGCTGTTCTAAATTGTTCTTTGGGATTAATAAATTTATCAGGAATAGTTACTTGAGGCCCATTATTATACATGTATACAGGTTTAGTTTCATCATAAGTTACCTCCATTGTATTAAAATCATAGGATTTAAAATTGAATAATGGTGATTCATTTGTTATTGCCAATGAATTTTGCCAAGTTATTGCTTGGCTGGATATACTAGCAAGTAAAAATAATGTCAAAGCTTTTTTCTTAATCATAATACCCCTCCTAAATGAATTTAGATAATTTTAGAACTAAATAAAATTAAATTAAAAAGTATATTAAATGGAAACATTTACAAGTTAATATTATTGTAACCTACAAGATCTAATATTTCAAGATACAATTTCAAAAAATGAAATAATTTTTCAATAAGCAAGTATTAATTTAGATAAGAGCTTGGAAATTAATGAATAGATAGCAGTAAAATGAAATTATTATAAATATTGAATAAATATGGAATGAAAATGAATAATATATTGTTAAAATTTAGTGTGAAATGTATAATTAATTATATAATTATAATTAATTAAATGAAGTACATTTTAGGTTTATGTTTAGATTTAAGGGGATAGCATGAAAACGTTAGAGAAAGAGATCAAAGACTTAGAAGCGATAAAGAGAAATAACGACACCATGAATAAGGCTTACTCAAGTGCTGTGAATGCTTTGGAAAAAGTAGATGATGGATTAAAAAGTATAGAGAAAGTACAAACATATCATTTAAAAGCATTAATTAATATGAATAAAGTAATTATAGACGATGCAATGGAAAATCTAGAGAGAGAATTGATAATCAACAATGGAAATAAGATATGTTTAGGACAAGTATATGCAGAATTGACAAAAATGTTTTTAGCTAAAAATGATATGAATGGATATGAATTACATTTAATGCTAGCAGAAAAGACATTAATATCAGAAAAAAAGAACGAATCCTTAGTAGATTTATATATTAATCTGGCAAATAAATTTACTAGAAATGAAAAAAAGAGCGAAGGAATAAATTTATTAAAAAAGGCTTTATATATATTAGAGAATATTAAGGAGGATTGGGTAGCTGAACAGTACCTTAAAATAGGGGCGATATTTTCTATTGAATTAAACGATAATGAACTGGGATTAGAATTATATAATAAAGGATATAAATTAGCAAAAAAATATAATTTAAAGGATATTCAAGTATTATTAATGTATTATATAGCTTTTGTATATAGCTATATTGGGAAAAGAAGAGATGCAATAGAGTTATTTAATAAAATTATAAAGAATAATACAAAGAGCTTGTCTTTATTGCATATTACAACAGTTTATATGGAATTATCTACGTTATATATAGATTTAAATTTAAATATGTACAAAATAAATTCTATGATACATTTAATTGAAGAAAATATAAAACAAATGCAAATTAGAATTAGGGAACAATTTGAAGCTAATTTAATTCTTATTAAATGTAGATACTATATAAAGATAAATGAAAAACCCAATTATATATTAGATGAATTAGATAAAGCTAAAGCTATTTATGAAAAATATTTAGATTCATTTAGATTTAGCAATTTTGATTTATATATAGAAATGCTATATGGTGATATATATTATAAGTTAAATGAATATGAAAGGGCATTATATCATTATAATAATTTAATAAACCTTTCTAGAAAATATGGGTATAGATTTATTGATAAAATCTATGAAAGATTATCTAAAACATATGAAAGAGGTGGTAACTATAAATTAGCTATGGAATATTTAGAAAAAGCTAATTCTATAATGATTTCATATGATAATAGTAAATATAGAGATAAGTATGCAGAGTTATATAAAAATCTTGAAGTACTACAAGAGTCAGAAAAAACTAAAAGTGAATTTTTTGCAAGTATTTCTCATGAATTCAAGACTCCTATAAATGTAATATACTCGTCAGTGCAACTATTAAATTTATATAAAAATAAAGATGACAGGGAGTTCATGGGATATTATTTAAAATACAAAAATAACATAAAGCAAAATTGTTTAAGAAGCTTTAAACTTATAGATAATATTATAGATGCAAGTAGAATAAATAAAGGTAATTATGAAGCTAATTTTAATAATATAAATATAGTTGAGTTAGTAGAGAAAATTACTAATTCAATAACTCCATATGTAGAAATAAAAAATATTATGGTAATATTTGATACAAATATAGAAGAACTTATAATAAAATGTGATGTATATATGGTTGAAAGAATAATTTTAAACTTATTATCAAATGCAATAAAATTTACTCCTAAAAACGGTAAGATTATAGTTAGTGTTAATGATAAAGAAAATGAAGTTGAAATACGGGTAAGAGATACAGGCATAGGAATACCAAAAGAGATGAAAGATAAAATTTTTAATAAGTTTACTCAAGTAGATAAATCATTGAATAGAAGTAAAGAAGGAAGTGGAATAGGATTATCTTTAGTAAAATCATTAGTAGACCTATTGAATGGAAAAATATATTTAAATACTGAATATGAAAATGGAAGTGAATTTGTATTAAATTTACCTAAAGACAAGATTGTTGAAGAAGAGTGGATTGATTATAAAAAAGAAGGGTATAAACTAAATGTTGAAAAAATATCAGTAGAATTATCTGATATTTATGATTTATATAGTTAATTAGGGTAGTAGAGATGATGGAATTATTTTCAGAATTAATAAATGAAGTAGATCATGGATATTTAAATATATTAGGAAATAAAAACTTACATGAAACTAAGGCCAGAATACAAAAATACATAGAAAATGAAAAAAAATATGAAAATATACAATATGCTAAAGGTATTTATTACTATTTAGAAAAGAACAAAAATAAGGCAGTTAGATTTTTTAAAAGAGCTATAAATAGCAATAAAATAAATAATTCACATGAGAGAGGAAAAATATATTTATATATGACTAAATGTTATTCAGAGCTTGATGAAAAATATCTTCAAAAGAAGTATTTCAACTTAGCAGAAAAGGTTTTTGTAGAGGAAAAGTCATATTATTATTTAGTTCAGCTATATTTATCAGCTATGTATATAGAAGCATTAAAAAAAAGAGAAAGCCAATATATAGAAAAATATTTAAAGAAAACTAGAGAAATGGTATCTTTATTAAAAGAGGAAGAAACATTTAATATTTATGTTTGTCTTGGAGAAGTATATTTTTCTATGAAAGAGTATAATTCAGCAAAAGATATGTTTATACAAGCTATAGAATATGCAAAGCTCAACAATAAGTATGATGAAATAGCATTTGGAATTTGTTATTTGAAGTATATTTTTACTATTGATAATAGATTAGGTGAAGCTAAGGAAATGATTATTAAAACAATAGAAGAATATAAAGATAATCTAAGTATGATGACAAAATTAATTTTAGTTATTGAGATATTAGAAATATATTTAAGTGAAAAAAAACTAGGTAAAGATGTAGAAAATCTAATTAAATATCTTGATAAAAATGTACAAAAATTAGATAAATGCAGACAACAGCAATTTAAAATAAGAATAAACATACAGATATGTAGAAAAATAGCACTTGAATTAGTTGAGGGAATCTCTGGAAGTGAAAAGGTGGAAATAATTAAAGATTTAATTAGTGAATGTGAAGAAAACTATAATAAATATAATAAGGATTTTAAATTTACTGATATAGATTATTGGATAGAAATAATAAGAGGAGATATTTGTGTATTAGAGGAAAATTACCAAAAAGCTTTAGAGTATTATAATGGTGCATTAAAAATATCTTATAGGTTTAACATTAAATACACTTTAAGAAGTTATCATGGAATTAAAGCAACTTATAAAAAAAGTGGTAATTATGAAAAAGCGTTAATGATAACAAAGAGAATGAATTCAATTTTAAAGGATATTAATCTAGAAAATGAAAAAAAGGTTACCAAAATAAATGATAGATATAATGAATTAAAATATTATGATAAAATAAAAGAACAGTTTTTTTCAAGACTATCATATGATTTAAAAGATCCTATAAACTCAATTTATTCAAGTGTGCAACTAATAGATACAATGAGCAGTATAGGAAGTAGTGAATTAAAGGAGTACTACTTAAAATATGAAAATGTAATAATTAAAAATTGTTTGAAGGTTTTAAAAACTATAAATAATTTAATTGATGCTGTAAAAATAGATGCACATGAATTAAAAGTAGATTTTAAAAATTTTAATATTGTATACTTAATTGAAGATATAATATCAAGGTCTGTTAAATATGCAAATATTAAAAATCAAAACTTAATATTTGATACAGAAATAGAGGAGTTAATTATAAAGTGTGATCCCAATTTAATTGAGAAAATAATACTTAGTATTCTTTCTAATATATTAATGGTGTCATTCGAAAAATCTGAGATATTAATAAGTGTTTTAGAAAGAAAACACTATATAAACATTGTGTTTAAATATAGAGGAAATGGTTTTAATAATTCTATATTTAATGTTTTTAATAATGATACAAAAAGTTGTCCTTTCAATACTTATGCTAAAGATTTATCAATAGCTAAATCTTTATTAGAACTTCAAAATGGTAAAGTATATGTTAATAATAAATGTGATGATGGGAATGAAGTGGTAATATTACTTCCAAAGTTAAAGTTTCAATATTTAAATAAAAATACTATTATGGATACTTATGATATAAATGATATAAATGTTGCAATGGAATTTTGTGATTTAATATCATAGCATATTAAATGAATAATAAAAAAGGCTATAGAAAATTGTATGGTTATGTAATATAAGCATACAAATTGTATCTATAGCTTTTATTTTATTTATTCTTTGAAATAGAGAGCAATTTTTTGTAAGTATTATCAATTAAAGTTGCTCCAAGAGGAGCAGTAATAATTATTGAAAGAACAGCTACAGTTAATATTATTTCTCCAGAAGCTAATCCCATTGACAAGGGCAATGCTCCAATAGCAGCTTGAACTGTTGCCTTTGGCATATATCCTATAGCGGAAAATAATCTTTCTTTAAAATTCATTTCAGTCTTTATCAAAGATAATAATACGCCAAAGATTCTAAATACTAATGCTCCTAAAATTAAAATAATAGTAATAATTCCGGAATTCATTGCGTACTTAATGTCTACACTAGCCCCAACTAAAACAAATAGAAATACTTCGGCGCCAACCCAAAGTTTTGAATATTTATTAGATATACGTCTGGCAAGTTTTGAATAAATCTTAAGTATAGTTGCACCAAGGCTCATAACAGCTAATAATCCAGATATAGGAATGAATCCTTTTAATAAATCTTCAACTGTAATAAATAAAAAAGATACACTTAAAATTATAAGAATTTTAATAGAATCTCTTATATGAATTTTTTTAAATAAATATACTAGAACAATACCAGTTAAAATTCCTAATATGATTCCAATGATAATAGATATAGGTATTTCTATTATGGAGCTTATTGAAAAGTTTGATCCAGTAGTTGCAATGCTTGTAAATGAAGTAAATAGCACAATAACAAAAATATCATCGACAGAAGCTCCAGCTAATATTAATTGAGGAATACTTTTATTAGTACCGTAACCTTCTTCCATAAGCTTAAGCATTCTAGGAACTATAACAGCTGGGGATACAGCAGCTATGACTGTTCCAAGTATTGCAGAATCTAATATAGGTAAATTTAAAAGTTTTGGACCGAGAATAATAAAACCTAATATCTCAAGGGTTGCAGGTATAAAACACATTAAAATTGCTGGTCTTCCAACTTTTTTTAAATCTTTTATATCCAATGCAAGGCCTGCACGAGTTAAAATTATTACAAGTGCTATTTGTCTAAGTTCAGATGATATGCCTATAATACTAGAATCTAATAAGTTAAGCATGTGAGGGCCTAAGATAATGCCTGTTAATATCATACCTACAAGGCTTGGAAGCTTTAGTTTAGTAAAAATAGAGCCAATAAATAGACCTAATAAAATAATAAGTGCTATGCTTGTTAACATAAAATCCTCCTTTATTTCTTATTAAAAAAAGCCAATGAGCTCTGCAAAAAAACTTGCAGAAGTCATTAGCTTACCAAAGCGGTTTAGACATAAGTCAAGGGAGAACTTCATTCCCTTAAAGTCTTTTAAATAATACCATATAAGTATTTACAAATCAATAAAAATATTGAATTGATATAATAGTTGTCATGAATTAAAAGAAAATTTAGTAAAGAGGTACATAAAGATGAAGTAGATAATGAAAGAGTGGTTATATAATTTTTTGAATTAAATAAGTTTTACTTATGATTAAGAAAAAATATGTAGGGGCAATAATTATTGATAGGAATAAAATATAATAGAAAGATTTTAGGAGTTGAAGGAATGATAAGCTATAGTGATAATATGACATATAATGATATAAGTAATAACAACTCTATTAAAATATATAATATTAATTCATTAGAAATAAAAGCATCTAGTAATGTGTTTCATCTAGATGAGGAAATACAATTAGTAGCATTGAAAGAATCCATATTTGGAATAAAAGAAATAAGAAATGTTTATTGGGAAATTGACTATAAAGGAAAAGAGATTACGCTTTCAAATAATATAATAAAAATAAGTAAGCTATTGAGAAAGAAAAATTCACTTAAAGTAACCTGTGTAGATAAAATTACAGGAGAAAGAGCTTGTAGAGAATTTTCTATTATTTTAAATGAAGTTGAAGGTACATTAATACATTTTATAAAAAATGATGGTGATTATTTTGGAAATGGATATAAATGGGATTTGTGGAGCTTTTCAAATGATGGGGTTTCATATGCTGTTGAGCTACAAAATAAAAGCGATTTTGGTAGATGTACATTTGTAAGGGAAGAAAATATAATTGCAAGAAGAAAAGCTTGGGGAGATAACTGGGGAAATGATTGGTCTGAGCAAACTGCAACGTTTGAAATACCAAAAGGAGTTAAAAATTGCTATATAGTTCATGGGGAAAATAATCTTATAACAAATTTAGAAGATGTAATTGAATATATGAAGCCTAGAATTGAAATTGCAATAATGGATAAGAAAGATAGTATTACAGCTTTTTTATCTAAAACACCTTTAGATGGAACTAAATTTTATATTTACATTAATGGTATTAAAGAAGAACATTGTGAGTACGAAATTGATAAATTATCTAAAAAGGTTGATTTCAAAAATTTAAATGTAAAAGTATCTCCAAGTGATTTAGTAGAAATAAGGGCTAGCAATACATTTTTACCTTGTAAAGTAACTATGAGGAATTTTTTAGATAGTTATTATTATGATGGACCTGATATGGGAGTTGTATATGATAAAGAAAATATATACTTGAGAATTTGGGCTCCTACGGCATTTAAGATAGATTTATGTTTATATGAAAATTGGTATGATATTAATGGAAATGAAAAAAGAGTATATCAGATGAAAAGAGAGGAAAAAAGCGGAACTCATTATACTAAGATTAGTAGAAAAAAAAATGAATGTGTATTTTATCTATATAAACTATATTTTAAAGATATAGATCGAAATGGATTAGAGTATATAAAAATAAATTATGCAGTAGATCCATATGCAGTATCGGTGGGAGTAAATGGAGAAAAGGGATTTCTAATAGATATAAATAATGTTAAATCAATGCCATTTGGATGGTTGTGTGATGAAAGGCCACAGCTTTTAAGAAAAGAAGATTCTATAATTTATGAAATACATGTAAGGGACTTTACTATAAGTGATGATAGCGGAATAGATAAAAATATCAGGGGTAAATATTTAGGATTGGCTGAGGAGGGGACTACTTATAAAGATAAGAAAAGAAAAATTACTGTAAAAACAGGAATTGATCATTTAAAAGAGCTTGGAATAACTCATATACACTTACTACCTGTATTTGATTTTGGTTCAGTTGATGAAAGAAAATCAAACAAAAAAGGTAATAGAAATTGGGGATATGACCCTAAGAACTATAATGCTCCAGAAGGTAGCTATTCAAGTGATCCATACGATCCAATATCAAGAATAATAGAGCTTAGAGAAATGATTAAAATTCTTCATAAAAATGGTATAAGAGTAGTTATGGATGTAGTATATAATCATATGCAAGAAACAAGAAGCTTAGATAATATAGTTTCAGCATATTATTTTCGAACTGATTATAGAGGTAGATTTACAAATGGGTCAGGTTGTGGTAATGAAATAGCAACTGAAAGACCTATGGTTAGAAGGTTTATAATTGATTCAATAAAACATTGGCTTAAAGATTATAATATAGATGGGTTAAGATTTGATCTTATGGAATTAATAGATATAGATACTATGAAAGAAATTGTAAAAGTAAGTAAAGAAATAGATGATAGTATATTAATTTATGGAGAGCCGTGGAAGGGTGGCGAATCGGTACTTTCAAATGGAACTTATAAGGGGAGTCAAAGAGGTGAAGAGTTTTCCATATTTAATGATACCTTTAGAGATTTTATAAGAGGAAATAATAGTCCATCATATGGATTTGTCAATGGAAATCAACATGATGGAGCCACAGCATGGAGCATAATAGAGGGATTAAAAGGATCTATAAATACATTGACATATAACCCAAGAGAAAGTATAAATTATGTAGATGCACATGATAATTATACTCTTTGGGATCAAATCGAAAAAAGCTTAACACCTGGAATTAAAGAAAAAGATTATAGAAAAATAAAAGACGAAAATATATTTGATAATCATTTAGTGAGAAGAAATATATTAGCACTTGCAATAATTTTAACAGCACAAGGAATACCATTTATACAAGGTGGAGCCGAAATATTAAGAACAAAAAACGGTGATCATAACAGTTATAAGAGCCCTGATAACATAAATGCAATATTTTGGAGATATAAAGCAAAATATATTGAAGTATTTAATTATATAAAGGGTTTAATAGAAATTAGGAAGAATTTTAAAGCTTTTAGGTTAGATAAGAGGGAAGAGTTAAATAATCTTGAAATTAGTTTTTTAAATGGAGAAGAAAATGTTGGAGTAATTAAATGGCATTTTAAAAATTTAAATATTATAGAAGAGAATATTAATGATTTAATTGTAGTATATAATGGAACTTCAATAGACGATTATGATATAAATCAATATATGCCAGTTTCAAAAAATGGAAAATGGAATATAATTGCTGATTTTAATAAAGCAGGAGTAGAAGTAATAAAGACAGTTAAAACATCAGAGGTTCCTAAAATGAAGTCATACTCAATTATAATATTATATTCATAATAAATTTATATAAGGGAAATAGATAATATAAATTATAATAAGAGCTAATTACATTTAGCTCTTATTATATGTTTAATTATATTGCTATTCACTTATTTTCCTTAAATACTTAATGATTTCTAATAATAAATTTTTACTAAATAATCATAATACATAATTAAATAAATTAATATTATCAAATTTCAATCTATAATAATTAATAAAAATTATAATGTGAAATTGTTACTGGTCTTAATGATTCTATTTATTGGAAGTAGCGCTATAATGATTAGGACTACAATTAAATTTCCTCCAACGACTAACCCATTAGCAACTAAGGAATAAATCATAGGAGACCAGCCTTCAGGAGCAAATTGTCCAAAGAATAAAAAGCCTGATATAAAGTGAAATATAAATCTAACAAACATACCTACAAAGGTACCTAAGAGCTTTTTATTTTTAAAATATCCAGCAAGTCCTACAGCCATAAATGGAAGAGGATAATCAAAAAGAACTTGAATTGGATGGAGTATATAAGGACTTATGATTAAATAGATAACGCCAAATAAAAATCCAGTAAGCATACCTATTTCAGGGCCGTACATAAAAGCAATAATTAAAATAGGAACCATACTTCCTAAGTTTATACTTCCAGCACCATTAGGCAAGTCCACAATCTTTATAAGGTGAAGTATTGTAGCTAGAGCTAAAGCAATACCTATTCTAGACATAATTTTAGCATCTAGATTAATTTTCTTAAATTTAATAAGTGCTAATATTAAAATTACTACTCCTATAAGAGTAGCTAAAGACAGTGGGTTTTTAAAAATTTCAGTAAAACCTTCTTTTAATGTGTTAATAAAATTATCCATAAAAAATACCTCCTAAAAGTTGCTAGGAGGTATACTTATAGCTTTGATATAATCATTTCTACAAAAGTACATCGTGACTTTCCTACGCTGGTATTATCCAGATCAGGTAAGGAGGGTTAATGAATTATCATTTCTCAGCCATAAGGCACCCCTAGCACTTAAATTATTTAATTATAAGTAAAGTTTACATAAATTTGTATTAAAAGTCAATATTTAATTATTATAATATTTTATTTATAAATGAATCTTTTAATAGAATTTCTATAAATAGACTTTAAAGAAATAATTTTGTAATAATTAACTATTTATTTAAAATATAAAACGATGTATTATAATAAATGAGTTTAATATAATACATTGAAATAAATATATTTTCTTATACGGAGGAAGAAGATGACAAAAACTAAAAAGACAAGAATAATAGGTATTTTCCTTATAGTGATACTTATTGTTTTAGGAAGTACTGGAGCTTATCTTGTAAAAGTTAACAAGGAAAAAAGTTTAAATATACAAATAGAAGAAGTAAATAAAAGTTTTAGTTCTTTGAAAATTCCTAATATGAATAGTGATGAAGTAGAATTTTATAACAAATTAAAAGATAGTTTTAATAAATCTATAGGTAATAAAAATTTAAGTGAGGCTAATAATGTTTTAAATAAGATAAATGATTTAAAGTCTTCAGTAGAAAAGAGAGTTAAAGAAGAAGAGAAAAATGCGGAAGAAGAAAAAATAAAAAAAGAAAATGAAAGAGAATTAGCTTTAAAAGATGAATATGACAAAAAAGAAGACGAAGTAAAAGAAAATACTATAAATAAAGTTGATACATCAAATATACAGCAATCAATTCCTACTAATAATGAGCCTAAAATTTCTAATACTTCTGTTGCTCAAAATTCTAGACAAATAATTTCAGTAGTAAGCACAGGGGGCAGTACAGCGGAGTTAGTCTTATGGCAAAAAGATAGTAATGGAAAATGGTATGAATATGATAGTATGTTTGCAAGGCTTGGAGAAAATGGAATGAAGGCTGCAAAGGATGTCTATGAAATGGACTTATGCACACCAACTGGAGTATATAGTTTAACAGAAGCTTTTGGAGCAGCACAAAACCCAGGAAGTGGGGTTCCATATAGAGTTTTGGATGGGTCAGAATATTGGATAGATGATGTTAATTCTCCTTATTATAATACAATGCAATTTGGAGAACCAAACGGAAGATGGAACTCAGCTGAGTATTTAATAGATCATAGTAATTCATATAAATATGCATTAATAATTGATTATAATAGATATCCTGTTATAATTGGCAAAAGTTCTGCTATATTTCTACATGTAGATGTTGGAGTTCCTACTTGGGGATGTGTAGCAGTAGAGCAAAGTAAGATGAAGGAAATTTTACAATGGATAAATCCTGAAGATAACCCTAAAATAATGCTAGCTTTAAGCTATAATGAGCTTTATAGCTATTAATAAAGAATTGAGACATATTATTTAACTTGAAAGCTATACATTAAATTTATAATTAATGTATAGCTTTTTTATTTTAAAGTTGTAGGTTAAATGGAAATTATTTATAATTATTTTATATGAAAAATATGGTATTTATATATATTATGAGAGGAGAAATAAAGAGGTTTTATAAGAAATATTAAACTATTAGAAAAAGGGGATTATTATGAGAATTTATTTTGAAAAATTATCGAGGGACAAATTATTAAGGTTTATTATTACAATCATAACTTCTGTAGTGATATTTAATACTAGTAGTATTATTACAAAAGCAAATACAGATATAAAATTTCCAACAGGAACTTGGCAAGGAATAGTTGATGGAAAGCATGGGGAAGGTGGATTATTTTATAGGCTAAAGTTTAAATCTAATGGCAATGTATTAGTAATAAAACAATTTGGAGATGGAGAAATAAAGGAAGAAAAGATATGGGAAAATAAGAATAATAAAATAATAATAAAAAGTAAAGCAAGTGATGTAATAAAAGAATTAGATAATGGAAATTTAAAGATATTAGATGAGAAGTCTATAGAGTATAATAATGGTTTTTATAATACAATATTTAAAGAGCATAAAGGAACTTTATCAATAATACATTGGATTGCAGCATTAATTGGACTAATAACATTAAATGAACTATTTAGAAGAAAAAAGTTGGCTGCTATAGGATTTTTCTTTGTATTACCAATAATAATGATTCCATTATGGTCAAGTAATGGAGTTACATATTGGTTTAAATGGATTAAGGTTTATTCAGCAGTTGCTGGAAGTGTTTGGTTTATATTTGTTAGATTTACTAAAATAGGAGTCGAGAAATGGAGTAAAATGATAGTTGCTTTAATATTATCTGCAAATATTATTGAGGCAGTAGTACAAGATTTTTCTATGGGTAATTTACCTAATATATTAAATGGTATTGCGGGAGTTTTATCAATAGTAACTTTATTTTATGGATGGAAAGAAATTGGACCAGATAATTCAAAAGAAAAAGATATGATTTGGGAAAAGATGCCGCTTCTTTGGATAATAGCATATGATGTTTGGAATTGGACTTTTGTATATTTAAACTTTCCAGGATCAGCGTCACTTCAATTTATAGTTATATTATCTTCTACAATTCCAGCTATATTTATTAAAAAAGGGATCTGGCTTCAAGCAAGGGCATTTACTCTTGCAGCTTGGTTTATGTATTATTTTACATTTCCAAGGTTTACAGAATCGGTTGAGCTTTTGGTTCCAAGGAATAGTATATTTATGATTGGAATATCTTTACTTAGTATTATATTAAATTTAGCTTATGCTATTGTTTATATAAAGAGATATAAAAGTGAAACAAAAATAAGAATAAAAGAGATTAGTACTGATAATTAACTTAAATTTCTTGAAAAGATAATAAGAAGATATAAGGTAATAAAATAAAAAGAGATAGACTTTTCCTATAATTATCAAGATTATTTATTCTTATATAAGCATGAGAATTGTTGATTAAAAACTATATAAATAAATGGCTAGCAAAATATAAACTTGATATTTACTAACCATTTATTTTTTATAGTTAATTTAACTAACCATATCGATAAATTCTTCTTTTTCTTGGAGATGCAAGATAATTATATGCAGCAGTCCAGTAAGGAAGTAGGTCTGGCTTATATTCTAAAACATCTTTTAAAAATTTATCAAATAAATGAAGCTTAACTAATATTTTTATTATGTCTTTAGGGTATGGTGTTACTTTAGTATATGGCTTTCTAGGATCTATAACCATAATTTTACCTTTTGAGTTTATAAATATATGAGCATTTCTTATGTTAATTCTTTTAAACTTAAGTCTTTTCAAATCCTCGATTAAATCTATTATTTCTATAGATAAATTATAAGGTAAGCCATGTTTTGAGATATATTCAAAAAGGTTTTCTCCACCTACATATTCTCTTACTAATATGTTACTTACTCTTAATATAGGATTAGGAAAGAAAGGACTATCTAAAGTTTTTCTAAGTATTTCTTCTTCACTTTTAGCCGCTTTGGCATTTTTAAATGTTTTAAGGGCAAAGCCTTCAGGTGTTAAGTAAACTGAACCTTCTGCTCCAGAACCTAACAATTTACAATTTTGAATCTCTAATAAGTAATTCATAAAACCACACTTTATTAATTGCTTTTAAATATTATATGCCAATAAAAATAATATGATATTAAATCATGTAAAAGTTGCTGGATTGAAATTATATTAAGATTTTAAAATATAATTTAATATATATAAGTATAGAATTTCTAAGTATATAGGAATAAAATTAGTTTATAGGATACTTAATAGTAAATTTAAATTTATATTGAGATATTATTAAAAAGAAGGATATAAAAAATGGATGAATTTGTTTTATTTAAAGATTGCAGTGAAAATAAGGAGTATAGAAAAAGTTTTAGTAATTTAGCAGCTGATACATTTGGATTAAATTTTGAAATGTGGTTTGAGGAAGGGTATTGCAATGAAAACTATATTTCATATTCATATATTTACAATGAAAAAGTAATATCAAATGTTTCTATAAATAAATTTACAATAATTCAAGATGGCAAAATAAGAAAAGTAATTCAATTAGGCACTGTTATGACAGATATTAATTATAGAAATAAAGGACTAATAAGAAGACTTATGAATGAAGTTTTTAAAGATTATGAAGATAAAATAGATTATATATATTTATTTGCTAATAAATCTGTTTTGGACTTTTATCCTAAGTTTGGGTTTAATAGAAAAAATGAAACTGAATATAAAATAAGCATGAATGATATAAGAAATAAAAATTATAAGAAGGTTAATTATAAAAATATTGGCTATAAAAGCATTGCAAGTATAAGAAGATTAAATCTATCTTCAATGAGGGACAAATTAATTATAGAAAGACTATGTAAAGATAGGTATCCCGTATCAAATAAACTTGGAGTAATAAATGATGAATGGCCCTTAAAGGTTTATTGCAGTTATATTTTTAATGACAATCTTTATTATTTTCAAGATTATGATATTGTAGCTATTTTAGAGAGAAAAAATGATGAGGTTATTATAAATGATATTATAAGTAAAAATCCTATCGATTTTGACAATATACTACTTAGGCTCATAGAAAGTGATGATAAGATTATTAAGATTAATTTTATACCAGAATCTAAAAAGTTTAAAGTTATTACTAGAGAAATTATAAATGACGATAATGTTTTATTTATAAAAAACTGCAAGGGGAAGGCTAGAGATGAAGAAATGCTTTTTCCTGTAACTTCACATACTTAATAAAATATACTATATTAAGCTATAAATATTTTAAGTGAGGAGTAAATGGATACAAATATAACTTATAATACTAATAATAAAGTAGATATTGGTTTCTATTTTAATAATAGAAAAAAATTATCAATCGGCTTTTTAATAACTGGACATGGTACCTTTGCTTCTGGGTTATATAGTGCTATTAAGTGTTTAAATGGTGATTACGATAATGTTGAAGTTGTTGATTTTATTCCAAGTGACAGCATAAATGATTATGATAAGAAGTTGAATAAATCATTATTAGATTTAAGTATATATAAGAAAATTATAGTATTGTGCGATTTATTTGCAGGAACACCATTTAACAGAGTAATGATTAATTTGGTTAATAATCAAGAAAAGTATTGTGTTTTTGGAGGAGTAAATTTACCTATTACAATGGAGGCAATAATGGCAGGTGAAACATTTACTGATATTGATGTATTGATTAGGTATATAAAAGATATATTTAAAGATACATTAATTGATGGAACTGAAAAGCTAGAAGAGTATCTAGATAGCCATTGTTGAATAATTTTTTAATTCATCTTAAGAGGAGACTATACATTAAATTGTAATAATCTCTTCTTTTATGAATTAATTTATTATGCTATAATCAAGTTTATAGAAAGTAAGGAAAATTTATGAATAATATAAAAAGAATTGTTTATTAAGAAATAATATTATAGAAAATTAATATATATGATTAAAAACTAGCAAAGATCATTTATACTGTTAGGTATTTAAAATGTGTTTTAATATAACTATGTATTCAGGATAATAATTTATGCAGTACAAATTATTATTAGTTAGTAATAATAAGAAAAATAATTAAAAGCATAATATATAAAGTTAGCAATAAAATAATTGAAAAATAGTATCTTCGAACACAAGAATCTTTTTTATATGAAGAAGACATTATGATTAAAGAATTAATAACTATAATAGATAGGAATTTTATATGAGCATTATTTGTTTTAGGAAAATATAAAGGAAGATGGATTTGAGGTACTTTTCAGACTTAAAATTATAAAAGATAGAGTAAATGAAGATTTTAGTTTTTTATAACATAATATTATATTTTAGAATAATTCTAATTATAAGTAGAATTATTATTAAACTGTCAGAAATATGTATAACATATTAAGGAGGAAAAAATGCCTTTTATAGAATCAAAAGTAACTGTGAAATTAAGTGCAGAAAAAAAAGAATTATTAAAAACTAAATTAGGAAATATAATTACAAAAATTCCTGGTAAAAGCGAAAGCTATCTTATGATAGGATTTCAAGATGAATATTCTTTATATTTTAGAGGTGAAGAATTAAGATATGGAGCATTCATTGAGGTGAAAATATTCGGTAAAACTTCAAAAAATGATTTGGAAGAAGTAACTAAGGAAATTTGCGACTTATATGAAAAGGAATTAAATATTCCTAAAGATGCCATATATATTAAATATGAAGAAGTAGAGAATTGGGGGTTTAATGGTTTTAACTTTTAAGCGATTAGTATATTAATTATAAAAATGTAATTAATTTCCTAATATTAATTCGTTTAGGAGGTGGTTAAAATGGAGTGGAAGATTAGAAAATTTGAAGATTTAAGTACTAAAGAGCTTTATAATATACTTGCTTTAAGAAATAAAGTTTTTGTAATAGAACAAGAATGTATTTATCAAGATTGCGATAATAAAGATTTAGCAGCATATCATTTATTCTGTACTGATGATAATAGTATAGTGGCATATTTAAGAATACTTGAAAAGGACGTTTCTTATGATGAAATATCTATTGGACGTGTTGTAGTAGATGAAAAATATAGAGGTAGAGATTTAGGAAGAAAAGCTATGAAAAAGGCTATAGAATTTATAAATAATACTTATGGTGAAAGTCCAATTAGAATATCTGCACAAGTTTACATAAAGGATTTTTATAGAAGTTTAGGATTTATAGAAGTTTCTAACGCATATTTAGAAGATGATATTCCTCATATAGAAATGTTAAGAGATATAAAATAAAAAGAAAATTTCTTATGAATTTTACTGTATTCATAAGAAATTTTCTTTTTATTTAAATTATTATTTTCTGTGTTTATAAATTTAAATTAATATTATAAATAAAAAGGTGTCTAAATTGTTTCTAATAATTTAAACACCTTTTGTTCTATGCAGCTAATTGTTTTTCTTTTAAAATTATATTGATTCTTTTAAAGTAAGTAATTCCAAGGGGGACGGCAGCAGCAAACCAAGCAGCGGGATCAGCTAAAGCAATTCCAGTAAATCCAATTATGCTTGGCAATGTAAAGGCAACAACTGTTCTAGCTACCATCTCTGCAACTCCAGCCATCATAGGTACAAAACTATCCCCAATTCCTTGAAGAGTATTTCTATATATAAAAATTAATCCTAAAGGTATATAGAATATGGAAACTGTATTTAAGTAATGTCTTGCATATTCTATTACTTCTAAATCACTTCCATCCATAAATAGCTTTGTAAAAGTACCACCAAATAAAATTACTACAATTGTTGATATTATACTTACAATAATACTAATAATTGTGCATTTTTTAACTCCTTCTTTAATACGATCTATTCTTCCTGCACCAAGGTTTTGTCCAGAATAAGTAGCCATAGCAACACCAAATGTAACAGCAGGTTGCATAACTAGTTGTTGGACTTTAGAAGCAGCAGTATATGAAGCTATTATTTTAGAACCGAAATTATTTAAAGCACCTTGAAGAACCATAGCTCCAGCAGCTGTTATTGAAAATTGAAGTGCCATTGGGATACCAATTCTTAATTGACTTTTAACAAAGATTTTTCTTACTTTCCAATGACTCATTTTTAGTCTCAATATAGGGAATCTTTTAATTATATATATTGCACATAATATAGCAGATATAGATTGAGAAATAATAGTTGCATAAGCTGCACCAGCTACTCCCATTGAAAAATTAACAATAAATACAATATCTAAAATTATATTTAGTATTGAAGCTATAATTAGGAAGTATAGTGGAGTTTTACTATCACCTAAAGCTCTTAAAATGCTTGCAAACATATTATAAAAGATTATTGCTATATTACCAGCATAAATTACTATTATATATGCTAAGGAATCATCCATTATATCGGCAGGTGTATTCATAAGCTCAAGTAATGGTTTGGCAGAAGCAACACTAATTATAGTAACTATTATAGTCATAATAGCAGATAAAACTAAAGAACTAGCATAAGCTTTTTTTACACCTTCTTCATCATTAGCACCAAATTTTTGTGAAACTAAAACAGCAAAACCACTAGTTAGTCCAATAACAAAGCCATTAACTAAAAAAGCCATAGCGCCAGTAGATCCAACTGCGGCTAATGCCTTAACACCAAGAAAGCGACCAACTATTATAGTATCAGCCATACTATAAAACTGTTGAAATATATTACCTATAAGTAAAGGAATAGAAAATGTTAAAATTAGTTTTACAGGATTTCCTGTTGTCATATCTTTTGTCATAAATAAGCCCCCTTTATATAAACCTATAAAAATTAAACATATTTTATTAATTTCGAAATTGTACAAACATTTTCAATAATAACATTATAAAAAAATATTATCAACTTTATTTCAAATTTAGAAAATAAATATGAATTTTTCATACAAATAATTATTATATAATTGCAATAAAAGTATAGCAATGATTATATAAAGAAATATAAAATTTTGGGCAAATTATATAAAATTATAGAATTATTATTTACATTTAATAACTTTGTAACAACTTAAATAAACTATTTAAAAACTTACATGTAATATATAATTAAATAGTACATGTAGGTTTTTTATAATGAAAAGAATATTTTTACTTATTTTGGCTACGTATCTGTATTTGCGGTTAGTTGCAATAACATAAAAATCTTAGAAGAAAATACTGAGGATAACGAAGTGTTAAATAAATATAAAATTTCAATTATATTATTATAAAATAAATTTACCTATAAAAGATTAAACTGAATAATTTGGTGTTATATGAAAGTAACGTTAAATTAAATATATATTAAATTTTTGAGAGGTAAAAATATGAAAGTAATTACTATGTCAAAGGAAGAGCTAAGAAAATTCCTAGTAGTATATCAAGGGCTATACACGAATAATACTTTTATTGGAGAAGAAGGGATTAAAGATTTTATAAAAAGAGTAGGATGTGTTCAATATGATCCATTAAATGTTGTAGGAAGAAATGCAGATCTTGTTATGCAATCGAGAATTGAAGATTATGATCCTATAATGCTAGAGGATTTGCTTTATAAGAAAAGGGAGTTAATAGATGGATGGGATAAAATGATGGCTATTTATTCTGCTGAAGATTGGCCATATTTTAGACGAGTAAGATTAGAAAGGAAAAAGGAAGTTGAAGGTGTACTAAGAAATAGAGCTTCAATTAATGCAATAAATTATGTTGATACTGTAAAAGAATATATTGAAAAAAATGGGGCAACTAGTCCATCCAAAATTGATCTAGGGTCTGTAGAAAAAGGAAAATGGGGTCATGGAAAACTTTCAAGTGCCACAATGGATTACATGTGGAATATGGGGGTACTTGGAGTAAAGGAAAAGAAAAATACTCAAAAGATATATGATTTAATTGAAAGGCTATTACCTAAAGAAATAATATCTAAAGTAGATCCTTTCAAAAAAGATGATGAGTTTTATAAATGGTACTTTAAAAGAAGAATAGGAAGCATAGGGGTATATTGGGATAGGAATGGAGAGGGCTGGCTAGGAAATTATGTTTATCATAAAAATCTAAGAATAAGAATATTAAATGAATTGGTAGAAGAGGGCGAACTAATTCTTATAAAGGTAGAAAATTTAAAAGAAAACTTTTATTTAAGAAAAGAGGATATATCGATTTTAAATGACTTTAATCGCATAAATGAAAATAATATAAAAATTTTAGCTCCACTAGATAATATAATTTGGGATAGAAAATTAACTAGAGATATTTTTAATTTTGATTATACTTGGGAAGTATATAAGCCTGTAGATAAGCGAAAATATGGATATTACGTTTTACCTATTCTATATGGAGATAAATTTGTAGCAAGATTTGAACCAGAACTTCATAGAGGAAATGAACCATTAGTAATAAAGAATTGGTGGTGGGAAGATAATTATAAAATAACAAATGATTGTGTAGATGCTGTTAAAATATCATTAGATAAATTTTGTAGGTATTTAAAAGCTGATGGGATATCTAAGGATTCATTAGAAAAAATAAATAAAAGTTAATTTAAAGGATGTAATAATAATTTTTACTATCAAAAATATTATTATTACATCCTATTTACTTATATTAAAGCAAATTGACTATTATATAAATTAGCATAGAATCCACCTTTATTTAATAGTTCATCATGATTTCCCTGTTCTATAACTTTTCCATTATTCATAACAAGAATCAAATCAGCTTCACGGATAGTTGAAAGTCTATGAGCTACAATAAAAGTTGTTCTACCTTCCATTAATTTATTAAATGCTCTTTGTATATAAATTTCTGTACGTGTGTCTATGCTACTAGTTGCTTCATCTAAGATAAGCATTGGAGGTTTAGATAACATAACTCTAGCAATACATAGTAACTGTTTTTGACCTTGAGATAAAGAACTATCATCGGTAAGGATAGTATCATAGCCATTAGGTAAATTCATTATAAATTTATGAGCATGAGCATTTTTAGCAGCTAATATTACTTCTTCTAAAGAAGCATCGGGCTTTCCATAAGCTATATTTTCTCTAACTGTTCCAGAATATAGCCATGTATCTTGAAGAATCATTCCATATAAACCTCTAGTGCTACTTCTAGTAATATTATCTATATTGATATTATCTATATTGATTTCTCCAGAATTTATGTTGTAAAATCTCATAAGTAAATTAATTAGTGTAGTTTTTCCACAACCAGTAGGACCAACTATTGCTATTTTATTTCCAGGTTTAACTTTTAAATTAAAGTTTTCAATTAAATTTTTATCATTGCTATATGAAAATGAAACATTATTTATATCTATATAACCTTCACAAGCTGTTAAGTTAATTGAATTTTTACAATCTGGAATTTCCTCATTTTCATCTAAAATCTTAAAAACTCTACTTGCAGATGCAAAGGCAGCTTGAAGTTCTGTAATAACACCTGATATTTCGTTAAATGGTTTAGTATATTGATTAGCATAACTTAAGAATGATGAAAGCTGACCTATTGTTATAGTACCATTAATAGCACTAATAGCACCAATTATTCCTACAGCAGCATAAACAATTCCATTAACAAATCTTGTACAAGGATTGGTTAATGCAGAATAAAATTGAGCTTTTTGTCCATATTTATATAATCTTTTATTTATTTCTTCAAAGGTTTCTTGTGAGCGCTCTTCAAAGAAAAATGCTTTAACTACTTTTTGATTTCCTATCATTTCTTCAACATATCCACTTAGTTCACCACGAACTTGTGATTGCTTTCTAAACATAGAGTGGCAATACTTGGCTATAGTAGAAGCTGTAAATAATGATAGTGGAGTAATTATAACTACTATAAGAGCAATTTTAATATTTATTGAAATCATAAATATTAGTGTTCCAATTATAGTTATTACTCCAGTAAAAAGTTGGGAAAATCCTTGCAAAAGACCATCGGATACAATTTCTATATCATTAATTACTCCATTTATTATAGATCCATGAGAATTGCTATCTATATATTTTAAGGGTAAAGCATTTAGTTTATTGAATACATCAACTCTTATATCTTTAATAGTTTTATAGCTTACAATATTAGTACATCTAGTCATAACAATCTGAAAAATAGAAGAAAATATAACTGTTAATGAAAGTGGAATTAGTATTTTAAATAATCGATTAAAGTTTACATTTCCTTGACCTATTATTAAATCTACTCCTTCACCTATAATAATTGGCGTTAAAAGGGTAAGAGTTATATTAATTATTGCGCTAAAAAAAGCAATAATTATATATTTATTATAAGGTTTAGTATATTTTAAAATTCTTTTTACTAATGAAATATTCATAATATGAAGTCACCTCCTAATTTTTTAATTGAGAAGAACAAATTTCTTTATATACTTCACAATTGTTAATTAGATAATCATGTTTGCCGATACCAACTATTTCGCCATTATCTAGAACTATTATTTTATCAGCATTTTTAATGCTACTAGCTCTTTGAGAGACCATTATTACTGTAGTATTTTTTACCTTTTCTTTTAATGCTTTTCTTAGGCTTGCATCTGTAGCAAAATCTAATGCACTTGAACTATCATCTAATATAAGTATTTCCGGATTAGAAACTAAAGCTCTTGCGATTGTAAGTCTTTGTTTTTGCCCACCCGATAAATTTTTACCGCCTTGAAGTATATTTGTATCATATTTTTTAGGAAAAGCCTGGACAAAAGATGATGATTGAGAAATTTCTAAAGCGGTTTCTATCTCATCAATAGTTGCATCTTTTTTTCTCCATTTTAGATTTTCCATCAATGTTCCTTTAAATAAAACAGCTTTTTGAGGAACTACACCAATCATGCTTCTAAGTCTATTAAGAGTATAATCTTTAACATCTGTTCCATTTATAAGTACTTGTCCTTTTGTAGCATCATAAAATCTTGGAATTAAATTTACAAGAGTAGATTTTCCAGAACCAGTACCTCCTATAATTCCAATAGTTTCATTTTTATTAATAGTCAGTGATATATTGCTTAATGAATATTCATTAGAGTCAGCATATGAAAAGAAAACATTTTTAAACTCAATAAATTCTGTTTCTGACTTACTACTATGAGTTTTTATATTGTCCTTTTCTACTATCGTAGATTTTATTTCTAATATTTCACTTACTCTAGTAGCTGATGTAGAAGCTTTAGTTAATGTAACTATTAATTGAGCAAAAACTATTAAGGCAAGAAGAATTTGAGTTATATAATTAACAAAGGCTATTACTTCACCTTGAGTTAATGAACCGGAATTTACCCTTATTCCACCAAACCATAGTATAGCAACTATAGATAAATTCATAATTATATATGTAATTGGATTAAGGAGAGCAGATATTTTTCCAACATTAATAGAAGTTCCACTTAAATCATTACTAGCATCTTTAAATCTTAATTTTTCACTTTCTTCTTTAGAAAAAGCTTTAATAACTCTAGTACCTTCAAGATTTTCTCTAGTTATTAAAGAAATATTATCAAGTTTATTTTGAATTATTTTATATAAAGGAAGTGATTTGCTCATTACAAAATAAATTACAAGTGCAATAAGAGGAGTGGTAACTATAAAGATTATAGAAAGTTTTAAATCTAAAGCTATTGCCATTATAGTTGAGCCGATTATTATGAATGGGGCCCTGGATCCTAATCTTATTATCATTGCTACACCAGTTTGGATTTGATTTACGTCATTTGTTAAGCGAGTTATTAATGTTGGAGTACCTATCTTATCAATTTCAGTATGAGAAAGCGTATTAATATGCTTAAATAAAGCACTTCTAATTGAAGTACCAACACCTTGAGATGCTATAGAAGCATAGTATTGACAAATTAAAGCAAAGCCAAGTCCGCTAACTCCAAGAAGTATAAGGATACCACCCATTTTGAATATGTAAGTTATATCACTATTTCTTACTCCTACATCAATTATTTTAGCCATAACTATAGGAATAAATAATTCTAAAATTGCTTCTATTAATTTGAATATTGGACCAAGTATAGCTTCCTTTTTATAATCCTCCATAAAGTGTATTAGTTTTATCAATATCATCAGTCCTTTATTATAATTTTACACTTAAACATTATTATAACATTAAGTCTTGATAATAAAAGTACATTATCATATCGTAATAGATGAGATAGGTCTATAAAAATAAAGTAGATATTTAGGATTTTATAATTTATTAAATTTATTTTAAGAAATTTTTTAGAATAACTTTTTTTAATGTTTATTTTCTTTATAATTTTTAATGTATTATATTATAAAATTAATGTTATAATTTATAATAGTAATATGAATGAACTGGAAAATGTGTAGATAGGTAGCATAGAATGTTTTAGAATATAAAATAAGATTAAAATTATATAAATATAAAATAATAAATACTTATGTTAAATATATGTTAAGAGTTTTGACTTTTTTGTATAGGGTATGCTAGTATGGAAAATAATACAATGTGATTTTACAGCAGAGGTGTAGATATGGAATTTTTAAAAAACTTTTTAAAAGGCGTGGCAATTAGTATATCGCAAATTGTTCCTGGAGTTAGTGGTGGAACTATTGCAATGATTCTTGGAATATATGATAAGCTACTTCATGCAGTAAATAATATTATTAAAGATTTTAAAAATCAATATAAGATATTGATGCAAGTGGGAATTGGAGCAGTTGTAGGAATATTTTTATTTAGTAATGTTGTTAAAACATTATTTGATAATTTCCCTATTCCTGTTGGATATTTATTTATCGGTGTAATATTAGGTGGAGCACCGCTTATGTTTAGAAAAGCAACTGTTAAAGGATTTAAGAAAAGTAGCGTTTTATATTTGGTTGCTGGTATAATTATAGTTTTGATGATGGGCACTCCAAATAATGATGCATCAGCAATAATCACGTCATTAAGTATAGGTAATTTTTTATGGCTATTTATTGGGGGAGTAGTAGTAGCAATAGCTCTTATCTTACCTGGTATAAGTGGATCATTTATGCTATACGTATTAGGATTATATAATACAGTTATAACAGCAGTAGTACAAATGAATATTCCAGTTTTAATACCAATTGCAATAGGTGGAATAGTTGGTACATTAGCAACTGCTAAAATAATAGAAATTCTGTTATTAAAATATCCACAGCAAACATATATACTAATATTTGGATTTATATTAGGATCAGTATTTTCAGTATTCCCAGGAGTTGATGGATTAAGCAGTGTAATAGGTGTGATTCTTGGAATTGCTGGGTTTATATTTACATATTATATTAGTAGAAATGAATAGATAAGAGTAGTTAAGATTGAGGAAATCCTCAATCTTTTAATTTTGCAAAATTAAGAAATATTAAGAATTTAAAATGGTAAATTATGTTTAATGAATTTAGATATTTGTGTATAATTAATATTGAAAATATCTAATAAATTTTAAGTTAATAAAGATGAGAAAGGAAAATACAAATGGAGATAAATAAAAAAATATGGTCAATAACAGCCGTTATTTTTTCTATAATGACATTATTATTAATTGGAATGTATTTTGGAGGATATATAAAGTTTGACTTTGTAATGATAGCTCTAGGCTTAAGTGAACTGTTTTCAGGGATAAGCCAAATGGAACTATCAAATAGAACAAATTCAAATGCAGTTAGAAGAAGAAATAAAAGTGTTGGAATATTTTCAATTATCATAGGGATTGTAATTTTCTCAATGGCTATATTTCAAATATTTTTTTAGACAAGTAAAGTAGGAAAATGACATTAGTAATTTAGATTAACTCAACTGAAAGAGAGAATTTATAGATTCATGATGTCTATAAAGTTAGAATGGAAGATTTGGAATGGATAAAATAGATGATTACTTATTATGAATTAATAGATATATGGATTAAAAGGTCCTATACAAGGATTCAGATATCAATAATTAAAAAAAGTGAAGCTAGAGCTAAAATAATTTTATAATAATTATAAATAAACTTATATAAGCAATAAATAAAAAAATAAATATAAATATAAGGGGGAAAGGTTGTATGTCAAAGATAGCAGTTGTATATAAAAGTAAGTATGGGGCAACAAAAAAATATGCAGAATGGTTATCAGAAGATATTGGAGCAGATTTATATTTGCAAGACAACTGTAAAGTTGAAATTCTTAATAGTTATGACACTATTATTTACGGTGGAGGAATTTATGCTTCTGGAATAGCTGGATTATCTTTTATTAAAAAAAATTATAGTAAGTTAAAAGGTAAAAATATAACAATATTTGCAGTTGGAGCATCACCATATGATGAAAAAGCTTATAATCATCTAAAGGAACATAATTTATCTGGAGATTTAGAAAATATTAAACTTTTTTATTTAAGGGGAATGTTTGATTTAAAGAATATGACATTTAAGGATAAATTACTAATTGGGATGTTAAAGGGAGTTTTAAGAAAAAAGGATTCATCTCAATTTGAGCCTTGGGAAAAGGCGCTTGTAGAGTCAATGGATAATGTATCAGATTGGACGAGCAGAGATAATTTAAAGGAAATTAGAAAGTTCCTAGGGGTATAGTATGAATAAAAAGGTTTCAATACTAGGGATATTTATATTAATTATGATAATTATTATTACTTTTGGTTATAGAAAGTTAGGAACTATTGAAGATAAGATAAAACTGCAAGAAGAAGACAAATATTTTAAGTATTATTCAAATGAAAATGATTCAAAGGCTATTAAGGAGTTAAGTGAAGCATTGAATGATAATTATAGTGCTATAACAGAGCGTTTTGACACTAATTTAGAAACAAAAGTAGAAATAACAATTTATCCGAATATAAAGGAATTTCATAAGGCTATTGGAAATGAAGATGCTAGTGATGGAATAGTTGGAGTTGCATATGACAATACAATAAAAATGGTATCACCATTAAATCCAGGTTCAATTCATAACAAGGAATCACTTCTTAAGGTTATTGTACATGAGTTTGTGCATATAGTAACATTTAATATTAATAATAAAAAAGAAAATAATATACCTACTTGGTTTATGGAAGGTATATCAGTTTATGAAGCTAATCAAATAACAGATTATGAAAAGAAAGCTATAAGAGAAAATCTATCCCAAAATACAGATATTACTATAGATGATATTAATGATAATTTTTATAATAATAAATTTAGTTATTTATATTCAGGATCTATAGTAGGTTTCATTGTAAATGAATTTGGATATGAAAAGTTAATTCAAGTTATTAAATCTCCTAATGATATAGAAAATATTTTAGATTTATCAATTGAGGAACTAAAAAATAATTGGATTAACTATGTAGAAAAAAATTATAAGTAATTAAAGATGAAGGAACTTTTTAGAATATTATATATATATAAATTAAATATTTAATGAGGCTATTATCTGAAGTTAAAAGTATAATTTTTTTAGAACCTAGAAGTACCTATGTTCTTCAAGATATATCTCCAAATGATGTTGATGAAATTTATGTAATAAAGGGTAATCCGTATTTAAATCTTTTAGGGACAGGAGTTTTGGTTGGACTAGTAGATACTGGTATAGATTATTTAAATGAAGAGTTTATTATAGAAGATTGATTAACTAGAATACAAAGTATATGGGATCAAACAATATTAAATGGTAGAAATGAAAATGTTTATATTGGAGATGTATTTACATCTGATGAGATAAATAGGGCAATAAGTTTATCAAAAGCTAATGGAGATCCATATAGTATTGTTCCATATAGAGATACTGTTGGGCACGGAACCAAAATGGCAAGTATAGTTGGTGCTCGAGGATATAATAATAATGTAAAAGGAATAGCGAGTGATTGTGAATTTGTTGTAGTAAAGTTATTAGAGTCTCTTAATTTTAAAAAGTATTAAGAGAAAATAGTCTTGAAGATAAGAATTTATATAATTCTTTCGAAATTTTGGCTGGAATAGATTACTTAAAAAACTATTCATTAAAAGTTAAAAAACCAATGGTAATTTGTATAGGGGTAGGAACAACAGAGGGAAGTCATGATGGCAATATCCAACATCTAGATATATAACTGATGTTGGAAGAAATAGAGGTATTATTTCTGTTTGTGGAACGGGAAACCAAGGAGCAGCTCAAGGACATACATCAGGATATATTAAGAGTTTAGGAGAAATTAAAACTATAGAACTAAAAATTTCTAAGTTTATGGTTGACTTGCCTTTTTATATTTGGATTCGAAGACCCAACAGAATGTCTATAAATATAATATCTACAGATAGAGAAAAATCTAATTTTATTTCATCTAAAAGAAAAAATGGAGAAGAAATAAAATTCGTATTAAGTAATACAATAATGCGTTTATATAATTTTATACCAGAACATTTTACAGGGCATCAAGCAATAATAGTATTTAGGAATTTAGTATCAGGAATATGGAGAATACAGTTGAGTGGGGATTATATAGTTGATGGAAGATATGATATATGGTTGCCGACTAAAGAAGTTTTACCTGAAGGAACTGTATTTTTAGAAGCAGATCCAAATATAAAGTTAACTATACCTTCGACAGCAAGAAAAGTTGTAACGGTAGCATATTATAATAACGAAAGAAATGTAGGAATTTCTGAATCTGGGAGAGGATTCAACTCTAATGGTTTAATAAATCCTGACGTTATAACTGCAGGAGTAAATATTTTAACAACAAAACCTTTAGGATGAGTAAGTACTTTTTCAGGAAGTTCAGCAGCAAAAGCTATATGTGCTGGTGTTTGTGTATTACTATTTGAATGGGGAATAATAAAAGGTAATGATCCATATCTTTTTGCACAAACTTTAAAATCATATTTAGATAGAGGAACATACCAAAGACAAGGAGAGATATATCCTAATCCTCAATGGGGATATGGAATACTTGATGTATTTCAAATTTTTAGAAGCATGATTTAATAGATATCATAAGAAAATTAGTATGAATAATATTAATATATTAGATAAGAAGAATTTTAATTACAAATAATTAGGTATGAGATGCAAATGCAAATAAGAAATATATATAATAATATTTTGAAAATAATTATTATTGAAAAGAAGATATTTTGATATATAGGTTACTCAAAAGTCAGAATTAAATTTATTATGAGATATTGATAGAAGAGAGATAGTAAATGAGGTTTATCATTATAAAAGTAATAAGTTAAAAATAGTAAATAAATTTTATAATATAGAAGGTTGGAACCTAATAGAACTAAATGAATATATTTATAGGTTAAAAGATATATATGAAAGACATGAAAAAATAGATGGAGTTTTTAAAAATGATAAGATAGTTGGAATTGTTGCTTTAGAAAGCAAACTAATTGGAGAAAAATTAGATAAGGTTAAATTAGATATGCTATATATAAGTAATAGTTATCGGAAACATGGAGTAGGAAAATCATTAGTAAAGTTAATGTCTAAAGATGCTGTAAATATGGGAGCAAAAGGATTATATATATCAGCAACTCCATTTAAGAACACTGTAGATTTTAATTTTGCATTAGGAGCAAGAGTTACAAATGATATAAATAGAGAATTATTTGATTTAGAACCTCTTGATATACATATGATATTAGATTTGTGATATCTTAAATATTATAAACAAAAAGATATTATGAGATGTTATAGAATTTAAAAGAGCTATATTAAAATAAATTTTGATATTAGCAATTAAAGATTCATTTTTTCGCATATATAAATAATAGATAAAAATTTCTATTTAAGTTTAAAAACATCTTTAAGTAAGTAAAATCAATGGTTTAAAAGGGGATCGTGAAACACGAGCCCCTTTATAAAAATAAGAGATTAGCTTTATTAAGGTAATAAAGCTTACTTAAAATTGAATAAATTTTATATTAAATAGATTTATGAGACTAAGCCTTTTTAATTAAATTTATTTTTAATGCAAATATCTATAAAGTATTTATGAAATCTTAAATCAGAAGTAAGTTCTGGATGAAATGAAGTAGCTAATATATTTCCTTCACGAACTGCAACAATATTATTATCAATAGATGCTAAAATTTCAACTTGGGAGGATAGTATTTTTGATACATAAGGTGCTCTTATAAATACCATAGGAAATTCTTCAGATGAATCTATTGAATTTATAATATCTTTTGCTACAAAACTATCAATTTGTCTTCCATAAGCATTTCTTTTTACTCTTATATTGATTAGAGAAAGATGTCCATTTTCATCATTTTCTATTTCTTTAGATAATAGTATCATTCCAGCGCAGGTTCCCCATATTGGTAATCCTTGTTTAGCTTTTTGTATAATTTCTGAGTCTAAATTTGTTAGTTTAAGTAGTTTTGATATTGTTGTGCTTTCTCCTCCTGGTATAATGAGACCATCAATTAATGATAAATCTAAGGCATTTTTAACTAAAATAGATTTACAACCAATGGATTCAATATGATGAACATGTTCATTAACTCCTCCTTGAAGTGCTAAAACTCCAATTATTAAACTACCAACCTCTTTTTGCATATCTATCCTCAAGACTTTCAATTGTTAATCCTTTCATAGCCTCACCTAAACCAGAAGATACTTCTGCTAGAACTTTAGTATCATTATAATAGGTAACAGCTTGTACTATAGCTTTGGCTCTTACTTCAGGATTTTCAGATTTAAAAATACCAGAACCAACAAATACACCATCGCTACCTAATTGCATCATAAGAGCAGCATCAGCAGGTGTTGCAATTCCACCAGCAGCAAAGTTAACAATAGGTAGTTTACCATTTTCATGAACATATAAAATTAAGTTGTAGGGAGCATTAAGTTCTTTTGCTATAGTCATAAGTTCTTCTTTAGATGCAGATTGAACTTTTCTTATATCTGAAATCATAGTTCTTTGATGTCTAACTGCTTCAACAATATTACCAGTGCCAGCTTCACCTTTAGTCCTAATCATTGAAGCACCTTCACCAATTCTTCTTAGAGCTTCTCCTAAGTTTCTAGCACCACAAACAAAAGGTACATTGAATTCATGCTTATTTATATGATATAAATCATCAGCAGGAGTTAATACTTCACTTTCATCAATATAATCAATAGCTAGGCTTTCAAGAATTTGTGCTTCAACAAAATGACCGATTCTAACCTTTGCCATGACTGGAATAGACACAGCAACTTGAATTTCCTTAATCATTTTGGGATCAGACATTCTGGCAACACCACCTTCTTTTCTTATATCTGAAGGTACTCTTTCAAGTGCCATTACAGCACAAGCTCCAGCCTTTTCAGCTATAATTGCTTCTTCAGGAGTAGTAACATCCATAATTACTCCACCCTTTAACATTTGTGCAAGATTTTTATTTAATTCATATTTACTCATAATAATCTCCTTTAAACAATTAATACCTGTAATTACATTAAATAGATAATAATACTAAAATTAATATTGTGCAAATGTATCGGTACAAATTGACTAATAAAAATTCCTAAAATTATAACTTTTTACATTTAACTATTTACAAAAATTGGATGAGGATATATAATAATAGAGTAATATTTATTTATAAAATTAAGGAGGTAGGGTTATGTTTATGAATTTAAAATCTAATAAAAATCAAATTGAATATAATCTATATTTTATTAGTAGCTCTACCAGTGGAGATAATCTGTAATTTTTTACGGAATATTAATTTGTTAATTGTGCCACCATGAGTTATTATTCTCATGGTTTTTTTATGCACTTAATTGCTAAATAAAGTGATATTTAATGACCCTGGGTAAACTAGGGTCATTTTTATATAAAAATATTTTAAAGGAGGATATTATTAAATGATCAAATTAAGAAAAGTTAAAGAAAACCAAATGGAAATAGGTGACAGAAATAGAAATGGAGGAATTTTATATGTTTATTATCGGAGAATTTATTAATCCAAATATGGTTAATAATGAAAAAAACGCTATAGATTTTGAAAGATATTGTAAAGATGAAAGATTAAGTTCAATAGAAATTAGAAGTGAAGTTTATAAATCATCTAAAAATAAAAGAAATAAATTATTAAAAGAATTTATAATTTTAATAAGAAGAATATTCTAGTATATAAAAATAATATAATGAAAATACTCAACATCATTTTATATGTTGAGTATTTTTTATAAATTTATATTAAATGATCATAAAAGAAAATAGAAGTCATAATATAAAACTTAAAGAATTTAGTTAAATTATTAATAGGAGAGAATAATTAATATTATATATAGACAATTTACTTACTGAAGATCTAATAATTCTATCTAGTTCGATTAGATAGCTTTATTTAAAAATAAAAGTAAGAATTAAATTAATGTTCTTGGGAGTTTCATTATTGAAATATAATACTCAATATTAGTTATTAATAAAAAATAAAAAAATAGTAGGGGATTATCAGGAGAGTATTTATTTTAACCAATAATAGTATTATTATTGGTTAAAATAAATAAAAATGGTATAATATAGAATGGGATTAATTATTATTATAATTTTATAATATATGATTTTAAGTTTCAATACATATTAATGTATTGAATGTATAAATGTAAAGGATAAGATGTTCTTATAAAGTGTTTTAAAATGGAGGATGAAAATATGGGAGTTGCATTTAAAGATGTAAATTTTAGTAGATTGGTAGACAAGCTTAGCCCCTGTTGCCTTTCTGAAAATATATGTGTAGTATGCGAAAGAGAAACATGTTTAGTTGGGTATGGAACAGAATGCATTAAAAATTGTATGATTAATAAAGTTACATATGTAATTGATGGATGTAAGAATATTCCGATTATGGATACAAGAATATATGATAAAGAGTACATAATGGATGGAGTTGCAGATATTCTAAGAACTTGTAAAAGTTGTAAAGAAAATCATTTTGAGAATTGTGTTGTAAATATTTTAAGAAGCTGTTATGAAGTTATCTTATTTGGTGAAGAAAAAGAATATAAAGGAAGTGCTCTTGTATATTTAAATGACTTAAAGGGATCTAATCCTGAAATGGCAGATAAACTATTTCAAAAGTATATGATTAGAGGTTAGATTATAAGGAATTTATTAGAGAAAGTAACTAGTTTATAAATTTTTACTTATAAGGATAAAATAAACTTAAAGAAGTACTATTACAAATATATCTGTTTCTAGAAATTATAAATATTCAATAAAGTATCTTAGTCTAACATAGAACTTAGAAGTATGTTGGGCTTTTTAGCATTTTCTTATAATTAAAATAATAAGCTTATATCTTAAGTGCTTTATTGATAGGAATAAAGATTTGAATTTATTTAGTTGGAAAATTGAAAATATAATTAATAATATGTATAACAATTACATTTAACATAAAATATTGTATAATATATATATTAAATATTATATTTAAGCTTAATTGAAGGAGAAAGTATGTACAAGTATATGTATAAAGAAGCTCAAACTAATGGATTATTTAGAGGACCTTCAGATCATAGAGAGATTATAGATAAGTATAGTAAAGAAGGATGGAGATTTGTTACAGCAATACCTACAGAATTTTATAATAATAATGGCGAAATCAAGAAATTTGATTTAGTATTTGAAAAACAAATAAATGATTCGATATAAAAGATTAATTAAAGGATTGATATAAAATGGTAAGTATTAGAAGAGTATCTATATCAGATTATAAAGATATATATATGCTTAATAAAGAATTAGGTTATTTATATGAAGAAGAAAAAGTAAGGAAAAAAATTAAATATATAATTGAAAACAAGAAAGATATTATTTTAGTAGCTTACATAAATAATAATATAATTGGGTATATACATGGTAGTGAATATGAGTTACTATACTCAGATTCTTTAATAAATATTTTAGGATTTGTAGTAAAAGAATCTTATAGAAAAAATGGAGTAGGAACAGCCTTAATAGATAAATTAGAAGAAATAGCAATAGAAAAGAAATATTCTGGAATAAGGCTAGTTTCAGGAATTGATAGGGAAGATGCACATAGATTTTATGAAAGAAATGGTTATATCTATAGAAAGGAACAGAAGAATTTTATTAAATTATTTAGTTAGATTTGTATTCTTATATTTTTATAGATGAATTTGAGTAAAATTTAATGTAAAAAGTATAAATTATAGAAATATATAGGATGGAAATAAAATGAGAAACTTTTTAAAGGTAATGAGAAGAACATTTTATATAGTATTTGGTTTTATGATATTATTTTCCTTATTAAAATTTAATGATAATAGTATGATAATAGCATCTACAATTATTATAGTTTTACCTTACTCTTTTGTACATTTTTAATAATAGATCAAATTAGCTTTAAGAATAAATAATAAGCGTAGTAGTTGTATAATAAGAATTAAAAGACACTTTATAGTGTCCTTTAAGAAATGAAAACATTACCTTTACCAACTATAACAATTCTGTAATCTGGAAGTAAGGTTGTTAAGTTAAATTTATCAGATTTAGGAGTAAGACGAATAGATTGAACAAGAATTTGATTTTCATCAAACACTTGTAAATAAACACTATTAGATTCAGATATATTTTGGACTGTATATTTATTTTGAGGAGAAAAATTTAAGTCAGAAGCTTGATAAACACCTTCTTCAAATAAATTTACAGCGTAAGTAGATTCTGTAGAAGTACTAAAAAACAAAGATAATGAAATTATAAATACAAATATCGATTTTTTCATAATCTAACCACCTTTCATACTTATTTTAATCAAATATAAAATAAATATTCAATATGGTATTTAGATAAAGTTAAAAAATAAGAGATCAAGTAAGATATAAAATCTATATTAATATTTGATAATTTGAAGATGATTACTTTTAAAAATAGAAATAATTTATATCAGATATTATAGAGAGGTGGACTATAAAATCCACCATTTAATATTAGTTTATTATTAAAAAATTGTAAGAAATTAATTCATAATACTCTTAAAACCAAAAGCCTCCCCAGAAGTTATTAAATCTACAACATCTATTGAATCTACAACATCTACGGCAGCAACAACAACATCTGTTAAATCCCCAAAATGGCATATTATTCACCTCTCTATATATAATTTAATATATTCTCAATATCACATAAGTGTTACTAAGTATAGAGCAATATTTTCATGTTTAAATAATAATAAAGTAAGTTAATCACAATGAAATAGATAAATCTTATAACTAAGAGATGAGTTGAACTATAATAAACCTAATGATTTTAATAATAATTAATTTAATAAAATAATAGAGGAAGATTTTAAATGTATAGAGAATTATTAAATAGAATAAAAGTTAAATTTAATGATGTATATTTAATTCCTTATGAAAAGTTATTGAAGGATATAATGTAAGTTTTAACAATAATTTATTTAATGATATTATTAAATAGAATATATATGAATTAATTATAGATATAAATACAGAATTAATTGTGAATAGTTAGAGGGGGTCTTTTATTATTATACAAATCAGGGATATGGACTTTCAAATTTTTTTAGAATAAGAGGAAAAATAAATTTAAGTTAAAATCACATATAGGAGGAGTAAAAATGAAAGAAAATAAATATGATGATATAAGTTTTTTCAAAGAATATAAAAAAATGCCACGCTCAGTAAATGGATTAAAATCTGCTGGCGAATGGCATGAGTTAAAAAAGGTTTTGCCTAGCTTTACAGATAAACGAGTATTAGATTTAGGATGTGGTTTTGGATGGCACTGTAAATATGCAGCTGAACATGGGGCAAAAGCTGTAGTTGGGGTAGATATATCAGAGAATATGTTAAATGAAGCAAAGAGGATAAATAATTCTTCATTAATTGAATATACCAGAAAACCTATAGAAGATATAGATTACCAAGAAAATAGTTTTGATGTTGTAATTAGCTCTTTAGCATTTCATTATATAAAATCTTTTGATGATATTTGTAAAAAGGTAAATAGGTGGTTATCTAAAGGTGGGGATTTTGTCTTTTCAGTTGAACATCCAATATTTACAGCACATAGAAACCAAGATTGGTGCTATGATGAAGAGAAAAGTAAATTATATTGGCCAGTAGATAATTATTTTATAGAAGGAATGCGCAAAAGCAACTTTTTAGGTAAGGATGTTATGAAATATCATAAAACTTTGACAACTTATATAAATGGATTACTTATAAATGGGTTTGAAATAACAAATCTTATAGAACCAATGCCAGAGGAGTCAATGCTATTATGTAACACTGAAATGCAAGATGAACTTCGTAGACCAATGATGTTAATAATTTCTGCTAGAAAAAAAGATTAATAGTATTTAGTATTTTTTAGTACAAGAGGTTTTCAAAGTGAAGAAAAAGTTAGTTATAGTTAATGGAGCTATGGGGGTAGGTAAAACTACAACTTGTAAAGAGTTAAGTAAAAAACTTCAGAATTCTGTATGGCTTGATGGAGATTGGTGTTGGATGATTAATCAGTTTGTTGTTAATGAAGAAAATAAATGGATGGTAATAAATAATATAAATTCATCATCGTAAAATTGGTTTTATTTTTTATGATATTATTACAAGCTATATCAAGTTTTATATGGATATAAATAATAATATTTCATTAGGAGTGATAGAGTTAGCAGTAAAATTATAGAAAATATTCATTTACAATATTATATATAAAAACCTAAAAGTTGATGGCTTCAGGATTTATATTTACAATTGAGCCTATGCTTAATATGAGATTTAGTGAAGTATTTTTAGATAGAGAAAATAAATGGACTGTCTATAATGTAGATTCTATGGTATAGCATCAATGGAAAGTTGTTGTACTAGTAACAGATAGTGGATATGAAACTTTAGAGGATTATAAGTAGAAAGAGGCGATAAAGATGGGGGATTATAAAATAATTCAAATAATACCAAATACGAAAGAAATTTATTCTGAATATATTAGTGAAGAAAATGGAGATTTTACATTACCAATTGTATGCTTTGCTTTAGTTGAATATGATGATGGATCAAGAAAAGTAATTCCAATGGATATTGATGTAGATGGAACTGTTGGACCAAAAGGTAGCGATTTTATAGGAATTACTAATTACAAAATAGGGAAATTATAAAGTTTTTAGTAGAAGAAAAGTTTTTTACTTTCGATTTGTATGAATCGGATTTATTCATTTTATCTGAAAATAATAATTTAACTGTATAACATCTTATAGATAATTTGTTATAAAATTATCCATATTTGAAAACTAATTATTTAAAAATCATTATATAATGTAAATAAAATGATTTTTAAATAATAATTAATTACGAGGAGGCAGATATGAGTAAGATAGATTTGCATATGCATTCATGTTTTAGTGATGATGGAGAATATACTCCAGAAGAAATTGTTGATAGAGCAATGAAAAATAATGTTGAAATAATTTCTATAAGTGATCACAATTCAGTAAAAGCTGTGGAAAGAGCTTTAAATTATAGTAGAGATAAAGATATAAAGGTTATACCAGGAATAGAAATAGATTGTACATTTAATGGTATAAATCTACATTTACTTGGATACAATATAAATTATAAAGAAAAGGATTTCTATAATATTGAAGAAGATATTTTAAATCAAGAAAGAAAAGCTTCAAAAGAAAAGATAAGGTTAATAAAAGAATATACAGGTTTAAATATAAGTGAAGAGGAAGTTCTTGAAAAATCATCAAATGGAGTTGTTACTGGTGAGTTAATAGCTGAAATACTATTAAAAGATAATGAAAATAGAAATTCTGCTATATTAGAGCCATATTTACAAGGTGGAAGCAGAAGTGATATGCCTTATGTTAATTTTTATTGGGATTATTTTGCACAAGGAAAACCAGCTTATGTTCCGATAAAATTTATAAGTTTAAAAGAGTCAATTGAATTAGTTCATAAACATGGTGGTGAAGCTATAATTGCTCATCCAGGTAACAATTTAAGAGATAACTTAGATGAAATAGATGAATTAATAAAAGAAGGAATAGATGGTATAGAGGTTTTTAGTAGTTATCATACAAAAGAGCAAATAGATTACTTTTATGATAAGGCTTTAAAAAATAATATGATAATAACTTGCGGAAGTGATTTTCATGGAAAGACAAAACCTAATATAGAAATTGGAAAATTCAAATTTGAGCCGAAAGATGTTTCAATAGATAAAATATTAAAATAGAAGGCTTCGAATATGATGATAATCCGAAGTAGTTACTAGATGCAGCTATAATAGTCTGATAGTAGATTTTATCGAATAATCGTATTTATATCAGCTAGCTGCATCTCTTTTCATATGAAATTTAAAGATATGAAAAGAGGTTAGTTATGAACTATAATCAATTAAAACATCAATGGAAGTGAAATGCTTATTTAAATTTTTTACGATTTTTAAAAATAACATTAATTATGAAGGTAATAAATGTAGATTTTTTATTCATTTTGCATCTCTCATTAAAATTAATATTTGTTTAATATTACACCTTTGCAAATTGTATTTCATTGAATCGTTGATAATATAATGTTTTTATATTTGATCTAAGACTCATTTTAAAAGATTGGTAAAGTTTTGTATAGATTCTTATGTGATTTTATAGTTTAAATTAGATAAAAGTACTACATAAATAATAAGTAAAATTAATTTAAATGATATTGGAGAATTATTGAAAAAGATAGGTTACAAAAAGAAGTATAAAAGAAAGTAGTTATGAAGATAGTTAAGAGTAAATTTATGTTTATTCATAAGTAATTGCTTTTTTAATATAATATTATATACATATTATACCAAATAAGAGATTGGATTTTATTAAAAATATAAGTGAGTAAATTATATAAATATTTAAATTAAAGAATACACTAAATTAATATATTTTATGCCTTTTGGTGGAAGTCTTACGGTTAATAAGAATTTTTTTGTTAAAATATTTATTTTAAATACCTATAATAGTGTATCGAATAAAAAATATAAAAATATAATATACATTATTAATGAATTTTCGAGGGGTTATATGAATAGGGGAAAAAATAATAAACAAAGTAAAAAGAAGAATACTAAAAAAAGAGAAGTTGATTTATTTCCTGCACTTAAAAATACTGTCGATGGAGATAGGTATGGCTATATAAATAAAGATGGTGAGGTAATAATTCCGTTTAAGTTTACAAGAGCATATGATTTTAACGAATTTGGATTAGCAATAATTAAGGAAAATAACAAGTTTGGAATAATTGATATTAAGGGAAATTACAATGTAAATCCTCAATTTGATAATATAAATCCATATAAAGAAGGAAGGGCAATTTATACTGAAAAATCTAAAATGGGGGTTTTTGATCAAAAAGGAAATAAATTAAGGGATGTAGTCTACGATTATATAGGAAACTACAACGATGGATATGCAGTTGTAGCTAAAATGAATGGTAAAAGCTATAAATATGGATATATTGATTTAGAGTTAAATGAGATTACTGAAGTTAAATATATGCATGCAAATGATTTTAATGACGGGTTTGGATTGATAAAGATCAAAGATAGGGAATTTGCATTAATTGATACACAAGGAAATATTAGCAATACTTATAATTTTGAATATGTTGGATCATATGGAGAAGACTTAATGGTATTTTCAATATTATTAGGTGGACCATATGGATATATAAATAGAGATGGAGAAATAGTTATTAGTCCAATTTATTGTGATGCGAAAGAATTTAATGATGGGGTAGCAGTAGTCAGTAGAAGCAACAGCAACATAAATTGTACACATGGAGTCATCGACAAATTAGGAAGACAGATTTATGGTGAAATATATAGTGATATAAAACATTTAGGTGAGGGGAAGATAGCTTTAGGTTTACCAATAGGAGATAATAGTATATTTCCAAGAAGTATTTATGCTATAGGAGATTCACTGGGAACTCTTTTAACAAAATTTATTTATCTCAATATTGGTATGTATATAAATGGGTTATCATATGGATCTGATGATAAAAAAACATTTTTTTTAGATAGGTATGGAAGAATAGTAAAAAATCTACCAATGGTTGATGGAAGTGGTGAACTTAGAGCTAAAGGTGGAATTATACATGCTAATATAGATTACTCTCCTTATTATTTAGATAAAAATAATAAATTTATCTATCAGCCTAATAAAGAATTTCCTTTAGACAAAAAATATTCATTAATAATTGATAAGTATAAACCTAATATTAATTATCTCATATATATTCCACAAGTGAAAGGGATACATGATGAAAATATAGAAAAAGAAGTTAATTCAAAATTACGAAAAATATCATTTTATATACCAGCAAAAGAAGAAGTAATAGATAATGAGCCTAATATTATAGAGGATCAGGTATTATCATATAATTACTACGGAAATTTTCAAATATTATTTTACAAAGATAATTCATTAATAATAGATCTATTAGGATACTATTATTCATTAGGAGCAGTTAATGGAACACCAATAAGAAAAACATGTGCGATTGACTTATTAACAGGAAGATTTTATAAGCTAAAAGATTTATTTAAAAGTGATACAAATTGGAGAGCAATTTTAAATAAGATAATAAGTGGATTTATAGAAAATGATCCTAGTTATGAATATGTTTTTCCTGGTTCATTTAAAGGAATATCAGAGAGTCAAGACTTTTATATAGATAAAGATAATTTATATATTTATTATCCTCCATATAAAATAGGGCCTTATTCTGCTGGGGTTATTACTTTTAAAATACCATTTACTCAAATAGAGGCTTATTTAAATAGCCAAGGAGATTTTTATAAAAAGTTTAATGGATAGGAATAAGAAGCATATTGGAATTTTAGAATTCTTATATGCTTTTTTATTACTATAATTAGATAATATCTTAAATAATATACTCGTAAATGATGATAAATGAAATAAAAAAAAACTAAAGAAACAATATAAACCTAAAGAATAATATATATTATAATCAAATAAACAAAAGATATTTAGAAAGTGAGGACTAAGATGAACTATAATAATTCAAATTACAGTTATGAAGATTATTTTAAAATAATGAGCATGAATAATGAAAATTGTTCATGTAATAATCAAGAACAATATGATAATCAAGAATATATAGTAAATATAGAAGAAAGATTACCTAATATAAATCCTGATTTACAAAATGCATCTCAAATGAAACCAAATAATTCAAGAAACATAGATATGTTTCAAGGTGTTCAAAATAATCAAGAATTAATGAAATCACAAGGGATGCAATCTTTTCAAGGATTCCAAAATTCCGAAGTGACTCAAGAAATGAACTCAGTACAAGGAATGCACTGTCCTATGCAATGTTCAGGAAAACTTCAATGTAAGAATCGAAACAAGGTAATTCAAATACCAGGACAAGTAAGAAAATGTAATCAGCATTGCAATATAAATGGTAAAAATTTTATTGTTAATAATAAAAATTTCTTTAATAGATATTTTACTAGATACAATCATTTTTTCATAAATGACTGCAATTATATAAAAGATTATTTATGTGATTGTAATATTATTCATTTTTCATCTCAAACTATTTATAAGGGATGTAAATATCTAGGATCAAAAACAGTAGTTGCAAATAAATGCAATAAAAATTTTAATAATAATTGTTGTTTTAATAATATCTTCTAGTCATCTTTATTTTGGTTTTGTAGTACTACTATATTTTATGGTAGTACTACAATTTAGTATCTTTTAATAATATAAATCCACTTCTAAATAGAGATAAAAGCTAGGCTTATTCAAGTCTAGCTTTATTTCTATTACTACTTTTTACTTTCTTTCCACCTACTTATAAATTCATCAAGAATTCCATGTAGAGTTTTTCCTATAGTAGTATAATCTTCATCTTTTAAATTTGCTAAAGAAATTCGTATAGACCATTCTGGACCTTGAAAGCCAGATCCACTTAATAATACGATGGATGATTCTTCAGCTAATCTATATAATACCTCAACTGGTTTATAACTGCTTTCAAGATAATTTGCAAATTCTGAACCATAATTGTAATTTGCCCACTCTAATAAGTCAAATTCCGTATAATAAGCTGCATCATTTATATCTTTTCTTAAGCTTAGGCCAAGACTATCAAATAGTAATTTTTGACGTCTATGACATATTTCTATAGTTTGTTTTTTATATATATTTTCATCATCTAATAATGCAAATGCACAAAAAAATGCCATTTGTACTTGTTGGGGTGTAGAAAGGCCTGCTGTATGGTTTAAGGAGACCTGTCTGCTATCTGCAACTATCCTATCAATGAAAGGTATAGTTTCTGGGTTTAATTTCATATCACCATATCTTCTATTTAAAATTTTCTTTTTATCTTTTGATAATTCTTTCAAAAGTTTATCATATATATTTTTTTCATGAATAGCTATAGTCCCTAATCTCCATCCTGTAACTCCAAAATATTTAGAAAAGGAATAAACTCCTATAGTGTTATAAGGCAAATCGGCCATTAATGATCTAAACTCAGGAACGAACGTACCATAAACATCATCAGAAATTATCATTATATCTTTATTATATTCATTTATAATAGAAACTAGGTTTTTTCTACACTCAGTGCTTAATGAAACAGAAGGTGGATTACTTGGATTCACTATAAATAAAGCTTTTATAGAATTATCTTTAAGTTTCTCTAATTCATATAATGGATATTGCCAAGTATGTGTACCATCAATTGTTGTTTCAGTAGCTTTTATAGGAACTATTTCTAAATCATATCTAGGTAAAACAGGTATTTCTAGATAAGGAGTAAAAATTGGTACCATTATTGCTATTTTATCTTTAGGGTTAAGAAGCATATTTGATCGTAAAGTATCAAATATATAACACATTGCTGCAGTAGCTCCTTCTACTGCAAAAATATTAAATTTACCACTTGGAGGCTTATTGTAACACATTTCTTGTACTAAATAATCATGAACTATTTCTTCAATATGATACAGCATTCTATCTGGCACAGGATAGTTATCTCCAATAATTGCATCCGTTAATTCATATAAGTAATCATCAGCATTAAAGCTTTTTTCATTTATTCCATATTCAATTATTTTTTTTAGTAATTCTGTCCCTGGTAAAATATTATTTTTATTTATAAATTCTATGAATCTATTATAAATACCATTTTTTTTAGGCATTCCAGCTAAATCACCATTATTAATATCTTTTTTAGTTTCATCAACAGCAAAAAGACCAAATGTAAAAAAAGCTTCTCTAGGAGTAGATGCTGTCCAATTTGGATTTCCCCTACCAGCGTCTAAAAGAATACGGGCTGTTTTTTCATTTTCACCATGAGCTAGTTCTATTAACCTATTTTTAAATTCAAATGGACTTATTTTACCATAAATTTTTTCGATTTCTTCACGCTGTAAGTTTTTGTCCATAGTTTTTCTCCTTAAATAAAAGTTTTATCTTATTTTTTGTTATGAATTAAAATATTATTCCTTTAATATAGATGAATTAATAATATAAAAAATTAATACTAACAATTTATATAAAAATTAAACTTAAATGTAATTATTTATTGAAACATATTTACAATAAATAATAAAGATTATATAATTATATAAAATAATATCTTATTAAGAGTGGTGGAGGGACTGGCCCTTTGAAACCCAGCAACCTGCTTTCTAGTGTGGTGCTAAATCCTACAGATTTTTCTGAAAAATAAGAGTAATAGAGTTTGTATATAATCCTTTCTTATTTTAGAAGGGATTTTTTTATTGATATTAGTTGTGTATATAATATTTAGAGTTATTAAAGGGGGGCTGTATAATGAAGAGAGATTTTGAAATAGTAAAAGACTTAGAAAAAAGAATTTTAGTAATAGATGGGGCAATGGGAACTAATATTCAATCATTTATGTTAAAAGAAGCTGATTATAGAGGAGATTTATTAAAAGAATTTCCTATAGATCAAAAGGGAAATAATGATTTATTGAGTATAACAAAGCCAGAAGTAATTGATGAAATACATCGAGGATTTTTAGAGGTAGGTGCAGATATAATAGAAACTAATACATTAAATTCAAATAGAATATCACAAAGTGATTTTGGACTTGAAAATTTAGTTTATGATTTAAATTATAAAAGTGCAAAGCTAGCTAAAATGGCGTGTGATGATTTTTCTAAAAAGGATGGTAAAAAAAGATATGTAGCAGGATCTATAGGGCCAACTAATAGAATGGCATCATTATCTCCAAATGTTGAAGACCCAGGATATAGAAATATATCTTTTGACCAGTTAAAAGATGCATATGTAGAACAAATAGGTGCTTTAATTGATGGAGGTATTGATTTAGTTTTAATAGAAACAATTTTTGATTCATTAAATGCAAGAGCTGCTATTATGGCTGCAAATGATGTTTTCAGGTTGAAAAATAAAATCCTTCCTATAATGGTATCTGGAACAATATCAGATAAATCAGGAAGAATTTTATCTGGACAAAATCTTTTAGCTTTTGCTGCTTCTATGAAAAACGAAAATATCATTTCAATAGGACTAAACTGCTCTTTTGGAGCGAGGGATTTAAATCAATTTATAAAAGAGTTATCAGAAACTCAGGATCTATTTGTATCAGTTTACCCAAATGCAGGCTTGCCTAATGAATTAGGGGTTTATGATGAGTCACCTGAAATAACATCAAAGTGTATTGAAGAAATGTTAAAAGAAGGATATCTAAATATAGTAGGCGGATGCTGTGGGACTACTTATGAACATATAAAAGCAATTGCAAATGTAGCTAAAAACTATAAACCAAGAATTGTAAAAGGAATTGAAATAGAAAGTGTATATAGTGGATTAGAAATAACCAAGGTGAATAAAGAAAGTAATTTTATTAATATTGGAGAAAGAACGAATGTTTCAGGATCTTTAAGATTTGCACGACTTATTAGGGAAAAGAAATATGAAGAAGCTCTTTCTATTGCTAAAGAGCAGGTTGAAAATGGTGCTCAAATAATAGATATAAATTTTGATGATGGGCTTTTAGATAGTGAAAAAGAAATGGATTATTTTTTAAAACTTTTAGCTTCAGAACCTGATATTTCAGCTAAACCTATAATGATTGATTCATCAAGATGGGAAGTTATAGAAAAAGGTCTTAAAGTAATTCAAGGGAAGCATATAGTGAATTCTATTTCTTTAAAAAATGGAGAAGAAGATTTTCTAAAGAAGGCAAAGATTATTAAAGATTTTGGCGCAGCAGTAGTAGTAATGGCTTTTGATGAAAAAGGTCAAGCAGATAATTATGAAAAGAAGATAAGTATATGTAAAAGAGCTTATGATCTTTTAGTGAATAAAGTTAATTTTCCACCAGAAGATATAATATTTGATCCGAATATTCTAGCAATAGCAACAGGGATTGAAGAACATAATAACTATGCTTTAGATTTTATAAATGCAACTAAATGGATAAAAGAAAATCTACCATATTCTAAGGTTTCAGGTGGAGTTAGTAATTTATCATTTTCTTTTAGAGGTAATAATAAAATAAGAGAAGCTATGCATTCAGTTTTCTTATATCATGCTATAAAAAATGGTATGGATATGGGGATTGTGAATCCAAGTATGATTCAGATATATGATGATATTCCAAAAGATTTACTTAAATTAGTTGAAGATGTTATTTTAAATAGTTCTGAAGATGCAAGTGAAAAACTTTTAGAAGCTGCTACTTTATATAAAAATGATTTAAGAGAAGGCGGGGAAAGTAAAGAGGATTGGAGAAACTTAACTTGCAAAGAAAAACTAGAATACTCTATAGTCAAAGGAATTACTAATTATATAGAAGAAGATTTAAAAGAATCATTAAATTTATATGATAGGACTTTAGATATAATAGAAGGCCCTTTAATGGATGGAATGAAAAAAGTAGGAGAACTTTTTGGAGATGGAAAAATGTTTTTGCCTCAAGTAGTAAAATCAGCACGAGTTATGAAAAAAGGAGTTTCATACCTAACGCCGTATATAAATAGTGAAAAAGATGGTGAGTTTACTCGGGATGGAAAAATATTAATAGCTACTGTAAAAGGTGATGTTCATGATATAGGAAAGAATATAGTTGGAGTTGTTTTATCTTGTAATAACTTTGAAGTTATAGATTTAGGTGTCATGGTTCCGTGCGAAGAAATAATAGATAAAGCAATTAAGGAAAATGTTGATATAATTGGGTTAAGTGGATTGATAACTCCATCCTTAAGTGAAATGATAACAGTAGCAAAGGAAATGGAAAAAAGAAATTTAAATATTCCACTTATAATTGGTGGTGCAACTACATCTAAAGTTCATACAGCATTAAAAATAGATCCTAATTATAGTGGACCAGTAATATATGGATATGATGCATCTAAAACTGTTGAAATTTGTAAGATATTAGTATCAAAAGAAAAAGATAAATTTATAAAGAAAACTAAAGAGGATTACAGGTTACAAAGAGAAAATTATGAAAAGGTAAAACTTGAATTTATTTCATTAGAAGAAGCAAGAAAAAATAAATTAAAAATAGATTGGAAAAATACTCTTATTAAAAAACCTAATTTTTTAGGTGTGAAAGAAATTTATGATTATACTATAAAAGATTTGAGGCCTTTTATAGATTGGAGTTTCTTTTTTTCAGCTTGGGGAATGAAAATGAAATTTCCACAAATTTTAGAAGACAATAGCTATGGCAAAGAAGCCAACAAAATATATTATGATGCAAATAAATTATTGGATGATTTAGAAAATAGCAAAATAGTGAAACTAAAAGGAGTATTTGGGTTATTTAAAGCAAGTTCTGCTGAAGATGATATAAGGATTTTTGATAAAGATAATAATTTAATAGAAACTTTTAATATGTTTAGACAACAAAAGAAAAATAAAAATAATATAAACCTTTCTTTAAGCGACTATATAGCTCCGGAGGGATTAGAAATTGATGATTATATTGGTGCATTTTTAGTAACAAGTGGAACTGAGGCTAAAGAGTATGCTAATAACTTAAGAGAAAATGGAGATGACTATAATTCTATGCTTTTAAGCTTTATATGTGATAGGCTAGCAGAAGCTTTTGCAGAAAAATTGCATTTAGATGTTAGAAAGAGCTATTGGGGATATTCAAGTAATGAGAATTTAAATTATGATGAGTTACTTTCTGGGAAGTATAGGGGAATAAGACCAGCTGTAGGTTATCCATCAATAAAGGATCAAAAAGAAATAAGAAAGATATTTAAGTTATTAAATGGAGAAGAAGCAACTGGAGTAAAAGTTACGGAAAGTAATATGATGGATCCTCCATCATCAGTTTGTGGGTTATATTTTGCAAATAGTGAAGCTAAATATTTTGATGTTTATAAAATAGATTACAATCAATTAGAAGATTATGCTAAAAGAAATAATTCAGATCTAGAGGAATTAAAAAATAGATTACCAAATATATTAATATAATTACTTACAAAAAAAGAAAACTTATAAAGAATTAATAAACTTTATAAGTTTTCTTTTTTATTTTAATATTAAGGGTTTAACTTTATTGAAATCTCCATCTAATATTATGTAATTACTATCAATTTCATGAACTAAATTGGGAGACAAATTAGAATGAATATATAAGGTGTTTAAATTTACTTCTTTTGCACCTTGTATATCACAAGTATAATCATTTCCAATCATTATACTCTCCATTGGATCTAAATTATATTTTTCTATTAATGAATTATAAAAAAACTTATCAGGTTTACATACACAAAAATCCGAAGAAAACAGTATTCCATCAAAATATTTATCTATGTCTAGTAACTTCATTTCGTAAAGAGTAAAAACTTTTTGAGCATTAGATAGCAGATATACATTTCTATTTTTAGATTTTAGTGACTCTAATAATTCAATAACACCATTATAAAGAGATAATTTATTTACTGATAATACTCTAAATATTTGTGCTGTATCTTTAATAGTGTCAGCACTTGGGAAAATCCCCTTTTTATTGAATAATTCTTTAAATATTTCTTCTATATTGAAATCAGGATAATTTGTATTTGTATTTAACTTTAATTTAGTATTTACTAATTGCATGTATTTATCTTTTAATTCATTACTAGAATAATTTGCCTCTTGATATGAATAGAATAGAGATAATTTTTCCCAAAGTATCAGAGAATCTTCATTTGTATTTATATCAACTAAAGTTCCATACAAATCAAATATATAATTTTTAAACATATATAAGCCTCCCATTAAGTTATATATTATTTATTTCTTTTAATAATTCATAAATCCTTTAATTAATATATAAGTTATATAAGAATTGTATTTTCAAACAAAAATGTGCTTATTTAATTTGTATTTAATACTAATATTTTTATTTCATAATATGGACTGATATATTTATTAATGATAAACTTAATGAAAAAGGAGGCTATAATATGAAATTAGAAATAAGTAAATATTTGAAAGATATAAAACCTGTTTTAAATGAACTTTTAGAAGAATTGCTAAAAGAATTTAAATATGTATCAATTTTGGCAACAGATTCTTTTGGTAAGAAGTTTATTGTATCTAAAAATACAGTAAGTATAAATGATGGGGCATTTATAGAAAGAGGTTTTGTTGTAAAAGTTTATAATGGTGTAAATTATTCAGAGTATGCTTTTAATTATATTAATAAAGAAAATTTTAATAGCATAATCGAAGAAATAAAAAAGAATTCAAAAAATTCTCTTGATGATAATATAAATATTTATAAAGTTATAGATGAAGATGAGGTAAAATTCTCTAAAGGAACAGAAATAAAACTTCATCCTAAAGATATTGGTGATAAAAACATATTAGAATCACTATCAAAAATAAAGGATGAAGGATTATCATTAAGTGAAAATGTAGTAGATTTTAGGGTGTTTTATGAATATATGAACGTCAATAAGATATTTTTATCTTCCGAGAAAGACTTAGAACAAAGTTTAATGTGGGGAAATGGGATGTGCCTTTGTATAGCTGCTGATGATAATGGAAATAAAATTGGAACAAGAATTTTTTCAGGGGCTAAAGGTGGAGAATTATTAAATGATATGAATGGTATTGCAAATGAACTTGTTGATGAAACAGTGAAACTACTAAGTGCAAAAAAGATAGTTCCAGGAGAATATGATGTTATATGCACTCCAGATATAACAGGATTAATAGTACATGAAGCTTTTGGACATGGTGTAGAAATGGATATGTTCTTAAAAGACAGAGCAAAGTCTAAAGACTTTATGGAAGAATATGTTGCATCAGATATAGTTACAATGCATGATGGAGCTGCATCTATAGAAGAAACTGGATCTTATTTCTTTGATGATGAAGGAAATATGGCTAGTGATACTATAATAATTAAAGATGGTGTATTAAAAACAGGAATAAATGATAGCTTAACAGCTTTAGCTTTAAATGAAAAGCCTACTGGTAATGGAAGAAGACAAAGTTTTGATAGAAAAGCTTATTCAAGAATGACAAATACTTATATTGAATACGGGAATAGTACTGTAGAAGAAATGATAAAATCAGTAAAGTATGGATTTTTAATAGATTCAGCAGAAAGTGGAATGGAAGATCCGAAAAATTGGGGAATACAATGTATTGCAAATGTAGGAAAAGAAATAAAGGATGGCAAATTAACAGGAAATATCTTTTCGCCTATAATAATTACAGGCTATGTTCCAGATTTATTAAAATCTATTTCAATGATATCTAGTGAGTTTGGAACTAGTGGTACAGGATACTGTGGAAAAGGATACAAGGAATGGGTTAAAGTTTCGGCAGGTGGACCTTATATAAAATGTAAGGCTAGACTAGGATAGAGGTGAATTGTATGATAGATTTAATTAAAGAATTATTGAAGACACATAAGATAGAAGAATATATAATTTCAGAAACTGAATTTGAAGATGTAGAACTTTACTTTATAAAAGATTCACTTGATATGAAGAGATCAAAGCATTTATTAAATTATTCAGTAAAGATATTTAATAATTTCAATGAAGATGGAGAAAACTTTAAAGGAGATACTACATTAACTATATATCCTTCAATGACTAAAGAAGAAATAGATAAAGCTATTGGAGAAGGATATTATATTGCCTCATTAGTAAAAAATAAATATTATGATTTACCTAGAGGAAGTAAAAATGAAAAGATTTTAATTAAAAGCAAACTTTCTGAAAGCACTTTAGAAGAGAGTGCAATTAAGTTAAGAAAAGCACTTTTTAAAAATAATAATATAGATAAAGGATTTATTAATTCAGCAGAAATTTTTGTTGAAAAGGTAAGGAAGAAAATAGTAGGATCTAACGGAACTGATATAGAATATATAAAGTATAGTACTAATGGAGAATATGTAACTCAATGGATAGATAAAGAAGATGTAGAGTTATATAATAGCTTTAGATATAATGATTTAGAAGATGATGAATTAGCTTTACAAGTTAAAGAATCTATTTTAAATACCGGCTATAGAGAAAAGAGTTTAAGTCCACCGAAGACAGGTTCTTATAATGTGATTTTATCAGGTGAAGAAGTAAAAACATTATTAAGTTATTATCTAGAGAACTCTGAAGCCTCAATGATTTATCAAGGATACTCAAATTTTAAAATAAATAGTAGTGTTCAAGGAAATGACATAAAAGGAGATAAAATAAACATTAAACTAACATCTAGCGTACCGTTTAGTAATGAAGGTGTTAAATTAATAGATAGAACTTTAATTGATAATTGTAAATTAAAGAGTATATATGGATCTTCTAGATTTATGAACTATTTAAATTTAGAGCCAGTTGGAGAATACGATGGTGCAATAATATCAGGAGGAAATATCTCATTTAATGATATGATCAATAATGGAGATCTTCATATTATAAAATTTTCGGATTTCCAGATGGATTCATTAACAGGAGATTTTTTTGGAGAAATTAGACTTGCCTTATTAAAAGATGGGGATAATTTAATTCCTTTAACTGGAGGATCACTATCTGCTAATATAAGGGATGTTCAAAGTGATTTTATTTTATCCAAAGAAGTTCAAAATTTAGATTCTTATAAAATGCCATTAGCTATAAAGTTAAATAGTGTAGAAATTTCAGGAAAATAGAGGAAAGGGCTGAATATATAGCCCTTTTCAAATTTATCTAAGATATTTAAGATATATAGAAAAATCTATCAATTTGAATATATAGATTTTTAGTGTATTATATAAATAGTGAAACAAATGAATGCAAAGGAGAATTATTATGAAGACTTTAGTAATCAATTGCGGAAGCTCATCTTTAAAGTATCAATTAATCGATATGGAAACAGAAAATTCCTTAGTACAAGGATTAGTAGAAAGAATAGGAATTGAGGGTTCTATATTAACTCAAAAGGTTGAAGGAAAAGATAAATATATTATTAAAGAATCTATGCCAAATCATAAAGCAGCTATTAAATTAGTTTTAGAAGCTTTGGTTAACAAAGATTATGGTGTTATTAAATCAATGGATGAAATTGCTGCTGTTGGACACAGAGTAGTTCATGGAGGAGAAAAGTATTCTCATTCAGTTATAATAGATGATACTGTATTAGACTCAATTAGAGATTGTATATCACTTGCCCCACTTCACAATCCACCAAATATAATTGGTATTGAAGCTTGCATGGAACTTATGCCAAATACACCAATGGTAGCAGTATTTGATACAGCATTCCATCAAACTATGCCAAAGGAAGCTTATATATGTCCACTACCGTATGAACTTTATGAAAAGTATGGTATAAGAAAATATGGATTCCATGGTACATCACATAAATATGTATCTCAAAAAGTTGCAGATGCAATGGGAAAAGATATAAAGGATTTAAAGATTATAACATGTCACTTAGGTAACGGATGTTCATTAGCAGCAGTAAAGGGCGGAAAATCAATAGATACTTCTATGGGCTTTACACCTTTAGCAGGCGTAATGATGGGAACTAGATCAGGAAGTATAGATCCATCAGTTATTAGTTTCCTTTCAGAACAACATGGATATAAAATTAGTGATATAGATGAATTACTAAATAAAAAATCTGGAGTTTTAGGTATTTCAGGAGTATCTTCAGACTTTAGAGATGTTATTGAGGCAGCTAATAAAGGAAATGAAAGAGCAAAGCTTGCACTAGATATATTTCATTATAAAGTTAGGGCTCAAATTGCAGCATACGCAGGAATTATGGGTGGAGTAGATGTTATAGTATTTACTGCTGGTATAGGAGAAAACTCCTCTTTAACTAGAAAAGAATGCTTAAATGGACTTGAATTCTTAGGATTTAATATCGATGATGAGAAGAATGCCGTAAGAGGTGAAATTCAAGAAATATCAACTAAAGATTCAAAAGTAAAAGTTTATGAAATTCCAACTAACGAAGAGCTTATGATTGCTAGAGATACGGTTAAGTTAATAAATAATAGCTAAATTTAATTAAAAAAGTAAATATAATTTATAAAAGCAGATCTTATTTAAATGAACATTTTATAATATGTAGTTGAAGGAATAAAAACTCTTATTATAGTGATCAAGTTTATATAAAGATCTGTTTTTTGTTTTGTATTTATGATAACAATAGTTGCAAAATAGTTAAATTTACATATTTTATTTAAAAGTAATTTATATAGATGGTATAATGATTAGAGAAATTTTATTATATAAATGGGGGAAACAATAATGCAGGAATATCAAAAGCTGAATGGAAAGGCTATAAAATCATGGATTATAGCAAGATTAATATCTACTTTTATTATTAGCATAATTTTAATAGCAGGTGAAATATTTCTTTCAAAGGTAATAAATGATTTTAATAAAATAAGATTTATTTTTAATATGTCTATTTTTATTATAATAATTATACTTTTAATTAATTCTTTTATATCTCCAACAATTGAATACAAGCAATGGAGATATAAAATAACAAATGATAAAATTGAATTTAGTGAAGGTATATACTTTGTAAGAAAAGTTATAATTCCAATAATAAGAATTCAACATATTCAATTAAACCAAGGGCCAATAAATAAAATTTTAGGTCTATATGATATAAGTATTTTCACTGCTGGTGGACAACATAAAATACCAAATATTGATTGCAAAATAGCAGAGGAAATAAGTGAATATTTAAAGGAGGCTATAAAAACTAAAATTAGTGAAGAAATAAATAATTCTAATGTAAATATTTTATCAGATAAGGAATTAGAAAATTATGATTAAATTAAATGAATATAAAAAAAATCATATATGTTTTATCTTTGAAGAAGTTGTAAAATCAATAAAAGGATTATTTGTATTTATAGTATTATGCTTTGCTAACCTTGATGAAGGAGGAATATATGGGGTTCTCATATTAATATTACTATGTGTTATAAATTCTATATTAAAATGGATAATGATAGAGTTCTATATTAATAATAATGAGTTAATATATAAAAGTGGAATAATAAATAAAAAGAAACTAGAGATACCTTTTAATAAAATAAATACCATAGATATAAATAAAAATATTATTGATAGAATGTTTAATATATGCACTTTAAAAGTTGATACTGGTGCTGTAAAAGAAGTTGGACAAGAAATAAAAATAAAGATAAATAAAGAAGAAGCTTATAAAATTAGAAATTTTATAAATGGAATAAATATCAAAAGTGCATATGAGGACTTAGAGAAAATTGAATCTCCTACAAATAAAGCATTTAGTAAAACTATATCATTTAAAGAAATATTTTTATACTCAATAAGTAAGTCAAAGATTTTATGGGCAGTTGGTGGAATATTTTTTATAGGTGATTTTCTAAAAAATCTAGAAGAAACCTTTAAATTTTCTATCACTAATAATATTGTAGAAAATGTTGAAATCGAAAGGTTATTTTCTATTGGATTAGTTAAGTCTATTGGAATGGTAATATTATTATTTATGTTTATATATATATTTATAAGTATTATATTTATGATATTTGAAATGATTAGACTTTACAATTTTACTTTAACTAATGATAAGAATGATATTAAAATTAAATATGGATTATTAACAGTAAAGGAATATTCAATTCCAAGAAATAAGATATATGCAATAAGATATAAGCAGAATTTATTACAACAATTATTTAAGATATTTCAAATAGAAGTTGTAACAGTAGGATATGGAGATGAGCAAAACGAACAGGCTATACTTTATCCTGTGGCTAATAGGGAGTTTATAAACTCAACATTAAATTTAATACTACCTACATTTGAATTTGATGGAGAAATTAACAAGCCTACTAAAGATGTTCTAAGTAGGTTTATAATAAAAAGAACCATTATATTAATTATTTTTGTTATAATTCCTTTATTTTTTTTAATTCCCAAATCTTATTTGATAATTAAATTAATATTATTTTTTATCTTAATTTTACTTAATATATTTTTAGGATTCCTAAACTATAAAAATACATCTTTAGGTATTAGTAAAGAATTATTAGTAGCTAGTAGTGGAGGCATCGAAAAAGTTACAACATTAATTAAACAAGAATATTTACAATCTGTAGAAATTAGAGAAAATCCTTTTCAAAGAAAAAAATCAGTATGTGATTATAAATTAGATATATACAGTAATAAAATTGGGGATATTGTATTTATAAAAAATATGAAAAAGATTTTATTAAATACTATTGAAGAAAATTTAATTTTATAAAATAGGAAACTGTAAAAATTCGATTAATATTAAGAAAGTTAAAGATTTTATTAGATAAATAAAATTAATTTAAATAATTAAAGTTTGTAAATAAGAATGATTATTAATATAATTATATTAATAAATAAATAAATAAAGTTAAAAGGAGATAAAAAATGATATCAGTTTGTCCAGTATGTTCAGGAATAGATATAGAAAAGTTAGAAGAAAAGTTTGGAAAAGATAATGTAGAAGTAGGATGCATAGGTGAATGTGGCGGAAGAGATGGCATTATAATTGGATATGCTAACGGAAAATATATTGAAACTGAAACAGAAGAAGAATTTATTAATGAAATAAAGTAGTAATAGAACACCTTAGAGAATGATGCTCTGAGGTGTTAAATTTTTTATAATATAATAGTAATATGGTATTATATAGGTAAGGAGTGATTATCATATGAATAATTTAAGTAATAGAACTAAAGGTATCTTATTCTTAGTATTTTCCGCCTTTGGTTTTGCAGTAATGTCTGCTTTTGTAAAATTAGCAGGCGATTTACCTTCATTTCAAAAAACATTTTTTAGAAATTTAGTATCTTGCATAGTAGCTTTATTTTTTATAATAAAGAATAAAGAAAGTTTTTTTGGAAAAAAGGAAAATCAGAAGGTATTATTATTAAGATCAGCTTTAGGAACAGTAGGAATAGTTTTGAATTTCTATTCAATTGATAAACTAGTTTTATCAGATGCAAATATGTTAAATAAATTAAGCCCATTTTTTGTAATTATTTTTTCAGCATTATTTTTAAGTGAAAAGATAAATTTCAAACAATTTATAGCAATTATTATAGCTTTCGTCGGAGCATTATTTATAATAAAACCTAGTTTTAATTTAGATATGATTCCTGCTTTTATGGGAATACTAGGTGCAATTTTTGCAGCAGGGGCTTATACTTGTCTTAGAGTACTTGGAGGAAGAGAAAAACATTATACAATAGTATTTTATTTTTCATTATTTTCTTTAGTAGTAATTTTTCCTTTTATGATGGCAGTATATACTCCTATGAGTATTAAGCAATCTTTTTATTTATTAATGGCGGGCTTATTTGCAAGTATAGGACAATTTGGTATAACTATTGCATATAAATATGCTCCAGCAAAAGAAATATCTATTTTTGATTACTCAAATATTTTATTTTCAGCCATGATAAGCTTTTTAGTATTTGGAGTATTACCGGATACACTAAGTTTTATTGGATATTTTATTATTTTTGCTTCATCTTATTATATGTATATTTATAATCAAAAGTTAGATAAGGCAGAAGGTAAATAAAATAATTATTAGTTTTAAACAACTCTTATATAAAAAAGCATATAATATTAATATAAGTATTAATAAAACTGGTGGTGACTAATTGATAGGTTTTATTATTATTGGGCATGGTGAATTTGCAACAGGCATATATAGTGCTTGTAAACTAGTTGATAAAACTTATTCAAATGTTAAGGCAATTGACTTTCTAGATAAAGATAGTAATTATGAATTAGAGAATAAAATTAAATTAGCTTTATCGGAGTTAACTTGTTATAAAGATATTATAGTATTTTGTGATATATTTTTAGAAAGTAATTTTAGGTTATCCTTAATTAATTCTATATATGATTATGATAGATTTACTATATTATCTGGAGTAAACTTACCTATAGTTTTGGAAGGAATAATGATTGGGCAGTACAATAAATGTAATGCAGTAAAACTTGTTGAAACATTGAAAAATGAATTTCCAAATACATTTGTTCATATGTTGAATTAAATATAAATAAAAACCTCTCATAGCGAGAGGTTTTTATTTATCCTAATATATTTTTTACCATAGGATTAATTTTTGATCTATCAAACTTACCATTTACTTTTGGCATTATTTCTTTCATTATTTTTCCCATGTCTTTAGGGCCATAATTACCGTTTGTAATTATTTCTTTAAGCATAGATTCAACTTCTTCTTCGCTTAATTGTGCTGGAAGATATGGTGTTAATAAATTGATTGCAAAGTTTCCTTCTTCAATCTTATCATTATCATTTAATTGTATAGCATATTGAAGAGCTTCTTTAAGTTGTTTAATTTGTTTTTCTATAATTTTTATAACATCTTCATCTGAAATATCTTTTCTTTCATTAACTTCAAAAGCTTTGATTTCTGAATTAACTAATCTTAAAACATTAACAGTAGCTTTATCCCTAGCTTTCATAGCAGCTATTTCATTCTTTTTTAATTCTTCTTTTAACATATAATTTCACCTCACTGGAATACTTATAATAAACAATATTGTTTATCCTTGTTAAAATTATATACTTTAAGGAATATTATTGCAAGAAATCTAATTATAAGCAAAGACTAGTCTAAGTATAAACTTTTTCCTATACCTATGCATTTAGAATTTGAACTATGGCCTAATTCATCTGTTTTAGCTATAGGAATAATAGGATTTTCAAGTATTTTTATAAGTATATCTTCAATTTTAGGAGATGATGAATCCTTTTCTAATTCAGTAAATGTTCCTAATAAAATTCCATTTATATTATCAAAGGCTCCGATTTGTTTATATTGAGTTAGAAAAGTTGTTATTTTATTAATATCTCCACTTAATGCTTCAAGAAAAAGTATCTTATTTTTAAAATCTGGCATGAATTTTGTCCCAGCTAACTTTAAGAAGCATCTAATATTGCCTCCAATAACAGTTCCAGACATAGAGCTACCTTGAATCCATTTATAATTAAAGTTAAATAAATCAGAGTTTCCTTCTAAAATGCTGTTTTTAAAATTATTAATTTGGTTTATAGAATCTTCTCTTATAAGATTCCTTAATTGATAATTATAATTAACAGTATTTGATTGTTTTAATAATGCATTTAAGATTACAGTTAAATCACTGTATCCAAAGAAAGGTTTCTCATATTTTGAAATAATATCATAATCTAAATAATCAAGAATTTCATTACATAAATCTCCACCGGATAAATCAAATATAATCTTAATATCCTCATTAATATATAAATTCATAAGTTCTTTTGCTCTTATTTTAGGATCGTATGTCATCCCGGAACTATCTTTAAACAATGTTTTCGATGTTATAACATTAATTTTCATAGATGATAATATAGTTATTAATTCGTCTATTTTCTCTTTCATATTTACATCTAAGCCATTGGAACAGGATATTAGTCCAATTGTATCATTTCTATTTAATAAACTTTTCATAAAATCCTCCATAATATTAATTATTTATTATTTAGTATAAAAAATAAAAATTAAAAAAGCAATTAATTAGTTTCATAGTATAGATTCATATATATAACATTAAGGGATTAAATTAGGTATTTATATAAATAAAGTAATGATAGATATAAAAATGTAAATAGAATAAAAATTTAAGTTAATAATAATTATTTCATTATAATATAGTTTTATATCAAGCGTAACTTTTAAATAAGTATGAATATTATAATTAATTTTAAAATTTCTATATTATGTATATCAATTATAGAATAATAAACTTATATTTAGAATATTTTTATAGTATATAAGTTTATAAGTGGAGGATATATGAAGTATAGACTTTATGTAAATGGTAAATGTAAAAATACAAGAAATTTTCAAAGTGATATTGGAATTGGTGGAGTAATTTTAAGTGATCATGGAGAGGAAATTTCATTTTCAAGAAATGTAGGAGTAGGTACTTGCTCAGAGGCACAAATCTATGCTATTTTGCAAGGGATATATGAAATATCAAAATTTAATAATGCTACTAGCATTATAGTATATGTTTCAAATTTAATGCTTGTAGAATATTTAAATGGTAGAGAGCATGAAGTAAGTCCGGGAACCGAAGTTTTAGCAAATAGATTAAATAATCTAGTGGAAGGTTTGGGAATAAGCATATATTATGAGTATTTTGAAGTAAATGAGTATAATTATGTAAGAACATTAGCAGAAGACGCTTTAAAGTTATAAGAAAAATTTGTAAGTATGGGAAAAGTATAGTAAAATATATATCATAAATATTTATTAAATGAGGAGTGAGTTTTATGGTAAAGAAATTACAAGTATATAAATGTGAAGTGTGTGGATCAATGGTTGAGGTTTTAAATGAAGCAATGGGGACTTTAGTATGTTGTGGCAAGCAAATGACTTTATTAAATGAAAACACTGTTGATGCGGCTGTAGAAAAACATATACCAGTAGCTGTAGAAAAAGATGGAGAACTTTTAGTTAAAGTTGGAGAAGTTGAGCATCCAATGGTGGACGAGCATTTCATTCAATGGGTAGAAGTTATAACTACTGATGGTGAAGTTTTAAGAAAAGAATTAAATCCAGGTGAAAAACCACAAGCTACATTTAAAGTAAGTGGTAATGTAGATAGAGTTAGAGAATACTGTAACTTACATGGATTATGGAGCAATAAATAGTAAATAATATAAATGCTATCTTAGATTTCTAAGATAGCATTTTGTTGCTTATTAAATGCTTATTATTTACATTACTATCTACAAATGATAAAATTTACAGGTAGTAATAATAAAATGGAGGTAATACAAATGAAGAAGTATTATAGTATGACTACCTTCTTGACATTTGGAGTTTTTAGTATATTAACAACTTTTTACTTTCCTTATTTAAATCAAGAAATTGGTTTATCATTAGGAGAGGTCGGACGAGTAGTATCAATAGGAGCATTATTTACTTTAGTTGCACAACCTATATTATCTAATAGATTTTCTAAAGTAAAAAATAAAAATAGATTTATATTAATTTATTTAGTTAGCGTTTTTATATCTATAGTAGGACTTATGTTTATAAATAAGAATTTATCAATAATATTTGCTCCTATATATGGCTCTTTACTTGGATCAGTAGCAGGAATATTTGAAATATATATTGAAGAATTATCAATAAGAAATGGATATGAATTTTCAGATATAAGAAAATGGGGATCTATAGGATATGCATTTATAGTATTTATTGCAGGTATTATAATAAATAAATTTGGATATAGGATATTACATATTTTAGCTCTACTTATGGTTAGTGCAATGATGTTAGTTATACTCTTACAGTTTAAGGATAATATAGAAATAAATGAGAAACAAAATAATACAAGAATAAAAGATTTATTTAAAGATAAGAATATTATATTTCTTATAATAGTAGTATTCCTAGGTATGGGGAGCTATATGGGCTTAGACTTTGCTTATTCTTCTTACTTAGTGGATATAGTTGGTGATGTGAATAAAGCAAATGAGATATATAGTGCATCAATAAGTTTTAGGGTTGTAATTGAATTCTTTACATTTATGATAATTGCTAAGTATTTAAGCAATTCTAATAGCAAAAAGTGTCTTACTATTGCTTTATCAATAGCTGCAATTAAAGTCCTATTATTTTCTAGCGGAAGTGTTTTCCTTATAGTTTTAGGAGATCAGCTTCATGGAATAATGTATGGATTATATTTAAGTTTCTTATTTAAATATTTAAGAGAAATATTAGATGAGCATTTAGTTGCTACTTCTTTTGCAGTACTATCTGTATTAAGTACTGGGGGTTCTAATTTTATATATCCATCTATTTATAGCTTAATTCAAGGAAAGTTTGGTTATGTTGGGATGTATATATTAGGCTTTATATTATTAATATTATCAGTAGTGATTTTCTTTAGTTTCTTACCAAATCCAAAGAAATCTATAAAATAAATTATTGTTGTTTATATGAATAGAAAAGTTAATTTAAATAATCAAACTATTGAATATGTATTAATTTTTAAGAAAAAGAAAAATATTTCTATAAAGATTGAAAATAGCGGAGAAATAAAAGTACTTGCACCCTTAGGAGTAGATTATAACTATATTGATGATTTAATTATTAGAAAGGCTAATTGGATATTAAAATCTCTAGATAAGATGAATAAAGAAAGTTCTATTGATAATAAAGCTATCTTATTAGGAAAATATTACAATTTAATAATAAATAAATCACATGAAGATAAGATATTTAGGGATAATAGTAATATAATCATAAATAGTAAAGACTTAAATAGACAGTATATTGATGAATTATTAATAAGTTGGTATAAGAATATGGCACTAGACATTGTTGGTAAAAGAGTAATGGATATTTCTAATAATATTTATATAAGGCCTAGTAAGATTATTATAAAAGATCAGAAAAGTCTTTGGGGAAGTTGTAATTCGAGAAGAGAAATAAGATTGAATTGGAGACTTGTTCTTATGCCGCAATTTGTTATGGATTATATAATTATTCATGAACTATGTCATATAAAGCAAATGAATCATTCGAAAGAATTTTGGAAATTAGTTGAATCACATTGTCCGAATTATAAAGAAAGTAAATATTGGCTAAAGGAAAATGGAGCTATGTTAATGAAGTTAACATAGCTCCATTTCTTAGAATAAATCTATACTTTTATATCTAACCTAATACATGACAATAGTTGATATTAATTGACTTTATTAAATGTAGGTAATTATAAAATAATAACTTTAAACATTTATATTATTTATATAATATAATTTTATAATTAATAATATTAAAATTATATTTTTAAATAAGTTATCTAAATAAAAAATTATTAATTGAAACGTAGACTAAGTTTTTTATAAAAAATTTGGAATACTAATTATATGAAATTTATAAACTTAGGAGGAAATATATGAAGAAGATTATTATTTTATTATTTTTAGTGGTTTCAACATTTTACTCTTGTAGTAACAAAGAAATTAATAGTAAAACTGAATCTAATATTCAAGATAAAACAGAAGATAAGCAAAGAACTATAAAAGATAATGATGATACTGTAATTTTAAAAGCTTCATTTAAAGAAAAAAATGTAGATATAGAAGATTTAATTAAAAAAGTACAAGAAGATTTAAGTTCAAAAGGATCTGTAATAAGTGTAGTAAATAGAGAAGGGGATTGTATTTATATAATGACTACCGAATCAGAAGCTAAAGATATACGGATTCATAAGATAAATGCATCTAAAGGCTTAAATTCTAGTGACTATATAAAGGGACAAAGAAATACTAATTATGAAAAAGTTTCTGAAAGTATAAAAGGTGGAGAATATTTAATAATTCCAATTAAAGCAGAAAATGAGTTTACTGAAGAGGCAATTTCATGGATTTCTAAGGATGGGAAAGTTAAAGTTTATGAAACAAAAGGAGAAAGAAGTTCCGAAATAAATATGTTTAATTAGGAATGGGAATATGCTAATTATATTTTCTATTTATGTGGAATGTTCTAGAGACCTATCATGAACTTATTTAATTTTTATAATACTTTATTTACTGGAGATAGAATTTTTTAAGAACTGGATATATATCCTTTTATTAAATATGATAAAACAAACTAAAATGATGATTCAAAAAGGAATAAAAAACTTCTTAATAATAGAACATCATTAGTTAATAGATTATCCATTATAAGGGAGTGTAACAGGAATATAGTATTAGAAAATGGTGAAACTAAAGAATGTGGGTCTCAAGAGGAATTAATAGCGATAAAAGATTTTTATTATAATTTATATAGGACTCAATATAGTTTTTTGAATCAAGATGAATAAAATATGAAATTTTTTTAAAAATAATACTAGAAAAAAACATTTATAGTATTTATAATTAACTTATAAAACTATAGAAAAGTATTAAGGAGATGAACATGAGAGCCGTATATAGAAATCCAAAGGAATTAGCAACTTGTTTAAAGGACTTAGTAGATAATTATTTAGAGGATTTACTGAGTTATGAAAATTTAGAAAGTAAAATTAAGAAAATAGTTGAAGCAAATGGAGATAGAGTTTATAAAGATGGAAAAATATCATTAAAACTATATCCATATTTGGGTGATGAAAGAATAGAAATTATTGATAAAATAATTAAGGAATAAAAAATGGCCTCCATAGAGTATACTATGGAGGCTTTATCTAATAAATTTTCACTTTTTTATAAATTAAAAATAGATAATTTCTTTTCTTCATATGGAATCTTGTCTAGTGAATGTTTTAGTGTTAAAAAGTCCATTTCTACTCTATCAATTTTACCTGATAAAATTTCTTTTTCTCTTTCTGTTTTTGCTTTTTGATTTTCATTAAGTAATATACTTAATTCCTCAGAAAGTTCAAACATTCTTAATGCTGCTTCATAGCAGTTATTTATTTTCATAAAATCACGTCCTTGTATAATATTAACAATATTATACAATATATGTAATAAATTATCAAATTGCTTAAATGTTTTCAGCTGGAGAAAGACAAAAAATTATTTATATAAATAAAATGTTAAATCATATTGGATTAAGGTAGAAATAAAAGGAGTATAAAGATGATAAATGATGTTATTAAAAAATTTTATAATAATATTCCATATATAAATGGATGGCAAAAAATGAAAAGAGCTTCTGTAGCTATATTACTCGTAGAAGTAGAGGGTAAATTAAATATAGTTTTTGAAGTTAGGGCAAAGCATATGAGAAGTCAACCAGGAGATATTTCTTTTCCAGGAGGTAAGATAGATTTAAAAGAAAATGAAAAGGAAGCTATAACTAGAGAAGTATGTGAGGAATTAGGTTTATCAAATGAAGATTTTGAAATAATAGCTCCACTTAATTTATTAGTTACTCATTATAGTTTGCTAATACATCCCTTTGTTGGATATATTAAAAATTTTGATAACATAAATATTAATAAAGATGAAGTTGATCATATATTTTTAGTTCCATTAGATTACTTATTAAATAACGAGCCTAGAATAGAAAAAAGTAAGATTATAGCTAATCGCTCAGAAGATTTTCCTTATGATTTAATAAATGGAGGTAAGAATTATAAGTTTAAAGAGGGAGTATATAGATCATTATTTTATAAATATGAGAATTATGTTATTTGGGGTATTACAGCATTAATATTAGAAGATTTTTTGAATGATTTTAATAAAGATATGACTAAAGGCTAGGAAATTCCTAGCCTTATATTTTTAAATACTATGTAGTATAAAATATACTATAAATACAAATGAAATTATATACATCACAATTGAAAGTTGATCTTTTTTCTTCGTTATAAGTTTCATTATTGTATATGATATAAATCCAAATGCAATACCATCTACTATACTAAAGGTTAGTGGTATTAAAACAATAATTAAAAATGATGGAATTGCTTCTGAAATATCATTAAAGTCTATATTAACTATTCCTTTAATCATTAAACTTCCTATAATAATTAAAATTGGAGCAATTACTTCATTAGGGATCAAATTTATAAATGGAATAAATAATAAGGATATTAAAAGTAGTAATCCCGAAATTAATGATGTTAAACCAGTTTTTCCCCCAGCAGCTATTCCGGCTGCTCCTTCTACTGTAGAAACAGAAGGACTTGTTCCAAATAAACCACACGTTATTGTTGATATTGCTATAGCATTTAATGCTTTACTTTGCTTTTCAGGAGCTTTTAAAAGTCCGTTTATTTGTCCATGTAGTAAACCTATATTTTCAAAAATTAATACTAAAGTTAATGAAAAAGTAGAAATCCAAAAAGGAATAGTGAAAAATGCACTTAAATCTATATTGAATAGAATTCCTTTATATTCATTAAAATTAGGTAATGAAAACTTTAAGCCTGTTGTATCAACAAGGTTTAATAAAATTGCAGCTATAGTACCAACAACTATACTTATTAAAAATCCACCAGGAATATTTTTAGCAAATAATATTACTGTTAATAAAAACATAGCTATGAAAAATATTACCCTTGGATCTGAAAGTGATCCGATTTTGACCATTGTAGATGGATCTGAAATAATTAGACCTCCTTTTTGAAAGCCTAAAAATGTAATAAATAATCCTATTCCAATAGTTATCGATTCCTTTAATGAATTAGGTATAGATGTATCTAGTATTTTAGATAAAGGTGTAATAGCAACAATTAAAAATAATATTCCAGCCATAACAACACTTGCTAATGCTTGATTAAATGATAATCCCATACTTAGTACAATTGTATAAGTAAATAGTGCATTAATTCCCATACCAGGCATAATTACAAGTGGTGTATTACTCATGAAAGACACTAATAAGCATCCTACAAATGAAGCAAGTACAGTTGCAATTATAAGTGGTTCTTGTGATTTACCTCCATCACTTAAAATACTAGCATTAACTACAATAATATATACTGCAGCAAAAAAAGAAGTTAAACCAGCTACTAGCTCAGTTTTAAAATTAGTTTTGTGTTCCTTAAGTTTAAATAATTTGTCCATCCTTTCTGTAAAAACCTCTTTTCTTTATCCCTCACCCGCCCGCACCGATTGATGTCTAAATAATTATATCATTAAATTTTTAAATTTAAAGAGTAGAAATAAATTAAAGTCAAATTTTATATATAAAAAGACAAAAAATTATATTCAAATATATTTTTGCAAAATTACAACAAAATTATTCGTTAAATCATAGTATATAGAAGATATTAATAGAGTAAAGGGGGATAACTTTGACAAATAGAATTACTATAAGTTTATGTATGATAGTAAAAGATGAAGAAAAGACATTAGCAAGATGCTTATCTTCAGTAAAAGATATAGTTGATGAAATGATCATTGTAGATACTGGTTCTACGGATAAAACTGTTGATATAGCTAAAAGCTTTAATAGCCAAATATATAGTTTTAAGTGGATTGATGATTTTGCAAAAGCTAGGAACTATGCTTTTAGCAAAGCTACTAAAGAATATATTTTTTGGCTTGATGCAGACGACTATTTGGATGAGGATAATATAGAAAAATTCAAAATATTAAAAGAAACTTTTGATAGAAATGTTGATACTGTAACTATGGAATATTCTTTAAATAGGGATGTAAATGGTAATACAACTTATTCCTTAAAGAGAAATCGATTAGTAAAAAGATCTAAGGGTTTCAAATGGATAGGAAGAATTCACGAATATTTAGAAGTAGGAGGAATTAGTTTAAATAGTGATATATCCGTAAATCATGGAAAAGTTAAACCTAGTGGGGATAGAAATCTGACCATTTTTAAAAAGATGGAAGAAGAAGGAGAGAAATTTAGCGTAAGAGATATGTTTTATTATGCTAATGAGCTATACTATAATGGCTTATATGAGGAAGCTACAAAAAAATATGAAGCTTTTTTAGATACTAAATTAGGTTGGGTGGAAGATGTAAAAACTGCTATAGCTAATTTGATTCAATGCTATACTAATACAAATAAACCAGAAAAGAAAATAGGAATAATTTTGAAGTCCTTTGAATTTGATGTTCCTAGGGCTGATATTTGCTGTAGGCTTGCAGAAATATTTTTAAGCAAGAAACAAATTAAGCAAGCAATCTTTTGGTATAAAATTGCAATGGGATGCATTCATGAAAAAGATAATCTTGGAATAGATAACCGAGATTATTATACTTGGATACCAAGTATTCAATTATGTGTTTGTTATTCTATCCTAGGTGATTATGATGCTGCTTATTATTATAATGAATTAACAGCGCTATATGGTGGAAATATAGATAAGGTAGATTATAACAGAAAATTTCTAAAATCTAAATTTGAGGAGCTTGGAAAAACTACTCCGGATCTTGATTATAAGTTGATTGATAGAAGATATAGATTTTTTTAAATAGTATAATAAAGTGTTGTCGTATTGTGCGATAACACATTTTTTTCTTAACTTATTTGAATATAATATATATTTAAAAGTACATACTATTTATACAACTAAATATATTGACAAATATATTTTAAATATTATAATTTAATTATAATACACCCCTAGAGGGTGGGGGAGGTATATTATGAATGAAGAGAGAAAGAAATCATTACAATCTTTAAAAACTGCTAAAGGACAAATTGATGGAATAATAAAGATGATTGAAGAGGATAGATATTGTATTGATATTTCAAATCAAATTTTTGCTGCCCAGTCATTATTAAAGAAAGCAAATCTTATAATATTAGAAAATCATTTGTCTCATTGTGTTAAAGATGCCTGTATTAGTGGTGATGGAGACGAGAAAATAAATGAAATTATGAAAATATTAGATAAAGTTATAACGAGATAAATTATTAAAGTGGAGGTTTTGAATATGAAAAAGAAAATAAATATTGAAGGTATGAGTTGTGGACATTGTGTTGCACATGTAAAGGAAGCATTAGAGGAAATAAGTGGAGTTGAAATTTTAGAAGTTAACTTAGAAGGTAAAAATGCTTTAGTTAATACAGAAGTTGAAGACAATACTTTAATAGCAGCCATAGATGAAGCAGGCTATGATGTAACATCAATAGACAAATTATAGAAATTAAAAATGAGCAATATTAATTGCTCATTTTTTTAGTTTAATTAATATGTCATACATCTCCCTTATTGAAGCATCTAATTTATATAAATCTTCATCATTTAAAGTTGAAATTTTATTAAATAAATTATTTTTTATTTCACGCTTTTTATTTTTTAGAAGGTTATGAGCTTTTTCAGTTAGTTCTATATTTATTTTTCTTCTATCATTTGGATCTGTATACCTATTTACAAGCCCATTGCTTATTAATTTATCTATTATTGGAGTCATATTTGGCTTAGATATATCTAAGCATTTAGCAACATCAGATACTGACATCGATTTCTTTTGTGAGAGATAAAATATTACTTTCACATGAGAGGGAGGAATGGAAACCCCTTTAACCATTTCGCTTGGATTGAATAATCTATTATGTATTTGGAATAATAGATTAAGTAAATTATCAGATATATCATGTAGTTCATTATTATTCATATAGTCCCTCCTAAGTATTTATAACAATTTAATTATAAACTATTTTTTTTTATTATACAACTATAAATGTTATTGACATATAATAGTTATGAAAATATAATTAATATATATTTCTAATAATTAACTTAAAAATAAAGCAGGATTTGAAAGGAGATAAATAAAATGATGAAACTGACAAAGTACTTAAAACCATTTATCGGTTCTATCATTGCTGTAATAATATTATTATTTATTCAAGCTGTTAGTGAATTATCATTACCAGATTATATGTCTAATATAGTAAATATTGGTATTCAGCAAGGTGGAATAGAAAATTCGGTACCTACTATAATACGTAAAAGTGAAATGGATAAGCTTTCGATATTTATAGGGGAGGATGATTTTAAATTCATAGAAGATAATTATACATTATTAGATAAAGATACTCTTTCAAAGGATGAATTTGATAAATATTTAAAAAATTATTCAAAGCTTGATGAAGAACCTTTATATGAACTTAATTCAAAAAATAAAGATTCTATATCTAGATTGAATAGTATTTTAGCTAAGCCAGAGCTTATTGTATATGGAATTGAAAATGGTAGTTTTGATACTGCTATACTTGGAAATATGTCAAATAATATGCCTGTGCCAGCTGATACAGATCCTTTTTTTATTTTGAGTAATATTCCTAAAGAGCAATTAAATGTTTTAAAAGATTCAATAAATGAAAAATTTGAAGAAATGCCGGATAGTATGATAGATCAAGCTGCTGTCTCATATGTTAAAAATGAGTATTCTGAAATAGGAATAAATACAGATAAACTACAAACAAACTTTATTATTATTTCTGGATTAAAGATGCTTGGAATAGCATTGATTAGTATGGCAGCTGCAGTTATTGTTGGTCTTATATCTGCAAGAATAGCAGCTGGATTAAGTAGATCTTTAAGAGGAGACGTATTTAAGAAAGTTACAAAATTCTCTAACGCTGAATTTGATAAATTTTCAACTGCTTCTTTAATTACACGTAGTACTAATGATATACAACAAATTCAAATGCTTATGGTTATGTTATTTAGAATAGTTTTCTATGCTCCAATATTGGGCATTGGTGGTGTAATGAAAGTATTAAGAACAGATACAAATATGACTTGGATTATAGCAGTAGGTGTAATTCTAATTTCATTACTTGTAAGTGTATTATTTGGATTTGCTATGCCTAAGTTTAAAGCAGTTCAAAAGTTAGTTGATAAATTAAACTTAGTTACTAGAGAGCATCTAACAGGTATGTTAGTTATTAGAGCTTTTAGCACTCAAAAGCATGAAGAAGTTAAGTTCGATAATGCAAATAAGGATTTAACTAAAACAAATTTATTTGTTAATAGATTAATGTCATCAATGATGCCAGTGATGATGCTTATAATGAATGGACTAACACTTTTAATTGTATGGGTAGGATCTCATCAAGTTGATTTAGGGACAATGCAAGTAGGAGATATGATGGCATTTATGCAATATGCAATGCAAATAATAATGTCATTCTTAATGATTTCAATGATTTCAATAATGTTACCTCGTGCATCAGTATCTGCTCAACGTATTAGTGAAATACTGTATACAGATTTAAGCATAAAAGATAAAGAAAACCCTAATAATTTTATGGATTCTAAAAAGGGTTATGTGGAATATAAAAATGTAAGCTTTAAATACCCAGGTGCAGAAGATTATGTCTTAGAAAATATTAGTTTTACAGCAAAACCAGGGGAAACTACAGCTATTATTGGAAGTACTGGTAGTGGTAAATCAACATTAATAAATTTAATACCAAGATTTTATGATGTATCTCAAGGTCAAATCACTATTGATGGAGTTGATATAAAAGATGTAAATCAAAAATCATTAAGAGATAAAATTGGATATATTCCTCAAAAAGGAGTACTTTTCTCAGGAACTATAGAAAGTAACTTAAAATATGGTTCTCCTAATGCAACTGCAGAAGATTTAGAAAAATCAGCACAAATTGCACAAGCATTAGAATTTATTGATAATAAGCCTGAAAAATATAATACTGAAATTTCTCAAGGTGGTACAAATGTATCCGGTGGACAAAAGCAAAGATTATCTATTGCTAGAGCTTTAGTTAAGAAACCAGAAGTGTATATTTTCGATGATAGTTTTTCAGCTTTAGATTTTAAAACGGATGCTGCTCTTAGAAAGTCACTTAAAGAAAATATTAAAGATGCTACTATGATAATTGTTGCACAAAGAATAAGTACAATAAAGGATGCAAATCAAATTATAGTATTAGATGAAGGAAGAGTTGTAGGAATTGGAACTCATAAAGAGCTTTTAGAAAACTGTGAGGTTTACGAGCAAATAGCCTTATCACAACTTTCAAAGGAGGAACTTATGTCATGAGTAATAATGTAAGAAATAAAAGACATGGTGGTTTCGGTGGTCCTATGGGTGGAATGCAGGTCGGTGGCGGAAAGGCTAAGGATTTTAAAGGAACTGTTAGCAAGCTATTAAAATATTTAAAACCATATAGAATATCAATTATCACAGTATTAATATTTGCAATAGGTAGTGCTGCTTTTTCAATAATAGGTCCTAAGATATTAGGAAAAGCTACAACTAAGTTATTTGAAGGATTAGTAAGTAAAGTATCAGGAGAAGTAGGCGCTGCAATAGATTTTACTTATATAGGAAATATAATAGCATTATTATTAGTATTATACGTAATAAGTGCAGTATTTTCATTTATTCAAGGATTTATAATGTCTGGAGTTGCTCAAAAGGTTTCATATAATCTTAGAAAAGAAATTGCAGAAAAAATAAATCGTATGCCACTTAAATACTTTGATAAAATGACACATGGAGAAGTTTTATCAAGAGTTACTAATGATGTTGATACAGTAAGTAATACTTTAAATCAAAGTTTATCACAAATGTTAACATCTATAACGACATTAATTGGTGTTCTTATAATGATGTTATCAATAAGTGTAACAATGACTATTGCAGCAATAATAATAATACCTATATCAGGTATATTAATAGCTTTAGTAGTTAAAAAATCACAAAAGTATTTTAAAGAACAACAAAATTTCTTAGGACATGTTAACGGGCATGTAGAAGAAGTATATAGCGGTCATAATATAATGAAGGCTTTTAATGGAGAGGATGCTGCTGTAGAAGAATTTAATAAATTAAATGATACTTTATATAATTCAGCATGGAAATCTCAATTTTTATCAGGAATGATGATGCCTATAATGACATTTATAGGAAACCTAGGGTATGTTATGGTATCTATATTAGGTGGATACCTTGCTGTTAAAAAAACAATTGAAGTTGGAGATATTCTTTCTTTTGTTCAATATATAAGATCTTTTACACAACCAATAGCTCAAACAGCACAAATTGCAAATGTACTTCAATCTACAGCAGCTGCTGCAGAAAGAGTTTTTGAATTCTTAGAAGAAGAGGAAGAAATTGAAGATATTAAGAATCCTGTAAGCATTAATGACATTGAAGGTGAAGTTACATTTAAGGATGTTCACTTTGGTTATAATGAAGACAAAATAATAATAAATGACTTCTCTAGTAAAATAAAGCCAGGACAAAGAGTTGCCATTGTAGGACCTACTGGTGCAGGAAAAACTACAATTGTAAAATTATTAATGAGATTTTATGAATTAAATAGTGGTGAAATTTTACTAGATAATCATAATATAAATGATTTTAAGAGAAGTGATTTAAGAAAAGTTTTTGGAATGGTTCTGCAAGATACATGGTTATTTAGCGGAAGTATAATGGAAAACATAAGATATGGTAATTTAAATGCTACTGATGAAGAAGTTATAGAAGCATCAAAAGCAGCACATGTTCATCATTTTGTTAAAACATTACCAGATGGATACAATATGGAGTTAAATGAAGATGCAAGTAATGTTTCTCAAGGACAAAAGCAATTATTAACAATTGCACGTGCAATCTTAGCAGATCCTAAAATATTAATTTTAGATGAAGCTACAAGTTCAGTTGATACAAGAACTGAAGTGCTTATTCAAAAAGCTATGGATAATTTAATGAAAAATAGAACTAGCTTTATAATTGCTCATAGATTATCTACTATCAAAGATGCAGATCTAATTTTAGTAATGAAAGATGGGGATATTGTAGAGCAAGGTACTCACAATGAACTTTTAAGCAAAAAAGGATTTTATGCTTCATTATATAATAGTCAATTTGAAACTTCACAAATATCATAATTTAAAAGAGTATCGTCATATTTGGACGATACTCTTTTAATATGAAAAGTGAAAAATTAGGTAATTGTTTATAGATGACCTTTATGAGACTATACTTGAAAAATAGTTATATTTATTAGGGGTTCAATTGCTAATTTATAAGTTTATATTGAAGTAGGTAAATTTATTAAATAAGTAAACATAGAATATTTCGCATTTTAGTAAAACAAGTAAAAAAATATAGTAAAAAGTTAGTAAAAAAATCAAATATATATTGATAAAATTTTCCTGGGGTGATATTATAGTATTGTAAAGAAATCTAAAATATGATTGGGAGAGTTGTTATGAGAAACGAAATTAATGCTACTTTTAAAAAAGTATTTGGAGAAAAAGAAAATTGCAAAACATTTTTTTCACCTGGTAGAGTAAATTTAATTGGTGAACACACTGATTATAATGGAGGAAATGTATTTCCTTGTGCATTAAGCTTTGGAACTTATGGAGTTATAAGCTTAAGAAATGATAAAAAAGTAAGAATGTATTCAAGCAACTTTGAGGATATAGGTATTATTGAATTTGATTTAGACAACATTAGTTATGAAAAGTCCCATGATTGGGTTAATTACCCTAAAGGTGTAATCGATGTGATGAAAAAACATGGATATGATATAAATATAGGGTTTGATATAGCTGTTTATGGTAATATTCCAAATGGAGCAGGGCTTTCATCCTCAGCATCATTAGAACTTTTAATAGCTGTGATGATGGACAACCTATTTGAATTAAAGATAGATAGAGTAGATTTAGTAAAATTTTCTCAAGAGGCAGAAAATAAATTCGTTGGAGTTAATTGTGGTATAATGGACCAATTTGCAATTGGAATGGGTAAGAAGAATAATGCTATACTTTTAGATTGTAACACTTTAAAATATAATTATTGTCCTGTCGAATTAAAAGATGAAATATTAGTAATTGCAAATACAAATAAGAGAAGAGGGTTAGCTGATTCTAAATATAACGAACGTAGAAGCGAATGTGAGCAAGCATTAGAAGAGTTAAAAACAAAGCTAAATATAAATTCATTAGGTGAATTATCAATAGAGGATTTTGAAAATAATAAGAATTTAATAGATAGTGAAATAAGAATTAAGAGAGCTAAACATGCAGTATATGAAAATCAAAGAACATTAATGGCTAAAGAAGCACTAGCAAAAAATGATTTAAGTACTTTTGGTAAACTTATGAATGAATCTCATATTTCTTTAAGAGATGACTATGAAGTTACAGGAATTGAATTAGACACATTAGTTGAACTTGCATGGAATCATGAAGCTACAATAGGGGCTAGAATGACTGGTGCAGGATTTGGTGGATGCACAGTTGCATTAGTTAAAAAAGATAGAGCTCAAGATTTTATAGAAAAAGTAGGGCAAGGGTATAAAGAAAAAATAGGATACGAAGCTAGTTTCTATATAGCAAATATAGGCGATGGAACTAGAGAAATTTAGGAGGTATAGAAATGATATTAGTTTGTGGTGGAGCAGGTTATATAGGAAGTCATACTGTTTATCAGTTAGTAGATAAAGGCGAAGAAGTAATAGTTGTAGATAATTTAGAAACTGGGCATATAGAAGCAGTGAATCCCAAAGCTAAATTTTATAAGGTTGATATAAGAAATGAAGAGGAGCTTGATAAGGTATTTAAAGAAAATGATATAACAGAAGTTATTCATTTTGCAGCTAATTCTTTAGTTGGAGAAAGCATGACAAATCCTTTAAAATATTACAATAATAATGTTCATGGAACAGAAGTTTTATTAAAGGTTATGATTGCAAATAATGTTAAGAAAATTGTATTTTCTTCTACAGCTGCAACTTATGGTGAAGCTACTAAAATGCCTATAGTTGAAACAGATAGAACTGAACCAACTAATGCATATGGAGAAACAAAGCTTGCAATGGAAAAAATGATGAAATGGGCAGATATAGCACATGGAGTTAAATATGTATCACTTAGATACTTTAATGTTGCCGGAGCTCATGTAAGTGGAAGTATTGGAGAAGATCATAGTCCTGAAACTCATTTGATTCCTTTAATACTACAAGTTCCTCTAGGTAAGAGAGAATTTATATCTATTTTTGGAGATGACTATGATACAGAGGATGGTACTTGCATTAGAGACTATATTCATGTAATAGACTTAGCTAATGCTCATATTCTTGCGGTAGAGCATCTTAGAGGTGGAAATTCTAGTAATATATTCAACTTAGGAAATGGAAGTGGATTTTCAGTTAAAGAAATGATAGAAGCTGCAAGAAGAGTTACTGGTCACGAGATCCCAGCTAAGATTTGTGAAAGAAGGGCTGGAGATCCAGCTAGATTAATAGCCTCAGCTGAAAAAGCAAGAAATACTTTAAAATGGAGCCCAAAATATACTAATGTTGAAGATATAATAGCTTCAGCTTGGAATTGGCATAAGAATAACCCAACAGGTTTTGATAAGTAGGTGATGATATGAATATTTATAGGGAAATCAAAAGACTTATTCAATATGGATTGAAGCATGAGCTTTTTACTAAAGATGATGAAATATTTATAAGAAATGGTTTATTAGATGTATTAAATCTTGATGAATATGAAGATTTTGAAATAGATGATGAAAATTTAAATACTCCAACTGAGATACTAGGTAATATATTAGATTATGCATTTAATAATGGAATATTAGAATCTAATTCTCCTATATATAGAGATTTACTAGATACTAAGATTATGGGAGTTTTAATGCCAAGACCTTCAGAGGTTATACGTGAGTTTTACAATCGTTATAAAGAATCAAAAGAAAGTGCTACCTCTTATTTATACAATATAAGTAAGGCATGTGATTATGTTAGAACTGATAGAATAGCACAGAATTTAGTATGGAAATCAAGTACAGAATATGGAGATTTAGATATAACTATAAATTTATCAAAGCCTGAAAAAGACCCTAAAGCCATTGCTGCAGCAAAGAATTTACCACCGGCTAAGTATCCTAAGTGTTTATTGTGTAAGGAGAATGAGGGGTATAGAGGTAGAATAAATCATCCTGCAAGGCAAAATATAAGAATAATACCGATGGAATTGAATAATGAAAGTTGGTATTTACAGTACTCACCTTATGCATATTATAATGAGCATTGTATTGTTTTTGCAGGTGAACATGTGCCTATGAAAATAACAAAGAATACCTTTAACAGATTATTAGAGTTTATAGAAAAATTCCCTCATTATTTTGTAGGATCTAATGCAGACTTACCTATAGTTGGAGGATCTATTCTTACACACGATCATTATCAGGGGGGAAATTATGAATTTGCAATGGATAAAGCAAAAGATGTTTATAAATTTAATTTAAATAGTTATAAAAATATTGAATTATCTATTGTTAAATGGCCATTAACTGTATTAAGATTAAAGGGAAGAAATAGAATAGAGTTAAGTGAACTAGCCGATAAAGTTTTAGTTCATTGGAGAAATTATAGTGATTCTATTGTTGATGTATATTCTTGCACTAATGAAATTCCTCATAATACAATAACACCTATAGCTAGAAAAGACGGAGAATTTTATGTTCTAGATTTAGTACTTAGAAATAATAGAACTAGTGAAGAGCATCCAGATGGAATTTTCCATCCCCATAAAGAACTCCATAATATAAAAAAAGAAAATATAGGCTTAATAGAAGTTTTAGGACTTGCAGTACTTCCAGCTAGACTAAAAGATGAATTGGAAATTATAAAGTTAGCTTTAGTTAATGATACTGACGATATTTATAATAATGAAGAAATGAAAATTCATTTAAATTGGTATGAAGAAATAAAAAGAAATAATCAATCTATAAATAAAGAAAATGTGGATTCCATTATAGAAAAGGAAGTTGGAAAGGTATTTTCAAAAGTTCTTGAACATTGTGGAGTATTTAAATGGGATGAAGATGGAAAAGAAGCTATGAAAAGATATATAAATAGCTTAAAAGAAACAATTAATTAATAAGATATAAGGTGAGGCAATATTAAAATTAAGTTTGCCTCATCTTTAATTGTTATTTAAGAGATTATAAAGTATTATAAAGATAATGGAGGTGATTATAATGGCGACTATAAAAGATATTGCAAGTGCTGCTGGAGTTTCTATTTCGACAGTTTCGCGTATTTTAAATTTAGATAAAACTCTAAACGTTTCTGAGGATACTAGAAAAAAGGTTTTAAGCATAGCTGAAGAAATGAATTACGTTACAATAAAAGAAAGAAAAAGTAAACTTAAAAATCATACTATTGGCATAATATGTTCATTTACTGAAGTTAAGGAATTAAATGATCCATATTTTTTATCTATTAGAATGACTATAGAAAAAAAATGTATTGAAGACAATATAGATTTTAAATCATTATACTATACTAAAATATTAAATGATGATACCTCAAATTATAAGGGATTAGATGGAATAATTGCTATAGGAATATTCCAAGATGATGAAATTAAAAAACTTAGGGAACTATCTCAAAATATAGTATTTATAGATTCATCTCCTGATGAGTGGGAATTTGATTCAATTGTTGTGGACTTAAAATATGGAGTTAGAAAAGCACTAGAATATTTATATTCTTTAGGTCATAAGGATATAGGATATATAGGAGCTAAGGTTATTCCACATAATAATAACAATAACGGTGTAGAACTTGTAAATTATAGAGAAGCAACATATAAAGATTTCATGAATGAAATCGATAATTTAAATGATAATTGGATATTTAAAGGTGATTTTACACCAGAGGATGGATATAATCTTATGAGTAAAGCTTTAAATTTAAACAATATTCCATCAGCTTTTTTTATTGCAAGTGATCCTATGGCTATAGGAGCTTATAAGGCTATACAAGAAAATGGATATAAGATCCCAGATGATATAAGTATAGTTGGGTTTGATGATATTGCAACAGCTCAATACTTATCTCCATCATTAACAACAGTAAAAGTATTTACTGATTTTATGGGGGAAACTGCTCTTAATACTCTTATAGAAAGAATAAAAGATGAAAGAAGCCTAAGTAAAAAAATTGTTTTGCCAGTTAAATTAATTATTAGAGATAGTTGTAAATTAGTATAATTTTTTTGCCCTATAAGTAGTATACTACTTATAGGGCTTGTTTATATTAGATAATTATATAGGCGGGGGGAATTTAATTGATATATAGACTTGGTATAGATGCAGGTTCAACTACAGTAAAGTTAGTATTATTGGACGAAAATGATAATGTAAAATATAAGTCTTATAAGAGACATCTTACAAAAGTTAGGGAAACTATATTAGAAGAAATTATATTAATAAGGGATTTGTTAATAAATAATGATATAAAAGTTTCTATAACAGGTTCATCAGGATATGGTGTTGCTAAAGATACAAGTATTTCCTTTGTTCAAGAAGTATTTGCAACAACTATTGGTGTAAAAAAGTTATTTAATAATATTGATGTTGTTATTGAATTAGGTGGAGAAGATGCAAAAATAATTTATTTAACTAATGGGTTAGAGGAAAGAATGAATTCGAGTTGTGCTGGTGGAACAGGGGCTTTTATAGATCAAATGGCAAGCTTAATGGGAATAACAGTAGAAGAATTAGATGAAATTAGCTTAGAATATAATAGTATATACCCAATTGCATCAAGATGTGGAGTATTTGCAAAATCTGACGTTCAACCTTTATTAAATCAAGGAGCAAGTAAATCAGATATTGCTGCAAGTATTTATGAAGCTGTAGTAAATCAAACAATTGGTGGGCTCGCTCAAGGTAGAGAAATAAAGGGAAATATATTATTTTTAGGGGGGCCATTATTTTTTTACAAGGGACTAAGAGAAAGATTTATAAAAGATCTAAACTTAAAGGATGAGGAAGCAATAATACCTAATGATGCAGAAGTTTTTGTAGCAAGAGGTGCTGCGTTATTTTCAAATAATGAAGATAGAACATATACATATGAAAAACTAATTTCAAAACTATCATATTCTAATAATATAAATGTAGATATGAAAAAGTATATTAAACCTTTATTTTCAACTAAGGAAGAATATAAAAGCTTTATAGAAAGACATAATAAAGCTAAAGTATTAGATAGAGATATAAATAACTTTAATGGTGATGCGTATCTAGGAATAGACGCAGGAAGTACTACTACAAAATTAGTTCTTATAGATAAAGATGATAATATTTTATATGATTATTATGCACATAATGAAGGGAATCCAGTTAAAATAATAAAAGAGCAATTAGAATACATTTATAAAGAATTTGGAGATAGAATAAATATAAAAGCAAGTTCTGTTACTGGATATGGGGAAGAACTTATAAAAAAGGGATTTGGGATAGATTTTGGAATAGTTGAAACATTAGCTCACTATATAGCAGCAAGTAGATTTAATCCGGATGTAGATTTTATACTTGATATTGGTGGACAAGATATAAAATGTTTTGAAATAGAAAATCAATCAATTAAAAGCATTATTTTAAATGAGGCTTGCTCTTCAGGATGCGGATCATTTATAGAAACTTTTGCAAAAGCTATGGGATATGATGTTGAAAGTTTTGCAAAGCTAGGATTATTTGCACAGCATCCAGCAGATTTAGGGTCTAGGTGTACTGTTTTTATGAATTCATCAGTAAAGCAAGCTCAAAGAGATGGAGCAACTATTGAAGATGTTTCAGCAGGACTTTCGATGAGTATTGTTAAAAATGCATTGTATAAGGTTATTAGAACTAAAAACATAGGAAAGAATGTTATAGTTCAAGGAGGCACCTTATGTAATGACGCTATATTAAGAAGTTTAGAACTTGAATTAGGACAAAATGTAATAAGATCAAATATTTCTGGGTTAATGGGAGCATATGGAGCTGCTTTATATGCTAAAAGTCAAAATATAGAAAAATCTCAAATTATAGATAAGGAAAGTATTAAAAATTTTAATCATGAATCTAAAGGTGCTAAATGTGGTTTATGCACTAATAAGTGCAATTTAACTATAAATACATTTGCAGGTGGTAAAAAGTATATATCAGGTAACAGATGTTCAAAGCCAACTGGAAAATACAATGATAATAATATTCCTAATCTTTATGAATATAAAAATAATAAGATTATGGAATATGCTGATAATGATGGGATAAAGGATACTATAGGAATTCCAATGGTTTTAAATATGTATGAAAATTTACCTTTCTTTGTAAAGTTTTTTAATGAATTAGATATTAAAGTAGTTTTATCTGAGGATTCGTCAAAAAAGCTTTATTTAAAGGGGCAACATACTATTCCATCAGATACAGTATGTTATCCTGCAAAGCTTAGTCATGGACATATTGAAAGTCTTATAAGTAAAGATATAAAAAATATATTTTACCCTTGTATGACATATAATTTTGATGAAGGAATATCCGATAATTGTTTTAATTGTCCAGTTGTAGCTTATTATCCAGAAGTTATTAAAAATAATATTTCTAAATTAAAAGAATTTAACTATATAAGTCCATACTTAGATTTAAATTCAAGTAAAAGTACAGTTGATAACTTATATAATTCCTTAAAGGATTATTATAATTGGATAAGTAAAGAAAAAGTAAAGTTTGCTTATGAAAAAGCAATTGAAGAGTATAGACAATATAAGATAGATATTCTAGATAGAGGAAAGAAAGCTATTAAGTATGCTAGAGAAAATAATTTATTAATTGTTGTTTTAGCCGGAAGACCATATCATGTAGATAAAGAAATAAATCATGGTATAGATAAAATGATGAACTCTTTAGGGTTGGTTATATTAACTGAAGATTCAATACCAATAGATAAAAGCAATAAAGAAGTAAAAATGCTAAATCAATGGACATATCAAGCAAGATTATTTAATGCAGCAAATTTTGTAGTTAATAATGACGATATGCAGTTAGTTCAATTAGTTTCATTTGGATGTGGTACAGATGCAATAACAGCTGATGAAACCAAAAGAATATTGGAGGATAAAGGTAAATTATATACTCAATTAAAAATAGATGAAACTAGTAATTTAGGAGCAGCAAAAATTAGAATAAGAAGTATGGTTGAAGCAATTAAGAGTAGGTGAGAACTATGAAGTATGAATATAAGATTTTTACTAAAGAAATGAAAGAAAATTATAAAATTTTAGTACCGAATATGCTACCAATTCATTTCAAAATATTAGATAAAATTTTAAAAGACTATGGTTTTAATATAGAGTTTTTAGAAGATGATGTATCTACAATAATAGATGCAGGTCTTAAATATTCTAATAATGATATCTGTTATCCTGCAATGATAGTTATTGGCCAATTTATTTCTGCATTAAAAAGTGGTAAATATGATATAAATAAAACTGCTTTACTTATGAGTCAAACAGGGGGAGGGTGTAGAGCTTCTAATTATATTCATTTAATTAGAAAAGCTTTAGAAAATAGTGGTTTTGAAGAGGTACCAGCTATTGGATTAAGTTTAACTGGAATTGAAAAACACCCAGGTTTAAAATTAAGCCCATCAATAATTTTGAAAGCAGTTTATGCTGTACTATATGGTGATTTAATTATGTGCTTATATAATAAAGTTAAGCCGTATGAAATTAATGATGGAGAAACAGACAAAATATTAGACGAGATGATAGAATATTTAAATAAAAATTTTTCAGGAATAAAATATATGAACGTTTCAAAAATTTCAAAAATAATTATAAAAGCTTTTGATGATATCGACATAAATAAAAAAGAAAAAATAAAGGTAGGAATTGTTGGAGAAATATATATGAAATATTCTAGAATTGGTAATAATCATCTAGAAGAATTTTTAGTTAAAGAAGATGCAGAAGTTGTTCAATCTGGACTTATGGATTTTGTTAATTATTGCATACTAAATTCAATAATAGATTATAAGTTATATAAAAGAGGATTTATTAAGTCTAAATTTGCAAAGGTAGCTTATAAATTCATTTTAAGACTACAAAGAAAGATAAATAGTAATATAGAAAAGTATTCTAAGTTTGAATCACCTACAGATTTTGAAGAAGTTAGAAAAATGGCAGATGGATATATAGGGTATGGAGTAAAAATGGGAGAAGGCTGGCTATTAGTTGCTAATATGATAGAACTTATAAACATAGGGGCAAATAATATAATTTGTGCTGAACCTTTTGGATGTTTACCTAATCATATAGTAGGAAGAGGGGCCATTAGAAAAATATTAGAAAAGAATCCTAATGCTAATATAGTAGTTATAGATTATGATCCATCTCAATCTCAAATAAATCAGGAAAATAGAATTAAATTAATGCTATCAAATGCAAAGCTAAATGTTTACTTATAAATAAAATGTTATTTACTAATAAGCTATATCTATAAGCTTGTATAATAGATATAGCTTTAATTTTTATGTAGTAAATGGTATTGATAAAATAAAAAATGATGATAAATATAAATTTATATAGTATACTTATTTTGAACAGTTTTAAATAACCATTATCATGGTAGAGAGGAAAAAATATGACTAAAAACAAACACTTTTTTGTGATAAATCCTGAAGCAGGTAAAGTTAATGTTTCAGATAAAATAAGTAATGATATAAATGAAATATTTAAAGATTTGTATGATGAATATAGAATTTATATAACAAAAGGAAAAAATGATGCGACTAATTATGTAAAAAATATATGTGAAAGTGAAGAAGGAAATTTGAGGTTTTATGCATGTGGAGGAGATGGAACTTTAAATGAAGTAATCAATGGAATTATTGGTTACGAAAATGCAAGCGTTTCAGTTATTCCATATGGGACAGGCAATGATTTTGTAAAAAACTTTGAATCAGAAATAAATTTTTATGATATAACTAGACATATAAAGTCAGAGACTCAAGAGGTAGATTTATTAAATGTAAATGGTTTATATTCAGTAAATTTATGTAATATAGGGTTTGATGCAAAAGTTGCAGAGAATATGGTTAAGTTCAAAAAATTTCCATTTGTAAATGGACAAGGTGCATATACACTTTCAATATTTTATTCATTAATTCATAAGATGTATAATACTTTTGATATAATGATAGATAATAATGAATTAATCCATGGAGATTTTTTATTATGTGCAATTGCAAATGGAAAATCTTATGGTGGTGGTTATATAGGGGCTCCTTTAGCAGAAGTTAATGATGGATTTATTGATTTATGTATTATCAAAAAAGTTTCAAGAGTTAAATTAGTAAAATTAATAAAGCTTTATAAAGAAGGAAAACATCTTGAAAGTGATGAATTAAGAGATTATATTATTTATAAAAAGTGCAAAAGTATAAATGTTAGATCTAAAGAAAAGTTTACAATATGTGTTGATGGAGAAATTTTTATTCATGATAATTTAAGTATTTCTCTTGAAAATAAAGCAATTAAGTTTCTTATACCACATAAAGAAATAGATGAAGAAATAAATTTAATATAAAAGTGAGGGATATCTTTGAGTAGCTTTATAGAGTTTAAAGATGTTAAGAAAACATATAAGATGGGTGAAGTAAATATTGATGCTTTAAGTGGAGTTTCATTCAATATTGAAAAAGGTGAATTTGTGATAGTAGCAGGTGCTAGTGGAGCAGGTAAAAGCACTATTTTAAATATTTTAGGTGGAATGGATACTGCAAGTTCTGGAGAAATTATAGTAGATAATAATAAGGTGAATAAATATTCGGAAAAAGAACTTATCACATACAGGCGTTATGATATTGGATTTGTATTTCAGTTTTACAACTTGGTACAAAACCTGACTGCATTAGAAAATGTTGAGTTAGCTACTCAAATTTGCAAAAATCCATTAGATCCTTTTGAAATTTTAAATGCAGTTGGCTTAGAAAAAAGAAAAGATAATTTTCCAGCTCAACTTTCAGGAGGAGAGCAACAACGCGTTGCAATAGCAAGAGCATTAGCTAAGAACCCCAAATTATTATTATGTGATGAGCCAACTGGTGCTTTAGATTATAATACTGGAAAAGCAATATTAAAATTGTTACAAGATACATGTAAAAAATATAATATGACAGTAGTAATAATAACACATAATCTTGCATTAACTCCAATGGGAGATAAGGTTATTAAGGTGAAAAATGGGATGATTGAAAGTATCACATTAAATGAAAATCCTATTCCAGTAGAAAGGATTGAGTGGTAATGTTTAAAAATGCTTTTATGAAAGATGTTATTGGAGATATTAAGAAATCAAAAGGAAGATTTTTTTCTATATTTGCAATAATAGCTTTAGGTGTTGCTTTTTTCTCTGGCATAAAAGTATCTCCTGTTGATATGAAAAGAACTGCAGATAAGTATTATGATGATTATAATCTTATGGATTTAACATTATATTCTACTCTAGGATTTACAGATGAAGATATAGATGAGATAAGTAAAGTTAATGGTGTCTTAGATGTATTTGCAACTTACTCATTGGATGCAATAACCACAATAGATTCTTCAGAAAGTGTACTGAAGGTTATGGGAATTCCTTTAAATAATTCTAATTATGTTAATAAATATAAATTAGTAGAAGGAAATCTTCCTGAAAATCCTAATGAATGTGTCATAGAAGCAGGAAAGTTGGAATCTTTAAATTTATCTATAGGAAGTAAAATTAAACTTACATCAGGTACAAGTGATTTATTAAGTGATAAATTAGAAAATGTTGAATATGAAGTTGTAGGTAAAGTACAAACTCCTTATTATTTATCATTTGAAAAAGGTATATCAAGTATAGGTAATGGAAAAATATCTAGTTTTATTGTTATCCCACAAGAAAATTTTAAAATTCCTGCATATACGGAAGTATATGTAACAGTGGAAGGTGCTAAAGAATTAAATTCATACTCAAATAAATATTTTGATTTAATTGATACTGTAGAAAATCCATTAGAAGAACTAGGTGATAATAGAGCAAGTATTAGATACAATGATATAGTAAATGAAGCTAATAAGAAGATAAATAGTAGCAAAAATGAGATTGAAAATCAAAAAAATGAAGGACAAGAAGAGTTAAATAAGGCTAAAAAGAAATTAGAAGAATCAGAAGCTTTCTTAAAGAATGGAGAAAGCGAATTAACTAAAAAAGAAAATGAGTTTAAGATTTCAATTATGCAAGCAGAAAATCAAATTGCTTTATCAGAATATAAAATAAATGATGGTAAAGCTACTTTAGAATCTGCAAAAAGGGCTTTTGAATCAGAAAAGTTAAATGCAGAAAGGCAAATTAATATAGCTAAAAGCACTCTTTCAACTTTAAATGACACAAAATCAGGTTTAGATACAAAAGTTAATGAATTAGAATTAGCTGTACAAGCTCCTAATATTTCAGAAGAGGAAAAAAACAAATTAAATATTGAGCTAGAAGTTTTAACTAAAAGTAGAGATGAAGTAGTTAAAGGTATAGAATATATTAGTAATGAAATTAAAAGTGGAGAAGAAAAATTAAGGCTAGCAGAAATAGAAATTACAACTAAAGAAAATGAATTAATAAATGGCGAAAATTTATTAAGTGAAAAGAAAAGTCAATTAGAATCTTCTAAAAAAGAAGCAATTAATCGATTTGAGAGTTCAAAATTAGAACTTAAAAATGGAAAAGAAGAGTTAGAAAAGGGAAAAGAAGAATACGAAAAATCTAAAGAAATATTCGAAAGAGAAATTTCATCTGCAGAGGCTAAAATTAAAAAAGCAGAAAATGATGTAAAGAGTATTGAAGAGCCTAGTTGGTATATATTAGATAGAAATAGTCATTATTCATATGTAGATTATAAAAATAACGCTGATAGTATAGACAAGTTAGCTAAAATATTTCCAGTATTCTTTTTTTTAGTTGCAGCTTTAGTATGTTTAACAACTATGACTAGAATGGTAGATGAGCAAAGAATAAATATTGGAACATTAAAAGCTTTAGGATATTCAAAATATAAGATAGTATCAAAATATCTTATATATTCTTTTTTAGCTAGTTTTTTAGGTAGTATAGTAGGTCTTGCAATAGGATTAACTATATTCCCAATAGTAGTTTTTGATGCCTATGGTATTATGTATACTTTACCTAAAGTTGAATTAGAGTTTAATATACCAATATCAATTTCTATAACTATAATAGCTATTTTAGTTACTACACTATCTGCATTTTTTGCATGCTATAAAGAGTTAATTGAAACACCTTCAGCTTTAATGAGACCTAAGCCTCCTAAAGATGGAAAGAGAATTTTAATTGAAAGAATCAATTTTATTTGGAATAAGCTAAGTTTTATTGGGAAAGTAACAGTAAGAAATATATTTAGGTATAAGAAAAGATTTTTTATGACTGTTTTTGGTATTGCAGGATGTACAGCTTTAATTGTTACTGGATTTGGAATTAAAGATTCAATAAAGACTATAGTCGATAAGCAATTTGGAGAAATATTTAGATATAATTTAACTATTAGTATAGATAAAGATTCTAGTGAATTAGAAAAACAAGACATTATTTCAGATATAAGTGTTTTATCAGAAGTAGATAAGCTATTAATGATACAATCAGAAAGTGCTAAGATAGTTACTGGTGACGGAGATAAAGATATTTATATTATAGTTCCTGAATCTTTAGATAAGCTAGATCAGTTTATAAATTTACAAAATAGGTCATCTAAAGAGAAGCTTAAATTAAATAATGATGGAGTAATACTTTCAGAAAAAGCAGCAACAAAGGCAAATGTTAAAGTTGGCGATGATGTGAAAGTTAAAGTTAACAATAAAGAAATTTCATTGAAGGTTTCTGGAATAGCAGAAAATTATACATTTAATTATCTTTATATGTCCTCTAAATATTATAAAGAAAAATTTGATATTGATAGTAACTTTAATTCTATCTTAGTTAATACTTCTATAATAGAAAATGAAGACCAATTCTCAAAATCAATTATGGATAAGCCTATAGTTAAGAGTGTATCTTTTAATACTGGTATAAAAGATAATTTTGATAATACAATTGAAAGTTTAAATTATGTTGTTTTAGTAATGATAGTATCAGCTGGGGCATTAGCCTTTGTTGTTCTTTATAATTTAACTAATGTAAATATCAGTGAAAGAATCAGAGAAATTGCGACTATAAAGGTATTAGGATTTTATAATAATGAAGTATCTGCGTATATTTATAGGGAAAATATAATATTAACAGTGTTTGGTATTGTGTTTGGTGAAATTTTAGGAGTATTCCTACATAGATTCATAATGATTACAGTGGAAATGGATAATATGATGTTTGGAAGAAGTATTGATTCATTAAGTTTTATAATATCGGCACTACTTACAATAGTATTTGCAGTACTTGTAAATATTGTTATGTATTATAAACTAAAAAAAGTTAAAATGATTGAATCATTAAAATCAGTTGATTAATGAAAGATAAGATAGAGGGAAACTTCTATCTTTTTTTATTGATTTATATAAAAGAACCATTTTTGTTGAAAAGTATATACTATATTATGTATATAAATCTTAGGAGAAATATTTATGTCATACAGTGAAATTTATGAAAAAATTGGTTTCAAGAAAGAGATGGAAAGGTTAGAAAAACAGGCGTATTTAGGTTCGGAAAAAGAAGTGAGAATGCTAAAATTATTAGGAGTAAAAGAAGATAGTGATATTTTAGAGGTTGGAGGTGGACCAGGTTTTTTTACTAAGATACTCTTAGATAATTTTAGTAAATGTGAAGTTACTTCTTTAGATAATGATGAGAAACTTCTTGAATATGCTTATAGTAATCTTAATAAAGAATATGGTAATAGAGTTAGTTTTGTAGTTGATGATATTACAAGTGCTTCGATACCAGATAACTATTATGAATGTGTTATTGCTAGATTTGTATTTCAACATCTTAATAATCCAATTTCGGCATTAAAAGAAATATATAGGATTCTTAAACCTGGAGGAAAAGTAATTATAATTGATATTGATAGTGAGCTTTGGGGATTAACATATCCTAAAAATAATTTAATTAAAGCTTTAAACGATAATTTAGCAAAGTTCCAATCTAATTTAAATGGTAATAGAGAAATTGGAAGGGTACTTATAACTCTTTTAAAGTCATTAGGATTTGTAAATTACGACATTGAATCAGTAATAAATCATAGTGATATTTTAGGAAAAGACAATTTTAGATATAAGATAAATAGCAATATGATAAATGATTCAAAGTTATCAAAAATGTTAGATGAATATAATAACTTCTTTAATTTAAGTTATTCATCAATTATGCAATTAAAGTTATTTTTTTATGGCGAAAAACCTAAAGAAGCTAGAAAAACTAAAAAAGATATAGTAACCGAAAAAATTAATGAGACTAATAGAAAAGAAAATTAAGAAATATCCGAAAATAAATAACACTTGTTTAAGCATTAATGGTATTATTCCCATTATATACTCCTTTAATACTATGGCATATAAGTAGTATAATTAATTAATGATTAATTTGTATTCTTAGGAGGGGACGGGCTTTGTTCTATGCTGAAAATTTAGATCTATTAGATTGCGGAGATATAGGTAATTATATTACAAAATTTGAGGATAATAAGGTATATTCTAGTTTTTACTTAAAGGAAGATAACATTAATTTAAAATATATACTAGAAGAATCTATTGTTGAAATGAAGGCAAATTCTATAAAAATAAATGGACAAGTAGTTCTTGCATTACTTTTTAAATTTGCTGGAGGTAATAAATTTATTTATGGACGTATATATAATAAGAATTTTGATTTAGATAAAGAACATCTTCAAATGTTAGTATTTCAAGATAGGATACCTATATGTTTTGTAGATTCTAATAATAAAATAATTGCTACAACTTTAGTTGAAAATGATTTTAAAAATTCAATTAAAGATTATATTATAAAGAAAAGAGTTAAATATAGCCCTTCCTATGATTTTGAAAATAGGCAATGTAAAATAAAGGAGTTATGGGTGAATGCATAATGAGAAGTGGCAAAAGCCGCTTCTTTTTGTTATAATTAAAGATAGTTTATATTTTGCAAATCAATATATAAGATGAAGGAATGAAAAAATTAAAGAATGAAAGAATTGAGGAGGTTTTGTTATGCAAAACTTAAAATAAAAAAGTGCAAAGCACTTTTAATAAGAAATCTTTAAGATTTTTTATTAACTTTTCAATTTTTATAATTCAATATAATTGAATTATATCCTTAATTCTTTCACTATTTCATTATTAATAAGGTGAGAATTATGATTAAACAAGTTTTATTAGAAAAATTTAATAAAGATATATCAGGGAAAAATGATTTGGGCGGTAAGAGGATATTAGAAAATGATTTAATTTCTAATTTTAATGTGAAATGTGATGATGATTTAGTTTATATAGATTCTAAAATTATATCAGAAAATTATTTTAATGAGTACAACTCTAAAATGGAAATAGATATAAATACTAAAAATATAATATCAACTTTTTGTAGCTGTGATGACTTTGAAAGAAATGAGTTGCGTAAACATAATTATTGTTGTAAGCATTTATTTGCAAGTTTTTATAAATTTTTAAATGAATTAGATAATAATGAAGAAGTCAAAGCAAAATTTAATGAAACACTTTTAAATAAGATAATTTTTAAAAGTAAAAAAGAGAATATATTAGATTTACTTTTAGAAGAAGAAAATAAAAATGAAATTAAAATAGAGGTTTATATAAATAAACAAGGTTTAAAGAATAAACTAGCAGCAGAATTTAAGATAGGATTAAAAGGATTATCTTCTAATAGACTATATGTTATTAAAGATATAAATCAGCTTTTAACTTCTTATTATAATAAGATACCAATTAAATATGGCAAGGACTTTAATTTTGATCTAAGATATCAAAGGCTAGGGATAAAGGAAAAGAAAATAATAGATTTCATTGAAAAGGTAAAAGATATAGAATTAGCTTCTTCAAATTTTATGAGGAGGCAAGATAAATATATAGATGGAAAGATGTTAATAATACCAGACTTTTTAATAAGAGAATTTTTTGATACTGTTTCAAAAAATAGAGTTTACTTAAATGAAGGCTTTTTTTATAAACCTGTAGAAAGTGAGATTATTTTTGATAAGCCAAGTATTAAAATTTCTTTAAAAGGATTAGAAAAAGAATATTTATTAAGCTTAGAGGATGGAATACCTGAAAAGGTAGATAAAAAGGGAACCGTATTTATTTATGGAAGTAGTATTTATTTACCGAGTTTGGAGTATTGCTATGATATATCTACTTATTTGGATATATTTAATAATACAAAATCTGTATCAATAGATAAAGCTGAGGAAATAAGAGTTTTATCTAAGTTATTACCTAAACTTTATACATTATCAAATGATGTAAGTATTAATAAGTCTATAAAAAATAAAATTGTAAAAGAAGACGTTAAGTTTAAGTTTTATTTTGATAAAGTTAATAAAGATGTAACATTAACTTTAAAAGTTAAATATGGAGAGCATGAATTTAATATTTTTCATGAATATAAAAATAAAATTATTTATAGAGATTTAAACAAAGAAAGAGAAGTCATGTCATTTTTAAGGTCTCTTGGTTTTGATGCTTCTGGAGATAAATTTTACTTATTATTTGGCGATGATTTTTTATTTAAATTCTTTAAATATGATATAGAAAAACTTCAAGATGTTGGAGAAGTTTTTTATTCACAGAACTTTAAAATGATAAAGCAAGTCAATAGTAAAAATATAAAAGGTAATATACAAAGTGGAAAATTTGATTATTTTGAATTAAAATTTAAAATTGATAACATACCAGAAAATGAAGTTAAAGATATAGTATTAGCTCTTAGAGATAATCTTAAGTATTTTAAGCTTAAAAGTGGAGAATTTTTGGATCTAGAAGAAATAGAACTTAAAAACTTTTTAAATTTACTAGATATATTATCATTAGAAAATGATATAGAAAATGATAGTATACTATTTAGCAAAAATAAAGCATTATATATAGATAGTTTTATTAAGGAAAATAATATTAGATATATAAAAGGCAAAAAAGAATTATCGCAAATTCAAAAGAAAATAAAGGATGTAAATAAGCTAACGTTTAGAGAGCCATTAAAATTAATTGCAGAACTTAGACCTTACCAAAAGGAAGGATATAATTGGCTTAAAACGATGGATTATTTAGGTTTTGGTGGAATTCTAGGTGATGAGATGGGCCTTGGTAAAACAATTCAAGCAATAACTTTTATTTTGTCAAGCTTACCATCTAAAACTTTAATTGTTGCACCAACGTCATTAATTTATAATTGGAGTAGTGAAATAGAAAAATTTGCACCGAGCATTAAATATACTGTTGTAAATGGATCTAAGGATGAAAGAATTAAAATATTAGATAATATTGAAAAATATGATGTAATCATTACTACCTATAATTTAATTAAGAGAGATTTAGATGAATATGAAAAATTACAATTTGATTATTGTTTTATAGATGAAGCACAATATATTAAGAATAGTCATTCTCAAAATTCATTGTCTGTAAAAAAGATAAAATCATATAGAAAATTTGCATTAACTGGTACTCCAGTTGAAAATTCCTTAATGGAATTATGGTCAATTTTTGATTTTATAATGCCTGGTTATCTTTTTGATGAAAAAAGATTTAGCGTAAGGTATCATAAGAAATTAAATGAATCTGAAGAAATTTTAGAAGAGTTAAATAAGCTTATTAAGCCTTTTATATTAAGAAGATATAAAAAGGATGTAATAAAAGAACTACCTCAAAAGATAGAAAAGAAATTAATAGTATCTATGTCAGAAGAACAAGAAAAGGTATATACAATTTATGCAGATCATGCTAAGAGTTTAATTGAAAAGAAGGTTAAGGATGATGATTTAAAAACAAGTAAAATAGAAATTTTATCTTATATAACTAAACTTAGACAACTGTGCCTGGATCCTTCTGTATTGATAAATGATTATGTTGGAACTAGTGGAAAAGTAGATGCTCTTATTGAAATTCTACAGCAGGGTATAGAAGAAGGACATAAGATATTAGTATTTTCACAATTTACTTCAGTTTTAAAAAATATTGCTAGTAAATTAAGATCAGAACACATTTTGTTTAGTTACTTAGATGGATCAATTCCTTCAGAAAAGAGATTAGAACTTGTAAATGAATTTAATGAAGGAATAAACTCTGTATTTTTAATAAGCTTAAAAGCAGGTGGAACTGGTTTAAACTTAACTTCAGCAGATATAGTAATACACTTTGATCCTTGGTGGAATCCTGCTGTTGAAGATCAAGCGACTGATAGAGCACACAGATTTGGGCAAACGAATATAGTTGAAGTAATTAAACTTATAGCAAGGAATTCTATAGAAGAAAAAATAATTGATCTTCAAGATGAAAAGAGAAAACTAATTGAAAAGATAATTGATAATGAAAATGATATATCAAGTATAAATACATTAAGCGAAGAAGATATATTAAGTCTTTTTTCAATTAATTAGTACTTAGATTATTAATATTAATACTTTTTATGATATATAAGGAATAATAATTAAATAAAGAATATTAAATATATAAGGGCACAGTAATACTTTCAAGGTTACTGTGCTTTTACTATTTTATAATGTAAAAATGGGTATTAGTATTGAATTAGAAGTAATAGAAAAGCATTTATGATATGCAAAAGCTTCAAATGAATTAAATTAATTAAGTGAATTAATAATGAGTTGTGTTAATTCAATAACATCTATGGGATTATTTAAGAACATGGTTCAAGATCCAGAACTTAAGAGTATATTAGAAACTCATTTACCAGTTCATATTCAAGATTATAATATAAAGGTGGAATACGTTAAAAATGCAACTACACCTACACAAAAATTAAATGTACCAGCATTGAAGAAAACTCTACAAGACTTTACAAAGGCACCAGTAAATATGACTCAACCTACAACTCCTAATACAAATGCTACAACATTAAATGATAGAGAAATTGCAACATCATATCTTTTAACATTAAAAAGAGCAGGTAGAGAATATGCATGGAGTGCTATGGAAGCAAGTAATCCAGATTTAAGAGAATTTTTAAAAGATGCATTTACTATGAGTTGTAATCATGCTTATGAAGTATGGCAATGGATGGTGAAAAAAGGTTATTATCCACTATGTCCAGCATCAGAAGAGGAGATAACTAAAATAGGTAATACTTATAATGAAGTTACTAATCAGCAATAGTATTAATTGATAAGTATGTTTAAGAATATGGCTAAAAGTCATATTCTTTTTATTTAGATAAATAATGTATCGAGTATATGTTAGTACCTTAGTTTTATTATAAATTTAAAATATATTTATTTTAATAATTAAAATATGATATATTTATATATAAGTAAAATTTATATAGGGAGGAAGTAATATGCAGTTAAAAGAAAAAATTGAAGAACTTAAAAATTATTTAAGTGAATATGAAAAACTAGTCCAAGCAATGAGTTTAGTTTACTGGGATATGAGAACTAATATGCCAACTAAGGCAGGTGAATCTAGATCAAAAGTTTTAGAGTATTTGTCAGGTGAAAGCTTTAAGATGGTTACTAGCTCTAAAGTAGAAGATTTTATAAATGATTTATCCAAATATAAAAACGAAATGAATCATACCGAGGCTAGAATGCTACAGGAACTTGAAAGAAATTATAATGAAACTAAAAAAATACCTCAAGATAGATATGTAGCTTTTGTTGGTGTTTGCAGCAATTCAGAATTAGCTTGGGAAAAAGCAAAAGATGCTAATGATTTTGAAATATTCAAGCCTCATTTAGAAAAAGTAGTTGAATTTCAAAAAGAATTTATTAATTATTGGGGATTTAAGAATGATAAATATGATACCCTTTTAGATAAATATGAATTAGGATTAACTACTGAAAAATTAGATAAAATATTTGCAGAGCTAAGAGATGGAATAATAGAGGTATTAAATAATGTTAAAGCTAGTAATAAAAAGATAAATCGTGATTTTTTATATGGTAATTTTGATATAAAGAAACAGAAGGACTTATCATTATATATTTTAAATAAAATGGGATTTGATTTAGAAGCTGGTAGACTAGATGAAAGTGTTCATCCTTTCACAACGAACTTTGGAAATAAAGATGTAAGACTAACTACTAATTACCATGAAGATGAATTTACTTCAGCTTTATTTAGTACTATTCATGAAGGTGGGCATGGTATTTATGAACAAAATATAAGTGATGAGTTAGAAGGTACTGGTCTTCAAACTGGAGCTTCTATGGCAATACATGAATCACAATCAAGATTTTATGAAAATATATTAGGAAGAAGTAAAGAGTTTTGTTCATATTTATTACCTATAGCTAAAAAATACTTTGAAGATTTTAAAAATGTTACTATAGACGAATTCTATGATGCAATGAACTATGTGGAAACTTCTTTAATTAGAACTGAAGCAGATGAATTAACATACGGGCTTCATATTATAATAAGATATGAAATAGAAAAAGAATTAATTAATGGAAGAATAAAAGTAGATGATCTTAAAGAGTTATGGAATAAAAAATATAATGAGTATTTAGGGGTTGAACCTAAAAGTGATAGTGAAGGAATACTTCAAGATATGCACTGGTCAGATGGATCTTTTGGATACTTCCCAAGTTATGCATTAGGAAATTTATATGGAGCTCAAATGTTTCATAAACTTTTAGAAGAAAAACCAGATATAATGGCAGAAGTTAAAAATGGTAACTTTACTGAAATATTTAAGTGGTTAAAAGAAAAAGTTCATGTACATGGTGCATTATATACTCCAGAGGAACTTATAAAAAATATTACGGGAGAAGAACTTAATCCTAAATACTTTATAGATTATTTGAAAAATAAGTACTATACAATATATAATGTAAAATAATTTTTTATTAAGGGTAAAGCTTAGGTTTTATCCTTTTTTAATGTATTTATGGTATATAAGTTATACGAAGGGATTAATATTTAAGTAAGTTATAAATAATAGATAAAAACTTATATTTAAGCTCAAAATGTCTATAAATTTAATTTTTTTAATAAGATGGTATAATAGATATTATACAAATATAAAAATGTTAAAAGTGGAGTATTTCAATGGGAAAATTTAAAGAATTATATATTAAATATTCTAATTTAGATGAAGAAATAAAGAAAACTATAAATTCTTATCCTCAAGAATTTATAACTGATAAAAATAATATAAGATTATCTTTATTACAATATATTATAAGGTCTAATAAGTATATATATGAGATTAAAGCAATTAATGGAACGGCTCATCTTTGGACTTGGAGCGATTTTAGGCGGGAATCAAAAGGGAGAGTTCTTAGCTATAAAACTGAAGCCAATATAATATTAAGTCAAATTATTGAGTTTTATAATGATGTAGATATAAATTTATTAAATAAATATGGTTTAGAAATAGTTAAAAAAATAAAATAAATCACCATAAGTATATATTTTTTTTAGGATATTAAACAGTAAAATCTTGAATTAACATAATCTTAGAATAGTCACCATTATTGTAATAAATTGGCATAGATTAATTTGGTATAAATTGATATAATTATATATAAATGAAAAATATTATTAATTAGGTGATTAAGTGAAAATAAAATATAAAAATACAGTAGATGATTTAATAGAACTAAATTTTTATTTAAATACTAAATTAAAGAATAGGAGGATTAAAAATTATTTTTTAAAATATGGTTATATGTTAATAATATTACTTATTTCCATATGGTATTTTAAATACAATTATGAAGATAAGTATATTTTTTTAATTATAGTAACAATTTTATGTTTATTATGGTTAGTACTTCTACCTATTATTGTTAAAATGGAATTAAGACATAGGCTTAAAGATAAAGATAGCAATAATAAGTATTTATATAGTGAGACAATATTAAAATTAAAAAATGATAAAATTGTTATTTTAAAAAATGATAATAAAAGTGAATTAAGTTTTAAAGATATTTCTAATATAATAATTTATAAAAAAAGAATTTTTATCTTTAAAGAAAATTTTAATATATTTGCAATAGTGCCTGTTAAAGTATTTTTAAATGATAGTGAAAAAAACAAATTCTTAAATACAATAAAAGGGGATTTATGTTAAGGTTAAATTTAATGTAAATTCTCTTAATTATGATTCTGAATTTAAATTTTTAGTTATCAAATACAGGAATTATTTTCTTAATAATGAATTACTACTCACTATTTATGAAAAGATAAAATAGTTTACTTTAGCTTAATCATTATTTAATTTATAAAATATATTAAAAATATTTTCTGGGAAATAATGGTAAATATATTGCTTATACTTATACATTTACTGGAGGTGGAGCAACTGTTCCATTTAGAACAGCAGTATCTATTATTGAATCTAAATATGATGAAGATAAGATAAACGAAATATTATTGAAAAATTCACCAAATGTTTTTCTTGCTATTAGATCAAATAATAAATTTATTGACGTTGAATGGATAGATGATGATACATTAAAAGTTAACTGCATTTAATTAGGATTATTAAAGTAATTTTGATCAGCATATTTTATTATATCTTTTAATGCTTTTTCTCCATTCATAGTTCCAAATGTTTTCATATCTAGAACATCACAATTTATATTATAAGGTGATGTAAGCTTTTTTATGGATGATAGTAGGTATCTTACTTGAGGACAAATTAAAATTAAGTCAATTATATTATTCAGATTATATTCTTTTATAGAGGATTCTTTTATAAATTCAGCAGGTCCATAAGCGAGTATAAATTTGTATCTTTCATTGTATTCTTTAAAATTTGATATAATTGTCATAATATTATCAACTAAAATGGTATTTTCTTTTGAAGCTTTTTTGATTTTTGAGCAGAATAAGCTAGAGGTTGCTCCTCCAGCACAACATATATATACTAACAATTTAAATATCCTCCTAATATGATAAAGATATAATAATAATACCTAAATTTACTAATATAGTATATAGATTTTTAATAATCTATTTTATTTCTGAAGATAATTTATGTATAATCAAAAAATTACTTAGGTCTTAAATATACCAATTCTATTGAATAGAACATAAAAAGAATCTATTATACATAGGAAGGAGGGGATGTTTTATGAAAGAAAAAAGTTTGCAAGCCCACGAAATGTGGAAAGGAAAAATAGAAGTTATAAGTAGGTGTCCTGTAAATAATAATGAAGATTTAACAATTGCGTATACTCCAGGTGTATCATATCCGTGTTTAGAAATTGAAAATGATAAAGAGGCTTCATATAAATATACAAGAAGATCTAATTTAGTTGGTGTAATTACTGATGGAAGTGCTGTATTAGGGCTTGGTAATATTGGATCTTTAGCTGCAATGCCTGTTATGGAAGGAAAATGCGTATTATTTAAAGAGTTTGCAGGGGTAGATGCTTTTCCTATTTGTATTAACAATAATGATGTTGATGTATTAGTAAATACAATAAAATTGATAGAAGGTAGCTTTGGAGCAATAAATTTAGAGGATATAAGTGCACCACGTTGCTTTGAAATTGAAGAAAAACTAAATGAAATTTGTGATATACCTGTTTTTCATGATGATCAGCATGGAACTGCTATTGCTGTTTTAGCTGCACTTTTAAATGCTAAAAAGGTTGTAAAAAAGGATTTTGATATTAAGATAGTAGTAAATGGAGCTGGAGCAGCAGGAATAGCTATTGTTAATTTAATTTACGATGCAGGATTTCATAATGTTGTAATTTGTGATAGATATGGTATAATCACTAGTGATAATGCAAGTAATAAATATCAAGAAAAATGTGCAATTAAGTTCAATAAAAATAAAGCTGGGAGTCTTAAAGATGCATTAGTAAATTCAGATGTATTTATAGGAGTAAGTGCAGGAAATATCTTAACAAAAGAAATGGCAATGTCAATGAATTCAGATTCCATAATATTTGCACTAGCTAATCCAATCCCAGAAATAATGCCTGAAGTTGCTAAGGAAGCTAATGTAAAGGTTATTGCTACCGGAAGAAGTGATTATCCTAATCAAATAAATAATTTATTAGTTTTTCCAGGAATAATAAAAGGAGCTTTAAAAGCACGTGTTAATAAAATTACTACAGAAATGCAGTTAGAAGTAGCTAAAGGAATTTCTAACTGCATAGATGAAGATAAACTAAATAGTGAAAATATTATTCCAAGTGTATTTGATAAAAGAATAGTAGATTTAGTTTGTGATATAATTTGTAGTTTCAAAAAGTAAGGAGTTTTTATGGAGAATTTAGCTAAATTATTTAACAAATTAACTAATAGTGAGCAGAAAGTATTTACATATATTTATGCTAATCAACAGAAGGTAATAAAAATGAAAATAAATGATTTAGCTAAGGAGACATTTACTTCTAAAACTGTAATTATTAATTTATCTCAAAAATTAGGATTTGAAGGATTTTCAGATTTAAAATATTATTTAAAATCAAATAATAGTGCTGATGATGATATAAAGGTTTTAGAAGATTTACAATATGGATTAAAACAAAATATAGAAAAAACCTTTGTAGTAATAGAAGCTGACTTATATAAAAAAATTTCTAGAGAAGTCATTGAAGCAAAAACCGTCTATGTTTTTGCAAGAGGTACAAGTAAAGCAGCTGGATATTATTTAAATCATCTATTATTAACTTTAGGAGTTAAGTGTATTTTTGTTAAAGACTATAATTTACTTACTTTAGTTGGAAATACATTAGAAAGTGATGAGTTAGTTATTTTAATTTCATTATCTGGTAATACAGAAAAAATATTAGAAGTTGCTAATATTGCAAAAGTTAAAGGCTCTAGAACTATTGCAATAACGTCTTTTGGTAATAATGAATTGTCAAAGATTAGTGATTATACTCTTCATTGTGTCTCTAATGATACAGAAACTAAGTTTAATGATAGTATATCTAGAATTGGTATGTTTATAGTAATTGAGATGTTAGTAAATTCAATTAAAGAGTTTAGTTATAAATAGCTCGCAAAATGCGAGTTATTTTTATTTATGACCTAAGTCATTTCTTGTGACCTTGGACTTCATAAAAGAAAAGAGTATCACCTTAAGTTATTGCAACATTTCTAAGCACAACGTAAAATGATTATTAAGAGGAGCGCTCTTTTAAGAAAAGGTATTCATAAAGTATATAATTTAATAAATGGAGGAAGACAAAATGTCAAAAGAGTTTAGTCAAAAGATTCAACAATTCGGTAGAACATTACTATTACCGATTGCTGTTATGGCGCCAGTTGGAATGATCCTAGGTATAACGGGAGCACTTGTTCAATCCTATATGATAGCAAGATTCCCATTCTTAGGAAATGAAATCCTTAATACTATTTTAGTTAATATAAGAACTATAGCAAGTGCTGTATTTGATAATATTCCATTAATGTTTGCAATGGGTGTTGCTTATGGAATGTCTAAGAAAGACAAAGGAATTTCAGTATTTGCATCAGTTATAGGATATATAATTTTAATTATATCTATGAATGTTTGGCTGACTGTAACTGGAAAGCTAGCAGATCCAGAAGTTATGAGTCAATTTGGACAAATAAAGGTATTAGGAATACAAACTATGAATGTAAACGCTTTAGGAGGAATTGTAACGGGTTTAGTTGCTGCATGGGCAACAGATAAATTCTATAAACTTGAATTACCAATTGCCTTTGCATTCTTCTCAGGTAAAAAATCAGTTCCAATAATAACAATGGGAATTATGGTTGTAATTGGTTTAACAATACCATTTATATGGGAAGCATTAGTAACTTTACTTACTAAATTATCAGTAGTTTTTTTAAGTCCAGTTGGTCCATTTTTTACAGCTGCAGGTGAAAGATTATTTATACCTTTTGGACTACATCATCTTTGGAATGCGTTATTTAGATTTACTGAAGCTGGTGGGTCATATGTAATAAATGGAGAAACTTTTGTAGGTATTGTTCCAACATTAAATGAAGTTTTATTTAATCAAGGTCCAACTAGTGAATATTGGAGTATGATGCCATCATTAACAAGATTTATGGCTCAACAACAAATGTTATGTACTTTGTTTGCTTTTCCAGCTATCGGACTAGCAATGTATAAAACAGCTTATAAAGAAAATAAAAAACTAGTTAAATCTTTAATGATTACTTGTATATTAACTGCACTTTTAGGTAATGTTACTGAACCACTAGAATTTTCATTTGTATTTATTGCACCATTATTATATGTAGTTTATGCATGTATCATAGGTGTTGGAGCAGTAGTATTATCATTAGCTAATGTTGCAATTGGATATATAAGAGGTACAGTTTTTGATTTTGCAATATTTGGATTACTTTATGAAAATACTCATTGGGTTAGCTTTATAATAATCGGATTAATTTTAGCAGTTGTAATTTACTTTGTATTTAAATGGACAATATTAAAATTTGATTTAAAAACTCCAGGAAGAGAAGATTCACCTTCTGCAGATAATACTCTTATAAAAGAAAAAAGATATGATGAAATAGCTAAAATAGTTATTAAAGCTTTAGGTGGTAAGTCAAATATAAAGAATGTAGATAACTGTATAACTCGTTTAAGGATAGATTTAGGTGAAGTTAATATAGTAGATCAAAAGCTTCTAGAAACATCAGGATGTACAGGAGTCTTCTTCCCAGCATCTAAGCATATTCATATAGTTTATGGGCCTTTAGTTGAGTTTGTTAGAAATGCAGTAGATGATGAATTAAGTAATATGTAATAATGTGCAAATACAATAGTTAAAAAATAAGAAAAAATATTAATATATGTAAAATTAAAAATAAGAAAACTTTTAAATTATAAATACAGCGGAGGGATAGATAATGAGAAGTAGTAATATAATCACAATAACTGGAGCAGGAAGTGCTAGAACTCCAGCCTTAGTAGGAAGCTTAGTAAAATTAAAGGATAGATTTCCACTAAAGAAGATCATTTTTTATGATATAGATAATGAGAGAACATCAAAAATGGAAGACTATATTAGGTTAGTTTTAAAAACTTATTCCAATGAGACAGAAGTAGTTTTCACAACAGATCCAGATGTGGCATATGAAAAAACTGATTTTGTATTTTGTCAAATGCGTGTTGGAAAAAATGAAATGAGAAGTTTTGATGAAAAGATTCCACTAAAGCATGGATTAGTAGGACAAGAAACTTGTGGACCAGGAGGATTTGCTTATGGAATGAGATCTCTTGGAGCAATGGTAGAAATGGTTAATCAAGTTCGTAAACATTCAAAAGATACATGGATACTAAATTATACAAATCCTGCTGCAATAGTTGCATTAGGTCTTGATAAAGTCTTTCCAGATGATAAGAGAATCTTAAATTTGTGTGATCAACCATATTCACTTATGAGATCTTACGCTAAAATATTAGGAGTTGAGCAAAAAAATTTAAGAGCTACTTACTTTGGATTAAATCACTTTGGATGGTTTACAGAGCTGAAAGATGTAGATGGAAATGACTATTTCGATAAGCTAAGAACTTACTTAAGAGATTATGATTTTAAACCTTATAATGCAGAGCAACGTTCTAAATCTTGGCTTGATACATACTTAAGAGTAAATAAATATATGAACTTTTTTGATGAATATATTCCAACAACTTATCTTCAATATTATTTCTTTGCAGAGGAAATAGTAGCTGAAAGTGATCCTAATTATACAAGAGCAGATGAAGCAAAGGACTCAAGAGAAAAAGAAGTTTGGGACATATGTTCTAAAGCTACTAATGCTAATTCAATAGATGATGTTGAAATAATTACAAATAGTGTATTTGGAGACTTAATGATTGAACTTGCTGAATCCATAGCTTATGATCTTCATAATGAATTTATTCTTATGAGTAGAAATAATGATATTATAACTAACTTTAGTAAAGATGCTATAGTTGAAGTTTCAGGAACAGTAGGAAAAGATGGAGCACATCCTTATAAATATGGGGAAATCAAACCATTTTATAAAGGGTTAATGGAAGGGCAACATGCATATGAACTTCTTACAGTTGAAGCATTTTTAGAGAAAAATTATACTAAGGCATTACAAGCATTAACTTTAAATAGAACTATTGTAAATCCTGAAAAGGCAAAAGCTGTATTAGATGACTTAATGGAAAAAAATAAAGATTTCTGGTATTTAACTTAGAATTACTAAAAGGAGCTGTATCAAAATAACTTTTGATACTAGTCAGTAAGAAAGGAGGATTCAAATTTGAATCCTCCTTTTTTAGTTTACTCAGAATTGAAAATAACTTAGCAGTTAAAGTTCTTTTTGCACTCTTTTAAAAAAATTTATAGCTGAATTAGAAAACACATGATTTTTTATCCAAACAATGTCAAGGAAATACTCAAGTTTAGAGGAGAGTGGTCTGAATCATAAATTACTGTTTCCTGTTGTATTTATAATTTTATTAAGACATAGTGCATAACCGACACCCTCTTTAACCATTAAAGAAGCGTTATATAAAATATTATATGTAGCAACTATATTTAATCTTTCAAAATCTGTTCCTAACAAACCGGAAAATTAATTGCTTATAATTGTTTGTGCAGAAATCAAAAGAGGAAAATTTGATAAATCATCAGGATTAATTACAGCATGGGAAGAAAGATAGCTATTTTTAGGCATTAAAAGTCCCGACTGATCTTACCACTACGTAAGTGGAACTTTACATGAGGATATTCTGTTTGCATTTGTTTAGCTATTCGAGAGATGATTCTCATAGCATCTGTTTCTCCACATACAATGTATATATCCCCACTAATGATATTATCATTATGAAGATAAAGATGTGCCTGATAATACTATATATGCTTGAGTTACTGCAAAATTTATAAAAAAATATATAAAGGAAATAGGTTACTTTTTTTAGGCTTAATATGTATTAGTGAATAAAAAGCACTAAGGATTTATAGCTTATAGTTACTATTATAATAAAACTCTAGATATGGCTATATAAATTTTATTAATTTTAAAATAAATAATAATTATTATTAGTTGACAATTGACATTATTAGAGGTAGTATATAAGTATGGAAATTCAAGTAAAATTTTGATATAGATTGAAGGAGAAATTATTATGAAAAAGTTATTTAAATGCGCTGTATGCGGATATATACATGAAGGAATAGAAGCACCAGAAGTGTGCCCAAAATGTAATTTAGGAAAAGAAAAGTTTGTTGAACTTACTAGTGAAGAAGCTGAAAAAATTTATTCATCAGATAGAACTAACGATATTCATGCTGAAATCATTGTACTAGCAAGTAAGATTGCTAAGCTTGCACAAGAAGGTATAGAAATAAATCTTGATCCAAAATGTGTAAATGGATTTGAAAAGGCAAAAAATGAAGCTTGGACAATAAAGCAAAGATGTAAGGCGGAACTTGCAGGACATATGACTAACGGTAAGTGGTAAAATCACATTAAAGATTGTATATTGTGATAATGCAATATACAATCTTTTTTATTCTAAATACAATAAAAAAAGGACTTACTAAATATAGTAAGTCCTTAAATTTTGTATATGAATTTTAAATTTTACTCTTAAAAATACTTTTATTATTTATTGTATATATAATTGAAAAGTTATGTTAATATAATTGATTTAAATTCAATAAAGTATTTATTTTAACATATCTAATATTTCATTTTCTGGAATAGAAGAGTCACAACGAACTTCTATTTCTCCATTTTTATGAACAATGAAACCTGGCACAGTTACAATATTATATTTATCTCTAAATAATCTAATTTCATTATCAGAAGAATCTGCACTATCAACATAATAAATGGTTGTAATAACTTTATTAGCTAATCCACTTAATTTTTTAGCAAATTTACGACAGAAAGGGCAGGTTGATCTACCAATATAAACAATAGCTTTATCTTCATTATTTAATAGGTAATCTGCCTCCATAGAAGATATTTTTTTTAATGATTTTATATTTTCTTCATATTGATCTTCTTCAAACATTTTATATCCTCCTACTATTTTTCAGAATATTATACCAAATTTGAAGTACTATATCAAATTAAGTCGTCTAAGCCATTAACTGTAGTTTGTTCATCTTCATTAATAGGAATAACTATACATTTTTGACCATCAATTATTTGAGATTTTATTTGAGGTATTTTTTCAGGCCTTACTTGAAGAATAACATCATAATTAAGGGTAGTATCATTATCATCTAAATCTGTATCATCAACATTTTTGATGTTAGATTCTAAATCTTCTTTTGAATCAGTATCAGAATTTTCCTCTAAACTAATATTATTATTAATAGATTCTTTGTCTAGATCCGTAGTATCATTATTAACTTCTAAATTATCAATGTTATTTACTAAGCTAGCTTCATTATTTTCTGTAGATAAAGGAGTTTCATTATCTACTGCAGATTCTTGTTTAACTTGCTCAAGTCTAGTTTGAAGTATTTCCACTTGTTTTTCTAAATGTTTTTCTCTTTTAATTTGTTCATTTGCTTTAAGTGTTTTTGCATCAATTAAATTTTCTACTAAAGGAAGCTCATCACCAAAGGTGTCTACATAAGACTTTTCAATTTTTGTAGTAAGTTCTTCAGGAACTCCACTTTCAATTAATAGACTTTGTATATCATCTTTTGTTAAACTTATAGGTTCAGCATCTGTATCATCATATATTGCATTGTATTCATCAAGCATATTATTTAGGTTTTCTTGTACTTCCATAAATATTTTTTCAGCTTTCTTTTCATCAGTACTAAATGTATCTTTAATGATTGATTGGAATGTTTCCTTTTGTATAGTTGCAGTTTGCTTTGAATAACATCCTAAAGCATTTTCCATTAACTCAGGATGTGTATCCTTTGTATTTTTAGTGTAATACATAATAGAATTAACATCTGAGCTACGATCAATAAAAGCAGGAAATACAAATCCATTAGTTGGAGCTTCAACCACCCAATCTCTAATACGTGCTTTTATTTTATTATCTTCCTCAAAGTATCTAAGGCCAGGCTCTGAAAGTGAAACAGGACATATTGCACATAACAAATATTCATATACTTCCTCTGATTCATCTATTTTAGCATTATCTTTAGTTTTAGTAATAACATCATAAGCATCATGAAAAATTAGTATTAAAAAGTTACCAGTATAATCATAATTATCTATAATTGAGTCATAAAAATTATCAAGAAGAGTATCATCTCTTAATTGACTGTTTTTAAGCTGCATAAGAGAAATTTGTCTTTCATTTATAAGATCTTCGTTAGCTGGGAAGTTAAGTTCTAAAATATTGTTACCAATGGTTCCAGAGAGTACTTTTTTAGCAATTTCTAAGTATTTAAAATATTCATCTTCATCTAAATTTAAAAATGTTTCCCTAAACTTTAAAATAACATGTTTTTCTCCATTAACATAGCATCCACACATTTTAGTGAAGGTGCAATGATCTTTCTTTAAACGTCTTTTTAGCTCAAGTATATCTTTTTTTCTCATATATAAACCTCTCAATCTAATTTTTATATTTGTAACATTAATTGTAATAAAATTAATTACATTTTATATCAATAAGTAAAGTTGTGTAAGTCAATCAAAGACTTGAACACTTATTTTAGTATAATATTTTTTCCGAACTAATTAAAGGTTTTATTAAATTAACTTAAATTAGAATATGTAGTAGAAGAGTAATAATTAATGTCTATATAAGTAAAAATGGATGAAAATAGATAATGCTGTATTGTAAAATTTTATGTATTTTATATCAATAAATATAGATATTTAGTATTTTAATTTTATGATAAAATTTAAAAAATTCTTATAATAGATAATAAAATAATAGATATTTTTAATGTAAATAATATAAAATTGATTTTTATATTTATAAATGGAGGTAAATAAAGTGAAATATAATAATCCTATAATTAAAGGTTTGTAAGGTTGATGATACGTATTATCTTGTATGTAGTTCATTTCAATATTTCCATGGTGTTCCTCTTTTCGAGAGTAAGGATTTAATCAATTGGAAACAAATAGGGCATTGCTTAACAAAAAAAGTCAGATTCAGCTTGATAAGATAAATAGTTCTGGTGAAGTTTTTGCCCCAGCAATAAGATATAACAATGGTCGTTTTTATATGACTACTACCAATAATACAACTAGCCAAAATTTCTATGTCTGGACAGATAATATTTATGATGAATGGTCTGATCCTATTTATGTAGACCAAGGAGGAATTGATCCATCTCTATATTTTGAGGATGAAGAAATAAATCTTGGAATAGCTAAGACTAGATATCTTTCTTCTGAGGTTGCTGGAGAATTTACAGGTGTTATTATTGGATTGTATGCTCATGGAGAAAGTTGTTATAATTACTCAGAGTTCACAAATTTTGAATGTAGATATCTTTAATGAGGGTAAATAAAGATAGCTTTTTCAGAGTAATTGAAAAATATGTGTTATGATATTATCAAGTACATTTTTATATAGATATAATAAATATGGACAAGGTATTGATTTAAAGAAATTCATACATATGATAATTTATTAAAATTAAATTATTTGTTATGAAAAGGATCAGGTAAAGAAGGAGAATTGAAAATGAGAGAATATGAAAAAATGCATAGTGGAAAGATTTATAATTGTGGTGATGAAGAGTTATTAGAGATGCAAACCAAGTGTTTGGATAAGTTATATGATTTTAGTGAAACACGTCCAACAGAATATGAGAAACGCCAAAGTATGTTAAAAGAAATGCTAGCAGAAATAGGAGAAGAATGCTATATTGAGCCTCCATTTCATAGTAACTGGGGTGGAAAGCATGTTCATTTTGGTAATAATGTGTATGCCAATTTTAACTTGACATTAGTAGATGATACACATATTTATGTGGGGGATTATACAATGTTTGGACCTAATGTTACTGTTGCTACTGCAGCACATCCAATAGATCCAGGTTTTCGTATGCCTGTAACACAATATAATAAACCAGTTTATATTGGTAAAAATTGTTGGATAGGAGCATGTGCTATTATATTACCAGGAATTACAATTGGTGATAATACAGTTATTGGGCAGGCAGCGTGGTAACTAAAGATATTCCTGGAAATGTAGTTGCAGTAGGAAATCCATGTAAGGTTTTAAGAGAAATTAATGAAAGTGATAAAGTTAATGCTCAAAAATTGATTTATAAATAAGATTCTATTAAGATAATAGATACAAAATAACAAGAAACAACTTACAATGTTTTTAATATGGTAAGTTGTTTCTTATTTACTTAAAAGAATATAATTATTTTTTACAATTCATTTTTTTACTTATAAAAGTGAATTAATGATGAAAATTATTGATTTATAGAATAATCTTTTTTTTCGGGAATTAAAAAGATTATAAATCTAAATAAAGTATAAATTACTAATACTATAGCAATAATTGTTTGTAATAAAACAACATATTTTAGAAAATCTACATTATATCCTATTTTAGTTAAGTAAGTCATAGTCATTTTCGTTGCAATCCCACTTATAACAAATGGAAATGTAAATGCCGAGTAGCTTGGAAAAAATGGCATCTTTAAATACTTTGGTAATTTAAATAAAACTATAATAAATGTTATGAATGCTAAAACAGCTAAAAAAGATATCATTAACAATGACTTTGTTTGTACTGATTGAATATATCCAGCAAGGCAAAGGTTTACAGGAGCTGCATATATGCAAAATAATGGTTTAGCTGGATCAGGTATTTCTTTATATTTACTATATCTATATGTTACAACTACAAGTAATATCATACATAATACAAATGCAAACCAAAATGCTAATGTACCTATATTTGTTTTTTCAAAGGCTGGTGCAGAAACACTTGCAACAGCTAGTCCAACATAAACTATAAAATATGTAGTAAAAACTTTTTTTATATTGAACTTTAATATAAATTTTATTGAGAAGTACACAATTAAAGTTAAGTGAAGAAGTAATCCTAAATACCAAATATAAATAGCCTTTTGGCCTATAAAAGGTTTTATATAAGTAGATAAAAGCATTATAGCCATTGGAAATGTTGCAGATACACCAGCCATAATTGGATTTTTCATATCTTCTTTTATCATAGACGGATATAGTAGGATTTTACATATTAATAGTAATCCTAAAATTAAAGATATAATTCCGCATATTAAGCGGATAGATTCAGAATAGCTTTGAAGTAAATTACCTAAAGCTGCAAAACCAAGGATTACCCCTGAAATAGGAAGAGGTATTTTTTTTATCATATCTTGCACTCCTATATTGTAATTAAAGTGTCTGTATTAACTAGATTTAGTTCTCTTACTATTATTTCAGCAACTTTTCCAGCAACCATACCTGTAAAATGTATACATTGTTCTTTATGAGCTCCAGATGACATATCAAATTCTTTAGTTAATATACGACAGCAAAGAGAATTTTTACCGTTAGATTCTTTAAACCAGTCATGCAATTCTTTTGATAATTCTAGATTTTTTTCAACCTTAGAATCTCCCTGTCTAGTACGTCCAAAAAATAAACCTAAAGCCATAACACCACCAGATACTGCTCCGCATATACATTTAGAACGTCCAATTCCAACAGGAAATCCTGAAGCCATAGCTATTACCTCTTCAGGTATATCAAGCTCAAAGTTAGAACGTATGGAACTTATTAGTGCTTCAGAACAGAAAAATCCTCCTCTAAATAAATCTTCAGCATCTTGAGATATTTTTTTTATACTTACCTCTTTTTTTATATTCATACAAAAACCTCCATTTTATATAGTCACTTTTATTATAAATCATGAGGAATTTAAATACAAATTTATGTTTTTATGAAATAAATACTAATATTTTAAAGAAAAAACAATCAAGAAATAATTTATTCATTTACTTATTTATTTATGAATTATTGAGAATTATAACAAAACAATTTTATGATTAAACTATGGATGTTTATAAAATTTATTTTATGTTATAATTTTATAAAATAATTTTTAGCAGAAATAGGAGAATTAGAGCTATTGATAGTTATAGATAAGTTAAATAATCATAATAGTGAAGATATAAATTATAATATAGTTTTAAGATGATGTTTTGCAGAATTAAAGAAATATAATATTGAACCTTAGAGTTAATAAGCAGTATATAAAAATTAAGCGAAGTTAATAGTAGTATATATGGATAAAAAGTTGGTTTTTATAGATGTAGATGGAACTCTATGTGATTTATCTGGATAAGTACCGAAGTCAACTAGAGAAGATATAAAAATAGTAGATGAAGTAACAAATAATGCTAGTAATAATAAAACATATTTTAGCCTTAAGAAAAATAACTTAATATAATTGTTTAACCTTATATGACTATACATTATTAAGATATTTTGAAGAATATTAATATAGTTGAATAAAAGAGCTCTTATTCATGTTATGCATGGGTAAGAGTTTTTTATTTATAAAATCCAAGTAATATAAAAAGTAAATTATAATGTGAGAAATAGGAATAATTGATAGATATATAATGATTTAGAGATATGAATCTATTGACATAAAAAATAAAAGTGATACAATGAAATTTGGCATCACTTTTTTATTTAGAGTAAAATATACTTACTCAATTATATTTTACACCTTCTAAAGTTTAATGTCAATAGAATTTATAAATTATTTTTATAAATTTATATTAGGGAGAGTGAAAGGTTATGAATAGTAGCAACTATGAGTGGAATCTTGAAAATGAATGGTTACAGGATGTACTTAAAGAGGTCAAGAAACAATTTGATGAAAAGCATAATTTCAAAGAAAGATTTAGGAAGGAAGCAATTGAAACGCAAAAGCAGCTATGGGAAGATGTAGGATCTGTTTCAGTGACCAATGGACTAGATCAAATTGTAGATTTTATGGAATTTATAAATACTATGAAAATTCAAAAAAGAAGACACGAGTTTACAAGAAAGCTTGAAGAAAAATATGAAAAAATGCTTTTATCTCCTTATTTTGCAAGAATAGATTTTACTGAAGAAGGAAAAGACTTACCTGAAAAATATTATATAGGAATTTCTAATTTAATTAATGATGATTTCGATTTTTTAGTATATGACTGGAGAGCTCCAATATCTAGCATGTTTTATGATTATGAAGTTGGAAAAGCTGGGTATAAATGTCCTGAAGGCGTAATTAATGGTGATCTTACGCTAAAAAGACAATACAAGGTTAATGATGGTAAACTTGAGTATATGTTTGATAGTAATCTTAAAATAGATGATGAAATATTGCAGGATATTTTAGCTAAGAGTAGCGATAGTAAGATGAAAGTAATAGTAACAACTATTCAAAGAGAACAAAATAAAATAATACGTAATGAATTATATAAAAATTTAATTGTACAGGGCCCTGCAGGAAGTGGAAAAACTTCTGTTGCTCTTCATAGAATTGCCTATTTATTATATAGGAATAGGGAAAAAATAGGACCTCAAAATATATTAATATTTTCTCCAAATAATATTTTCAATGACTATATTTCAGATGTGTTACCACAGCTTGGTGAAGATAATATGTGCCAAACTACATTTAAAGAGTATATGCATAAAGCTTTAGATAATGAAATTATTAAAGAAGAATATTGTGAGATGATGGAATATATACTTTCTTCTAAGAATGAAGATAGTTATAAGGAGAGAATTAAGAGTATTAAATTTAAATCTTCAAAACAATTTTTAAATATATTAAAAGAATACGTAATATATTTAGAGAAAAAGAATAGAGATTTTAAGGATATAATTTTTAAAGGGAATTTAATAATATCATCTAAAGAAATACAAGAGTTGTATTTTAAGGATTATGGTCACCTTCCATTAAAGAGAAGACTTGAAAAGTTAAGAAAGAGAATTTTATATCTTTTAGAAACTTATGAGAAAAATAGAGTAGGGGAAGTGGCTGAAGATATTAAGAATTATAGTAGCCAGAATGATGAAACAGAGATTCTTAAACAAAGTAAATCAGTTGTGAAAAATGAAATAAAGAGTATATGCTCTGAAATCTATAAGATGACAGATTTTAATATAATTGATATTTATAAAGAGTTGTTTGAGAATTTAGAGAGATTTTCAACTTTAATAATAAGTGAATATGATGATGAATACATTAATGAAGTTAAATTTTATACACTAGAAATGATAAAATCTAAAAAGTTTAATTATGAAGATCAGCATGCTCTTTTATATTTAAAAGGATCATTAGGAGATATTTTGAAAATTTCAGAAATTAAATACGTTATTATTGATGAAGCACAAGATTATACACCATTACAATATGAAATATTATACAAGCTTTTTAATAATGCAAGTATTACTATACTAGGGGATTTAAATCAATCTATAAATCCATTTATGAATCTTGGAAGTTATACAAATATATTAGATATATTTCCAAAAGATGAAACTTGTATAATTAATTTGACAAAAAGTTATAGATCTACAATAGAGATTACTGAGTTTTCTAAAAAGCTTTTAAGTAACAATGTTAATTATGAATGTGTAGCACGAAGAGGAGATAAACCAATTGTTCTTGGCTTTTCTGATGAAAATAATATAAATGAACAATTACTTAAAGATATAAAAACTTATAAAGAAAAAGGATATAAATCTATTGGAATTATAACAAAAACTATAAAAGAAGCACAGGATGTTCACAATTTTCTTAAAGATAAAGTAAATGTGAATGCGCTACTAAATGATGAGGACGAGTATGTAAATGACACATTAGTAATTCCAGCATTTCTTGCTAAAGGGTTAGAATTTGACGTAGTTCTTATATATAATGCAGGAGATGAAAATTACGATTGTGAAGAGGAAAGATTGCTACTTTATACAGCTTTCACTAGGGCACTTCATATCTTACGAATATATTATTTAGGTGAATGCACAAAATTGCTTAAAGAAAAATAATAAATAAATTAAATATTTATAGGGGCTGTCTCAAAATAGCCAGTCCTAGATTTTCATTTTAATTTAATTTGCGATGGTAAATATTTTGAGCAGAATAATAAAATAGTTATATCTGTATAGGTTCATCATGCATTTTGTGATGGTTACCATATCAGCAGATTTATTAATGAAGTACAAGAATTAGTATTAAACTGTAAAACATTGTTAGATATAAACGAGAATACCAAATAGTTATACTTAAATTGTATATATTATAAATTGAAACAAGGGAAGTCATATGACTTCCCTTAGATATTATTATATTAAGTACATAATTATAAAATGAAGACTAGCTTTTAAAAATATAATTGAATTACTCTTTTATTTTTTTGTAAGTTAGTTAATTTATTAAATTTACTAAAAATTTTCATGAAGAATCATTTTATGAATATTATACAATAATTTATTAAGTTTACTTTTTAAGTCTATTTATAATTTAAATATTTATCCCCTTAATATATTTACTTAGTGTATGCGCAATCCCATCTTCTTCATTAGATAAAGTAATTTCATCTGCTATAGCCTTTAAATCGTCTACAGCATTAGCCATAGCAACTCCTATGCCAGCATAGTTAACCATGGAAGCATCGTTATGACCATCTCCAAAAGCAATCATTTCCTCTTTTTTATATCCCCTAGGAATTAGGACAGAATCTAAGGCCTTAGCCTTATCAATTCCTTTAGCAGTAAATTCAAAGTAGAAATCTGCTGTGAACATGCAGCTTAAAGTATCCTTAAAAGGTTCCATCATCTCTTTGTAATGAGATTTCAGATATTCAGGTTCTCCTGCAGTTAAAATTTTATTCAATGGATAATTAGCAAAAGCAGCTAAATCATCTTTTTCACAAAGCTTAAATTTACCACCGCGAGCTTCATATTGAATTATGTTAAAAGGGGACCCTTTATAGTTTATTTCATTGTTGAAAACATCATTAACATACATATAATCATCTTTATCAATCATAGGTTTAACATCAAATTTCTTCATATGTTCAAGAACAGCTTGTCCTTCTTCTATACTCATGGTTTCATTAAATAAAACTTCATTAGTTTCACAATCTATAACCTTAGATCCGTTAAAAGCAACTAAAAGTCCATTATGTTCATTCATTTTTAATTCTTTAGCAAGATCTAGCAATCCAGATGTAGGTCTCCCTGATGCTAAAACCAATATAGCTCCTTCTTCCTGTGCTTTAATTAGAGCATTTTTAGTTTTTTCAGTTACTACTTTTTTACTATTAGTTAATGTACCATCTACATCCATAATAATTACTTTTATATTACTCATTTATCTTTCCTCCATAGTTCTTTTTATTTAATTATACTAATATTAACCTCATAAGTGAATTGATTAATTAAATAATGAGTAATTTATATCGAAAATAATTTGATTAATAAATAATGAATGAAATTATTTTGTTATACGAGCTTCATAAAAAGGATTAGGGTATCAAATAATCTTATAATTCAAATAAAGCTTAATAAATATGATAGTCTAGTTGATTAGTTAAATGGAGAAGTTGTAGTAATTAAAAAATACCTAATAATCTATATTTTTAATGAATATTAATGTAAAGATATTAATTAGAAAGTTTGTGAAATTGTATATTTGACATAAATATAAATAAATATTACTATATCTATAAATTTAATAGATGTGAGGGAAAAAGAAAGAGATTATTCGTAATGAAACCATAGAAGATTTTAAAAGAGGGTATCTATGGGATAACAAAAAAGGTGAGTTTATATGCTTAATATGTAGAAAGAATATTGGAATAAATACTGATATTATAAATGATCATAGGCTAACTCATGGATCTCCAGTAGAAAGATTATTAATGTTAGATAAAAAGCATACAGGATTAACTGAAATTAAAAAAGAGTTACTTGATATGTTATCTAGCAAATGTAGTGATAAAGAAATAGCAAGTAATCTTGCTTGTACAGACTCTACAGTAAGGAATATTAGATTTTCTTTAAGGGAAAGAGCAAGGCAAGCGAGAGCATTTTTGGCTATTATGGAGTTAGTGGATGAAGGCGCATCAAATTCGGTAAATCATAAAATTAGATATTTTCCTATTAAAGAAGAAAAAAGAAAAGTCTTACTGCCTAGATTTGCTAATTTATTTGAGCCAAATAGGTTATATACAAAAAATGAAGTTAAAGCAATAATCAATAAAGTTTATGATAACGATGCATTAATAAGACGATATTTGTGGACTATGGTTATTTGAAGAGAGATAAATGTGGAGAAAGTGCATTTGAATTTAAAGTTGTAGAAAAGCTTAAGAAAAAGGAAGGTTCTACAGAAAAAGAAACTCTTTATGACTTAAAAGAACTTCTAAATATTTGGATTGATAGTCAAGGGGATAATTTGAAATTATATAAAAAGTAAAAATATTTTTAATTATTTAACATGCAACCTATAAACACTCCAATATAACACCAGACTTTATATAGGTGTTATTATAAAAATGGAGGTGAAAATGATATGGAAAATACGTACAAAACATCAGAAGTAGCTAAAATAATAGGAATTCATCCTAATACGGTACGGTTATATGAAGACCTTGAATTAATTCCCAAAGCTAATAGACTATCCAATGGATACAGAATATTTAATGACTATCACATTGAGCAATTTAATCTTGCAAGAACAGCTTTAAAAGTTGAAGTATTACAAAATGGACTTAGGAAAAAAATAATTAATATCATTAAGTTATCTGCCAAAGGCGAATTTGAAGAAGCAATAATATGTACAAATGATTATATTAATCAAGTAAAAAATGAACGAAGGAACGCAGAAGAAGCCATTGAAATTTCTAAACAACTTTTGTTAGGAATAAAAAATAACGAAAGTGATATGTTTCTTACTAGAAAACAGACAGCAGAATATCTAAATATTACAATAGATACATTAAGAAATTGGGAGATGAATGGGCTACTTTCTATTAAAAGAAAAGAAAATGGATATCGAGTTTATACAAGTAGTGATATTAAAAAATTAAAAATAATACGAACATTACGTTGTGCAAATTATTCACTTGCATCAATTTTACGTATGATTAATGCTATATCAAATAGTAGTAAAGTTGATATAAAAGAAGTGATTAATACACCAGATAATAATGAAGATATTGTTACAGCATGTGATAAACTTCTTACTTCATTGAATAATGCAGAGAAAAATGCAAATGTTATATTAAAACAATTGAGATTTATGAATAATAGATTTAATGCAAACTCTCCATTTTAACACCAGGCTTTATTCTGGTGTTATTCTTTTATATGAAAAAGGAGGGAATTCATATGGAAGCAATTAAAATCAATAATCTTTGTAAATCTTATGGAAAATTTCAAGCTGTAAAAAATATAAGTTTTAGTGTTAACAAAGGAGAAGTATTTGGTTTACTTGGTGAAAATGGAGCAGGGAAAAGTACAACAATAGAATGTGTATTAGGTACTAAAAAGTTTGAAAATGGGCAAATATCTATTTTAGGCATGAATCCACAAAGAGATAGAAAACAATTATTTGAAAGAGTTGGAGTTCAATTTCAGGAATCTAATTATCAGGATAAAATAACAGTAAAAGAACTTTGTGAATTAACAAAATCATTTTATAAAACAACATTAAATTATACGGAGTTATTAAAGGAATTTAATCTTTTAGATAAGCAAAAAAGCCAAGTAAATGAATTATCAGGAGGAGAAAAACAACGATTATTTATTATACTAGCATTAATTCCAAATCCGGAGGTGGTATTTTTAGATGAATTAACTACTGGATTAGATGTAAAAACTAGAAGAGATGTATGGAAATACTTATTAAAGCTAAAAAAGAATGGTTTAACTATTTTTCTTACATCACATTTTATGGATGAAGTTGAGATATTATGCGATAAAATTTGTATATTAAAAAAAGGAGAATCTATTTTTTATGGTACAGTAAAAGAGGTAATTCTAAACAGCCAATGTGAAAAACTAGAAGAGGCTTATTTATGGTATACAGATGAGGAGGAGTCAGCTGATGAAGGCATTTAGAACAATGATAAAAACTGAATTGAAGTTATCCTTAAGAGGAATGGATATGTTAATATTTGCAATTTGTATGCCTGTAGTAATAACTATAATTCTTGGAATTATGTACGGTAATAAGCCTGCATTTGATGGTGCAAAATATACTTTTTTTGAGCAGTCATTTGGAGCTATTTGTACTATTGCAATATGCGCTGGAGGTGTTATGGGTTTACCATTAGTTGTATCAGAATATAGGCATCGAAAAATATTAAAGAGATTTAAGGTGACACCTGTTAGTCCAGCCATGATTTTAGCATTTCAAATAGTAATCTACACAATATATTCAATTACTTCGCTTATACTTGTATATATAGCATCAAAGTTATTTTTTGATTTTAGTTTTAGAGGGTCATTAATAAGATTTTTTTTGGCTTACATTCTTGTTATGATTTCAATATTTAGTATTGGATTAATGGTTGGTGGTGTTGCTAAAAATACTAAAATTGCTAGTGTTGTAGCTAGTATCTTATATTTTCCTATGCTAATTTTCTCAGGGGCAACACTTCCATATGAGGTTATGCCACAAGCATTACAAAAGGTTGCAGATTTATTACCATTGACACAAGGGATAAAACTTTTAAAAAGTGCTTCTCTTAATTTAACAATGGATAGTAATATAGTTATAAAAGGAGTGTTGTGTAGCTGACGCAATGCCATAACTTGATGAGCGTTAAATTTATACTCCTTAAATTGTTCGAAGGAAATTTTGTGGAAATCCTCCCAAAGTAACTCATAAAGCTTTATTATTTTTTCAGTATAATTTGATGAATATTTACTCATATTTAGAACTCCTTTTTAATGTTTTAATATAAAGTTGAAATATAAATGTTCAAATGAACAAACAGTTCGGATCTTCGAACTATTATTTTTACATTGCTATGTATTTCTTTTATAGTCAATGGATTACTTTTACACAATTGTGATATTATATATACATAATACATATTTAACTGAAATTAAGAAATTTAAAAATATAAATTAGTCTACAAAAGGCGGCACTAAATATCGAGTAGGGTCATTATAAAAAGTTTATTATTAAGTTTGAGGTGAGAAGTTATGGATTGGGTAGATAAATTAAATGAATCAATAAACTATATTGAAGAAAATCTTACAGGTGATATATCTTATGAAGCTATTTCGAAAATTGCCGGATGTTCTGTTTATAATTTTCAAAGAATGTTTTCATATATAGCAGACAAGCCATTATCTGAATATATAAGAAATAGAAGATTAACCATGGCAGCATTTGACTTATTAAATAATTCAGACAGGATAATTGATATTTCTTTAAAGTATGGATATGAATCTCAAGATGCTTTTACGAGAGCTTTCAAAAATTTTCATGGGATACTACCTTCGAAGGTTAGAAGTGAAACAGTACAGTTGAAGTCATGTCCTAAACTTTCATTTCAAATAAAAATTAAAGGAGAAGATCATATGAATTATCAAATTGAACAATGGCCTGCATTTAAAGTAATGGGAATATCTCAGAAAGTTAAAACCGAAGAAGCTTTTGAGGTGATTCCTGATATTTGGGGAAATGCTTGGAAAGATGGTATTATGAAGAGATTTTTAGATAACTTTCCTGGATATAGACCATCAGGTTTTTTAGGAATTGCGCAAGGCGGAGGATGGGGAGAATCTGAATATATGGAATATATTATAGCAGTAACAAATCATGTTGATACATCAAGCTGTGAATATGTTCCAGTACTTGAAGGGATGAAAGAATTTTCTTATCCAGCTGGTACATGGGTAATTTTTGAAGCAAATGGAGAATTGTCAAATGCTATACAAGAAGTTTATAAACAATTTTATACTGAATGGCTTCCAAGTTCAGGGTATGAGCTAGCGAATCTTCCTGTTATTGAATGTTATATGCAAGAAAATCAACAAGAAGTTTGGATATCTATAGTAAAAAATAATAAAAACTAAATTAATTGTATTTTTTAAGAGGAGTTAATATACATACTGGAATAATTATAGTAACTCTTCTTTTTAAATATTAGTTGCTAAAAAATTCACTGAACATGAATTATAGAAGTAATTTATATAATGAAAAGGAAATATCTAGTAATGATACTATTCATTTTACAATGCTTATAGATGCAACAGCGGATATTGCTAAGGAGCTTAGAAGTAAATATCTATCAAAAAAAGATTATTTTATTCTTGATTGTGAAGTAGGAATACCACTTAAAAGCTACATTATATTAAGGAAATTGAAAAGAGCTTATATGTATTTGTTAGAAAATGATGATATAACAGATGCAGCATTGAAATCTGGGTTTGATAGCCCATCACATTTTGCATATACAAGTAAAAAGTTAACAGGAATGTCGGCTAAAAATATTCGTAAAGATAGCGTGTTTTTGAAAGTATATAATTTAGAAATAGAATAAAATATAGCTAATAAATGAAATGGAGTCTATATTTTATGGATAAATATTTAGAAGAAACTAAACTTTTAAACTTTTCAGCAATTTGCATAAGTGATGTAATAAAAAAAGAAAGATGGATGGAACTAAGTGATTATAATAAAATTCTTAAAATATACAACTATGTAAGGGATGATATTGCATTTGGATACAATGAAGATGATGCTATAACTGCTTCAAAGGTTTTAAAAGATGGTTATGGACAATGTAATACAAAAGGTATTTTATTTATGGCTCTATTACGTGCAGTAGATATTAAATGTAGAATTCATGGGTTCACTATAGATAAATCATTACAAAAAGGTGTTATTAAGGGATTTTATTATAATCTTGCACCAAATGAAATAGTTCATAGTTGGGTTGAGGTTTACTATAATTCTAAATGGTATAACTTAGAGGGATTTATTTTAGATATAAAATATTTAAATAATCTACAAAATAAGTTTTCAAGTTGTACAAACTCTTTTTGTGGTTACGGAGTTGCAACAAAAGATTTTCAAAACCCTATAATTAATTGGAATGAAAATGATACCTATATACAAAAGGAAGGCATAGTAAGAGATTTTGGTATATTCGATAATCTAGATGAATTTTTAAAAAGGCATTCTCAAGTCATGAGTTCTATAAAAAAGTTTATTTATAGAAATTTTATAAGACATTTAAATGAATAGAAATATTAGTAGAATTAGGGATTCTATAAGATAAATATTAATAATTATTTTATTAAATACGAAAGTTATATAATTATATTATAAATTAGGTAAAAATACATTTTCATTAAGTGGAAGCTCGGAATTAGGTAAATTATTAATAGATATTAGAAAATTAATAATATAATCTGTTTTATACTCAGAGTAATTTGATTTAGCTATTCTTTCACAATTATCTACAGATACAACTTCATATAATCTTCCAGTAGTGAATGCAGTATAAGGGAATTTAATAGCTGAGTTGATTTCTACGTTATTTAAATCTAATTTTGGGATTAAGGAACTCTAAGTATTTAACTTTAGTTATATAATTACAGTGTCTTTATATTTTAAGTATTTTATTTATAGTATTTCCAGACTGGACTACATAGGTATAGGTTTCTAAGCTTTATTTATAAGAGTCTACTGATTTAGAGAGAATCATTAGTTAAATATATCATAATAGACTAAAAACTTTACTATAACTACAGGAGATAAAAAATAAAATGTAAAGTTATGAGTTTGCTATATAAATAAAAACATATATATGAGGTAAACTATTGAAAGTAATATTAATCTTTAGAAAAAGATTTGATATAAATCAAACTAAAAGGTGTATAATTATGTTAAATAAAATAATTACAAAAATCTAGGAGGCCAAAATGAATATAGATAGTAGGATAAAAATGAATACTGGCACTGAAATTTATCAATTTGGATTAGGTGTTTGGCAAAGTGGACCTGAAACAAAAGAAGCTGTTTTAGCCGCATTAAAAGCAGGATATAGACATATTGATACTGCAGCGGTATATAAAAATGAAGAAGCTGTCGGAGAAGCTATAAGAGAAAGTGGAATTCCAAGAGAAGAGCTATTTATAACAACAAAGCTATGGAATCAAGATATGAGAGATCATAAAGTAATGGAAGCTTTTGAATCAAGCTTAAAGAAACTTGGTTTAGATTATGTAGATTTATACTTAATACATTGGCCAGTTAAAAATGAATATATTCAATCATATAAAGTAATGGAAGAAATTTATAGAAGTGGTAGAGCAAAAGCTATTGGCGTTTCAAATTTTAAAAATCATCATTTACAGGATTTGTTAGATAATACAGAAATTGTTCCAGCAATAAATCAAATGGAGTTTAATCCTCAAATGCAAGATTATGATATTTTAGAAATGTGCAGAGAAAAAGGAATAGTATTTGAAGCTTGGTCACCACTTGGTTCAGGAGAGTGCCTTGATGATAAAGAAATAATAGAAATAGGTAAAAAATATAATAAGTCAGCAGCTCAAGTTATTATTAGATGGTTATTACAAAAGGGAATTGTGGTATTCCCTAAATCAGTACATGAATCAAGAATAAAAGAAAATGCTAATGTATTTGATTTTGAGCTAACAAATGAAGATATGAAATTAATAGATGGAATGAATAAAAATTTAAGAACTGGTGCTGATCCTGATAATTTTGATTTCTAATAAAAAAAGTAAATTCCAATTTGGTATACTTAATAAAATAGAAATTTAAATATGAAAAAGAGTGTGAAATTATATAGATTTTACACTCTTTTATTTTCATATTTATCTTAGAATATAAGGTTCAATATATTGGTAAAGATAATAAATAATAATATATTGATTGAAAGTTAATAAAAACTAAAAATAATAAATAATAATATATTTTGACAATCTTCTAAACTACTGATAAAGTTAAGAAGCATATAGTTTAATGAAAGAGGTATTAGTTATGGAAAAGAGTTTTGAAAATCTAAAAATAAATGAAAAAATAATTAGTGGATTAAATGCTATGGGAATAAAGGAGCCTACTGAAATACAAGAAAAAATTATTCCATTAGCTCTAGAAAAAACAAATTTAATTGGGCAATCAGAGACAGGTACAGGAAAAACCCTAGCATATCTTTTACCTATAATTGAAAATATAGATATAAATAAAAAAGAAATGCAATGTATAATATTAGCGCCAACTCATGAATTAGCTATTCAAATAAATAATACTATAAATGAGTTGAAAAAAGCTTCAGGTCTAGAAATTACTTCTACACCTTTAATTGGAAGTGCAAATATTAAAAGACAAATAGATAATTTAAAAGCAAAGCCTCAAATTTTAGTAGGTTCTGCTGGAAGAATCTTAGAGTTAATAAAAAAGAAGAAAGTATCTGCTCACACAATAAAAAACATTGTAATTGATGAAGTAGATAAACTTTTAGATAAAAATAATCTTCCTACTGTAAAAGACATAATAAAGGTTACACCAAAGTACACTCAAATTATGATGTTTTCAGCCACATTAAATGGTAAAACTTTAGATATAGCTAAAACTTTAGCAGAAGATATAAAAGTAGTTTCAGTTAAAGGTAATAAAGTTAATGAAAATATAAATCATAACTACATAAAAACTGATAGCAGAAAGAAAGTTGAAACTTTAAGAAAACTTTTAAATGCATTAAAATCTCCAAAGGTTTTAGTATTTAATAATGATAGCTATACTACTAACACAGCTGTTGAATATTTATCATTTAACAATGTTAAAGTTGCTGCTATTGGTGGAAATGGAAAGATGGAAGATAGAAAAAGAGCTTTAGAAAACTTTAGAAAAGGTAAAATCAATGTTTTAATTGCTTCTGATATTGCAGCTAGAGGGTTAGATATAAAAGGAGTAACTCACGTTGTTAATTTTGATATTCCAGAAGATTCTAAGGATTATTTACATAGAGCAGGTAGAGTTGGAAGAGCAGGAGAAACTGGCGAAGTATTTTCTTTAGTAGACGATAAAGAAGAAAAAATAATTAAAATACATGAAAAGAACTTTAAGATAAATATTTCAGAAAGAGACCTTTATAGAGGTAACGTAGAATAATGAATTATTGCAATTTATTGTAAGTTATTTAATATATAAATAGTGACAATATTATGATATAATACGTCAAAATTTTATATTGACTATTTATGTATATATGCTAAAATTAATATTAATTTAAATAAGGATATATTAAATATCTTCGTATAACCCTAATGATATGGTTTAGGGGTCTCTACCAAGAACCAATAATTCTTGATTACGAGGAAATCATTTTATTTGTGATTTCTTCGTTTTCAGGAATTTTTTTATACCTAAATATATTTAAATTAATACTATATTCTTGATTTGCTCTAAAACATTTAGTTAATTTTAAGATATTGATTTAAGTATTAATATCTAATAATTGATATAAATAGATTTTTGAATTTAATTTCAATTATAACTAGGCTATTTACCAATAAAGATTCCAATCGTTTTTATAAAATACATATATAAATTATATAAAAGAAGGTAAAAAATTAAAGTAGTTTGTTTACATATTGAGAAGATTATTTTTTACATATATAAGAATTTTAAGGAGGACTAATTTTATGGATATTAATAACTTACCGAAAATAGAGCTTCACTGTCATTTAGATGGTAGCTTAAGAGTTGAGACAGTTATAGAGCTTGCTAAAAAAGAAAATATTCAATTAGACAGCTATGATTATGATTACGTTAAAAATCTATTAACTGTTGAAGAGGATTGTGATTCTTTAGATGAATATTTAAAGAGATTTGATTTACCAAATGAGGTTCTACAAACAAAAGAAAATTTAAGAAGGGCATCTTATGAGCTATTAGAAGATGCTGTAAAAGATAATGTTAAATACATTGAAGTTAGATTTGCACCAATATTTCATACAAAAAAGGGACTAGCCTTGGAGGAAATTATAGAAAGTGTTATAGATGGAATAAGAGATGCGGAAAATAAATATGACATAAAGGGAAATGTTATAATTTCTTGTATTAGAGGATTAGACTTAGAGCATGTGTATGAATCTATAAATGCTAGCGAAAAATATCTTGGTAAAGGTGTCGTAGCAATAGATTTGGCAGCATCAGAAAGAGAAGATTTTGCTTATGAGTATATAGAAGCAATGAAGATTGCTAAAGAAAAGGGATTTAGAATAACAATACATGCAGGAGAAACTGGATTTGGGAAAAATGTAAGGGATGCCATAAACCTTTTAGGAGCGGAAAGAATAGGACATGGAGTATATATATTTAATGATGTTGAGGCCTATAAATTAGTAAAAGAAAATGGGATAACATTAGAAATGTGCCCAAAGAGTAATCTAGATACAAAAGCTGTGAATTCATATGAAGAACATCCTATTTACAAATATCATAAAGATAACATTAAAGTTAATCTTAGTACAGATAACAGAACTGTTTCAAATATAAACCTAAATCAAGAAACAAATAAGTTAGTAGAAACTTTTAAAGTTGATATAGATGAATATAAGAAAATTTATATAAATAGTGTAAATGCAGCATTTTGTGATGATGAAACAAAGGCAATGCTTCTAGCCATATAATAAATGCCCCAGGGGAAATACCTCTTGGGCATTTATTATTGGACTAAGAAAATTTTCAATTTGATTTAAAATTAAAACTAGTAATATTCAGTTATGTAATTGGAAATATAATCAACTATGAAATGATTAAAATATCAATATAATAAATATTAAAGGAATAAATGACGTAAATATAAAGATACTTTAAAAATATAAGAAAAGGATACAGATTATGAGAGCATATAAGATAAAAATAGAACTAAGAGATAGTGAACCATTGATATATAGGAGGGTTATAGTTCCTTCTAATATTAGCTTTGAAAAATTACATAATATAATTCAGCAGTCCATGGGATGGAGCAACAGTTATTTATATGATTTTAATATTAAGGAAGAAAATTTAAGAGTAACTTGTGATAAGGAGGCAATTTCCGAATATGAATTCTATTCTAAATTAAAATTAAATGAAAAAAACGATCCTAATGGATTTATAAGGAATATGCTTAAAATTAAGCCTAAGCTTAGTAATGAAGTTAGTATAGATTTTTATTTAAATAGAAGTAATAAAATTGAGTATGTATATGACTTTGGTGATTACTGGAAGCATGATATAATTTTAGAAGAAATAATTGAAGATTATGTGGATGATTACCCTAAATGCGTTGAAGCAGAAGGAAATTGTCCACCTGAAGATATTGGGGGAATAGAAGAATATATAGAATTTTTAGAAGTAATCAATGATAAAAACCATCCTGACTATGCAAATGTAGCCTTATGGGCAAGTAAACAAAATTATAAAGAAGGTTTTGATATTGAAAGTGTTAATATCCTTATGAAAGAAATAAATAATATTTAAATTAAATCTAATTTTATATTAATTAATTAAATGCACTAAGTTTACTTCTTAGTGTATTTTTATATATTAAAAATTTATATCAGGGAATACTAATGTTAAATAATTTAAAAGGAGAATATTTATGATAGTAAGACTTGGATATGTTGCTATTTCAAATGTATTAGGAAAAAAGATAACAAGCTCTAGCACTGTTACTTTTACGAATTATAATAAAATTTCATCAGAAGAAAAAAGGTTAGAAAAACTAAAAACAGTGGCTTTATCAAATTTAAATGCATTACAAGAGATATTAAAATACAATATAAAGAATAATATACATTTTTATAGAATAACATCAGCTTTAATACCTTTAGTAACTCATCCTGAAGTTGGATATTGGGGGCATAGAGAAATATTAAAGAAGGATTTTGAATATGTTGGAAAGCTTATAAGAGAGTCTAATATGAGAGTTGATACTCACCCAGATGAGTTTAATGTTATAAATAGCAATAATCCTAAAGTTGTTGAAAATACATTAATAAATTTAATGAGACAAGTTGAATGGTTTGAGGATATGAATTATAAGCAAGGAAAAATGGTTATTCATGTAGGTGGAGCAACAGGAGGTAAAGAAGCTGCAATAGAGAGATTTATTAAAAACTTTAATAAATTCCCCATAAATCTAAAAACGAAATTAATTATAGAAAATGATGATAAAACATATACGGCTACAGAAACTCTAAATTTATGTAAAATACTAAATATACCTATGGTTTTAGATATTCATCACCATAATTGTAATAATGAAGGCGATGATATAGTGAATATTTTAGGTGATATACTAAATACTTGGAATAATGAAGATTTACCACCTAAGATGCATTTTTCATCTCCTAGAGATACAACTTTAACTGATAAAGTTGATAAGAAACATTCAGATTTTATAAATCCATATAAATTTGTAGAATTTCTAGAAATTTTAAAAATTTTTAATATTGATGTAGATATAATGTTAGAATGTAAAGAAAAAGATGTTGCTTTATTTAAACTAGTTAATGATATAAGAGAAATTAAGCCAGAATACAAATGGATTGATGAAACTACTTTAAATATATAGGTATATAAAGCTTCAATATAAAAAACTTATATCGTAAATCACATATTTAATATATGGGAGTGGGTATATTTTAATATCTTTAATTTTTTTACAATATTATTAATACACTTTATATGCAGAGTTATGCAACATGATATGGAAGATAAAAAGCTAAATAAATTTTTAGAATTAAAATAACTATGTAAAAATAATTACTTCATTATTTTTATATAGTTATTTTAATATTTACATAGAAAAATACTGTGATTTTTTTACTAATGCAGAATTATAAATTTAAGTTTTACAATCTTTGTAAAAATATATAAATAAAATATATTTTATAGTACAGTTTAATCTTTATCATACGAATATTTATATAAGAGAAAATCAAAAATATCTGAAACGTATAGAATAATAGTATTAAAATATATACATTTTTAGAATAATAATATTTTTCTTTGATTTTATTTAGAGTGTTATTTGGGTTAGTATAGGTTACTATTAAATATTCATTTTAAATGAAACTATAAATCGAGTATTTACATAAAAGGAGGCCTATTTATGAAAAAGGTTAAGCACAAATTGATTATTGTTACAATGGTTATATCTCTAGTAACTGCTATTATCATAACTATTACTATGACTTTTAAAAGTATTCAAACTAATAATAAATTATTAGATAATCAAATTGAAAATTTAAATGATGATTATGATTCTAGAATTAAGGAGCAAGTAGAAATTGCTATTTCCATGATAGATACAATTAACGAAAAAACTAAAACTGGAGAACTGACAGATGATGAAGCTAAAAAGCAAAGTGCAGATTTGTTAAGGAATTTAAAGTTTGGGAAAGAGGGATACTTCTGGGCAGATACTATTGAAGGAGTAAATGTTGTATATTTAGGAAATGATACTGAAGGGAAAAATAGACTTAATGATAAAGATTCTAACGGAAACTATATGATAAAAGACATAATTGAAAATGGTAAAAAAGATGAAGGAGGATATACTGAATATTGGTTTCCTAAAGCTGGTGAAACAGAATCATCTCCTAAAAGAAGCTATAGTAAGCTGTATAAGCCATTTAATTGGGTAATAGGAACTGGAAATTACATAGATGATATAACTGAAGTAATAGATATTAGAGAAGAAATAGTAAAGCAAGACTTAGTAAATGGAATAGTTATTAACATATTTTTACTTATAGGATCATTAATAATAGCTATAATCTTAGCTTTCATTTTAAGCAATCAAATAACAAATCCACTTATAAGAATAAAGGATTTTGCACTTAGATTATCTTCTTATGACTTTAGTCATTCAATTAATGTTAAAAGTAAAGATGAATTTGGAGAAACTGCAAATGCATTAAATAAAGCACAGGAAAATGTAAGTAACTTAGTAAAGTTGATCATTGAAGATTCTGAAAATATAGGAGCTTCCTCAGAAGAACTTTCAGCAACAGTAGAAGAACTGTTTTCTAAAGTTGTTATAATTGATGAAGCTGTTGATACTATTGCTTCAGGAATACAGGAATCTGGAGCTGTAACAGAAGAAATAAGCGCATCAATTGAAGAAGTTGATGCAAGTATAAATATATTATCTTCTAAATCTATGGATGGAAGTAATATATCAAATGCTGCAAAGAAAAGAGCTATAGAAGTAAAAGAGAGCAGTAAAAAAGCTATATATGAAACAAGACAAGTATATACCCAAAAGAAAGAAAAAATGGAAAAGGCAATTGAAGATGGTAGGGTTGTTGAAAGTATAAAAGTTATGGCAGATACTATAGGAGGTATAGCTGAACAAACTAATTTACTTGCATTAAATGCAGCTATTGAAGCAGCAAGAGCAGGGGAACAAGGAAAAGGGTTTGCAGTTGTTGCAGATGAGGTAAGAAAATTAGCAGAACAGTCAGCTGATGCTGTAAAAAGTATTCAAGAAACAATTTTAAAAGTACAGTATGCATTTAAAAGTAGTATTGAATCTGGCAATGATATACTAGAATTTGTTAACACTAATGTAAATTTACAGTTAGATGCTTATGGTGAAACAGGTAATAAGTATCATGATGACTCAGAATTTGTAAGCCAGATGTCTGATGAAATTGCTGCTATGTCTGAAGAGATAACAGCAACAGTCGGACAAGTTAGTGATGCTGTACAAAATATGGCAGCATCCTCACAAGAATCTAGCGAAAAGGCAGAAGATATTAGAGAAAGTATGAAAGAAACTACAAAAGCAATTGAACAAGTTTCACAAACAGCTCAAAATCAAGCAGAACTTGCTCAAAAATTAAATGAAGTGGTTAAAAAGTTTAATATATAAATAATTATAAAATAAAAAATTAAATATAATATATTTTAAGTTAATAAAAAATAATCCAGTAAAATAATAAAATTTTACTGGATTTTTAATATATTTAAATAGTAAACGATATTATAATTTAACATAACTTGTATTATTTTTTAACTAGAGTTAAAATACCTATGGACAAACATATGAATAAAGTATGAAGAAGGGAATGAATATAATGCTTAAAAGTTATATTAAGGACATTAAGAATGAATTCAAAGGATATGATTTGTTAAATTTTAAACAAGATTTAATGGCAGGTATAACAGTTACAGCTGTAGCATTGCCATTAGCATTGGCTTTTGGGGTAAGCTCTGGAGCAACAGCAGCAGCAGGTTTGATAACTGCTATATTAGCAGGGGTAGTAATTGGTGCTTTATCTGGAGGATCATTTCAGATATCAGGCCCAACAGGAGCTATGAGTGCAATTTTAGTTGCTTTGTTTCAAAAGTATGGATTAGAAGGGGTATGGATAGCTGGAGCATTAGCTGGATTAATTCTGATTTTAGCAGGAATATTGAAATTAGGAAAAGTAGTATCATATATACCAACACCAGTAGTTACTGGATTTACATCAGGTATTGCATTAATAATAGCAATAGGACAATTAGATAATTTTTTTGGTGTATCAACTAAATCATCTGAATCAGCAGCTATAAAGGTATTAAATTTCTTTAGTACACCATTAAACCCAAATTGGTATGCTCTTTCAATAGGAATATTAGTTGTTATTATCATGCTTATATGGCCAAAAAAACTTAATAATATAATACCATCATCTTTAATTGGATTAATAATAGCCTTATCAATAAATATGATATTTAAATTACCAGTAGATATAATTGGAGATATACCGCAAAAATTGATTTTAGATGATAGACTTAGCATCAGTTCATTTAATCTTGACATTTTAAAAAGTGTATTAGTACCAGCAATTAGTATAGCTGCATTAGCTATGATTGAAAGTTTATTATGTGGTGAAGTTGGAAAGAAAATGAAAGGAGATACTTTTGATGCAAATAGGGAACTAATTGCACAAGGAATTGGTAATTTTATAATTCCTTTCTTTGGAGGTGTTCCAGCAACAGCAGCTATTGCAAGAACGAGTGTTGCTATTAAATCAGGTGCTAGAACTAGATTGGTAAGTATGTTCCATGCCGTATTTTTAATGTTATCTATGTTCTTATTAGCTCCTATTATGTCTAATATTCCACTAGCAGCTCTTGCAGGTGTATTAATGGTAACTGCTTGGAGAATGAATGAATGGGAAAACATAAAGTATATATTTTCTAAAAGATTCAAAGGTGCTATATTAAAATTCTTGATAACCATGTTTGCAACAGTAGCACTAGATTTAACTCAAGCTATATTAATAGGAGTAATTTTTTCTAGCCTTCTATTTATTGTTAAGATATCAAATATGGATATATCAATAAGTGAAGTAGATGAAAAAAGATTAGATAGAGCGGTTCTTAAAGGTAATAATTTAAATAATATAAAAGTTGTTTATTTTACAGGTCCCTTATTTTTTGCAACAGCTGAAAAATTCAAAAATGAAGTTTTATCAATTAAAGATGCAAAAGTTATAATACTATCAATGAGAGGAGTTCCTTTAATTGATACATCAGCATTACAAGCGTTATCAGAGATGATTGAGGAAGTTGAAAATAGAAACTGTAAGATAATGTTATGTGGGTTGCAACAACCAGTTAAGGAATTAATTGATAAATCTGGATTTGCAGAAAAATTAGGAAGTAATATGATTTTCTGGAGTGCAGATCAAGCTATTAAAACTGCTGAAACATTAATAGCATAATTAAAACTAGATATTATGAAATAAGTAAAAAGTAAGTAAAATGGACTAACTGAAAAATAACTAGGTTAGTCTATTATTTTTTTATAATATATACTAAAAATATATTATGTATAATATTTACATATTATAAAAAGTGTGTAAAATATAAGTAAGGGCGATTAGTTATTTTATTTAAATTTGGAGGTGGTTTTATATAGTATCTTAGAAATTATATCTAAAGAATAAATATTATATAGTGATAGACAGAAGATAAATAATTTTTTAGGTATATATAAGGGGAAGGGATAATATGTATAAAAATTTCAAAAAAATCTTATCACTGTTTATTTTTACACTAATAATAATGACTATTACGCCAAGTTCAAAATTTAAAGCTGATACCAATATAGCTGGTAATGGAAGATTACTTGTTGGATATTGGCATAATTTTGATAACGGAGCTGGGATTGTTAAAATAAGAGATTTAGATCCAGCATGGGATATAATAAATGTTTCATTTGGAGAGACATATACAGATAGAGCAGTTGTAGAGCTACATCCAGTTTATGATGAAAAGGAATTCATAGCCGATATCGATTATGTACAAAGTAAAGGTAAGAAAGTAGTTTTATCTTTAGGTGGTGCAGAAGGTATAATTCAAGTTCCAACAGATGCAGCAAGAGAAAAGTTTATGACATCACTTACAGGTTTAATAGACAAGTATGGATTTGATGGAATAGATATTGATCTTGAAGGTGGAAGTGGAATGATACTTCAACCTGGAGATACAGATCTTAAAAATCCTACTACGCCTCAAATAGTTAACTTCATTAAGATTATCAAGGACTTAGTAAAAAAATATGGAGACAATTTCATTATAAGTATGGCTCCAGAATTATCATATGTTCAAGGTGGTAATACTGGTTATGCAACTAATTGGGGGGCATATCTTCCACTTATAGATGCAGTAAGAAATGAACTTGATTATTTACAAGTTCAACACTATAACTGTGGAGGAAATATGGCCCTTGATGGAATTACCTATAATCAAGGAACATCAGATTTTCAAGTTGCTATGGTAGAAATGCTATTACAAGGATTCCAAACAAGAGCATCAAAAAATAGCTTCTTTGCTCCATTAAAGCAAGAGCAAGTAGTAATTGGTGTTCCAGCTTCACAAAAAGGAACATTAAATCCAAATTCAGGCTATATCCCACCAACAGAAATGCTTAAAGCTTTAAATTATTTAATAAAAGGACAATCCTATGGTGGTTCTTATAAAATGATAGGAGAGAAATATCCAAATCTTAGAGGTATAATGGCTTGGTCAATAAACTGGGATAACGTAAACAATAAAGAATTTGTTAAGAGCTATAGACCATTTTTTGATTCATTATCTGAAGTAGTTCCAGAAAAACCTTAACTAAAAGCAGCATCAGTTAAATCATCAGTAGTTGCTAATAAAAGCTACTCATTAACTATTAATGTGCCAGCTTATAATACTGCAACATCATATGAGCTATTTGAAAATGGTAAATCTATAGCAACAGGTGCATTAACATCAGGATTAACATCTGTTCAAACAATTAAAAAGGATTTTACGAATAAGGCTTATGGAACCTATACTTATTCAGTAACAGTAAAAGATGCAGCTGGTGTATCTGTAACTTCAGCAAACTGCGTAGTAGAAGTTAAAGAAGTTGAAGTACCATCAGTACAAGAATGGCAATCAGGAGTTAGTTACAAATTAGGAGATAAGGTAACTTATCAAGGAAAAACTTATGAGTGTATATATGCTCACACATCACATATGGGATGGTTACCAGGAACAGTTCCTACTTTATGGAAGAAATTATAAAATTGCCCAAATAATAAAAAATATATAAATAAAGTTTTATACAAAGTAGCTAATTATAATTTTATAGTTAACTACTTTTTTATTATTATACTTAATAAGTTAAATTCATATTTTAATAAACTTATGAGTAATTTGTATAATAAAAAGCCATAATATATTTATCTTTACAAAAGAACATATGTTCGATATAATTAATTTAAGAATTTCCAGAGGAGGGATATACTTGAAGGTTATAGCTAAGCCAATACAAATGATAGCCTGGTTTAACAAGGATGGATCTATAAATCCAATTAGATTCAAAATAGATGAAGAAGAAAGTAAAGTAATTAAGATAGATAGGATTTTAAAGAGAGATAAAGAAAAGCTAGCAGGAAACGTAATGGAGAAGTTTGTATGTAGTAGCTGTATAGATGGTATAGAAAAAATATTTGAAATTAAATATGATGTAACTAAGTATAAATGGATTTTATTTAAGTATTAGAAAGGTAGTGTGCTTTTGTGGAAGAAAGAGTTATTTTTCATATAGATGTTAATTCAGCTTATCTTTCTTGGACAGCGGTAAGGATGTTACAACTGGGGGAAACTACAGAAGATATAAGAGAAATTCCTTCAATAGTAGGTGGAAATACTGATGAAAGACATGGAATTGTGTTAGCTAAGTCTATCCTAGCAAAAAGATATAATATTAAAACAGGAGAACCAGTTGTAGATGCATTAAAGAAATGTCCTAACTTAAAAATATTTAAGCCTAATTATAGATTATTCATGGATTGTAGTAATGCCATGTATAATTTGCTTTATGAATATTCACCTAAAATTCAAAGGTACTCTGTAGACGAAGTATTTATTGATATGAGTCATTTTAAAGAAAATTATATGGAAAAAGCAATTGAAATACAAAACAGAATAAGAAGTGAACTTGGATTTAATGTTAATATAGGAATAAGTACTAATAAATTGCTTGCAAAAATGGCTAGTGATCTTGAACCTAAAAATGCTATTCATACATTATTTAAAGAAGAAATCCAAAATAAGATGTGGACTTTACCTGTAGATAATCTATTTATGGTTGGAAGAGCTACAAAAAGCAAATTAGATAAACTAAATATTAATACTATAGGCGAGCTTGCAAATTTTGATATAGGTATTCTTGAAAGTATTTTTAAAAGTCATGGGAAAGTTATTCATAATTATGCAAATGGAATAGAAGAATCATCAGTTAGAAAATATAATTATGTAAATGTTAAAGGAATAGGAAACTCAACTACTATAGCTTGGGATGTAACATCTAAAGATGAAGCTTTAAAAATAATTTTATCACTTACTGAATCAGTTTGCATACGATTAAGAAATAATAATAGCTTATGCAGAGTAATTTCAATATCAATAAAAGGATTTAACTTTGAACGATATATACATCAAAGGACATTATCAAATTATATAGATTGTACAGAAGAGATATATAAAGAAATGGTAAAAGCATTTAATGAAGCTTGGAGAGGAGAACCAATAAGGCAACTAGGAGTAAGAGTTTCAGAACTTTGCAATAATGAGTTTTTCCAAAGTTCCCTATTTGATAGTAAAAAGCTAGAAAAACAAAGAGCTTTAGATAAAACAATAGATTCTATTAGGGAAAGATATGGAAATTATTCGGTGATTAGATCAACATTTCTTCATTCAGGGATAAAAGCTATAAATGGTGGGAATGGAGAAGATAATTATCCTATGATGGGAAGTATATTGTGACAATTAATAATGGATAATTCATAATATATTGTAAGGTAATATATTTATTGTAAGGTAATGTATAATGATAGTGATAATGAATAATAGATTGTGTGTAATTTATAATGAATGATGCATAATTGGGTATGGATAGGTTATTAATCTTAACAATGTTTTAGTTGTTAAGATTTTTTTATAGTAACAAATTTGATTTGAAATCATATCATATAGATATATATCTATTAATATTACAATAAACTCAACTATTTGAGTATATTTATTGACATCATATAGATAATCATCTATATTTGAATATAGATTAACGTCTATGTAAGGAGCGGTAATATGAAAAATGACTACGAACAGAATGCTAAGATATTTAAAGCATTAGGAGATCCTAATAGGTTGAAAATATTAGATATTTTATCTTGTGGAGAAAAATGTGCTTGCGATTTGCTAGAAAGTTTTGAGTTTACTCAACCTACTTTGTCACATCATATAAAGGTTTTAACTGAATGTGGGTTAGTATTATCTAGAAAAGAAGGAATATGGAATTATTATAAACTACATATGACTAATGCTAACAGATTAATTTTAAGCTTAATGAATATTATTACTGATACGGAAGAATGCATTTGTAAGCAAAAAGAGTGTGTATGTAAAAAGAATTAAATTTTAAAGGAGTGTATATTATTATGAAAAAAATGATTATTTTTGATCCTGCAATGTGTTGTTCAACAGGGGTTTGCGGCCCATCTGTAAATCCAGAACTTTTAAGAGTTTCTACACTAATAAACAATTTAAATAGTAAAGGAATATTAGTTGAGAGATACAACTTAACAAGTAATCCACAAATATTTGTTGATAATAAAACAATAAATGAAATATTGATGAAACAAGGCGTTGATGTATTACCAGTAACAGTGGTTGATGGAAAAGTTGTAAAGATGGGTAGTTATCCTACTAATGATGAGTTTTGTAATTTACTAGAAATTTCTTCAGATTTATTAAAAGTGGAAGAAAAGAGATCAAATACCTGTTGTTGTAAAGGTGGATGTTGTTAACTAAAAGGGAGTGATAAAAGTGTACAAAACATTTGATGTACAAGATATAAATCTAACCAAATATTTGTTTTTTACAGGCAAAGGCGGAGTTGGTAAGACTTCAACAGCTTGTGCAACAGCAGTATCTTTAGCAGATGAAGGAAAAAAGATAATGCTTATTAGTACAGATCCAGCTTCTAATCTTCAAGATGTTTTTGATACTGAGTTAAATAATAAAGGTGTTCAAATAAAGGATGTACCTAATTTAGTAGTGGCTAATTTTGATCCAGAACAAGCAGCAACAGAATATAAAGAAAGTGTTATAGAACCATATAGAGGTAAGTTGCCAGAAACTGTACTAAATAATATGGAAGAGCAGCTTTCAGGTTCATGCACTGTTGAAATTGCAGCTTTTAACGAGTTTTCTTCATTTATTACTGATGAAAAAGCAGCCAATGAGTTTGACCATATAATTTTTGATACAGCTCCAACAGGGCATACATTAAGAATGCTTCAGTTACCATCAGCATGGAGTAATTTTATAAGTCAAAGTACTCATGGAGCATCATGTCTAGGTCAATTATCAGGACTTGAAAGTAAGAAAGAAATCTACAAAAATGCAGTTTCTAATTTAGCAGATGGTACAAAGACAACTCTTATTCTTGTATCTAGACCAGAAAAATCACCATTAAAAGAAGCTGAAAGAGCATCTAATGAACTTAAAGAAATTGGTGTATTAAATCAGATATTAATTGTAAATGGAATATTGGAAAATCATGATGATAATCTATCAGCTGCATTATATAATAAGCAACAAAATGCATTGAAAGATATACCATTAGGGCTAAAAAGTATTAAAACTTATAAAATACCTTTAAGGCCTTATAACATTACAGGTCTTAAAAATATGAGGGCATTATTAAAAGATAACAATATAGAAATAATTACGGATACAATAAATACAAGTAATATTCATAAGTTAAATAGTATTATAGAGGATTTATTTAAGAGTGATAAAAAAGTTATTTTCACAATGGGAAAAGGTGGAGTAGGAAAGACAACTATTGCAGCTGCAATTGCATTAGGGCTTGATAAGAAAGGTAAGAAAGTTCATTTAACAACTACAGATCCAGCAGCCCATTTAAAGTTTGTTGTTGATGAAAGCTATGGAATAACTTTAAGTAGTATTGATGAAAAGAAAGAACTAGAAAAATATAAAGAGGAAGTTTTAAGTAAAGCAAGAGAAACAATGAGTGATGCAGATATAGAATATGTTGAAGAGGATTTAAGATCACCTTGTACTCAAGAAATTGCTGTGTTTAGGGCTTTTGCAGAAATAGTTGACAAATCAGAAAATGAAGTTGTAGTTATTGATACAGCACCAACTGGTCATACCTTATTGCTTCTAGATTCAACTCAAAGCTATCATAGAGAAATTCAAAGGTCTGAAGGCGATATACCAGAATCGGTTAAAAAGCTTTTACCAAAACTAAGAAATGAAAAAGAAACAGAAGTTATTATTGTTACACTAGCAGAAACTACTCCTGTATTTGAAGCGATGAGATTGCAAAAAGATTTAAATAGAGCAGGAATAAATAGTAAATGGTGGATAATAAATTCAAGCCTTTACGCTATAAACACAAGTAATGAAATATTGAAAGCTAAGTCAAGTAACGAGATAAAATGGATAAATAAAGTTGATGAAATATCAAGTGGAAATTTTTCTGTAATAGAATGGAAAGCTGAAGAAGTAAAAGGTGAAAAATTATTAGAAATAATTAAGTAAAAGGAGATATTAAAGATGAAAAAGAAGGTAGCATTTATATGTGTTCATAACTCTTGTAGATCACAAATGGCAGAAGCATTAGGAAAATTATATGGGGATGAAGTTTTTGAAAGTTATTCAGCTGGAACTGAAACTAAACCACAAATAAATCAAGATGCAGTAAGAATAATTAAGAATCTATATAATGTGGATATGAATGAAACTCAAAAATCTAAATTACTTACTGATATACCAGATGTAGATATTGCAATAAAAATGGGATGTAATGTTGTATGTCCTACTATTTCTGCTACTCATGTTGAGGATTGGGGATTAGAAGATCCTACAGGTAAAAGTGATGAAGAGTTTATTAAAGTTGCAAAGATTATTGAAGAAAAAATAAAAGATTTAGCAAAGAGAATTAAGAATAACGAGATATAGGAGGGAATCATGGGAGAAGAAAGTAAAGGAAAGGGGTTAGGAGTCTTTGAACGATATTTAACAATATGGGTTGCAGTTTGTATTGTGATAGGAATATCTATTGGTCAATTACTTCCTATTATACCTGAAACATTAAATAAGTTTGAATATTATAATGTATCCATACCTGTAGCTATCTTAATATGGCTTATGATATATCCAATGATGTTAAAAATAGATTTCTCAAGTATTTTAAATGCTACTAAAAAACCAAAAGGTCTAATTGTAACATGCACTACAAACTGGTTGATAAAGCCATTTACAATGTATGCAATAGCAGCATTCTTCTTATTTGTAGTATTTAAAGGAATTATTGCACCGGATCTAGCTAAGGAATATTTAGCAGGAGCAGTTTTATTAGGAGCAGCACCTTGTACAGCTATGGTATTTGTATGGAGTCACTTAACTAAAGGTGATCCAGCTTATACATTAGTTCAGGTAGCAGTAAATGATTTAATTATACTAATTGCATTTGCACCTATAGTAGCATTTTTATTAGGTGTTGGTGATGTTTCTATACCATTTGCAACTCTAATTTTATCAACTATATTATTTGTTGTAATTCCTTTAGTATTAGGATATGTTACACGAACTATAGTAATTAAAAATAAGGGGAAAGATTATTTTGAAAATGTATTTTTAAAAAAGTTTGATAATGTAACAATAGTAGGGTTACTTTTAACTTTAATAATATTATTTTCATTCCAAGGTGATACTATATTAAGCAATCCAATTCATATATTATTAATTGCAATTCCACTTACCATTCAAACATTCTTTATATTTGGATTTGCATATATTTGGGCAAAACTTTGGAAGTTACCTCATAATATTGCAGCGCCAGCAGGAATGATAGGAGCAAGTAATTTCTTTGAACTCTCAGTTGCAGTAGCTATTTCTCTTTTTGGGTTACAATCAGGTGCTGCACTAGCAACAGTTGTAGGAGTATTAGTTGAGGTTCCGGTGATGTTAACATTAGTTAAGATTGCAAACAAAACAAGAAAGTGGTTCTCTACTGAAAAATTAAGTAATTAATAAATTTAATGGGTATATTAATATTAGAATCAAAGAAAGGAGGTTATATGATTTATGAAATGGGAATACAAAGTTGTTAAAATAAGCTCAATTAAAGGGCTAGGAAATCAAGAGGAATTACAAAAAGAACTTAATGATTATGGAGATTTAGGCTGGGAGCTAGTAGGTGGTTTAACTAAACCTCATGAAGGAGTCGGTTGGATTCCAAAACCTGATGATGGCTCAATAATATTTAAAAGAGAGATTGTCTAATTATAAGAATATAATTAATTATAAAAAAATTATTAATTTGATTAATAAGATATAGAATTGTGTAATAAAGGTGAGTGTATGGTTTTAAATATAAAAATAGCCAGTATAGAATTAATTAATGGTCCGCTAAAACACATAAATTAAATTTTATATACTAGCCAATTTTATTATATAATATATAGAGGAATAGAGTAAAGTATTATATTTGCTCTATTTTTATGCTTATAATAAATAAAAGTAATATATTAATTACTAGATAGTATGGAATAATAAATGTAACTACTTAAGTAATAATTTTGATTACCTTAATTATTGAGTTAAAGATATTAGGTTGCTTTTTATTTGTATAAATATATTTTAAGATAGTGAACTTTTTTTATATAAATAAGTGTATAATAAGTTCTATGAAATTTATAAAGTGTTGCAAGAAGGGATGAAGATATTTGGATAAATCAAAATTTTATACTAACAGATTAAATATAATTATAATAGCAATAATTTGTACCTTCTTATGGGGAAGTGCTTTTCCTGCCATTAAAGTAGGATATGAAATCTTTAATATAGCAAGTAGTGATGTAGGTGCAAAACTTATATTTGCCGGATATAGATTTTTCTTGGCAGGAATTATTGTATTAATAATAAAGCTATTAATGAAGCAAAGTATCTTTGATTTAACTTTTAAAGATATGAAGGAAATTACAATATTAGGACTTGGACAAACAACTCTTCAATATATATTTTTCTATTTAGGAATGACATATACTACTGGAGTAAGAGGTTCAATTATAAATGGGACAGGTACATTTTTTAGTATTATATTAGCACACTTTATTTATAAAAATGATAAGTTGAATTTCAATAAGATTTTAGGATGTATAGTAGGATTTGCAGGAGTTATAATTGTAAATCTTGGAGGATCATCAGTTTTAGAAGGTGGTTTTTCCTTTAAAGGTGAAGGCTTTATAATGCTTGCAGCTTTTATGCTTTCAGTTTCATCAATATACAGTAAGAAGATAAGTCAAAATAAGGATGCATATACTATAACAGGTTATCAATTAGCTATAGGGGGACTAGCTTTAATAATAATAGGATATATATTAGAAGGAAATCTTACAAACTTTAATATTAAATCTACTTCATTATTACTATATATGGCATTATTATCATCAGTAGCATTTGCATTATGGTCACAACTTTTAAAATACAATAAAGTTGGGGTGATTTCTGTTTTCAACTTTTTAATTCCTGTCTTTGGAACTATACTTTCAGCTATAGTACTTAAGGAAAATATATTTGATATAAAGATACTAATTGCTTTAATATTAGTTTGTGCTGGAATTTATTTAGTATATAAAAAGAAGGAAAGTGTAGATTAGATATATAGCTTATAAATAAAATAACTGTAATAAAGTTTATAGCTTTGTTACAGTTATTTTTTATAGGAATTATAATATTCTTCATCCATGCATACATTCACAACTTTCACACACATAACCGCATGATTGTCACTTGATACAAGGTCTATATCCAAAACATATTTACAAATTATATATATTCACCAATATGAAAATATGTTGTATCATTATCTTATATAGTTTCAATTTTGCTGTTTTATTTAAAGATGTATTATAACTATTTTTAATACTATAACTTTATTTATGTAAATTAATTAATTGAAACAGAGACAATAAAAAAGATTTGGAGAGAAATATGGGGAAAAGTAAAGAACTATTATTGATACGATATATATCATTTATTATTTTAATAGCTCAAATTTTTATTGAAGAAAAAAATACAAGTCTTCTTAGTCTAATATTTATTTTGATGTTTATAATAAACAATAATCTTAGAATATTTTACTTTAGAAATGATAAATTAACTATTTTTTCTATGATTGTTGAAATAATAATATCACCAATAGCTTATTTAAACTTTGGAGGAAGCATTTTATTTTATTTAATAGGAGTAACTATAGATTCCTTTACATTAAAATTTGAAAAAATAAAATATATATTTTTAATTGTAATATCTTTAATATCACTATCTAGTAAATTTAATAAAAATATAGAAGATGGGTTTATCAATTTAGTTATTATGTTTATTTTTATAATTCTTTTAAATTACATATCTAGATTGCATAATACAAAAAGAGAAGCTCAAAGATTATATGATAAGCTTAGGGTATCTGAGGAAAATTTAATTGAAACAAAAAAGCACCTTGAAGAATGTCTTACTTCAATAGAAGAGTTAACAGTACTTAAGGAAAGAAATAGAATATCAAGAGAAATACATGATAGTGTTGGACATTCTTTATCAACAGCTATGATTCAGCTATCTGCAATGGAAAGTATAGCCGATAAAGAAGGAAGCAGGCTAAAAGATATGGCAAGTAACTTAAGAGATTTTATAAATGAGAGTTTTCAAGATGTTAAAAGGGCAGTAAGTGAACTTAAATCTGATGACTATGATAATTACAGAGGATTAATTAGAATTCAAGAGTTGTGTAAGAACTTTGAAAAGATGTCAGGTGTAGAAGTGAATATTATTTTATCAAAGGGTGATTGGACTCTTTCTATTAAACAAAGCACTCACTTATATAGAATAACTCAAGAAGTTTTATCAAATGCTTTAAGACATGGAAAAGCATCTAAGGTTAAAGTAATTATGAACTTTACAGAAAATGATTTTGTAATATCTTTTAAAGATGATGGTATAGGAACTGATATTATAAAAGAAAGTGGTTTTGGACTTAAAAATATAAGAGAAAGATCTGAAGAAATAGATGGAATAATTGATGTAAGTTCAGAGATAGGAAAAGGATTTTTTATAAAGCTTGTAATTCCTAGAGAAAAGGAGAATTAGGATGGGGAAAATTAAAATATTAATTGTAGATGATGAAAAACTAATTAGAGAAGGCTTAAAAATTATGCTTTCAACTTTTGATGATATAGAAGTGGTTGATACTGCTGAAAATGGATATAAAGCTTTAGAGGTGTGTAAAAATAAAGATATAGATGTAGTTCTTATGGATATAAGAATGAAAGATTGTGATGGAGTAATGGGCACTAGACTTATTAAGGAGCAATTTACTAAGATTAAAGTTATTATATTAACTACATTTAAAGATAAAGAATATATTCAAGATGCATTAAAATATGGAGCTTTTGGATATTTGTTAAAAGATAGTTCTCATCAAGTTATTTATGAAGGAATAAAAACAGCTTATATGGGAAATATGGTTGTTCATCCTGACGTAGCAAATGAAATTCTTAGTAATAACAATCATAGTTTAAATGATAAAGAAATAAAAAGGTATGATTTTTCAGATAAAGAATTACAAATTATTAAATACATTGCTGAAGGATTAACTAATAAAGAAATCTCAGAAAAACTTTATTTATCAGAAGGAACTATAAAAAATAATATTACCAATATTTTAGCTAAGTTAAACCTTAGAGATAGAACACAAATTGCAATTTTCGCATTTAAAAACAGAATAGTGACTTAAGTCATTTATGTAGTGACTTATAGTGATATCACCCCCTTTAGCTTTGTCTTATTATATAATTAAGATAAAGCTAGGGGGTATTTTTAATGAGTATCATAGAAGTAAAAAATGTTACAAAAAGATTCAATGACAAGTTAGTTTTAGATAATGTAAGTTATGAAGTTAATAAAGGAGAAATATTTGGATTTATAGGACCCAATGGAGCAGGAAAATCAACTTTAATAAATATAATGACTAGTCTTTTAGCACCAGATAGTGGAACTGTTAAGATTTGTGGGTATGATATTTTAAAAGAGCCAATAAAGGCTAAAGAATGTATAGGCTATGTACCGCAAGATATTTCGTTAATAGAAGAGTTAAATGCTTATGATAATTTAGAGTTTTTTGGTGCCTTATATGGGTTAAAAGGAAAGGAACTTAAAGAAAGAATAAATGAAGCCTTAGAAGTTACAGGGCTTCAAGAAAAGAAAAAAGAAAAAGTTAAAAAGTTTTCAGGTGGAATGAAGAGAAGACTTAATATTGCAGCTGCTATTATGCATCATCCAAAAGTGTTAATAATGGATGAGCCTACTGTTGGAGTTGATCCTCAATCAAGAAATCATATATTTACTTTTACAAAAAATATCTGTAAAGAATGGGGAACAACAGTTATATATACTTCACACTACATGGAAGAAGTTGAAGAACTATGCAGGCGAGTATTTATTATAGATTTAGGTAAAGAAGTATCTTATGGAACAAAAGAAGAAATAAAATCCTCAGTCTTTCCTAATAACAAGGTGATAATAGAAGCTAGTGATGTTACAGCAGAAGTTCTTTTAAATATAGAAAAATTAACAGGGGTAATAAAAGTTAAAGAACAAGATGATATTATTTCATTAACTATAGATTCAAATTTTAAGCTTCATAATGTACTTAGTATAATAGAGCAATATGGAGTTAATGTAAAAAAGATAAGCTATGAAGATGCACGACTAGAGGATGTATTTTTAGCCTTAACAGGAAAGAAGTTAAGGGATTAGAGGTGAGTTAAATGAAATTAATATATTATACAAAGACAACCTTAAAAGGAATGGTATCTAATGGAGCTGTAACACTTTTATACTATATACTATTTCCAGTTTTATTAGCAGCTTTTATGGGATTTTTTCAAAAAACACTTATGGATAGTCCATTAAAATTAGCAACTTTAAAAATTCAAATAAATGATATGGATAATAGTACTATGTCTAAAAATTTAATATCCTTTTTAAAAAGTGATGATATGAAGGAACTTGTTGAAATAACTGATAAAAAAGCCAATGTAGAAGTTTCAATTCCAAAAGGATATGAAAATAATATTGTATCTTTAAAAAGTGGTGAAATAACCATAAATAAGTTAGAAGAAGGCTATAGTAATTCTACCAATACATTAAAAACTATTTTAGATAAATATCATGAAGGTCTTTATGTTAGTTTATCTGGAGGATCAAATGAAGACTTAGTAAAAGTTTCTGGAGAATCTGTTATTGAAAAAATAGATATAGATTCTAAAAAAACATCTAGTAGTTATGAAAAGATGGCTGCATCAATGATAGCCTTTGTTATAAGTATGCTGATTTTTAGCCTTATACAATCTAATTATGCAGAAGTAAGTGTAAATCTTGATAAAAGGGTTGCGTCAACACCTGTAACTAGAAAGCAATACTTCTACTATGATTCTTTTGCATTATTTGTATATTCAACTGTTATTATTTCAGGATATGTGTTTTTCTTTAGGATTTCAGGAATAAGCTTTACAGGAGGCATTTTTCCTTTAGTGATATTAATTTTAACTTCATCTATGTTAGTAGTAGCATTAAGTAAATTTGTTTATACTTTTTTTGGAGCGAAGTATGGTAAGGTTGTAGGAGCATTAATATTTACACTTCCTATAATAGGAATGGAAATGTTCACTGGAGAAGGAAATGCATTAAAAGTTTTATCACCAACACATTATATTTCAAAGTTATTTACTTTATATAATTTAAATGGAAGCTTTAGTGCTAATAATAAGGATTTAATATTAATTCTTTCATTTTCAATAATACTATTTATAATTGCAATATTAAAAATAAGTTTATCTAAGGAGGAAAGAAGATGCGTTTAATAAGATTAACAATAATTAATTTAAGAAGAAGTTTAAAAAATCCAGCTATCTTAATGATGACATTTTTTCTTCCAATGGTAGTGTTATTTGGAGTAGTTGGACCTAGTTCAAAGGAATCATCCTTAGGAAAGATAGGGATATTAGATAAATCTTCTGGTAAATATTCAAAAGATTTAATAAATGATTTATCTGAAAAATATTCAATAGAAGAGTTAGATGGCGAAGCTGAAGATAAATATAACGATTTAAGAGATAAAAAGCTTGGAGCTATATATGTAATAGACGAGGATTTTGAAGAAAAAATAGACAATGGAGAAGTTCCTAAGATAAAAACTTATATAAATGAAGCTGGTATGGGAGTTGTTGTTGCAGATAATATTATAGCCGATCATATCAATAAGTTGCTTAAAGAAGGCATAAACGATGGGCTTAGTACTAACACTGTTAAAAGTGTAATAGTGGATAATTTTGAAGTAAATAAAGCTGATTATGTTCTTACTGTCTTAATGATATGTTATTTTATGATGATAGGTGGATCTATATTAACTGATGATATAATTAAACTTAAGGCTCAAAAGGTTTTAAGAAGAACAATATCAACTGGTAATTCAGATAAAGTTATTTTAGGTTCTTTATATTTATCAGCATTTATTCTTCAAAGTGTAATAAGCTCAATAACATTAATTTTAGCAATTAATATATTTAAAATAGAAAATTATAATTTAGGTGAAGGAATACTAGTTATTATTCTAAGTAGCTTAGTTACAACCTCATTAATTATAGCTGCCACAAGATGGCTTAAAAATCAAACAATATCAAGTCTAGCTATTGTAGTTTTTGGCTTACTATCATTTGGTGTTGCAATGCTAGGAAGTGGACTTCAAGAATTCGATAATGTGCCTCAAATAATAAATAGTTTAAGTATAATATCACCATTTTCATGGATGGTACAAATTATAAATGAAGGTAAAATAGTAGTTCCGATTGTAGTTATAATATTAATGTCAATAGTATTCTTTACAGCAGGAAGCTTTAGACTTAGAGATTATGCTAAGGAGTAAATAGACATCCTATAAATTATTTGCTAAACTATAGTCAATAAAGCTTATGGAGGAAAACTAAATGATTTCTAAGAAACAACTTAAAGATGAAATAATAACTTATGACATAATAACTTACAAAGATGAAGATGGAAAGCAAGTAGAATATGTTGAAGTTATTCTTACTGATAGAATTATTGATGTATATATGGATATTAGAGAAGTTAATATAGGTCTTATTGCAAATAAAATAATTGAAGATAATTTATACAAATAAAAAGTGGTGAAATTTAATATTTCACCACTTTTAAGTTAATATATTTTAATCATCAGCAGAAAATAAACTACATAATAGGACAATAAGGGAAAGACATATAGTCTAAATATAAAGGCAAAGTGGTAATAATATTTGAAGAATTTTTACTTATAGTATATTATTGTAAATAGAATTATAAAAGGTGGGGGATTTTTTATGTGTGATATCAAAAGAAAAAAGGATATTAGTGAAATAAAGAGAAGTATTGAAGAAAAAATGGAAGAGCTTTTTGAAAAGGCTCATAAATATACTGAAAACTTAAGTCATGAGGATATAGTAAGATTACATGAAAATCATGTTAAAGATGTTTTTTATGCTTATATTAATAATATTCCTTCTCTACAAAAGATAGTAGTGGAGATAGGAGAGGAAAAAGTATTAGAAGAGATTAAATCTAAGTTTATAGCAAATTTTCATTTTCATGAGAAGATGGTAAAGTGCGAAGAATTTAGGGATGATAGGAAAACTAAATATACAGAGGAAGAAATTTTAGAAAATAATAAGAAAATATCAAAATATATTGATGAAGTAGTAACATCAATTATTCAAGAATGTAGAGATTTAAATACTGAGGAAATAAAAGAAATACATATATTTATATTTAAACTTATATTCCAATCAGATATAGAACATATTCCTTGTTTTAAAAGTGCATCTAAAACTATGAATATAGATGTTATAAATAGAATTCACGATAGAAAAATAACAGAAACTATAAGTAAGTATATATCAATGATTAAAGAAAATTGAAATAAAAAGATAATCTCTAGAGCGGAAAAATATAAGAAGGAGTAAGAGTTATGTCAAATAATATAAAACAGAGAAGAATAATATTAGATTTAGCAACTACTTTAGATGGTTTTATTGAAGGAAAAAATGGTGAGGTCGATTGGTGCATTATGGACAATGATATGGGGTTCACTAATTTTTTGAATGAAATTGATACTATTTTATATGGAAGAAAAAGTTATGAGTTATGGGGACAATATATACCTCAAGATGAAGATTCCGATAATGAAAAAGAAATTTGGGAATTGATTAATAGTAAAGAGAAATATGTGTTTTCTAAGACGCAAATAGCTAGTGATAATCAAGCAATATTCATAAATGAAAATATTCTTGAAGAAGTAAATAAATTGAAGAATAAGCCTGGTAAAGATATTTGGCTATATGGGGGAGCAAGTCTTATTACAACTTTTATAAATTTAGGGCTTATTGATGAATTTAGATTATCTATTCACCCTGTTATTTTAGGAGAAGGAAAACCGTTGTTTACTGATGTAAAACAAAGATTGAATTTAAAAATGGTTAATGCCAGAACGTTTTCTTCTGGTGTTGTACAACTAATCTATCATTGGAATGGCAATTAATTTTTTACGAAGGAAAAAGCAAATGTCCTAATGTTAGCAAATGTCCTAATGTTAGATAGAATTTATATTAAAGGTGATAATTTAAATAATAAAAAAATTATAAAAGAAAATTATTAAGTAAAATAAAGCAAGTATTTTTATTACGAATATAAAGGTGAATATAAATATGAGTATAAATGGATATGTTCTATAAGCTATTTATATTCGCCACTTATATTTATCATTTTAAACTAATAAATGAAGTTTTAGTTACATAATAATATGAATTAAATTTTCGATTTTTATAAAATTTAGAATATAAGTCTAAATTTAAGCTATCTAAAATCAGTAAATTTTTATAAAATAAGATCATGATAGGTGATTTTTTATTGAAAGAAATATATAGTTATCAATTAACTAGTATTGCATAAAAATTAACTAGTGTACTTATTATACCGAAACCACAAAGAAATCCAGTGATAACTCGTCTTGTATTATTAGAAGGATATATTTTTTTATGTTGAATAAACCAATCAATAAACATAATTGCTGCAAAAATTAAACTTAAACTAATGGAGATTTTAAGATTAAAAAATAAAGCTAGTATACCTAAAAGATATCCTATTAACAAACCTGTACATCTTGCACACATAGGAAACTGATAATTATAAAAGAAAAAGCTTCTTTCAGATTTTTGATGACAAGTTTTAGAAAAAAGCTTCATAAAAAATAACCAAATCTTATCTTTTTTATTCATCTATAAATCTCTTTCCACAATCATTGCAAATGCATGTTGTTTTTTCTTTTTCACCTTCAGCACAGCATAGACCACACAGCAATCCAATAGGGCCAAGACATATGGTTCCTATAACTCCACTTGTTATATCAAAGTCCTCATTCTTCTTTTCTATTATGATTTTTATATTTTTACTTTTACAAAATGGGCATTCAACATTTTCCTTTGAATTATTGATATCCATTTACAATCCTCCATGTAATTATATTATCAATTATATTTTTACTTATATATAAAATTATACCATTATATGGGTGTATTATAAAATTATTTTTACGAATATAAGATATTTAATAGAAGTATTAGAATAAGATGAAATTAAATAATTTCAAATTAATATTATTTATCTTTATAATATTATATTCTAGATTCTCTTTTTAAATTCATTTGGTATATAAGATAAAATTATATCAACTTTATTTAAATTTATTATAATACTTAATTTAAACTATTAGACTTAATAAAAATACATATTTTAGAAAAATTTAAGAAATATATACAAAATTCGTAATGTTTACATGTTATTATATAATTAGTAAAAATTAACAGAAAGCTTGTGAGGAAGTCTATATGAGTTACTTATTTAAATATTATAGTAAGCAATATGATAAGTTTATGAAAATATTTAATTTAGATAAAAATAAAGAAATAGTAAAGGTACTAAAAGATATTAATAATTTAGAGATTTTAGATATTGGTGGGGGAACAGGAACTCTTGCAGATACTTTAATAAATTTAGGTGCAAATGTAACTATTCTTGACCCAGAGGTTAAAATGACTAATATAGCTAAGGAAAAAAATAATAAAGTCAATATACTCAATGGATATTTAACTAATGTAGGTTTAAATGATGAATTATTTGATTTAATTATAATGAGGGATTCATTTCATCATATAGAAGATAAAGAAGAAACATTAAAAGAGTGTAAAAGATTACTAAATAATAAAGGTAAAATTTTGATTTATGAATTTGATAAAACTAATATAATAACTAAACTTATATATATTTTTGAAAGAAGTTGTTTTGAAAAAGTTAAAATGCTATCTAAAAATGAAATGAAAAAATTAGCTTCAAAGTATTTTAATAATGGTGAAATAATTGAAATATCAAGCTATGAGTATATATATTGGGCAGAAAAATCAAACTAAAGGGGTTATTTTATGAATACTTTAAAAGGGCTATTTAAAATTATAAAATTATTTTTCTCTAAAAGATATACTAGTTTAAATGATATAGCAAATTCATATACAAGAGTAAGTAAAAATTATAATGAATCCTTCTTAAAGGAAATGCATCAATATAATAAAGAAATGTTAGATAAACTTATTATAAGATATATTGATAATATGGCTAACTCATCTCCTAAAATTCTAGATCTCGCTTGTGGGACAGGCTTTAATAGTAATTTTATAAATTCTAAAATCAACAATTCAAACTTTACCTTAGTAGATATATCAGAAGGGATGCTAAATGAAGCTAAAAATAATTTAAGTTTAAATGCTGACTTCATAAAAAGTGATATGTTATCTTTTTTAAAAAGCTCAAAAGATAATAGTTTTGATCTTGTTATATGTTCTTGGGCAATTAAATATCAAGATCCTCATGAAATTATAAAAGAGGTTTCTAGAGTTTTAAAAAAGGATGGATACTTTGCAGTAATAGTTAATTTAAAAGGTACATTACCAGAGGTTAGAAAAATATATCCAAAACTTGTTTTAAGAAACTATAAGAAAATAAATAAAATAATGAAAGAACTTCCTAATCCAGTTCATCATAAGACTTTTACAAGATGGTTTGAAAAAGAAAGTTTTTCTAAGATAGAAGTAAAAAGTGGATCTCATATATTTACTTTTGATAATACAAAATCATTAGTATCTTTTGTAACATCTACAGGAGCTTTAGCTGGATTTGATGCCATGGTAAATATGGAGGATGAAGAGGTTAAAAGTTCAATGATTAAGTTATTTAATGATAAAGGAATAAAAACAATTACTCATAAATATGTTTGGGGGATTTTTAAAAATGATAAGTAATACAATACCAATTATGAAAGCAATGTTAAATAAGGATGTACGACGTAATTTCTTTTATATACATAAGAGATTTAAACAAAGTAAAGATTATAAACCTATAAATGTTATAAAGTGTGGGATGAATGTTATAAAAAACGATAGGATAGCAGTTCATAATAGCAACTTTGTAGTTAATTCATTTTTACCACCTTTAAATAGCATAGCTTATAAAAGTATTGTAGATGCAGTTCCTGGAGAAAATGCTGAATTCTTTTATAATCATACTATTGGAAAAAGACTTGCTCCAATTTCTACATATATAGCTATTACAGGGAGATGCATGTATAATTGTTGGCATTGCAGTGCAAAAAGATTTATTAAAGATAAAAATGATAAATCAAAAGAAATGACAACATATGAAATAAAGAAAATAATAAAAGCACTTCAAGATTTAGGAGTTGGAATCATTGGATTTACAGGGGGAGAGCCTCTTCTTAGAAATGATTTAGAAGAAATAATAAGTAGTATTGATAATAGAAGTATTTCATATGTATTTACAAATGGCTATTCACTAAATCTTAATAAAGCAAAAGAATTAAAAAAAGCTGGTCTTTTTGGAGTAGGAATAAGTATAGACAGCTTATATAAGGAAAATCACGATAAAAAGAGAGGATATAGTGGAGCCTATGAAAATTCAATTTCAGCAATAAAAAATTGTAAAGAAGCTGGCCTTTATACTATGGCTCAAACTGTATGTACGAAGGAAATGCTAAAAAGTGGTGAAATATATAAGTTAGGTAAGTTTTTAAAAACTTTAGGAGTAGATGAAGTTAGAATACTAGAACCTATACCATGTGGGTCTCTTTTAGTAAAATCAGATGAAATATTCTCTAAAGAAGATAAAGAAGAATTAATAAAGCTTCATATAAAATTTAATAAGGATAAAGAATATGCTAAAACATCAGTATTTCCATATGTTGAATCAAAAGATCAATTTGGATGTGGAGCAGGGGTGCAACATTCTTATATAGACAATGAGGGAAACTTCATGCCTTGTGACTTTGTTCCTGAATACTTTGGAAATGTACTAACTGAAGATATAAAAGATATATGGGATAGGATGCATAGTAAATTAGGTAGAGCTAAGACATATTGCTATGCAAAGAAATGCGATAAATGTAGCGATAATGAGTTGCCTAGATATTATAAATTACTAAAGGGTGATATATCCTAATTATCATTAGAATTGAGGTAAGCTATATATTTTATAAAAAGTCATTTAAAGGTACACTTAAAATATTAGTATATGTATTTGTTAATAGCTATTGCAATAATTCCAGGATATACAATTTCATTAATGTTTGCATGGTTTCTTTCTAATTTTGGATTTAATGAATTAATTTGTTTTATTATAGCCATATTATTAGGGGGAGCTATACTTAGTTTACCTTTGTTATTAAATAATTATAAAGTTTCAAAGGAGATAAATATTAAAAGAGGAAAGAAAATCAACTTAGTTTTTTTAATTTTGATAAATCATATGTCATCGTATTTTTTATCTTGTACATTATATGTGATTTTATTGTATTTAAATAATTAAGTAATATATGTAATAATATCTTTTTAATAATTTCATTGGCAAGATAAGTTTACTTAATAAAGGTTATAAGTGTATAGGTAAGTATGAATGTAAGCAAAATTTTTATAAAAAGTTCTGCTTACATACATTAATTTTTTTGTGCTACAATAATAGTAGAGTTCAATAGTTTTAATGAACAGAAATTAATAATAAATTACAGAAGTTTTGTAAATGTGCATAGGTAAACGTTTACGAACTTCTTTTTAACAAGGAGGTAATTTTAATGTTTAAGAAAGGTGATTTAATTCTTTATTCAGTTCATGGTATTTGTAAAGTAGATGATATATGTGAAAAAACAATTTCACATATTAAAAAACAATATTATATTTTACATCCTATAAATGAGACGAATTTAAGTATAAGCACTCCAGTAGATAATGATAAGGTAGCAATGTTAGAGCTTCTTACAAAAGAAGAAGCTCAGGAAACTTTAGAATTATTTAAAAATCCGGGTATAAATTGGATAGAAATAGATAGAGAAAGAAGCGAAGTATATAATGAAATCATAAAGCAATGGAATCGTAGAGAAATAGTAAAAATAGCTAATACTTTAATGAGAACAAAGATTGATTTAGAGAATAATGGAAAGAAATTTCATGAAAAAGATAAAAAGATACTATTAGATATACAAAGTATTCTTTTTTCTGAACTAGCATTTTCTTTAGATACTACTTCTGAAGAAATAGCCAAAACAGTAAATAGGTATGTAAAATAAATAATAATTAAAATAGAGGTGAAAATTTTTTGAATATTAATGATGAAAAACTTTTAGCAATAGATTCAGTTATGAAACAAATAGAAAAACAATTTGGAAAGGGCTCAGTTATTAAACTTGGGTCAAATCCAATAATGGATATAGAAACAATATCCACAGGATGTCTAGCATTAGATATAGCATTAGGTGTTGGTGGAGTTCCACGTGGTAGAATAATAGAAGTGTACGGACCTGAAAGTTCAGGTAAAACTACAATTGCTCTTCATATAATAGCAGAAGCACAAAAGTTAGGAGGAGCAGCAGCATTTATTGATGCTGAACATGCTTTAGATCCAGCCTATGCTAAAAATTTAGGAGTAAGTACTGAAGACTTAATAGTCAGCCAACCAGATACTGGAGAGCAAGCTTTAGAAATAACAGAAGCCCTTGTAAGATCAAATGCTGTAGACGTGTTAGTTGTTGACTCTGTCGCTGCACTTGTTCCTAGGGCTGAAATAGAAGGAGAAATGGGAGATTCACATATAGGTCTGCAAGCAAGATTAATGTCCCAAGCATTAAGAAAGCTTACAGCAGCAATAAATAAGTCACAATGCGTTGTAATATTTATAAATCAATTAAGAGAAAAAATTGGTATTATGTTTGGAAATCCTGAAACAACAACAGGTGGACGAGCTCTTAAATTCTATGCATCTGTAAGATTAGATATAAGAAAAATTGACACTATAAAAGTAGGAGAAAACATTTTAGGAAGCAGGGCTAGAATAAAAGTAATAAAAAACAAAGTTGCACCACCATTTAAACAAGCAGAATTTGATATTATGTACAATGAAGGTATCTCAAAAGAAGGAAACCTTTTAGATATAGCTGTTAATGAAGATATAATAAACAAAAGTGGTACATGGTTTTCCTATAATGATATAAGATTAGGACAAGGCAGAGAAAACTCAAAAGCATATTTAAAAGAAAATAAAGATTTAGCCCTTGAAGTAGAAAATGCAATAAGAGAAAAACATAACTTACCATTAGGAAAGGATACAAAAGTACAAGAAGGTGAAGTTAAGAAAGAAGATAAAACTAATAAAAAAGGTAAATTAAAAGAAGAGCTAAATAATAATTCAAATAAAATAATAGAAGAACTAGCTGTTGAAGATTATAAAAATGAAGAAGCAATAGTTAAAGAAATAAACATATAACTAGAAAGTTAATTGTGAAAATATTTATGAAAGCAAAGGATGTCGCGTCTCGCGACTCCCTTTTAAGTTTTTGACCTTAATATACTAAACTTTTATAATTAATAATATATTTGTCTCTTACCATTTATAGTATCATTAATATTTGTAGTTAAACATTCTATAGCTTTTTTAGTATCCTTTTTTTCTATGTAATCACACAAAATAGATGTATTATTTATTAAGGAATCTATACCATATAATATACAAAAACGTTCCCATAATGATAAAATGGGTACCTTAAATGAATGGAAAATTAATGGTAAAAGAGTATTTCCAGAAAGAAAAGCCAATTCATGTTGGAATTGAAATGCTAAATTAGATGCAGTTTCAACAGAATCAGTTTCTTTCATTTTATTAACATATCCTTTTAATATCTTAATTTCATATTCTTTAATTATTGGAATACATAGTTCTACTGCTAATGTATCTAATGCTATACGAAGTTCAAGAATAGAACGTATTTCTGCATCTCTTAATCTTCCACCATTATATTTCATAATAGAAATTAGTGTTTCCATAGTTCCATTTCTACGATAATCAGCGACAAAAGCACCAATTCTTGGTTTTATATTTAAAAATCCTTTCCTAGATAACTCAGCAATTCCAGAGTTAACAACAGCTCTACTTACTTGCATAGACTTAGCAAGTTCTCTTTCTGAAGGAAGCTTTTCACCAATTTGAAGTTTTCCAGATAAAATCATAGTTTCTAGTTCTTTAATAAATAAATCCTTTAATGTTGGAGAATTCAATTTTGAAAATTCTATCATAAAATACACCTCTCTAAGCTGAATCTGGTTCAACCAAATACCAATTATAATTCTATTTCAATATTATCCTAAAATGAATAAAAAGTAAATATTTTAAGATTAGTTCAAACATATATTAGTATTAAAGGAATATATTGACTTTATATTGATAATCATGTTAAAATTTTATCAAGATTATAAATCTGGTCATACCAGATTTGAATAATCTAAAAATTTTTATTAAATAAAGAGTATTTTATAAGAGTAATATTAAGAATAAAAAGGGTTTAAGGATGCAATAAAAAATTTAAATTAAATATTCTTTATAATGAAGGAGGATAAATATATGGAGAATTTTAGAGTTCTCGAAATTAAACAAAGTGTTTTTGAAGACAATGATCATCAAGCTAATTTATTAAGAGAAGAACTAAAAAAAAAGAAAGTATTTTTACTAAATTTAATGTCATCACCAGGTTCAGGTAAAACATCAACTCTTACAAAAACAATTAATACATTAAAAAATGAAGTGAAAATAGGAGTTATGGAAGCAGATATTGATTCAGATGTTGATGCTCATACTATTTCTAAAACTGGAGCAAAAGTTATTCAATTACATACAGGGGGAATGTGTCATCTTGATGCAGATATGACAAAACAAGGCTTAGAAGGTTTAGAAGCAGAAGATATTGATTTTGCTATTTTAGAGAATGTAGGTAATCTGGTATGTCCAGCAGAATTTGATACTGGAGCATCAAAAAATGCCATGATTTTAAGTGTTCCTGAAGGAGATGATAAACCACTAAAATATCCTTTAATGTTTTCAATTGCGGATGTGTTATTAATTAACAAAATGGATGTTATTAATTATTTTGATTTCAACTTGGAAGCTTGTATTGAACGTGTAAAAAAGTTGAATCCAAATATTGAAATTATTCCTATATCTGCAAGAACAGGTGAAGGTATTGATAAATTTTCAGAGTGGCTTAGAAAAGAAATTAAAGAATGGAATGAAAATTAATATTATTAGACTAGGAGGATAGAAATGGTAAAAGAAAAGGTGTTGGATCTTGCTAATCATATTAGTGGAAAAAAACGTGGGTCCAAAAATGAAATAAGGCCAGAAGATCCGGAATATTTAATTTTAGAGCCTGTTGTTACAGAGGAAATGGCAGAAGTAGCACTTTGTATGAAGATACGTAAAAAAGCTACTGCTGAAGAACTTGCTCCTTTATGTGGTAAATCTGTAGATGAAACATCAAGGTTATTATGGGATTTAGCCGTTGCAGGTGTTTGTTTTGTAAATACTATTAATGGTGTTGATACCTATTGGTATGACACCTGGGTTCCAGGAATTATGGAGATGATGGTTAACAACAAAGAAAACGTTAACAAATACCCTCAAATTGCAGAAGCTTTTGAAGCATATGGAAGAGTAAGAGGACCAAAGACTACAGGTGCTTTTCCAGTTGGAGTAGGTTTAATGCGTGTTATACCTATAGAGCAAGCTATTGATGGAGAAACTAGAAAAGCTTCTTATGAGGAAGTTTCTAAATATCTTAATGAAAACGATATTTTTACAGTTTCAGATTGCTCATGTCGTACAGCGAGAAAAGTAATGGGAGAAGGATGTGGTCATTTAGCAGAAGATATGTGTATTCAAATGGGACATGCTGCAGAATATTATATCCGTACAGGTAGGGGAAAACAAATTACTAGAGAAGAAGCTTTTGAAATAATTAAAAGAGCTGAAGAAAATGGTTTAATGCATCAAATACCAAATCTTGATGGCTCAGGAAAGACTCATGCAATTTGTAATTGTTGTGGTTGTTCTTGTCTTTCATTAAGAACTGCTGGAATGTTTAAAAATGTTGATATGGTACGTTCTAATTATGTTTCAAGTGTAAACAAAGAAAAATGTGTTGCATGCGGAGAATGTGTTGTAAATTGTCCAGTTAATGCACTACAATTAGGCCAAAAATTATGCTCAACAAAACCACTTCCTGTTAAAAAAATTGAGACTCCACGAGATACAGAGTGGGGAGAAGATAAATGGAATCCAGATTATAGAATTAATAGAAAAAATGTTGTAGAAAGTGGAACAAGCCCTTGTAAAACAGAGTGTCCTGCTCATATTGCTATTCAAGGATATATAAAACTAGCTTCTCAAGGAAGATATAAAGAAGCTCTTGAATTAATAAAGCATGAAAATCCATTTCCAGCAGTATGTGGACGTATATGCCCAAGGAAATGTGAATCAGTGTGCACAAGAGGAGATATTGATGATCCAATAGCTATAGATGAAATTAAAAAATTTATTGCAGATCAAGACTTAAATAAAGAAAATCGTTATGTACCTAAAATTAAGCATGACTATAATAAGAAAATAGCTGTAGTAGGAGCAGGGCCTGCTGGTCTTTCTTGTGCATTTTTCTTAGCTGTTGAAGGTTATAAGGTAACAGTATTTGAAAAACAAAAAGTACTTGGTGGTATGTTAGCACTTGGTATTCCATCATTTAGATTAGAAAAAGATGTAGTTAATGCAGAAATTGATATATTAAAAGAATTAGGTGTTGAGTTTAAGAATGGAATTGAAGTTGGAAAAGACATAAATTTAAAAGAATTGAGAAATCAAGGGTATGAAGCTTTCTATATTGCAGTTGGAGCTCAGTCAGGTAGAAAAATAGGTGTTGAAGGAGAAAATGCTAAAGGAGTAATGACTGGAGTAGATTTCTTACGCAGCGTTAACTTAGGTGAAGATTTAAAACTAAATGGAAATGTAGTTGTTATAGGTGGGGGGAATGTTGCAATAGATGTTGCAAGAACTGCTGAAAGAATAGGATCAGAAAAAGTTGATATATTTTGTCTTGAAACAAGAGATGAAATGCCAGCTCTTAATGAGGAAATTGAAGAAACTTTATCAGAAGGAATCAATATAAATAATTCTTGGGGGCCAAAGGCTATTGTTACGGAAAATGGAAAAGTTACTGGGGTAGAATTTAAAAAATGTATATCAGTTTTTGATGAAAATAAGAGATTCAATCCAATTTATGATGAAAATGATATATTATTTGTAAAAGCAGATACAGTACTGCTTTCTGTAGGGCAGTCAATTGACTTAGGAAATTTAATTTCAGATAGCAATATAGAAATTAATTCTAATAATACAATTAAGGCAGATCCTTTTACCTATCAAACAGGAGAATCAGATGTATTTGTTGGTGGAGATGCATTTACAGGACCAAGATTTGCTATTGATGCCATTGCAGCAGGTAAGGAAGGAGCTATTTCAATACACCGTTATGTTAATCAAGGTCAAAGTTTAATTATAGGAAGAGACAGAAAAGAATATCACTCTCTAGATAAACAAAATATTGAACTTAAGGGATATAATAATTTTCCAAGACAAAAGGCAAGCCATGGTGATGGAAAAGAATCAAAAGAAACATTCAAGGATTTACGAGGAACTTTTACAGAAGATCAAATAAAGAAAGAAACAGAACGTTGTCTTAGCTGTGGTGCTACTGTTGTAGATGAATTTTTATGTGTAGGCTGTGGTGCATGTGTAACAAAATGTAAGTTTGATGCTATATCACTTGTTAGAAAATATGATGGAGAAGGAGTAGCATATGAAAACTTAAAACCAGTAATTATTAAGCAAGTTCTTAAACGTAAGGGGAAAATAGCTATTAAAAAAGCTATAAATATATTTAAGACAAACTAATAATATTATATGTTACTAGTTTTAAATGGAGGAGAGTTTATATGCATGAAATAGGGGTTTTAATTGAAGTTGTTAAGAGCGTAGAAAAATTTGCAAAAGTCAATAATGTTAAAAAAATAGATACATTAGTTTTGCAAATTGGAGAACTCTCTTCAATGATTCCTAAATATATGAAAAGTTTATATCCTGCTTCAATTGAAGGTACTATATTAGAAGATTCAAAATTAGAAATTGAAATATTACCAGCTAATGCTTTATGTAAGAGTTGTAATAATGTATTTAATATAATTCTTAATAAAGGAATATGTCCTAAGTGCAAAAGTAAAAATTGTGAAATATTAAGCGGAAAAGAGTTTTATATAAAAGAAATTGTTTGTTATTAAAAATGAATAATTATAATAGGGGGAAAGAATATGTTTAGTTTTAACTATGAAGGAGGAGCATCCTTCTTTTCAGTATGGGGTGTTTGGGTTGCAGTATTTTTAATTTTATTTTTATTAAATGAATTTTCAAGGCGTTCTAAATTTGGAGGTTTTTTATGTTTTGTAGTATTACCAATTGGACTTTCTATGCTATGGTTTACAGTATTGAAAGACACTACTTATACAGATTGGTTTCATTTGGCTAAAGTGTACTCAGCAGTAGCAGGATGTATTGGATTTTGGTGTATAAGACATTTACATGGGAAAAATAAAAGAACAGGGAAAGAATGGAGATTAGCAGATAATAAAATAGCATTATGTTTTCCGCCACTAATTCTTGCAATTAATATTTTAGAAGCAGTTACACGTGATATTCAAGTTGGACTTCAATATGCTGGAGGAGGAATTCTTGAAGATGGAAGTATGTATGTATTAGGTGGCCCTTGGAATTATATGAATGCAATTGCAGGAATTTTAAATATTATTACAATTACAGGATGGCTAGGTATATGCATCCGTAAAAAAACTAATAAAGATAAAAGTCAGGATATGTTATGGCCTGATATGCTTTGGTTTTGGATAATAGCTTATGATTTATGGAATTTTGCTTATACTTATAATGCTTTACCAGGACATTCATGGTATTGTGGTTTTGCATTATTACTTGCACCAACAGTATGTGCTTTTACTATAGGAAAAGGTGCATGGCTTCAACACCGTGCGCAAACATTAGCATTATGGTGTATGTTTGCACAGACATTTCCAGCCTTTATTGATAAAGGTAAATTTGCTGTTTCATCTACCTATAATGAAAACTATTTATTTATTTTCAGTTTATTAGCACTTCTTTCTAATATTGGTGTTGCTATATATATGATTTATAAAGCTAAAAAAACAAAACGTAATCCATATAAGAATGAGCTTTATATAGACTTAAAGAAATATAAGGAAGTAAATGTACTAGCAGAATAATTATTAATTTTAAAGGAGGAAGTTTATTTATGCATATGGCTGATGCACTTGTTAATCCTACTGTAGCTGGATTAATGTACGGATGTTCTGCAATAGCAGCAGGTTATTCAATAAAAAAGATACGAATGGAAAATGAGCCTAAAAAAATTCCTGTAATGGGAGTTATGGGAGCATTTGTATTTGCAGCCCAAATGATTAATTTTACGATTCCAGGAACAGGCTCTTCTGGACATCTATGTGGAGGTATTTTATTATCTGCCATATTAGGACCATTTGCAGGATTTATTACAATGATTGGGATTTTAGCTATACAATGCTTAATGTTTGCTGATGGTGGGATATTGGCATTAGGTTGTAATATATGGAATATAGCATTTTATGGATGTTTCATTGGATTTTTGTTAATATGGAAGCCTATTATGAAGAACGGAGCTTCCAAAAGTAAAATTATTGTAGCATCAATAATTGGGTCTATACTTACATTACAAATAGGTGCTTTCTCTGTTGCAATTGAAACGTTAGGATCAGGAATTAGTGATTTACCATTCTTAACTTTTATTTCAGTTTTGCAACCAATACACTTAGCAATTGGACTTATAGAAGGTCTTATTACTGCAGCTGTACTATGTTTTATATATGAAGCAAGACCTGAATTACTATGGAGCATAGATAAATCCTTAAACAAAAAAATAGGAAGAATTTCATTTAGAAAGGCAATGATTATATTCTCATTGATTACACTTTTAATAGCAGGAGGAGTTTCACTTGTAGCCTCTGAATATCCAGATGGATTAGAATGGTCTATTGAAAAGATTACAAGTTCTACTGAATTAGAAGTATCAGGTGAGGTATACAATAAGTTTGAAAAAGTACAGGAAACTACTTCAGTGTTACCTGATTACAATTTTAAGGATTCAGAACTAGCTATAGGTACATCTTTATCAGGAATTTTTGGTGGAGTAGTAGTTGCATTTATCTGTGTAGGTGGATGTTATTTATTTAAATTTTTTAGAAAAGATTTTATAAGTTGAATAAGTTAAATAAAGCACTTTATGAAATCCAAGATGTAGAGGACTTAGCAAATAGAGATTACTTTATAAATAAGATTAATCCATTAATTAAATTTATTTTAACAGTTATTTATATTTCTTTAGTTGTATCTATGGATAAATATAACCTAGGTGGAGTTATAGGAATGAGCATTTATCCAATATTTCTTTTAATAACTTGTGATATTTCTTTAAAAGATAGCTTAAAGAAATTGAATATAGTATTGTCATTTGTATTACTTATGGGGATATTCAATCCACTTTATGATAATGAAATACTAATTAGTATAAATGGTATTAACATTTCAGGAGGGATAATCTCCATGATTACCTTGATATTAAAGGGAATATTAACTATTTTATCATCTTATTTATTAATTGCTACAACAAATATTGAAAAAATCTGCTATGCAATGGATAAAATTCATATACCAAAGATATTCATAACTGAAGTTTTGTTTATTTATCGCTATGTGACAGTATTGCTTAAGGAAGCAAATAAAATTACAGAATCATATAGCTTACGTGCTCCTAATCAAAAAGGGATAAATTATAAGGTTTGGGGTTCTCTTATAGGACAATTATTACTTAGAAGTATAGATAAGGCTGAAAATATATATGAAAGCATGTGTTTACGTGGATATTCTGATAAGTTTTATTATTCTTATAAAATTAGATATAATGTAAAGGATTATATTTATTTTATTGTTTGGATAGTTATACTTGGTACTATGAGGTTTTTCCCTATATTACAGATAGTAGGAAATATATTTGTTTAGGAGGAAAATATGAGCCATATTAATATAAATGTAGAAAATCTATCTTTTTCTTATGAAAAAGAACAACCAATACTTAAAAATATTACCTTTACTGCAAAGGAAAATGATTCTATAGGTATTATTGGAGCTAATGGAGTTGGAAAATCAACTTTATTGAAGTTATTAGTAGGATTAAATTTGAATTATGAAGGTAGCATTAGAGTAGAAAATATTCCAGTAGAGAAGAATACTTTAAGTATAATTAGAGAAAGAATAGGATACGTATTTCAAGATTCCGATAATCAACTATTTATGTCTAATGTATATGAAGACATTGCATTTGCACCACGTAATTATGGATTTTCAGAAGAGGAAGTTAAAAAGAGAGTAGAAAACGCCTTGAATATAGTTCATATTAACAATCTTAAGAATAAAAAGATATATAAACTTTCTGGTGGTGAAAAAAAACTTGTATCCATAGCAACAATATTTTCTATGACACCAGATATTATTTTAATGGATGAACCCTCAATTGCTTTAGACCCTAAGAATAGAAGAAATTTAATTAATATACTAAATGAATTTCAACACTTAAAGATTATTGCATCTCATGATTTAGATATGATTTTAGATACCTGCAATCGCACTATTCTTATGTCAGAGGGAAAAATTATTAAAGATGGAAATACAAAAGATATTCTCACTGACAAAAAGCTTTTAGAAGCTAACAATCTAGAGCTTCCATTTTGTTTTCAAGAAAATTAGTATATGTAAAGTATGGAGAAATTGTAAAAGTGGAGTCTGTAGTGGAGGTTTTATGGCTTGCATAGAGGATACAATATTCATAATAAGGTTGAAAAAATAATCACTAATGTATAATTCATTAGAATAGAAAAATGTAGATGGTATTTTTATGTTTTAGATAAAAGTATAAACTATAAAAATGGTGAACATTTTTGATTATCATGGGAATAATTAGATATTATAAAAGTCATGTGTAACAAATTTAGCTTGTTATACGTGACTTTTTGTAATATATCTAATAATGGTATATTAACTAGCCAGTGTTTAAGATGCATTTTTTCTTCTATAGATAAGTTATTAGATCCAATTATAATATCTTTAAGTCGATTATAAAACTCAATTCTATTTATATTTTGATCCAGCAAAAATATAGCAGAAGAAATATTTTGTTTATTATAGAGTTCTTCTTTTTCATAGCTATTAATATCAATAAATTAATATTTAAAATTTAATATATTATCTCCAAAAACCTCACTATTACTTATTGCATGTTTTAATTCTTTAGCTGCTATCCATTTCTTATTACCATTATAAAGAACAATAGAAACTATAGCAGTTAATCTAAAAGTTTTTCTTTTAAATTCTTTAAGCTCTGTATTTCTTAATATATCTCTCCATATTTCTATCATATAAAGTAGAAGTCTTATTGGCATCCTAAAATCAACAGAACTTTGAAATTCTAATAAAACATAGAAAAATACATCATTACCATTAAAATTTGCTTTATAAACTATATCAGATTCTTGTTCTTCATAATCAGATAATATATATGACTTATTAACTAATATCAGGTTCTCCTTAGTTAATTTATTTTCTCAAGTATTACTAACAAAACTCTGTATTAAGTTTAAAAAGGTTTCCTTGTTAGAAAATAGGTCTTTATAACTTTTATCATGAACGTTGTTCTTATTAATTTCATTCATATTACACCTCTATTTTATCATCTTATATAGATACTTGAAATACTCTAGTTATAATTATTGACATGTATGCGAACAAACATTCCTATTATGCATTATTTTTATAATATACCTTAAATAATATACTCGTAAATAATGAAAATATAAATAAAAAATAGATAGATGATATATATAAAGTTAATATAATACCCTAGAACCAAATGAGGATTACATTCAGGATTTAATGCTGAGTATATAACAATGAAATTAGTGATATTATTGATAATTATAATTGTAGTGTATATTATGATCCATCAACTACAATCGCTGGAGTTTATTATAATTCATCTTTTAATTGGATACTAGTAAATTAAGTGGAGTAAAGCCATGTAGAACTGTACTTGTTTTACATGGCTTTTTATTTAATTGATTAATAGATTAATCAATTAAATAAAATATGAAACATTCTATATTATCAGCTTGGTATAATTTTTAGTATTAATTTATTCTCCCTGATAAAATGAATATAAAAAATAAATACATTATATTGACATTGCCACTATCTAGTGATACTATATAGCAGTAGTAAGTAATACTTAATACAAGTAATACTAAATAGTGAAGAAGGTGATTTGTTTGGATAATATTACAGAAATGTTAAAAGGTGTCCTTGAAGGCTGTGTTCTTGAAATTATCAGCAATGAGGAAGTATACGGTTATGAGATTACGAGGAGACTTAATGCCCTCGGATTTTCGGATGTTGTAGATGGTACAGTTTATACCATATTGGTAAGACTTGAGAAAAATAAATTGGTAGAAACTACGAAAAAACCATCTGATATGGGACCACCACGAAAGTTTTTCAAGTTAAATGATGCAGGGCGTGAAGAATTAAAGAAGTTCTGGGCAAAATGGGAATTTGTTTCAACGAAAATTAACGAGTTAAAGGAGAAGAAATCATGAATTTTTGGGAAAAAATTACGGGAAGTGACATGACTAAAAAATTTAAAAATTTTGAATTACGAGTTAAAAAGCTACCAGTTGATTATCAAGAAGTATGGGAAAAAATTGAAGAGCATCTTTGGCAGCACTCAGATTTTACAGGTCGTAACCTCATGCCAATTCTTGAAGGTGTTCTTGGCTTGCTAGAAGAAACAGTTGCTGAAGGTCAGAGTGTACAAGAGGCTCTAGGTGAAGATATAGAAGGCTTTTGCTTTGCGCTAGTTGGCGAAGAAGGGGCAAATTCTTATCGTGACAAGTGGAGAAAACAACTTAATAATAATATTGCTAAAAAATTAGGTAAATAGGAGGATAAAATGGGAATACAAGATATCATCAAAGGTAAAAAAGAATGGAAAGAGCACGTGGCGCGTGTTAAAGCGCTACCAAAAGATTATGTGATTGTTTATAAAGAAATTCAAAAATATCTCTTTAAGGTTGGACCAGTTGAACTAAGTGAAGGAACAGATTTGCTTACTGGAATTGTAGAGCTTTTTGAAGAGGGTGCGGCTATGGGAAAAGGAGTATTAGAAGTAACTGGTAGAGACGTAGCAGCTTTCTGCGACGATTTAATCAAAGATTCAAAAACTTACGCTGACATATATCAAGAATCAGTTGACAAAGAAGTTAATAAAGCAATGAAGAAGGCTACCGATAAAACAAAGTAAAAGGGATATATCGGGATATAAAAAGCAATTGAAATAAAAGGTACGAACCTATCGTAAAGGTGTAGTGCGTTGAAAATCATTTTTATGTTTGCAGACATTAAAATTATAGTGATCAACAAAAATATAAATTAAAGGGGATGATATAGTGTGTAAAGATGAGTGGATATTATGTCCAATCTGTAGTAACAAAACAAGGGTCAAGATACGTGATAATACAGTACTTGAAAACTTCCCGTTATTTTGTTCCAGGTGCAAAAAGGAAACGATAATTAATGTAAAAGAAATGAAAATATTAGTTATTAAAGAGCCAGACGCTAAGACGCAGAGCCGATAACATGTGAGTAAAATCATGGTTATCGGCTCTTTTTTATGCTAGCTAATCAAATGCTTTGTAATATAAATTAACTTGAAATAGTTAAATTTAAAAGTTCAAGCTGCATTCAAAGGATTAGATGTAAGTTTAAATAAAGTTGCTATATTGTAGAGGAGAAAAAGAAAATGAAAAAAGTATCATAAAAGTTAGAGAGATAAAGAAATCTTACAAAGATGTGGAAGTACTCAAAGGAGTAGATTTTGAAGTAGAGCAGGGAGGTATATTTGCATTACTAGGTTCAAATGGAACAGGAAAAACATCTATGATTAAAGTCATGGCTACTTTACTTAAAGCAGATGATGAAAGTGTTGTAATAAACGGTTTGGATATTGAAAAAAATCCAGGTGGAGTTAAAGCTTCTATCAGCCTTACTGGTCAGTTTGCTGCTATTGATGAAATTTTGACTGGGCGTGAAAATCTTCAAATGATAGCAAAACTTAGACATATTAAAAATCCAAATGCAGTAGCAGATGAATTAATTAAGAGATTTGGTATGTTAGAAGCAGCAGATCGCAGAGTTGGTACTTACTCTGGAGGTATGAAAAGAAGAATTGATATTGCAATGAGTCTTGTTGGAAATCCAAAGATTATATTCCTAGATGATCCAACAACAGGTCTTGATCCAGAAGCACGTTTAGAAGTTTGGAAAATTGTAAAAGAGTTAACAGCTTCAGGAACTACAGTATTTTTAACAACTAAATATTTAGAAGAAGCAGAACAACTTGCAGATAAAATTGCTATTCTTAATGGTGGAAAAATAATTGCCCTAGATACATTAGAAGGATTAAAAAAACTATTTCCACCTGCAAAAGTTGAATATGTTGAAAAACAACCTACATTAGAAGAAATTACCATTTATCAGTTCTGCCTTTGTACCAACAGAGACTATGCCTTCAGTAGTATGTGTATTTGCAGAAAATCAATCTGTAACGCCTATTGTAGAAGCTATTCGTAATTTATTAGCAAATAAGCCAGTAGGAAATGACATTTGGGTTGCCCTTGCTTGGTGTATAGCAATAACAGCTGTAGCTTATATATTTGCAATGAGAATCTATAAAAAATATAAATTATAAAGATAAACTTATGAAAATATTATAAGATGGATGAAAAAATTATAAAATGAGAAAAACATCTCAAATGAATGAAGAACCATAAATAGATGATAGACTTACATGTAGTTTTCTATTACGTGATATATCTTGATTATTTAAGCGGATGAAAAGTTGTAATATTACAAAACAACAAATATTTTAATAAATATTACTTAATTTATATGTTTTGCTAGAAGTATAATCCATAAATTATGTATAATAAGAACATAATTTATTAAGCGATAGTATGAAAGTGAGTAAGGAGTATTTAGGGGGATATGGATATGGAAGTAGTTCTCGCAATTTTATTTTTAGGGTATTTTATGTATGCAGGATATATTAAATATTGTTTAATTGCAATGATTGCTCAAATTATAGTATCATTTTTTATTGAGAAAAAACAGATATGGAAAGTTGCTCCGTTAATATTTATTACTCAAGGTATTGTTGTGTCAATAGCAGATATCACATATGATATGATAAATAGTATTTATAGGTATAAAAGTTTAGGATTTTGGAGTGTTATTAGATCAGAAAGCTTTAAATTTGATATTTTTTATACGTTAATATTGATTGCAATAATAATTATAATTGGATTTTTTACCTATAGGAGTATAGAAGGAAAAATGAATTATAAAAAATGGTTAGCTTTGCTAATTGGGTATTTAATTAATATATTAATTATGCTATTTATGATTTGGAGATTTGGTATAATTGTTGGTGGATTTTAAAAAGAGTATTCAGAGTCATTTTAATATTTTGAAGAATAACTTTAATATTAAACAAACTAAAATAGTAAAGTGTCCAACTTAATTTAGCAATTCTTCTTATTATAAAGTTTTACTAAACTACTAGATCAAACTAAAGAGATTGAAATACCTAATATTTAATACAACCTTGATTTGTAAATGTTTTCGATATAATATGATATTATTAGAATTTATAGGGATGGAGAGTGTTTAATATGCCAATGTTAAAATTTAAGGGAATAGAAACTGAAGAGGTTTGTGCAATAAGCAAGAATTTAATAGATGAATTACAAGAATTAATTCAATGCCCAAGAGATTATTTTAGTCTTTCAGTTGATAAATCTGTCTATATAAAAGATGGAGAAATTGTTAAAGGTGAGCCTATAGTAGAAGTTTCATGGTTTGATAGGGGACAAGAAGTACAGGATAAAGCTGCAAAGATAATTACTAAGTATGTTAATTCTTTGGAATATCCAAATGTGGATGTTATCTTTTTTACATTAGATGAAATTAACTATTATGAAAATGGAGAGCATTTCTAATTATTTAAGTAAATATATTGTTATTAAATAGATAATTATTTTTAGAATTATTTATAGTTATTTATAAAAAATTTCGATTATTAATTAATAATATGGGACATGCTATAGAAATTAATTAAATAAATCTAATGAGGGTGATAAGATGATAATAGAAGTTAATAATAGCATTATTGAAAAGCTGACTCCTACAGAAAAAGCTGTAGTTAATTATATTAATTCTAATGCAGATAAATTATCTAATATGTCCATTGTAGATGTAGCAGAAGAATCTTTTACTTCCCCAGCAACTGTGTCAAGAACAATTAAAAAATGTGGATTTGAAGGCTTTTCAGAATTGAGGTATAGGGTTTCTGCAAAAGAAGAGCATAATCATGATTCTAAAAAAGTAAATGAAATATTAGGAAAATCCTTAATTGAAGTAACAAAAACTGTTGAAAATATATCTATAACTAAGGTATTAAATATAGTTAAGATTATTAAAGAAGCAAAGAGAATTTATATATTAGCAAGAGGATTAACTGAATTAGTTGCACAAGAGTTTAACTTAAAGCTGCAACTTTTAGGATACAATACATTTTTGATTGTAGATCCAAATATAATGATGAATATATGTAAAACAATTGAAAAAGAAGATTTAGTTATTGCATTTTCATTAAGAGCTGAAACTAATGAAATATTAGAATCTGTTAAAAGTGCAAAAAATTCTGGGGCAAAGGTTGTTACATGCTGTTGCGTAAGAAAAAGTATATTAGAGGAATATTCAGATGTGACTATAGTTGGATATAAACAATCTAAAACATCTATAAAGGAATTTGAAGTTACATCAAGATTGCCATTATATATTATTTCAAGGGCAATAATAGATTATTTAATAATATAAAGAATGTATCCTGAAAATTGGTTTAATTGAATTTTCAGGATACATTTTTATTTATAACATCAGTAAAATAGCCAAAAGAGAATGAAAAATGTAAAAATAAGTACAAACATTTTAGAAAACATTTTCCGTATTATAATGCTAAAATTTAATTATAGAAAAGAATTTGTTAAGTTGATATGAAAAAATAGCTTAATAAATCTTAGAGATTTGGAGGGAAATTATGAAAATATTATCAACAAGAGAAATGTTAAAAAAGGCTCAAAGAGAAGGATATGCTATACCAGCTTTTAATATTCATAACTTAGAAACATTGGAAGTAGTTGTAGAAACAGCAGCAGAATTAAAATCACCAGTAATACTAGCAGGAACTCCATCAACAATTGAATATGCAGGAGGAGAATTCATAGTAGCAATGGCAGATGCAGCTGCAAAAAAATATAATATTCCTATTGCAATACACTTAGATCACTTTGAAGTAATAGAAGAAATAAAGCACTTTGTTGATTTAGGATTTAAATCAACTATGATAGATGCTTCTCATGAAACTTTTGAAGAAAATATAGAAATAGTTAAAAAAGTAGTTGAATATGCTCATAAATATGATGCAACAGTAGAAGCAGAACTTGGAAGACTTGGTGGACAAGAAGATGATTTAATAGTAGACGAAAAAGATAGTAAATATACTAATCCAAAGCAAGCAAAAGAATTTGTTGAAAAAACAGGAATAGATTCATTAGCAGTAGCAATTGGAACAGCACATGGATTATATGAAGGTGAAGCAAAGTTAGATTTTGATAGATTAAAAGAAATAAGAGATATGGTAGATGTGCCATTAGTATTACATGGAGCATCAGATGTTCCAGATGAGTTGGTTAAAAAAGCAATTTCTCTTGGAATATGTAAAGTAAATGTAGCAACTGATTTAAAGATTCCATTTTCAGATGCAGTAAAGAAATACTTTATAGAAAATCCTGATGCTAATGATCCAAGAAAATATATGACACCAGGAAAAGAAGCTATGAAGAAAGTAGTAGCACATAAAATAATGATTTGTGGAAGTAATGGTAAGGCATAATTAAAAATGGGGGAGAGATAAATGATATATACACTAACGACTAATCCAGCAATTGATATGAATTATAGAGCAGAAAGTTATGAACCATTTAAAGTTAATAGAACAACTAATATAGAATACTCTCCAAATGGTAAAGGAGTAAATGTATCACTTGTATTAAATCATTATGGAGTAGAAAGTAAGGTATTAGGTTTTTTTGGGGGATTTACAGGTGAATTTATAGTAGATGAACTTCAAAAAATGGACATACAAGTTGAGTCTTTTTGGATTGATGAACCAACTAGGATAAATGTTTTTATAGATACCAAAGATAAAAAGGAATTTAAATATGTAAACAAGGGCCCCTTTGTTCCTATAGAAGCACAAAAGAATTTATTAAACTATATAGAAAAGTCTGAGGATTGTAGTTATTTAATTATAAGTGGAAGCTTGCCTCAAAGTATGGATGAACATTATTATGATGAATTATTAGAAATATGTAATAAAAGAAACATAAATATAATTTTAGATATAAGTTCTAAAAAATTAAAGGATTTATTAAAATATAAACCTTTATTAATTAAACCAAATGATGAGGAAATTAAAGAGATTTTTGGACTAGATATAAACAATGAAAAAGATGTTGTAAATATATTAAAGTATTTAAAAAAGGAGGGAGCACAAAATATTCTTTTAACTTTAGGAGAAAAAGGTATGTATTTTTATAATGGAAATAATATATATTATTGCAACGCACCTAATGTAAACCTTTTAAGTTCTGCTTGTTCAGGTGATTCTGCTTTGGCAGCATTTTTAAGTGAATGGTTAAAAGAAAATGACATTGAATATGCATTAAAAAAATCATCAGCAACAGGTGGGAATGTAGCTGAGTCAAGAGGTATTGGAACTTTAAATAAAGTTGATAATTATATGAAAAATTTGGATGTTAGGGAGGTATTTTAAATGAAAAAAATTATTGCTGTTACAGGTTGCCCAACAGGTATTGCACATACTTTTATGGCAGAAGAATCATTAAAAAAAGCCGCTAAAGAAATGGGGATTGAAATTAAAGTTGAAACTAATGGAGCTATTGGTGTAGAAAATGAATTAACAGAAAAAGATATAAAAGAAGCAGATGGAGTTATAATAGCATCAGATAAAGATGCTAGGGCAGATAGATTTATTGGCAAACCAATTATAGAAACTTCTGTTCAAGATGGTATACGTAAACCAAAAGAACTTATTCAAGCAATATTAGATGGAAAAGCTCAAATTAAAAAATCAACAACACAAAGAAATGAAAAACCAGAAAAGAAAAATGAAGTTATAGGAAAAGAGTCATTTGGTAGAAGTATATATAAGCACTTGATGAATGGTGTTTCACATATGTTACCATTTGTTGTTGCAGGTGGGGTGTTAATAGCAGTATCTTTTTTATGGGGAATATACTCAGCAGATCCAGCCTCAGATCAATATAATAAAATTGCTGCTATGCTTAAGGGGATAGGTGGAACAGCATTTTCAATGATAGTACCAATATTTACAGCTTTCATTGCATCATCAATTGCAGGTAGATCAGGAATGGTTGCAGGGTTTGTTGGTGGATTAATAGCAGATGCAACAGGAGCAGGTTTTATAGGAGGAATAATCGCAGGATTCTTTGCAGGATATTTAATGCTAGGATTAATTAAAATGTTAGCAGGACTACCAAGACAATTTGAAGGACTAAAATCAATCTTTTTATTACCTATACTTGGAATACTTGCAACAGGAATATTAATGACATTACTAGGAGAGCCTGTATCATATATAAATAATTCAGTAATGGATTGGCTTGCATCATTAGAATCAGCAAATCCAATACTTTTAGGATTAGTAATAGGATGTATGTCAGCATTCGACTTTGGAGGACCAGTTAATAAAGCAGCATACATTACAGGAACAATGCTTTTATCACAAGGAAATTATTATTTCATGGCTGGAGTTTCAGCAGCATGTATAACACCACCTTTAGTAATAGCATTAGCAACAACAATATTTAAAAAACAATTTAATGAAGAAGATAGAGCAGCAGGATTAGTTAACTATATTTTAGGATTTACCCATATAACAGAAGGAGCAATACCATTTGCTGCTAAAGACCCACTAAGAGTAATTCCTATATTAATGATAGGATCATCTATATCATCTATATTGACTTATTTAATGAAAGTTCAAGTGCCTGCACCTCATGGTGGATTCTTAATACTTCCAATCGTTGAAAAACCATTCATTTGGGTAGGATGCATATTAATTGGATCATTAGTTGGAGCTATTTTATACGGATTATATAAAACAAATTTAAATAAAAAAGCAGCTTAATTAAATACACATTAAGAGGAGATAATTATGGAATTAAAAGACTTAATCAAAGAAAGTACAATAAAATTACAACTTGATGCTAAAGATAAAAATTCAGTTTTAGATGAAATGATTAAATTATTAGTTGATGATAATGTAGTAACTGATAAAAATAAATTTAAAAAAGACATTTTAGCAAGAGAAGAATTAAGTAATACAGGAATTGGTTTTGAAATAGCAATTCCACATGCAAAATCAAAAGCTGTAAAAGAAGCAAGAATAGCTATAGGGATAACTAATAATGGAATAGATTACGGATCAATAGATGGACAAGATATAAAGATGATATTTATGATTGCAGTTAGCGAAGACCAAAGTGATTTACATTTAAAAGCTTTAGCTAACCTATCAAGAAAATTAATGCATGATGAATTTAGAGAAAGCATTTTAAATGCGAAAACTGAGAAAGAAATAATAGATATGTTATAAAAATTAAAATAAGAAGGCTTAAAGGAAGTTAAAAGTTTAAATTGGAAGTTAAAATATAAAAAGTTTTTTAATAGAATAATATATTTGAAAAGAACATGTTCGCTTTTTTAGGAGTGGATATGTTCTTTTTTATGTAGTTCAAATTAAAACTATATTTATTAATAAAGATAAAATATGGTAAAATAATTATTATAAAATAATAAAAAGGCCGAAGAAAATTGACAACAAAAATATTTTAAAGGCCTATGTTGAAAATTAATTATAAGAGGGAAAATGATGAAAATATACAATAAATTAGTAAGAGATAGAATACCAGAAATAATAACTGCAGATGATAAAACATGCGAAATAGAAATAGTTAGTGGGATAAAAAAGCAAGAACTTTTAGAAAAGAAATTATTAGAAGAAGTAAATGAATATTTAGAAGATAAAAACCTAGAAGAGCTTGCAGATATTATGGAAGTGCTATTTGGGCTTGCAAATGAACTAGGATATAGTGAAGAAGATTTAATAAAGAAAAGAAATGAAAAACTAGAAAAGCGTGGTGGATTTAAAGAAGGAATAGTATTGAAAGTTGTGAAATAAATTTCTACTTAAAGGTACAAAAATAAATTAATGACTATTTTCAAAATACATGGAGGTATAAAAATGGGATTACCAAAATACTATGAAATGCACAAACCATTTTTAGAATACTTAAAAGATGGCAAATTACATACTTTGAAAGAATTAAAGCAATTTATAAGTAAATATTTCAATTTAACAGAAGAGGAGCTTTTAGAGCTACTTCCTAGTGGAAGGCAAACAGTATTTATTAATCGTATCGGATGGGCAAGAACTTATCTAAAGAAAGCTGGTTTAATTGATAGCCCTGCAAGAGCTTCATTCATTATTACTAATGATGGATTAGAAGTTCTTAACGATAATCCAGATGTAATTGATAGTAATTACTTAATGAAATTCGATAGTTTTAGGGAGTTTCAAGGTGGAGTTATATATACAAAAAATAATAATGAGCCCTCAAATGATATTAATAATACACCAGATGATACTTTTGAAGATTCATTTAGAAAGATTAATAAAAGTTTAGCAGAAGATCTTCTTGCAGAAGTAATAAAACTTTCGCCAACAGCATTTGAACAAATGGTTATTGATTTACTTTCAAAAATGGGATATGGTTCTTTTGAAAATGCTGGAAAGACAACGTCTACTACTGGAGATGAAGGTATTGATGGTATTATAATGGAAGATAAACTTGGATTTAATTTAATTTATATTCAAGCAAAGAAATGGGAGTTAAATAGCAAAGTAGGGAGACCAGATGTACAAAGTTTTGTTGGTGCCATATCTGGTAAAGGTGGTAAAGGTCTATTTGTTACAACTGCAAAATTTTCAAAACAAGCTATTGAGTATGCGAAAAATCAGCATATTATACTAATAGATGGCGAGAAATTATCAAATCTCATGATTGAACATAATTTTGGAGTTACAGTAAAAAAAGTTTTTGAAATTAAAGCAATTGACACCGATGTGTTTAATGAATATTTAGAGTAATAAGCTTTTTAGTAGTATACAATTATTATGAAGCAAAAAATGATATTAAATTTAATTAAGATACTATAGTTAATCTCTAATATCATTATTTAAATAGGTATAATTTATCTAACTAGCGAGTTTTAATATTACAACAGATTTTAATGGAGATAGAATTTATGCATATAAATAATAATGTACAACATGAATTAAATAAAGATACACATATAGAAGAAAAAGGTATCATTTTAAATAGTAATGAAATAATTTTATATAATTTACCTAGTTCTAGTAATGTAGATACAAAAATATTTGCTAGGTTATTAGAAGATAGTAGAGTAGTTGCAAGCTATAAGATGTATTGGCTTTTAGGTATTTTAGAAGAAGTGAATTTAGGTAATATTGAAATAACCTTTAAAAGATTAGTTGCACGAATGTTAACAGCAGCATGGTACCCGACTTTGCAATATAAACTATATTTTGGACAATTTGATAATTTAGTAAAATCAATAAATTACATATCAAGTATATACTGTGTGCCTACTAATATTAATAATAATGAATTATTAGAATTTATTTGTAGTCTTGATGATAATATATTAAATAAGCAAATGAAGGATTTAACAAACAATGTTCCTTATATGCTTTTAACTCCTTTTTTTGATGATAAAATAAAAGGAACTTCTAGCTCAAAAAGAGTTAGAAAAATAATAGAATTATCTTTAAGTGAGTCAGGTGTTTTATATAAGATAATTAAAGATAGCAATAATATAGTCATGGATGAAGATTGGGCAATCTATATGAAAAGTAATTATAAGGTAATAAAATCTTGGATATATTATAAGTTAAGTTGTTTCTTACAAAAAAGAAATCCAAATGTACCAGCAATTATATTCAAATTAGATCCACCTATAAGCAGAAGTTTATCTAAATCAACAAGAATATGGACAAGTATTATTGCAGATAGAAATGTTAAAGACATTTATACAGGAAGAGAGTTTTCACGGGAAAATTATGATGAACTAGGAGTTTTGAGTATAGATCACTTTATTCCTTGGAGCTTTGTAATGCATGATGAGATGTGGAACTTAGTACCTACTTTTAAAAATATAAATAGTAGTAAAAGTGATAAACTTTTAAGATACGAAAATTATATAGATGATTTTTGTGATATACAGTATGAAGCATTTTCTTTTATGTGTGATAACAATAGGAAAAAGGATTTAGAGCCGTACGTAGATATTTTGAGGTTAGAAAATCCATTAGATTTTTATAAATATAAAGGAAAAGAAGGCTTTTCAGAAAAGCTAAAAACAAGTATAGCTCCAATATATCAAATAGCTGTAAATCAGGGGTTTAGCGTTATTGATAAATTATAAATAGTTATTTAGACCATCTATATTTCAAAAGAGAAGCCGAAAATATTTTGGCGAAAAATATTTATATCATAATCATATTAATATTAATATAAAAGGATTAATAAAAATGAAAGAATTAGTTATATCTTTGTCAAAAGTTCAAAAATTAAAGGAAGAATTAAATATATTAAATAAAGAATATTTAAAGATTTATGAAGAAATGGAAGACTTAAATAAGAAAAAAGAAAGCTTGGAAAGTATATATATGAGCAAGCTAGGAGCTTTAATATTTCTAAAATTTGAAAAGGAAATTGAATATAGAAAATTAAAGAAGAAACTTAATTTACTAATTCAAAGTAAAAATAAAAATGAAAAGATAGATATAAATAAAATAGATGATATATTAAAATTGGAATTAAAAAGTTTTTATAAAGAATTAGAATCTATTAGAGAAAAAATGAATGATTCAAAAATATATTTAGAATCACCTATTTTAAATGATGAAGAAGTAAAGAAAATTAAAGAGTTATTTAGAAAGTTAGCTAAAAAACTACATCCAGATATAAATAAAAATTTAACAAAAGAAGAGATAGAACTTTGGAATAAAATTAAGGAAGCTTATGAAAATAACGATTTAGTAAGCTTAATTGTATTAGAAGGAATAATAGATAATATAGAAATTAAAGAAAATGTAAGTATTGATAGTATTGAAGAAAATATTGAAAAGATAAAAAATAAAATAGAAAAAATTAATATTATAATTAAAGAATCATTGAATAAATTTCCATTAAACTTAAGAGAAGTTATTAATAATGAAAGTTTTATACAAAGTAAAAAAGATGAACTAAATAAGGAAATAAAAATATATAAAGAGAAAATTAATGAACTTAATAAACTCATATATGAAGTTATAGGGGGATAGAGTAATGAGTAGCTCTTTAACTAAATACAATGGAAGTTTAGCAAATATTGTAGATAAGGGAGAACTTCCACTTCCTTTTGAAACAAATATTTATCTTCAAACAGTATTAATTGCAGGAATAAATTATTATATAGAAGAAAGTATTACTTTATTAGAGGAAGAAAAAATAATCTTAAAAAGAGAACCAGAAAATAAGTATGATAAATATGCAATAGAGCTATATACAGAAAAAAATAAAAAGATAGGTTATGTACCAAAAAGAAATAACAAAATCTTTGCAAGACTTATGGATGCTGGGAAAATACTATATGCAGAAATAAGAACAATAAATTACTACTTTGAAGAAATAGAAGAAATATGGATAAGGATATTTTTGAAAGATATATAAAATTATTAAGAATAAAGGATAAAATTAAATAGAAGCCTAATTTATTAACTATGGAGGTATATATGGAATTAAATAATTTATTAGAAGAATCTAAAGAATATAAATCCAAAGATGACTTTTTTGATATATATGAAAAAGGAAAAGAAGAGTTTACTACAAGGTTTCCTTTTGAATATCTAAAAAGTATGCCTATTGAAGAATATGTAGTTGTCAAAAGTAAATATGAAGATACATATAAAGATACTTTTACGTATTGGTTAGAAAGAAGAAAAAATACTGGGGGAGCTATAGGTGGAGGTAATGCTTCTAAGTTTTATATCTATATGGATAATACAGGTGAATATTGTATTGGATATGGAGCTAAGAAAAAGTATATCCAAGGTGATGAACTAAAATCAGAATATAGTAATTTAAATAAAAAAATAGTTGAAGCTATAGAACTAGCAAGGCAAGATAAAGTTAGTGAGATAAAGAATTTAAATTGCCCTATATGGAATATGGTATTACTTAAAATTTTATCATTATATGTACAAGATAAGTTTATGGCTATATTCTCATCAAATGTATTGTTACCACTTGCAAAGACATTAAATCTAGATTTAGATGTTGTTCCAGAAAATATAATTGAAATAAATTATGAAGCAACTAAAAAGCTACTTTCAATTGATGAATTCAAAGGATGGAGTATTTCAATGCTATCTGAATTTATATACTCTAAATTTAGTAAAGTAGATAGAAAACCAGTTTACTGGATATTAGGCCATAATTATGGTGAAGGTAGTATTTTAAATGAACTCATAAAAAATAATAAAATAGCAATTGGATATTTCAATGAAGATTTAAGCGATGTTATAACAAACAAAGATCAGCTAAAAGAATACTTAAAAAATAATAATTGTGATAACAACATAATTAGATCTTTAGGATATTTTAGTGAAATAAAAAAGAATGATATTGTTATATTAAAAAGTTCTTATACTTCAGGATCTAATAAGAAAACAACTGTTTTTAAGGTGTCAGCTATTGCCAAAGTTTTAGAAGATGTAACTTTAGGATATGAATATGATAAGGAGCTAATTCATACTTTACCAGTAGAATGGATAAGTAAAGAAGTAAAAGAAATTGAAGGAATAAATTATTTACAAACTATAGCTCCAATTAAGAATGCTAAAATATTAGATATTATATTAAATGAATATAAACAAACTACAGTAAATGATGAGGATAAAGTTGAAGAATTAGAAGATTTAGATACTGAAGAAAAAAATATAATATTATATGGGCCTCCGGGAACTGGAAAAACTTATAATGTAATAAATAAAGCTTTAGAAATAATAGATAAAGAAGGCTATTTGGAGCTTGAAAATAAAGGTTATAGAGAAGAAATAGTTAATAAGTATAAGTCTTTAGTAGAAGCTGGGCAAATTGCTTTTTGTACATTCCATCAAAGCTATGGGTATGAAGAATTTGTAGAAGGTTTAAAATCTGATGGAAAAGGTAATTTCATAATAGAAGATGGAATATTAAAAACACTAGCTTATGATGCAGCATTTGAAGGATTAAAACATGAACATAAATTAAAGTCAGATGAATATTCAAATAAAAAAGATGTTGTAATTAAACGTATGAATGATAGTAAATCCTTTAAGGATTCTAAAAGATTTGTATTAATAATTGACGAAATTAACAGAGGAAATATATCTAAAATATTTGGAGAGTTAATTACATTATTAGAAGAAGATAAAAGAATAGGGAAACCAAATCAAATTACTGTTACATTACCTTATTCAAAAGAAAAGTTTAGTATTCCAAACAACTTATATATTATTGGAACTATGAATACTTCAGATAAATCAATAGCACAAATAGATATTGCACTAAGAAGAAGATTTGTTTTTGAAGAAATGATGCCAAGATACGATATTTTAGAAGAGATAGATGGCATAGATATACAAAAATTATTAACATCTATAAATGAAAGAATAGAATTCTTATTAGATAGAGATCATTTAATTGGTCATGCGTATTTTGTAAATTCAAAAACATTATCAGATATAATCAATACTATAAAAAATAAAGTAATTCCATTACTTCAAGAATATTTCTATAGTGATAATGAAAAAGTAGGTATGATTTTAGGGGGAATTGGAAGCTTTAAAGATGATAATTATATTATTTATAAAGAAGAAAATAGAGCTCAAGACATATTTAAAGGCTTTAAAAACATAGGAGATTTAGGCTCAAGAGACTTCTATAGGGTTAAAGAAAACTTTGATGCATTGGAGATAAAAAAGATATATGAAGACTAAGTATATCGTAGTAAGAGAAGCTTATGATTGGTTATCAGTAGGTAGTTCAATAACTGAATTAACCAGTATTGAGTTCAATTCAGTTTGTAACTATTTAAAAACTAGAAATTTAAATAATGCTGTTAGATATGGGTTTAATAGAATTAAATTTATTAATTATGTAGGAATCATATCTGTTGGGAATTTAGTTATAGAGATTTTACCTAAAATTTCTATAACTAATGATATTGTTAAAGATAGAAAAATGCTTATGTTCATGCTATCAAAGTGTAATAAAATTTCAGTTAATATAAATGAAGCTATAGAAACAAGTATTGTAAGCCAAAGTTTGTTAGATATTTTAGCAAAGATATTTACTAAAAAATTATTGTTAGAATTGCAAAAGGGATTATATCTAGAGTATGTTACACAAGAAGATTCATTAAATAAAATAAAGGGTAAAGTCATGCTTACCCAAAATGCAAAAGTTAATTATATAAATAAGTCAAAAGTATATTGCAGATATGATGAATTTACAGAAAACAATACCTTTAATTCTATTTTACTTAGAACTACAAATTTATTACTTTCTGTGATAAATAATTCAAATGTAAAAAAAGAGCTAAACATAATTAAGAGTATTTTAAATGATGTAGATGATATATACATCCCTCTTGCCATGTTAGAAAATTATAAGTTAAATAAGAACAATGAAAGATTTAAAGAAGCATTTATCTTAGTAAAATTAATATTAAATAACTCTACTATGAACAAATCAATAGGAAGAGAAAATGGATTTTCAATATTATTCGAAATGAATTACCTATACGAAGAATATATAGGAATACTATTAAAAGAAACTATTGAAGATGAAACAACAACGGTTAATACCCAAGAAAAATCAAAGTACTTACTATACAATAAAAATACAGGAAGAAATGAAATAGCACTAAAACCAGATATAGTAATATACAAAGATAATAAACCTAAAATAATTATTGATACAAAATGGAAAAGTGCATCAATAGATGGTAGAGAAATATATAGTCAAAGCGATATATATCAAATGTATGCTTATATAACTACATATAAAGAATGTGAAAAATGTATATTGCTATATCCTAAAGTAAATGAATATGTTGTACATTCTACATGGGAGTTGAATAATGATTTTGGGGATAAAAAGATAATTATGAGGGAAGTTGGGTTGGAGAGGTGTGGTGATACGAAAATGGAATTAATAAATTTATTCGGTTAAATGTAATAAAAACTATTATATTTAAGAAAATTCTAATTAATTTGTAAAAGATATATTACAAATTCTATTATAATATGTAGTAGATTTGATAAATGATAATATAAAAGACAATAGATAAATTTAATTTTAAAATATATCTATTGTTCTTTTTAAAAAAATATTTATATTAAATTATAATCAATTTCTCCTGTAAGTTGATTGAAGTTATACTCCACTAATTTTAAATTTGTCCAAGTAGAAGATTTAGCAGGTCTTCTACCAATTATATAATTTCTTACTGCATAATTATTTCTAGCTTGTATTACTGATTTGCTAATACTTTTGGCAACTAAATACGCTTCTATCATAGAGTAGTCTCCGAAAGAATATTCTTGGTTAACCCAGTCAACATATTTTAATAATTGGTCAACATCCTCAATTTTAGCTGAATCTTTTTTTAATTCTATAACTAAATATTTTGAAATGGTACCAGGATAATTTGGAATATACCTATAACCGAAGATATCCATTTTATCCATATAATCAATTGGTTTAAAAGGAGACGCAATAACTTGATGAGATAAATAATCCCAATCCCCAAAAATTTCAATGGAATTATTGAATTTTCTGCTAATTTGATATAATGTACCGGCTTCAATTGCCATCTCATGCTCTATGCTATTATTATTTGAACAAGATTTTAAAGTTTCACCAACATTAAGTAAATAATTATCATCAGATAATTTGCTTATTATTTCATTATGTATATTTGTAGAAAATTTAAAGCAATTTGCTTCACTAGGATTACTTAAAGTAGTCTGATTATTTTTTAGTAAAATATCTCTAAGGGCTTTATTTTCTTCATCATCAATTTTTAGAAAAGATAGTTTCCAGAATGCGCGAAGCATTTTAAATTTAGATGGATTTGAAGCTAATACATCATCCATATCTATTCCGTTTTTAAAAAAATATGGACTAGGTTCAAATAAGCATATCCATCGATGGTGAGGGCTATCATTTCCAAAATCAAAAAGCAAATGACTCTTGATTGTATCATAATCTATCAATATAGGTGAAGATGAATTGGGGAAATTGTTAAATGAACATTCATTTTCGATATTTTTTAGTACACCTATACCATATATTTTTCTGTCTATAAAAAAATATATATTATCACCAGGTTTCATAGTAGAATAATCCGCTAGAGTTCCTTCTTGAGGACTACTCCAATATGCAGGATAAATTCGACCATTTTTATTAGCATATTCTCTAGTAGAGATATTTTTGTAGAATAAGTTCCTGTTTCAAAGCACTTTGTAAGAGCAGAGTGATTATTTAAATTCATTATATAACCTGCCATTAATACCTCCTAATTGTAAATTATTAAAATAAATAATCAAGCAATAATATATAAATTTATTAATAAAAATTTAATAATTCAGATAACATTTTATTTTAATTTGAAATAAATTTATATTTTGGATTCAAATTCTACTTTATAAAATTTGAATTTAACTGACTTAAAATATATTTATTGTTAATCCAAAAACTTTGAGTAGTCATCCATTGGCCATCTGGAAGTTCATTAGCATCTCTTTCAACATTCCCCATAGCTAAACCATTTAAAAGCTTATAAGCACTTTTTTTAGCATGGGGTCTAATATGAATTATTGGATTATCACTTTTTTTAGGGAGATTATTTGATACAGTTTGTCCAGATTTCGTTTTTTTCAAACTAAATATAACACCATTTTTTATAGTATTACGAATAGCTAACCATCCTGAGTAGGCAGTTGTATTTAAATCTTCATACGGCATATTCCAAATTTGGCTACCTTTTAAAGTATAAGAATCTCCACATTTTTTAAAAATAACAAATAAGAATGTTGTTTCGTTAAAATAATTAAAAAAATCTGATTCTTCCCATTCTTCCATAATTAAATCTTTAAACTTGAAAGCTGGGAATGACATACTTTCTCTGATTTTCCCATTTTCCTCTATTCTAATAGCTTTTACTACTATATTAGCTTTTACAAACTCTTCAGCTTGATTAGATTTAATTCCTAGCATACGATATGTTAAATCACTCCATTGAGCTTTATTATTATTATATTCTCTTTCAAATAATTCGCATAGATATTTATCAGATTTGCCAATATATGAATCAATTTTTGATATAATATATTTCTTAAAGGTTGTCCCGTTTAATACATCCAAATTCTTAATTATAGGCTCATATGTATTTTTATTAGGTACTATATAATTATTTAATATATATGTCATATAAGAAGATTTAAATGAAAAAGCTCTTGGTTTAGCTGGAATATTTGAACAGGGTTGCATTCTAAATTTCGATGAATTTGAGGATTTAGTTGCAGCACCTAAATATAGTGTATCTGATTCTGAAAGTTCATGTGCCTTACCAGCTTTAATTTTATTTATAATAGATTCATAATCACTTTTTATTATTTCTAAATCTTCTTTAGGTGGAGAGAATAATTTAGAATAGTTTATACGGTAATCTAAACGATTAGTTATTTCTTTCTCATATAAATAGTAGACTAATAAAATTAACTTTGATTTTGTCCAAAGATGACTTTCATAAAAGCTTTCTTCTATTACATTATTATAATCAATCATAGTAATTATAAGGCGTTCTTTTGCTGATAAAGATTTATTTTTATTAATTTTATATGGGGTTACTTTTAATTCAACTCCAGCCTTATCAAAATCAGGTTTTGAATCATTATTACATTTATAGTGAAAAAAGCATTCTTCAATTAACTCTCCTAATCCACCTTTACGTTTTTCATTTTTATGTGCAGTAATGTAATCGGCAGATTCTTCATTAATCAGTTGTGGATTAAATCCTTCGGTAAGCACATCTGCAAATGTTTTTCCGATAAGATTCTTAGAATATAGTTCAATGCTTAATGGGTCTGTTTCATCATATGGTTTAATAGTCATAATATTCCCCCTTAATGTATTATATATTTGTAATTATACAATATTAGATAAATTTAGCAAATGAAGCTTAAAAAAGAAGAAGACTGTATTAGTCTTCCAAGTCTATTATTTCATGTAATTTATGTGCCATATGAGTTATTAAGTTAACAACTAAAGCATTTCCCATAGTAAAATACCTAAATGAGTGAGTCATACCTGAATTAGTCCAGTTATCAGGAAAACCATTTATTCTTTCACATTCAATCGGAGTTAATAATCGTAGTTTTCCAGTTTCTAAGTCTCTAACCACATGAGTACTTCTATTTTTACTTCCTTCACTTGTCAACATAGTCCTAGCAGGCTTGTTAATTGGGTCAGGAAAAGCAATTCCACCTTCTCTAAAGATATATTTATGTCCTGTTTTAGATGTTCTTTCAATAGCTTTAGGTCCTTTGAGGTATTCCCACTTTTTAAAATCATCTTCTGATAGTATATATTTCTCATCAACAGATTTTTCTAATATGTCTTCAAGAGTTATTTGAGTATTTGTTAAAATTTGATTTGGTGTAGTATTAACAGTATAAATAATTCCATTATTATAAAAACCTGAATTTTCAAATGAAAAAGAAAAACTATCTGATATAGTTAATGTATCAGAGTTATATTTTTCCTCTAAATTAATATCTTTAATATTATCAGAATTAAAGTCTTCAACACTAAAAATTGAACTGAAAAACCCCTTATTTTTTAAATAGTCATAAGGATTAAGTTCTTTTAAATATTTACAGTATTTAGTTGATTCATGAGTTGCAAAAATAAAAGTTCTTCTTCTCCTTTGTTGAAATCCATAATCTGCAGCATTAATAACTCTCCATTCAATATTATAACCAAGGTTAGCTAGACAGTTAATAATAATACCGAAATCTCTACCACGTTGACTTGTAGGAGATTTAAGTAATCTATCAACATTTTCTAAGAGAATAAAGGAAGGTCTTTTTCCTTGAACAATTCTTTCGATTTCCCACCAAAGCACACCCTTTTTTCCTTGAATTCCTTTTGCTCCAGTGCTTGCAACAGAATAATCTTGACATGGAAATCCACCTACCAAAACTGTATGATTCGGTATGGAATCCACTGGTACTTCAGATATATCTGTATTACTATATTCATTTATTCCACCAAAGTCATTGAAATGACTTTTATAACATTCAAAAGCATATTGAACCTTTTTACTAGGTTCCCATTGGTTTGCCCAAATAGTTTTCCATTTAGATGAATCTTTTTCAAATCCAACTCTGAAACCACCAACTCCAGCAAATAATTCGCAAATAGTCTTATCCATAGTTTCATCCTCCTTGTTTAACGTAATTATTATACTACATTTTATTAAATATTGAAAGATCAATAAAATAATTTAAATTTATTTTATATTTAGAATATTACAACTTCAACCTATGGTTCAGAAAAGCTTCTAGCAGTGAGTAGAAATGAAAAAACTCGATTATAAAATTGTAGTAGGTTTGCAGAGCATAACTATAATACAGGGAGGTATCCAATATGAATTATAGTATTTTAGTTCATAATAAATAAAATTGTATATATCATATGGTTTTTATGCTAAAGTACAAAAAATATGTAACTTATAGGAAGTAGAGACTCGTATAGGAGTAATATTAGTAAAGTTATGTAATCAAAGAAGTATAGAAATTATGAGATATTTAAAAGGTAAAAGTTCAATGATTATATATAATTAACATGTAAATTTAAAATACTAATACGTAAATAGTAGTTTTGGTGTAATGTATGTCACGTTGATGCAGTAAGGAAAAATAAAGAACTTATAGAAAAATATATATAAAATCAAATTTAAGAGGATTTAGCTTATGAAACAAATTAATTTAAAGGAATATATATTGCGAATAAGACGCTAAGAAAAAGCAAATAATAAAACACCTTTAGGAGTAGCCCTATGAAATATGTAGTTGGCAAACTTGTTAGACGTGCGAGTAGCACAGCCATTATCAAAGCCTTATAAGCGCAGATAAAACAACCAGCTTGACAGGTGGTCCTGATTTACATTAGATGAAAGTAATCATTATGAAAATAGGGAGCATTTCCAATATAGACTAAAATAGGTTTAACAATATCTAAAGATAAAGGTGCTGGATTAGTAACAAACATAATAGATTGGTAAAAATAATACTGAAAAGAGAACAAATATAATGAACTAATAACATAATATATTATTAGTTCATAACCACCTGATTTGTGTAAAAAGCATAATTTAAATAAAAGTAAATTAAATATATATAATATTACATATTATGTAATATTATACCCGTTACAAAAAAATATTTAGCGTAAAAATATACTAACTACGATTTATTAAATATATATTATTATAACAATAAGAGTTTTTTAATTTTATAAAATAAGGTAAGAACTCTTAGTAATTTTGAAAAAGGTATTGACTGAAAAATAATATTTATCTAAAGTTGGCTTCTATACATTTATTTTAATAAAAGAATATTAATTAATCTAGATACACATTAAATTCTTGCTTAAATAATTCATATTTTCCATTATTATTATTTATTTGATTTACTATTTTATATGATTTTTTTATGTTAACTATATCATCAGTCTTAAAAGTAATAATAATTGAGTTTTTACCTTGTCGGATTAACTTATCTATATTTATTTTGTAATTATATTCATAAAAGCTTTGTTTATATATAAACTGATTAGTTACGGGAGAGAGATCTGTAGGTTTATTAAAATTTTCTTTTGTAGCTTCTACATAAGACATAAAAAAATCATCTTCTTGAATTATTATTGGCTTCATTTCTGGTATATCTGATTGAATTATAATTTCTTTTGGTACCTTATTTTCGAACTGTATATCTAAATTAATAGTGCTTTGATTATTAAATTTAAAAGTTGCATAGCTTTTTTCACTATAGCCAACTTGATAGGCACCTAAAGTGAAAAATATCAGCCCTAAAGAAAACCATAGCACTACATATAGAACTATACCGTTTTTATCTAAAGTGAAAGTTTGTGTAAATTCTTTAAATTGAGTATATAAATTCTTTCTATCCAATAAAATAAAGATTAAAATAATACAAAATCCTAATAGAATAATTACTTTAGGAATATCATCTGTAATTACAAAAGTAACAATTGTAATCAAAATGGTACTAACTGTCAGCATTATACAAATAATTAAAATGCCTAATAGTTTTTTATATCGTTCATCAGCAGTAACTTGGTATTTAGTCGTTTGCTCTTTTTTTGAATAACTTGTAAAATTGTAAAGTTCAGAAAAGCAATAGATTATGCTAGCGAAAAAGATTAAAGTAATATCAGATAAAAATGCAGGAATCCAAATATGTTCCGCTCCAAAAGGAACATTAGAGTGTACATAAATGGCATTGAAAACTCTTCCTAATATATATAATAGCTTTTTAAATGATAATCCAATAAGACTAAATGTACCAAGTACTAATAACATTCTACTAATCCGCTCATTATATTTAAGATTAAGAGCATCAATACTTAATTTCTTTTTCATTCTACATGAATTTGATTTGTTAAATCCTTTTTTATTTATGGAATTTCTAGTATCTATTTTAAATCACCTCTAGATTTATATCGTATTTTGATTTAGTTACTGTATATTCAAATATTAATATTTTTAGTTACGTTTTTTATATATGATAAAATTATTATTTAAATCAGGTTATAATTTATAATCAAAGATAAGTACTTTCATGTAATTAAACTTCTTATAAAATAGTGTAAATATTTTAATTATAATGATATCAATAGATTATTATTAAAAGTCGGCAAAATTCTTATTAACGGATTAAATATAAGGTTAATTAAATTAATAAATAATTAATTCAAAAACATATCTTAAATTATAATTTATATTATTTATTATAAAAAATTATTACTATAAAAACATAAATTAAAGTTCACTAAATAAGAAAGAGTTGTATCAGATTCTCCCCATAAATCTGATACAACTCCCTCTATTTCTCAATCAAAGGAACAACCCCAAGCTTTTCCTTCAACAATTCATATATAAAAACTCGTCCTTTTTCAGTCCAATGAGTTACTATTGTATATTTCCCATCCGAGATATTTAATATTTTAGAACTTGTATATCCTTGTGGTGCATATTCTTGATATAAAACCCATTTATCTGAAATTCTGTATTGCACTCTTAAGGAATTAAGTATCTTATTCATTTGAACTCCAGACATTCCATAGTCCTTTGCAATAATTGTTATAGGTATTAATAACTTACTATTTAGAACTTTGTCATGGTAATTTACCTTTTCTTTAGATTCTTCAAGCCCAAACATTAATTGGTGTCTTTCTTCTTTTAATTCAGTAAGCAACTTTTCTAAAGTAGTTGTTTCTTTTAATCCATCTTCTATTACTTTATCTGTAGCATAAATTCCCTTAGACCTTATTGATGGAAGTATTTCATCAAAAACCCAGCTTTCAAATTTTTCAGCATAAGGTAATTTAGAATGAACAATAAGTCTAAATAAATCACCTTCTGGTATGAAACTAACATCTTGATTACCGCCTATTGTAGCAATTTTATATTTGATAGAATGTTTACAATGTCTATTCAAAGCTGCTCGTGCATTTGAATATCCAAGCATTGATGCACATTGAACAGCTTGAAAATAATCCTTTCCATCAAGCTCTAGTATATTCATTTCTCCAAAGGTGTCATTTTTGAAAATTTCCATTTTCTCCATATTTTTAATCCTCTCTTTCATATAAAATTTATTTTTTCAAAGGGAGTCGCGTTTCGCGACCCCCTTTAGAATCCTTTATTTTACAAGTGTAAAGGGGTATTTTAATAAAGTTTTTCATTTATTAAATATGCAGAAAGTAGAAGTTTTTAAAAAAATCCATATATTTATTTTTTATTTTTAATATGTTCTTCTTAATTAAATAAAAAAACAGTAATTCAGGTAGTACCGTCACAATTAATAACATTAAACCAGATAATTTTGTGTTTACAGATATTCCTGAATTTAATGGAATTTATGTTTCAAGTGGTACATTAACTATAAAATAATAACACCTATTAACGGAGAGGTTATCGAAAGACATCCTACTAGAGATAGTAGTAGTATTATTACTAATGCAACCTTGGTAGAGCTATCTTTGTAAATATTCTGCCAAATAAAGTAGTGAAAGGGTTAAAAGATTGGAGAGGATTCATTTTCACATTATGTAGGTATTTTAATTTAGAAATATGCACAAAAATGTGTATTTTATATATTATATAATATAAGGTTTACTAACGATATCTTAACTAGATAAAAACGGAGGAAGTGTTATTATGAATGATAACAAAATGAATACGAATGAAAATGTAGTTGAAAGTGCAGCTTTAGTAGGACACTGTGCAGAGGTTAAAACTCTACAACAATCTTTAACTGAGCAAGCTTCTGTAGCTCCTAGCGTTATTGCACCAGGACCAGTAGTTGTTAAGGTTCCAGTTGTAATAGCTGAAACTAATATAACAATACCAGTAGAAGCTACTATTAAATTAGATCATCCAGCAATAGAAATTAAGAGAATTAGAAAGAATGTATATTTAAATCAATCTAGGGTTATTCCATTTTCTCAAGATGGTTTATTTGGTACTGGAATACTATTTATAGCTGGTTTTATAAGAAAGAATATAGAATATGCAACTAAAACTTGCAATAGGCATGGATCTCCTAATATCTGTGGCGATATAAGACATTGTACAGTTGAAGTGCCTTTTAACTTTACAACAAGAATTACTTTCCTTAGACCACCAATATTTATTACAAATACACCTTCACTTGAAGTAGAATTTTTCTCAGATAAGAATAAGAGTTGCGATGCTTGTGCAGATCCAGTTATTGGACGTAATGTTTGTGATCAAGGACTTTTCAATTCAGAATTCTTTAATGAAAAACCTTTTACTGAATTAGTAAGAGCAGATATCGCTGAAGTTGATATTCACACAGATCCATATAAGGACTGTGAAATTCCTACAGAACAACTTTTCACTAAGCTTACAGAAAAAGTAGTTGTTAATTTAACATTAAAAGTATTACAAAATCAACAAGTAAGAGTTACAGCTTTAGTTTAATAGAAATACAGATTTAAGAATTGACTTATAAAATAAATTTATGACCTTGCCTAATCACAATATAATAATATATTAGAATAAGTATATCCTCAGTAATACTTAATATAAGTTTTGCTGAGGATTTTTTTGAGTTTTGAAATAAACAAACATACAATTAGAATTTTAATATTTTTTTAAATATAATATCTATTTGTTTATTCTAGTACATAAAAGGGGAAATTTGTATATTATACATTAGATAGTTACCTAGTTACATTTAAATTAGCTAAAAATGGAGGATACATTAGAATGAATGAAATTAAAGAAAATACAAATGAATGTAAAATCATAACAGCTCCTTGTGCAACTGTTAATTCTCAATTTCAATCACTAACTAAAGAAACACCTGTAACTCCTGATGTTATTTCAGCTGGGCCTATATTTGCTAAAATTCCAGTTGTATTAGCAGAAATAAATATAACAATTCCTGTTGAAGCTACTATCACATTAGATAAATTAGCTATGGAAATTAAACGAATTAAAAAGAATGTATTTCTGGATCAGTCTAGAATTATTCCATTTTCTCAAGATGATCAACCTGGTACTGGAATACTATTTATAAAAGGTTTTATAAGAAATAATATTGAGTATGCAACACAAATTTATAGCATATCAGGAAGTAAAAGTGTTTATGGTGATATAAGACATTGCACAGTTGAAGTACCTTTTAGTTTTACAACAAGAATTACTTTCATTAGGGAACCAGTTTTTGACGAAAAGACCACGCCAAGTAAATTAGATTTTTATACAGGCAATCTTAATGGTTGTGATGATTGCTTAGATAAAGTGATTGGATGTAATCCTTGTGATCAGAGTCTTTTCTTTACAGAATTCTTTAATGAAAAACCTTTTACTGAATTAGTAAGAGCAGATATTATTGAAGTTGATATTCATACAAATAAAGCATCAAATAGCACAATTCCTACAGGAGATAATGTTACTAAGCTTATAGAAAAAGCAGTAGTAAATTTAACATTAAAAGTATTACAAAAACAACAAGTAAGAATTACAGCATTATAATTATTAAATATATATAAATCTAAAAAATTTAATATTATTTGATAATATATTACAGACTTAAGGCTTACTGACAAAGCTTTTAGGTCTGTTTTAAAATGAGTTAATTATATGCTTATTTTATTAAACTCTTAAGTGGAGGAGATATTATGGAAAGGAGATACTATTCAAGGCGAAATTATAATCAACTTAAGATAAAGCAATATGAAGAATATATTAGAAGACTAAATAAGTATTATATATATATGAAGAAGAATTATGAAGAATATATTAAAAATCAAAATCAGCAGTATATTTATATGAAAAATAAATATGAAGAATATATTAAGATGCAGAATAAACAATATGTGTATATGCAAAAGAATTATGAAGAATATATTGAAAATCAAAATAAACAATATTTATATACTAAAAAATATTATGAAGAGAATCCTAAAGAAAATAATCCTAAAGAAAATAATGATATTATCGATACTACACACAATGAGTTTTTTGATTTTTTTAAAACTCTTAACATAGAAGATAGTAGTACAAATACCTTTGGAATAAAAAAAAGTATCTCTGAATTTCCAGAAGCTAATATTAAAGAAAATAATTTAGAATATAAAAGGAATGACTTATCTAAGGATGAGTACTTAGATAATAAGAGTAATACTAGTAGTACAGATTCACCTAAGGGGAAATTATTAGAAGAAATTTATGAGGAATTATGTGAAGAAAATGATAAAGAATTACTGAAAGAAAGTCATAAAGAATCCTTAGAAGAAAATAGCAATGAACTCCTACAAGAAAGTGATAAAGAAATAAATGAAGTGGAAGCTAAAGAATCTGTAAAATCAAGTGATAAAAAATTACTAGAATTAGCTGACCAAAAGCTTATAGAGGAGAACTATAATACTATTGTAAAAGAAGAAGTATCTAAAAATATTAATATTTCAACAAAAGGCTTATATGCTAACTTACCTGTTATATTAGCAGAAACCAATATAACAATTTCTGTTGAAGATACTATCACATTAGACCAAGAAGTTAATGAAATTAAATTAATTAAAATAAATGTGTTTTTAACTAAATCCCGTCTTATTCCTTTTCCATCAAGTATTTCAGAGAATAATTCTGGAATGTTATTTGTTACAGGTTTTATAAGGAATAATATTGAGTATGAATCTAAATCCACTAATGAAGAAAAAGTAGAAAATAGTTCTGGAAATATAAGATACTGTACGGTTGAAGTACCATTTAATTTTACTACTAGAATCATTTATACTAGGCCACCAATTTTTACTGAAAACACTACTATAAATGAAGTAGAATTTTTTAATGGTAGACTTAAAGTATGTGATGTTTACAAAGACTCAGTTATTGATTGTGAGCAGTATGAACAAAGCTTAGTATTTACAGAAGTCTTTAATGAAAAGCCTTTTGTTGAACTAGTAAAAGCAAATTTTATTGAAGTTGATATTAATAGAAATCCAATTTTAAGCAATGAAACTACAATAAAACAAGAAGTTACTAAACTTAAAGAAAGAATAATTGTAAATTTAATGATAAGAGTATTACAAAAACAACAGTTAAGAGTAGAAATAGAATAGGATTCATCTTAAGCTATTATTTTAGAAATCCTCTAAGTTCTACAGCTTTCTCCAAAATTTATATAGTATATTACTTCAAAACTACCAACTATTTATGCAAAAACAATCGTTAGTTTTGTTTTACCACAAAACTAACGATCATCACTCTCCACCATTATTTCTATCTTAACGCAGTACTTACTTTCATCTTTAGTTGAAAGTTCGTTTAGGGGATATTCCTCATATGCATCACTACAAATACGCAAATTATTTTCTTTTATATAATCATATAATTTTTCATAAAGATCATCAGATTCTCCATAAGCACATCTTCCATAGAAAACTGCATATTTGCCTTCAGGTTTATAGGATTTTTGCTCATTTATACCTTTAAAATAATATCGAATTGCATATAAAGGATTTCCTAATTCAATATCTTCTTTACTAACAATAGCACCAAGGGGATAACCTATATCAATTCCATTTTCAGCCGCAAAATTATAAAATGAAATAGCAGATTCATCTTGTGATGCATCTATAGAATCTTTAGAAATTTTTGGGCCTAGGAAAATAGGCTCTTTCTTTTTGAACTCAATATTTATGCTATTTTCTTTATACTTAATAGCATCTTCTGCCATATCAACATAAAGTTGCATAACTTCTAATATACGTTTAAGCTTTTTTATTTCAGTTAATATATGTTTTTTTTGTGAACTAAATAAAGTAAACATTTCTTCTGGAGTACGTATATCGATATATCTTTTTATTTCTTCAATTCCAATTCCAATTTCTCTAAGAGAGATTATTAAATATGCTGTAGTTAACTGATTTCTAGTATAGTAGCGATATCCATTTTCACCACGAAATTCTGGTGATAACAATCCTATTTGATCATAGTATCTTAAATTTTCACGTTTAATACCTGTAAGAGCAGAAAATTCTTTAATTTGCATATTAGATTTATCTTTCATAAGTACCTCCAAATTTTAATTATACTATTGACATTAAAGTTACTTTAAGCTTTATAATACCACTGAAATTAAATTTTTGCAAAATCACTTACATAATGGAGGTAAACTATGAAGTATTTAAAACTATTCCTAAAAGAAAGCAAAAGTAAAGTAGGAATAACATTAATTATGCTTTTGGGACAAGTAGTAGGAACATTACTAATTCCATATTTAATAGCAGGAATTGTAGACAATGGAATTTTGAAAGGTGATATGAATGAAATTCTTCATATAGGGGTTCAAATGATAATAGTTCTTTTAATAACAACAATTGCAGCAGTACTTGGAAGTTATTATTCTGCAGATCTTGCTGCAGTTTTTGGATATTACTTAAGAGGTAAGATTTTCCGTAAGAGTCAGGAGTTATCTATTCATGAATTTGATACTATTGGAGTTTCGTCTATGATAACACGTACAACTTCAGATATTTCTAATTTGCAACAGAACTTTGGGTTAGCTTTGCAGCTTATAGTTCCAGCTCCACTTATTATTGGTACATCTATTATCATGACAGCATACACTAGCTTTTCTTTAGCCTTAATACTTATTTTATCTGTGATAATATTTATTGCTTTTTCTGGATTAGTACTTAAGAAATCAATATTTATTTCTAAAAGGGTTCAATCTAAACTAGATTATATTAATCAAGTAATAAGGGAATCTATTACTGGAATTCGTGTTATTCGTGCATTTGGAAATGAAAAATATGAAGAGGGGAGATCAGGTAAAGCTTTTAAAAGCTATGCTACAGATATGATAAAACTAAATAAGCTATTTGCTATATTAAATCCTATAATATGGCTTATAATTGGTCTTTCAATAGCTATTATAGTTTGGATAGGTGGAATTCTTTCCATGAAGGGTACAATGGAAATTGGCCAAATAACTGCTGTAACTGAATATTCTATTATTACATTAAGCTATTTAATAATGGCTACAACAACAAGTGTTACTCTTCCTAAAATGAAATCATGTCTTGATCGTATAGAGGAAGTTTTAGAAATTAATCCAGAGATTCAGGATTCGAATATAGAAAAGCAATGTACAAAAGATAAGTATGCAGTAGTTGAATTTGAAAATGTATCTTTCTTTTATCATGGAGCAGAAGAACCAGTTATTAGCAATTTATCATTTTCATGTAATAAAGGTGAGACTACAGCCATTATTGGAAGTACAGGCTCTGGTAAAAGCACTATTGCTAATCTTATTCTAAGACTACATGACATAGACCAAGGAGAAATTCGTATAGATGGTGTGGATATAAGAAGTCTTTCACAAAATGAATTAAGAAATACAATTGGTTATATTCCTCAAAAAGCATTTTTGTTTAGTGGAACAATTGAGGATAACCTAAAAATGGGATATAAAGAAGCAACTAAAGAAGATATGAAGAAAGCATTAAGTATTTCTCAATCAGAATCTTTTGTTAATAAATTGCCTAAAGGGTTAAAATCTAAAGTGTCTCAAGGTGGTTCAAATTTCTCAGGTGGACAAAAACAACGTTTATCTATTGCAAGAGCTCTTATAAGAAAAGTACCAATTTATATTTTTGATGATAGCTTTTCTGCTTTGGACTTAAAAACAGATGCAGCACTTCGTAAATCACTTAAAGAAAATATGACAGATGCAGCTAAGATAATAATTGCTCAAAGGGTGAGTACAATTATGGATGCAGATCAAATACTTGTATTAGATGAAGGGAACCTAGTTGGTATTGGGAAACATGCTGAGCTAATGAAAAATTGTTCTGTATATCAAGCAATTGCTAAAAGTCAAATGAATATAAAGGAGGCTTGATTTTATGAAGAAGGATAAAAATATAGAAAAAGATACAACGATATTTAGCGAGGATATTCCTCAAAACACAAAAAAGACTATTAAAAGGCTAATGAGACAATTAAAAACACAAAATAAAAAGCTAATATTTGTAGGAATATCTGCATTATTTAGTAGTGCATCTTATGCAATTATGCCACTTATTGTTGGATCAGCTATTAATAATTTAGTAAATGCAATTCGTAATTTTGATAGATCTGTAAGTGTTTTATCGATGGTAACAAATGCACTAGCTATGCCAGTTTTAATGTTAGTATTAACTTCTATTATTAGCAGTTTTCTTTCTTATGTTCAGCAGTATATAATATCTAGCATTGGTGAAAATTTAACTCTTTCATTACGTAAAGAAATTAGTAAGAAATTAAATAGACTTCCATTAAAATACTTTGATTCACATAAAACAGGAGATATTATGAGCAGGGTAACAAATGACCTTGAAAAAGTATCTCTAGTAATGCAAGTTGGATTTATGCAGTTTATCTCTTCTTGTTTTACAATTGTACTTACAATTATTTCAATGCTTATATTAAATCAAAAGCTATCTTTATTAATTTTCATATTCCTTGGAATTAGTGCAATTGCAACTAATTATGTATCAAGTTTAAGTCAACGTTATTATGCAGAAAATTATGCTGCAATGGGTGACTTAAGTGGGAAAATTGAAGAAGTGTATTCTGGTAATCGTATTATCAAAGTCTTTAATAAGCAAGAAGATATAATTGAAGAAGTTACTGAGCTTAATAAAAAGCAATTTGAGGCAAATAGAAGAGCTCAATTTGTTGATTTTGCTATATATCCAACTATTAGATTTTTAAGTCAATTAGGTTTTGTAGCAACAGCAATTGTAGGTGGAATAATGACACTTAATCGTCAAATTTCCTTAGGTGGAATCCAGGCATTTTTACAATACGTAAATCAAGTTTCTGAGCCTGTTACCCAAGCTTCTTATGTTATTATGTCTTTACAATCTGCTATTGCTGGAGCTGAAAGAGTTTTTGACCTATTAGATGAAGAAGAAATTTCAGATAATAAAATCAATGAGTTTTCATTTAATGAACATCCTATATCCAAGGGAAAGGTAGATTTTAAAAATGTAAAATTTGGATATACTGCTGAAAAAACTTTAATAAAAGATTTAAACCTTGAGGTAAAACCAAATGAAATGGTAGCTATTGTTGGACCAACAGGGGGAGGAAAAACTACATTAATTAACTTGATTATGCGTTTTTATGAGTTGAATGGAGGAACTATATCAATTGATGGAATTAATATTAAGGATATTCCTAGAAATACATTGCGTAGGCAAATTGGTATGGTACTTCAAGATACATGGCTATTCGAAGGTACAATAGCCGAAAATATTGCATATGGTAGGATGGATGCCACACGTGAAGAAATAATAGCTGCTGCAAAAGCTGCTAGCTGTGACCATTTTATTCGTACATTAGAGCATGGATATGATACAGTAATTTCTAGTGAAACATCAAACGTTTCTCAAGGACAAATGCAACTTTTAACAATTGCTCGTGCTATGCTGACAAATCCTACAATTATGATATTAGATGAAGCTACTTCAAGTGTTGATACAAGAACAGAAGTAGAAATACAAAAAGCTTTATCAAGACTTATGAAGGATAAAACAAGTTTTGTAATAGCTCATAGATTATCGACCATCCAAAATGCTGATATGATTTTAGTTGTTAAAGATGGTGATATTGTAGAAAGAGGAAATCATGAAAATCTTCTAGCACAAAATGGATTTTATGCTTCTCTTTATTATAGTCAATTTGAAGTGGCAAATTAACTATTATCTTTTTAATTATTTGGGACTTTATGAAGTTATTTGGTCTTTTATATAGAGGTATATTAGATATAAAAAAGTAGTATTAATTAGAATCATGTATTTTTCTGACTATTATTCTGTAACGAAGCAACAGTAAGTATCATATTATTTATACTATAGTAATTAATAGAGTGGAGACATACATGATAAACGTAACATTAACACCACTACACTACATTTATCTTATTTTTATTATAGTTATTATAATTGCTATGATAAAGAAAAGAGATATATCTTTAATTTGTATATTGGGTATATTCATATTGGGCCTTATAGGAACACAATCTCTTTCAAAGGCAACTATGGGTATTTTTAATAGTTTTGTATATGCTACAAAGGAACTCATGCCGACAATCTTTATTATTTCTGTTGTAACAGCAATGAGTAGGTCTTTAATTGATTCAGGTATAAATGATGAGATAGTTTCTCCTTTTAAAGGAGTAATTAAAAATTATTGGATTGCTTACTGGGTTATTGGCATAGTTATGATGATTTTGTCATGGTTCTTCTGGCCATCACCAGCAGTAGCGCTTATAGGTGCTTTGTTTTTACCTTTAGCTAAAAAAGCTGGACTTCCGGCTATGGGAGTTGCAATAGCTATGAACTTATTTGGACATGGTATTGCATTATCAAGTGATTACATTATTCAAGCTGCACCAAAACTTACTGCAGATGCAGCTGGTATACCTATAGGAAGTGTTATTTCAGCTAGTGTTCCCCTTGCAATAACAATGGGGGTTGTAACCACTACTGTTGCATTTTATTACCTTAGAAAAGACATTAAATCAGGAGCAATGACTATAGAAGATACAATTAATGATGAAGAAAATAGTAATGAAAATAAAATTGCTATATCATCAAAAAAAGTAAGAAGAGCTTTAGCCTTTTTAATTTTAGTATTATTTGCTTTAGATTTAGTTATAATGTTTAAGGCAAATCTTCAGGGAAATGATGCAACAGCTCTTATTGGTGGTACTGCAGTATTTATATTAAGTTTAGTTTCTGTAGTATCATATAAAAAAGAATCTCTTGAAAAAGTAACAGAAAATCTTGTAAAAGGATTGCGATTTGGTTTTAAAATATTTGGTGTTGTTATACCAGTTGCTGCATTTTTCTATTTAGGTGATTCAGCATTTAATGAAATTTTTGGAAAGATACTTCCTGAAGTTTCTCATGGTATAGTAAATGATTTAGGACTTGCCCTTGCTAATTTAGTACCTATAAATTCAGTTGTTTCAGCAAGTACACTTTCTGTAGTAGGTGCCATAACAGGTTTAGATGGTTCTGGATTTTCAGGGATATCACTAGTTGGATCTGTTTCACAAATATTCTCAACTGCCTTAGGTGGAGGAATAGAAACACTTACAGCTTTAGGCCAATTAGTTGGAATATGGGTTGGTGGAGGAACTATAGTTCCTTGGGCTGTAATACCAGTAGCAGCAATATGCGGTATAGATCCTTTTGAACTTACTAAGAAGAACTTCAAACCAGTTGTAATTGGAATAGTTGTAACTACTTTGGTAGCCATATTTATAATTTAAATAAAAAAACATGATATTGTAATTAAATTAATTGCAATATCATGTTTTTTATTTTTAGTATATAATTTTAAAGGTAAGTAAAATTATTTAATCTAAAGATAGCATTTCATAAATATATTCTTAGAAAGGGTGAACTTAATGAGTGTTTAAACTCTTACTTTTAAAATTTATATAAATTGAGGAGAAAGAGTATGATAATAGATTTAAATTCAAATATAAATAAGTTAGAAGAAGTAATGAAAATTTGGTTAGAAACTAATATAGATGCTCATGATTTTATATGTAAGGAGTATTGGATTAAAAATTATGATTTAGTTAGGGAATTACTTAAAGAAGCTGATGTTTATATATTTGAAGAGGATGATGTTGTTAAAGGTTTTATAGGTGTAGTTGAAAATAATTATATAGGTGGAATTTTTGTAAAAAAAGAATACCAAAGAGATGGTGTAGGGCAAAGATTGATAGATTTTTGTAAAGCTACATATTCCTGTTTAACATTAAATGTTTTTATAAAAAATAAAAGGGCAATAAACTTCTACAATAAAAATGGTTTTGTTGTTTTAGAAGAGCTTATTAATGAAGATACAAAAGAAAGGGAATATCTTATGTCTTTTGAACAAAAGTAATCTAAAAGCTCTATATGAATTTAAAATACCACAGTTTAATTTTTGAAATTGTGGTATTTATAAATATATGTAAAAATATAATTGTATAGTATTTATTTTTTAGGGAGGGGTTAAGTTGAAATATATAAAATGCATTCCATCTACAGATAAATTAGTATGTGAAAATTTATTGCTAGATGGTTGGAAAAAGCTAAAAGAGCCTAAAGATGTTAAATTCGCTATTTTTTATTCTTTGCCGATTATGATTATTTCTTTTTTTATTGAATTAACACTCATTTACTTTTTATATAAACCTTTTAGAGAACTTATCAATGGAAGTAACGATTTAAAATTACAGTTAACTTTAAATTTGAATATATTCATATATTTAATTACTATTATTATTTTCTTAATTATACATGAATTACTTCATGCTTTATTTATTCCAAATATCTTAAAGTCAAATAGAACATATTGGGGATTTAATGGAATGTTTGCTTTTGTTTATACTGAAGAAAAGATAAAAAAAAGTAGATTTATAATTATTTCTGTAATGCCTTATTTAATATTATCTTTTATTTTTCCAATAATTTTAAGTAGTTTAGGAGTATTAAATGGATTTCTTTGTTTCTTATGTTTATTAAATGCTGGTGGATCTTGTGTTGATTTATTGAACATTATTTTAATTAGTGTACAGGCTCCAAATGATTCATATATACTTAGTAATGGTCATAATACATATTACAAATAGCTTTCCTTAATAACCCATAAATGCAATTTAGAAGTTGTATTTCTGGGTTATTTTTAATGTGATACAAATTTGTAAATAACATTACTTTTCGTTTATAATTATAAGAAAATTTTTAATGAAATATAAAAAAACAAGAATAATAGCGATTGATAATTTATTAACCGAAATAAGGTTGTAGTTATTAAATTAATTATAAAAACTCCTAACAATTTAAAGATTTTATATAAAATATTAATTTTTTTGAAAAATACGTATTGACATTTTATGTATTAAAGTGTATTATTTGTTTAAATCAGAAGAATAAATACAAATAAGAAGTGTATATAAATTCTTTCTAGATTATAAAAAAAGAAATCATTGGGGTTTAATTTTATTATTAAATTTAAAAAATAAATATTAAGGGGGAATAATTTTATGAAGGCAAAAAAATTAAGGAGAATTTGTGCCGTAGCATTAACACTTGCACTTGGAATGTCTGTATTTGCAGGCTGCCAAAGTAAACAAGAAGAATCAAGAAAATTGATCTATAATTTAGGAGAGGATCCAGAAACAATTGATCCTACATTAAACACTTCATCAGGATCAGGATCAGTAATAGATAATGCTTTTGAAGGTTTAATGAGACTCGATGAAAATGAAAAAGCAGTTCCTGGAGTTGCTGAAAGTTATGAAGTTTCAGATGATAATTTAGTTTATACTTTTAAGTTAAGAAAAGATGCTAAATGGTCAGATGGAGAACCAGTAACAGCAAAGGATTTTGAGTATTCTTGGATTAGAGCTATATCCAAGGAAACAGCAGCAGAATATAATTATCAATTATTTTATATAAAAAATGCGCAAAAATTTAACGAAGGTACAGCAACTAGAGAAGATGTTGGAATTGAAGTTGTAGACGATCATACTTTAAAAGTAACTTTAGAAGCACCAACAGCTTACTTCTTAGAACTTACTACATTTACAACTTATATGCCATTAAGAGAAGATATAGTTAGTAGTGATCCAGAAGGATGGGCACTAGATCCAAAAACTTATGTTTCAAATGGACCTTTCAAATTAGCTCAATGGGATATGAAAGATCAATTAGTATTTGAAAAGAATGAAAATTACTGGAACAAAGATGATATAAAGCTTCCAGGCGTAGTTTATAAATTAGTTACTGATCAAAATACTGCTTATGCTTCATTAAAATCTGGTGAATTTGACATGGTTGATACAGTTCCACCATCAGAAATTGAAAGTGGTCAAGCTGAAGGATTAGTTACAATCCATCCAAATCTTGGTACCTACATGGTAGTATTTAATGTTGGTAAACAATCAACTTTATCTGAAGATGCAAAAAAGGTTTTAAGTAATGCAAAAGTAAGAAAAGCTTTATCTATTGCAATTGATAGGGAAGGTATAGTTAATGAAGTTACAAAAGCAAAACAAACTCCAGCATATGCTTTTGTTCCAGAAGGAATTTTAAACGCTGAAGGAGAAGATTTTGCTGATAGAAAGTACTATGATGCAAATAAACCTAATATAGAAGAAGCTAAAAAATTACTAGCTGAAGCTGGATATCCAAATGGAGAAGGAATTCCAACTTTAGAGTTTATGTATAATACAGAAGGATCTCATAATTTAGTAGCACAAGTAATTCAACAAGACTGGGCTAAGATTGGAGTTAATGTAGAGCTTACTAACCAAGAATGGAAAGTATTCTTAAATACTAGACAACAAGGTGGATATCAAATTGCAAGACATGGCTGGCTTGGAGATTATGTTGATCCAATGACATTCTTAGATTTATGGGTAACAGGTGGAGGAAACAACGATGCTGGTTATTCAAATCCTAAGTATGATGAATTAGTTAATGGTGCTAAGGTTGAAGCTGATGTAAATAAGAGATGGGATATGATGAAGCAAGCAGAAGATATCTTAATGGAAGATATGCCAATAATTCCACTTTACTTCTACAATAAGACAACTGGGGCTAAGCCAGAAGTTAAAGGAGTTAGAGTTTCAATGCTTGGACATGTATATTTTGATAAAGCATATATAGAGGAATCAAAGTAAAATAATAATTAAAACTAACTATTATTAAACTCAATGATAAAAATTAAAAAGTTGTATAAGGTTAATTAGTAATACTTAATCTTATACAACTTTTATTTTATTATTTAATATTTAAAAAATACTTATAAAGCTTATGTATTTCAAGTAATTTAGAATATATAAAGAAGAATTGACATTTCCTTATTCTCTAAATATTTCTTCCAAAATTATAACCACACTTCCATGTGAAAATTATTGATAGTATAAATATATTACTTAATGCATATCCAAAAAGTAATCCTGTTAAAACTCTTTTTATATTATTACTTTCATAATGGGTTAATAATTGAATAAAACCATCTAAAAGCATTGGAATTATTAAAATTAAATTTAAAAGGATAGTGGGTTGATAAAAGGAAAATAGAACTGGCGAACAAATCATGCCGATTAGCTCGCCAGTACATCTCGCACATATAGGAAATTTTTTATTTTTAAAATAAAAAGATCTATCATCTCTACAATGACATCCAAATATAATTGGCAACCATTTAAAAAAGAATTTTTCAATCATTTCTTAATAACCATATGAAGCACCTGCAGCACCTAGGATAAATATAAATAAGTATAATAATATATAAATACCAACTGAAACTAAAGCCCCAATCCCAGCAGCCTTAGATGTTTTAGGCTTAGTATCTTTCCAAACTAAGAATAAAATTAAACCTACAATTGGAATACAGCATCCTAATAGTCCCCATCCAAATCCACCATTATCAACAACAGCAGGTGTAGAATTTGTTGCAACTCCACAATGTATACATACTGCTGCATTATCGTCTATTTCTTTCTCACAATTTTTACAGAACATTAACAATCCCCCTTTTATAATTTTATGTAATTAAAGCACTTGATTAAATTTAAAATAATGATATTAAAAATTATAAGTTCCCCTATAAAGATAGCTGTATTTAATAATATATTCTATGCTTTAAATTAAAATAAGATTCACTAAAACATGCGTATATAGATACATTTTTAAGGATTTTATTAGATAAATTTCAACAATTATTGATCAAATCATAAATATTTAAATTATGTTTGTGATAAAACTATTGAGCCATCACCAATTACTATTATTTTATAGCTAGGGTCCAACTGAGGATATATTTGAACCTTAGGAGAATTAGGCATTAGTTTTATTGATTGAACTATAGTATTGCTCTCATCATAAATAATAAGATAAGTAGTACCTTTTTCTGAAACATTTTGGGCATAATTTATCTCATTTAGTGAAATACCAAGAGCATTTGCATTATAAACACCTTCTGTAAGTGTTTTAGAATGTGCTTGAAACCCGGTCGCAGCAACATTAAAAGATAAAGATAAAGATATTAATAGCGTAAAAATAAATTTTTTCATAAGTTAAACCGCCTTTCAAGTAAATTTATATTATTTAAAGTTAAAATGTTTTAAGATAAAAATGCTGATCCTTCACCAATTAAAATTATTTTAAAGTTTGGTTCTAGTTTGTGTAAATCATACTTAGGAGAATTAGGCTCCATTTTAAGTGCTTGTATTACTGATTGATTTTCATCCACTAACAAGAAATAAACACTTTTTTCACTAGATATGTTTTGTATAAATGAGATATCCCTTCCTAGAACTTTAACAATTGAGTCTACTTTATAAACACCTTGATTGAAAATATTAGTATATATCGGAGGCTGAGCTTTAGCGATATTACAGCTCAAGCATAAAAAAATTAAAAGAGTATAAAAAAATTTTTTCATTATAATAACCACCTTTCATGGTTAGTTTGTCTATAGAATAATTTAAATATACAAATTAATCTTAAAGATGATGTAATTAGATAAACTTTGTAGTAAAATAAACCTAGTGTTGGTAAAAATTTATTTAGAAAAGAAGGGGATAATATGAAGATTAAAGGTATCTTATTTACAATACTATCAGCAATAATCTTTGGATTTACACCTGCTTTAGCAAATATAACCTATGAATTCGGGAATAATTCTTTATCTATGACTTTTTTTAGGAATTTACTTGCTATTCCAATTTTATTTTTTATATTAAAATACAAAAGAATTTCTTTGAAAGTAGAAAAGAAAGAATTAAAACATATATTTATTCTTAGCTTAATAGGTGTTGCTTTAACTACAGCTTTATTATATAGTTCGTATTCATATATAGGGGTAGGTGTAGCTACTACATTACATTTTATGTATCCAATTTTCGTTGCTTTAGCATGCAGGTTTATTTTTAATGAAAAGTTAGGTAAAAGAAAAGTACTATCTTTAGTAATGGCTTTTCTAGGTGTAGCACTTTTTATGGACATGAAAAGTAGCAATAATTTATTAGGAGCATTAATGGCATTAATATCTGGACTAACTTATGCTTTTTACATAGTATATCTTGAAAAGAAAGAACTAGTTAAAATAAACCCATATAAACTATCTTTTTACATAGTTTCTTTTGTTTCTTTTGAAATGCTAATAGGTAATATTTTTGGTGGTTATATAAAATTTAATCTTTCTTTAAAAATATATATTTTAATGATAATTATATCATTATTAACATCAATAGTAGGTGTTATTTTATTTCAAGTAGGAGTATCAATTATAGGATCTACCTCAGCTTCAATATTTTCTTTATTTGAGCCAATTACTAGTGTAATAAGTGGCTTATTATTATTTAATGAATCTATAGATATTAAAAAGATTATAGGATGTTTAGTTATTTTTATAGCAGTTACTTATTTAGCAATAGAATCAAGATCAAATGAGAAGCATGATAACGAGATAAATGATAAATCTTTAGAATTATAAAAGATAATTAAAAAAATATAAATTTACATAATAATTTTTGTAATTGTAGATATTATTATATTAATCTATTGAAAATTATCCTCAATAACATTAGAATTATATTAAGTTTAATTTTAATAATATTAAGGAGGGTGCTTTGGATAGAAAGTTAATAGAAAAGATACTTGGAAAGAAGAATTACGTTAATTTAAATGATGAAATATATATACTAAGAGAAATTACAAGTAATATGAGGCAAAATATTCAAAATAACTTATCTTTTACAGATGAGTTAATTTCTGAAATTAATGTCAAAGCTTCAAAATCTCAAGTAATAATAGATGAAATAATATTAGACTTAGAAGATGATTCATTTATCGTAGGATATACTAATAGTAAAAACTATTTGTTAAAATATTTAAATGATTTTAATAATAACCTAGAAGGAATTATAAATTCTATTAAGCCTCTCAGTTATGATGAGTTGGTTAAATATACAAATAGCATTATAGATCTTATTTTACTTTTCTAATAGTACTTATAATAAAACAATTTTAAATTAATATAAAAAGTTTAATGCCTCCTTTTATAATAGTTAGATAATAAAAGGAGGCATTTATATAATAAACTTATAATATAAAGTAATTTAATTTCTAACGTGAATTTTATGGTTGCCAATTTGAAAAGCCATAGGACATTATACCAATGCTAACTAAAAGGCCTATATTTCCTATATTAATTAAAGCAATATTATTAGATATACATGCTAAAAAGGAACAAATCCCCATAAGGATAGTGCCTAAAATTGCTGATATTTTATATTTCTTCATAATTTTTGCCTCCTTTAACATTTAATTTTGAAACTATTATAGTTAGTACAGGGAAAATTATGATTGAAGAAATTAAACTTGTTAATGCTGGAAGGCCAAATGGTAATACAAATGATAAAATAAGTGATATTATCCAAGTAATAAAGGCCAAAGGATTCCAATTTTTAAATGTGACTTTATTGAAGTCTTCATAATGTCCTTTATTAAGAATAAAATAATCAGCAATAATAATTCCGGCAAGAGGAGGAATAATATTACCTAGTGTATTTAAAAATGTAAATAAGAAATTTATTTCATATGGTTTTGTTAATGTTCCTATTGCGGCTATAATTAAAAGGATAGTAATCATCTTTTTTCTATCCATATTAAATGAATTAGATAAATTTAATGAATTTGAATATAAGTTTGCTGCATTAGTTGTAAATATATTTGTTGTCATAAGTATAATTGATGGAATAAGTAATCCCATAGATAGTAATACAGCAGGTAAATCACTATTATCTACAGCAATAGCTGCTAATGCTCCACATAATATCATTAATGAGTTCCCTAATAACAATCCAGTAAGTGAACTTGCTATTGCATCTCTAGTATTTTTGGCATATCTCATTATATCAGCAATACATGTTGCAGAAGATAAAATCCAAGTACCTATAATTGCAGTTATTCCTGTACTTATTGCCATTGGAGCAGAAGGTCTATATGATAATATATGTTTTATTCCTCCAGTAATTTGAATTGCTTTTACTGATGTAGCAATTGAAAGAAATACAATTGCAGGTATAGAAACATATCCTAAAATTGTTATTGCCTTCATGCCTGATAAAGCAAAGACTCCCATTACTAATGCACTTGCAATCATTGCTATGCCTTCACCAAATGAACCTAAATTAAAAATTAATGCAATAAAATGTCCATAGGTAGCAGCTTGTATTATATACCATCCTAAGTTTACAAAGGGAACAAAAAATGATGCAATCCTTGAACCGTTCGTACCGAAACTATATTTAGTAAGAAGCGCAAAGCTAAGCCCATTTTTGCTTGAAATTATACTTACAAGGGTAGCAATTATTCCTAAAAAGATATTTCCTAAAATACACACGTACACTATTTCTTTAAATGTTAATCCAGCAGCTAATCCGCCACCAGTCATCATACTTGTTACTACAAAGACGTATCCAGTCCATACAATAGTTAAACTTGTATAGCTTTTTCTTTGATCCTTAGGTACAGAAGTAAATTCATACTCTTTAGTATTGGTTTCAACATCTTTTTTAAAAGCCAATATAATACAACTCCTTATAATTTATATTTAATTTTATTTATTCCAGAAGTCTTTATGAACATCTGCAACTTCATTTTCTATCTCAGGGAATGGCCCTATAACTTTAATATCTTTTTGTCCTTTAGATAATACTTCTCTACAAGGTAGATCAAAAGTAGGGTTTTTAGGATCACTTCCAGTTAGATTTAATAAATCTCTTTCAGACAATCCATAAACTATTCTACCTACATTTCCCCAATAAATAGCTCCTGTACACATTGCACAAGGCTCAGCAGTAGAATATAAAGTACAATCCCATAGAAATGATTTTGAGTATTTCATAGATGCTTTTTCCATAAGTTGAGTTTCTGCATGACCAGTACATTTATAATCTGTACCCTCAATATTCATTTGTTCAAGAATTATATTGCCATCCTTATCCACTAGAATGCATCCAAATGGCATATTACCACTTTCTCTAGATCTTTTAGATACTTCAACACACTTTCTTAAGTAATAAATGTGATCTTTATACATAAATAATCCTCCTCTAAAAATAAAATAGGTAATACGTATTACAAATTTTATTTTACTACCATAAATTGTAAAAATCAATATTATTTGTAAATGTTTTCTAAAATGATTTTGTTGAGTTTGTTATGGTAAAATTATATAATAATATATAATTATGTAAACTAATTTGATAATAATTTTAATATAACTTGAATATTATGGAGGATATATGGGGTTAGAACCAATAAAAACAAAATCACTTACGCAAATAACAAAAGAATCTATTTTAAAGTATATAAGAACATTGAATTTAGATGTTAACAATAAATTACCAAGTGAAGAAAACCTATCAAAGGATTTAGGGGTAAGTAGGATAACTGTTAGAAGTGCTCTTAATGAACTTGCAACTGAAGGTGTTATCTTTAGAAGACAAGGAAAAGGTACTTTTATAAATGTTGAAGCTATTAAGCTTAATACTAAATTAAATCCTATAAATGAATTTGGTGAAATTATAAGAAATAGTGGATATAAATCTAAAATTCAAAATATAAGTCATGAATTTATAAATGCAGATTTAAGTTTAAGTAATATTTTAAGAATAGAAGAGGGAAGTGACGTATTAATATTAAAAAAAACTTTTTTTGCAGATAATAATGCTTGTGTTTATTGTATAGATTATTTACCACTAAGCATCTTAGGTTATGATAATGATTTTGTATCAGATTTACTTAAATATAATGATTCATTATACAAATTTCTCTTAGAAAAAAATAATATAAAAATATCTTGGGATAAAGTGACGATTTCTACAACCAATAATTCTAAGGAGAAAGAACTAACTGAAATATTTAATTGTAAAGATGATATAAAGTCCTTTTTAATTTTAAAAGGGGTTAATTATGATGATAATGATACACCAATATATTTAACTTATGAATATATAGATACAAAAATAATATCTTTTAATTTAATACGTCAAAGGGTTTATTAATCAAATAGAAGTGAAATAAATAGATGTAGTTATAATAGCTGAGATAGTAGTTAGTTTTGTATAAAACCAAAACTAACTACTTTTTTTATTATTAAATAAACAGTATATATAATTATAATTAACTCATTAAATAGAAATCAATTTTACTTATAAGAATATAATCAACCGATAGATTAGTTTAATAATATTCTATTTAACAGTAATGATACTAATGAAATAAACTTAACAAATGAAAAAAGATAGCAATTTGGTGATATCGTATACATTTACAGAAAAATACATAAATATAATTATAAATATAATTATATGTGATTTAAAGTGAAAAAATATCAATATAGACTTCAAAGAAAGTATAAAAGAAGTATAAAAAGGGTTAAAAATATAACTTTCATTGTAAAGTGTTGGATAGTTGTTATAATAATAGTTGCGTAAAATAATATATTTTTTGGAAATATACTATAGTGTATCTTTAAAAAATATACTTATGTAATAATATGTAAAATAAAGTATGTAATAATATGTAAAATAAAGTAGTTAGAACACTTTACAGATGGAGGGACTAAATGTATTATACACAAGAAAAAAGAAATTATTTAAGTAAGTTAAAAGTACTTTTAGAATGGGAGGCTTTACCTGGATTATTACTATTAATTGCAACTGTTTTTGCATTAATTATTGCAAATAGCCCATTAAAGGAATTATATAATACTATATTTCATCATATAGAAATATTCCCTAATTTTAATTTGCACAAGTTTATAAATGATTTTTTAATGGCAATTTTCTTTTTAGTTGTAGGCTGTGAAATTAAAATGGAAGTTATAAGAGGGCATTTATCAGATGTAAAAAGAGCATCTTTTCCAATTGTTGCTGCAATTGGGGGAGTAACAATACCAGCTATTATATTTTTTATTTTTAATAGAAGTACGTCATATGTTAATGGGATAGGTGTTCCTATATCAACGGATATAGCATTTGCTGTTGGAGCATTTATGATATTTAAGAATAGACTTAGTAATTCACTTAAAATATTTTTATTAACTTTAGCAGTGGTTGATGATTTGATTTCTATTGCAGTTATAGGAATATTTTATTCGTCAGGAATAAAGATAATACCGCTAGTTTTAGGTGCTGTAACATTTATCATGTTATTATCACTTAGAAAAATTGATAAAAAAGAAAGACTTACTCCTTACTTTATACTAGGATTTATTTTATGGATTTGTATATTTGCAAGTGGAATACATGCTACTATAAGTGGTGTTTTATTAGCTATTACATTACCGATTAGTAAGTGTAATAAGGATACACTTGAATGTACATTAATTAGGATTGAACATGTACTAGCACCATATGCTAATTTAATTATACTTCCGTTATTTGCATTTTCTAATACTGCAATAAATATGAATATTTCATCAATACCACAAGGTTCAATAAAGGTAGCTTTAGGTATAATTGTTGGGCTAGTTGTAGGAAAGCCTTTAGGTATAATGTTATTTACATCTGTTTTATCTAAGTTTAAAGTAATAGAAAAGCCTAAAGATGTAAAATGGTACGATATAATGTGTGTTGGAATGCTTGCAGGAATAGGTTTCACTATGTCTATATTTGTAGCTGAAATAGCATTTACAGGTAATGAAAATGTATTAAATATAGTAAAAATATCTATATTATTGGCTGCAATTATCACATGTTTAATAGCTTCTATTGCAATTAATTTAGGTAAAAAAACAAATAATGGATTAAATGTAAAAGAAGTTAATGCATAGTGACAAGTTGTAAGTATTATAAAACCTTAAGCAATACAGATGTAGTGCTTAAGGTTATTTTTATTTAATGGAGGATGAAGTTTATTTTAAGCCTATTTGATAGATCCCTTTAAAAAATATCTTCAAATTTTAAAGTTTCTTGTTTACCAGTAATCATATTTTTAATATTTATAGATTTATTTGCCTCTTCTTCCTCACCTAAAAGTATAACGTACGGTATTTCTAACTTATTGGCATAATTAAGTTTTTTCTTTAATTTATCATCTTCAAAATACATTTCTACTGCTTTTCCAGACTCAGTTAACTTTTTATATACTTCACCACAATATTTTAAAGTATCACCAATTGGAATAATTAAATATTCAACCTTAGATGGAAGTTTATAACTTTCAACAAATCCTATTTCTTTTAAAACGAAGAATAATCTAGTTAAACCAATTGAAATTCCAACTCCAGGTAAGATATTATTAGTATAATTTTCTGCTAAGTTATCATATCTACCACCAGAACAAATTGAGCCATATTCTTCATTGTTAATTAATAAAGTTTCAAATACTGTTCCTGTATAGTAATCTAATCCTCTTATAATTTTTAAATTTATTATATATTCGCTGTCATAAACCCCAAGTACTTCTAAAGTAGTAGTAACTTCTTTAAGTTCATTTAATCCTAAGGTGAATTTTTCATCTTGTATATTTAATAATTCTAATTCTTCTAATACTTTATCTTTAGATCCATTTATATTTATGACTTTATTTATTATTTTTGCACTTTCTTTATTAACTAACTTATCTAGTTCTTCTTTAAATGTTTGTTCACCAATTTTATCGTATTTATCGATTAATATCATAACATCAATAGAGCTTTCGATATTTAGAGACCTTAATAAAGCAGAGAGTATTTTTCTATTGCTTATTTGAAACTTATAATCTTTTAATCCTATTGATTTAAAAGCCTTTGAAGCTAAACTTATAACTAAAGCATCATTTTTAATACTTAGCTTATCTTTTCCTATAATATCAACATCACATTGATAAAACTCTCTATATCGTCCCCTTTGATTTCTTTCTCCTCTATATACTTTTCCTATTTGATATCTTTTAAGTGGAAAATTTAAATCATTAAAGTATTGAGAAGTATATCTAGCAAAAGGAACTGTTAAATCAAATCTTAATGCTAAATTATTAGATCCTTTTTGAAATGCATAAACTTGCTTTTCTGTTTCTCCAGCGTTTTTAGCAAGTAAAATTTCAGCTTTTTCTATAATTGGAGTATCTATTGGAAGGCATCCATTTTCTTCATATACATTTGTAATTTTTTCTACAATATCATTAAATTTTCTTTGTTCTATAGGTAATAATTCCATAAATCCTGGTAAAATACTTGGTTTAATTTTATAGTTACTCATTTTCATTTCTCCTTTATATTAATATTTTAGTTTAGTTCTTTAAGCATTTAATACTAATGAATAGCAATATAAGAATTATTAGTATTTATATTTAATTCTAAATCAAAAAGCCATGTAGGCTAATATCCCACATGGCTTACAAAAATATGATTGCACTTACATATCATAGCCAAGAGATACAAGCCCACTTAAAATAGACTTGCACTCTTTTTATAAGAGCAAGTCTCTCTAGCAATGATGATGTATAAATTTATATAAGTTATTTAGTGCTTTCATAATTATTCCTCCAAAAGTTATTAAATTAATTATAAAACAATTAATTTTTTTCTTCAATAAAATTTAAAAGTTTATAAATTTAAAAATAATGAAATATTTATATAACTTATATACACTTTAAATTATATAATCATATTTCATGAAAATATAATGTTTTATATTCTTTTGGAGTTATTCCAACAAATTTTTTAAATGTCTTTGAAAAATGGCTTTGATCAATAAAACCTAAAGGTACATAAATATCTACAAGAGATTTCTTACCAGATAAAATTAATTTTTTAGATTCTTCAATTCTTTCTTTTTGTATGTAATCACTAATAGATACTCCAACTTCTTTTTTAAATAAATGTGAGAGATAACAAGGATTCATAGATGAGTAATCTGCTAGGATTGAAAGGGATATTTTCTCATATAAATGTTCAAATATATATTTTTGACATTTAAGTATAGCAGAAGAGTAGTTATACATTTTAACTTTGTTTACATGCTCTGTATAATCTAAAATCATTTTTAAAAATAATTCATTTATATCTTTTATGGTATTAAGTTCTTCTACTGCTTCAAAATAAAAATCAGTAAGTGTTAGGGATACCTCCCAAGCAAGTCCCTTTTCTATAGCAGCACGGGACACTATTGATGTATAGCTAATAAAAATATTCTTTAAATTCCTTAAAGGATTTTTAGAGTTAATTCCTAATTCACCGTCAAAAGTAGTATATTTTAAAAATTTTATTACCTCTTCTAAATTTCCATCTGTTATATGTTTCAATAGTTTTCTTTCAAATTCTTGAGAATGATGCAATCTACTATTTCTTCTTTTCTTTGAATTGGAAATATAAAAGGCTTTGCTATCTTTAAGCCCAACATCAATAAGCATTTCATCAATATTTACTACATTAGTAAAATCTAATTTATCATGATAAATGGAATGATAAAGAAGTAGTCCTGCATCTATAAAACTATTAAAATCCATTATAACGATATTGTTATAATAATTAATTAAGCTGCCTTTATATTTTATTAAGATATCAAACTTTTTTATAATTGAATTAATAGACTTTTCATCAATTTCAGAAGAAATAGTAGGTCCTACTAAAAGAGTTCCACTAATATTGTCACTAGTAATTACTTTAATAATAAAATAATTTTCATGATACATTGTTGATTTAATATTTATAGGAGTGTTTTCGTCATTAATAGATAAAAAGTCATTTAAAAGTTGTTCAGTATTACTATATAAGGGGTTATTACTATCTTTATAAGAAAACTTAAAGAGAATTATACCACTAGAGTTAAAAAAGAATATTGGTATTTTTAACATTCCAAAGGTTTTATTACAGATATATTCTATATCATCTAAAGATAAAAAACTACTTTCATCAGAAAACATTTACATCACTCCTAGAAAAGCTATGTCTAATAATTAACAATATAGATATTATAACATACATAACAGTAATAAAGTAAAATAATTTGAAGTAATAAGTAAAATTGATACAATATTCCAATAATAATACAATAATAAATTTAAAAAAATATTTAATATAAAGGTATGACTAAATGAAAGGAATGATTAATTTATGGGTAAAAAAGTTGCTCTTATAACAGGCTCATCAAGAGGAATAGGTGCGGCATGTGCTACAGAATTTGCTCAAGCAGGATATAATGTTATTATTCATTGTAATAGCAATGTAGAACGAGCTAAAGATGTAGCTAATGCTTGCATATCACTAGGAGCTGAAGTTCTAGTATGTCAAGCAGATGTTTCAAAATATGATGAATGTGAAAAGTTGGTTCAAGAATCAATAAGTAAATTTGGTTTTATTGATGTACTTGTTAACAATGCAGGTATTGAATTTAATGGTTCAATAATGGATACAGAAATAGAAAAATTTGATCAAGTTATGAAAACAAATGCATATGGACCTTTTTATATGTCAAAACTAATAGTTCCATATATGTTAAATGAAAAATCGGGTAGCATTATTTTTATATCTTCTACAAGTGCTTCAACAGGTGCATTAGGAAGCTCTGCATATGCTTCTTCAAAATCAGCGCTTCTTGGATTAACAAAAACACTTGCTAGAGACTTAGCACCAATAGGAATTAATGTAAATGCTATTTCTCCAGGAGCTATAGAAACAGATATGGTATCAGTTCTTCCAGAAGAATTAAAGACTTGGATAAAAAGTAGTGTATATGCAGCAAGACTTGGAAAGCCAGAAGAAATTGGTGCAACAGCTGTGTTTTTAGCATCAGATAAGGCCAAGTATTTAACTGGACAAAATATGACAGTTGATGGTATTTTTCGCACATAATTGTATTTTATTTAACAAAGTAAGCTGAGTTGTTGGATAATTAAATAATGAATATCAGATTATAAATTATAAATTATGAATTATACTATTTAGATTTTAATTTTAAAATGGTCTTTAATATGCTTAAAAAGGAGCATGTTAAAGGCTATTTTTATATGGTTAATTATTACTATATTATATACAAAATCTTATATAAACTAATTTAAAATAAACATATTCTTGAATAGATTTATAGTGAGTATTACAATTAGTATGTACAAAAATAATAAATACATATGATGTGAGGTTAAAAATGAAGATACGAAAGCCAGATTACTTTGATGAATTTAAATGTATAGCTTCTGAATGTGAAGATACTTGTTGTGCTGGATGGGGAATAGTTATAGATGAAGAAAGTCATAAAAAGTATTTGTCTGTAGATGGTACATTTGGAGATGAATTAAGAAGCAAGATAATTAATGAAGATGAAGAAAAGGTTTTTGTCTTAAATGGAGATAGATGCTCTTTTTTAAACGAAAATAATTTATGTGATATATATAATAATTTAGGAGCAGAAAGTCTTTGTTATACATGTAGACAATACCCTCGTTACTTAGAGGAGTTTGGAAATACTCGTGAAACTGGTATATCCTTATCATGTCCTGAAGCTGCACGAATAATACTAAGAAAATCTGATAAAGTAGAATTTGAATTAAGTGAAAATGATGAAGAAATAACTAGCTATAATGATATTAATCCAATGCTATATATTAATCTTATGCAATGTAGAAAAATAATTTTTGATATTATGCAAAATAGAGAAATAGATTTAAAAATAAGATGTGCTTTAGTTCTTACTTTTATAAATGAAGTACAAGAAAAGATAGATTCAAATGATATTCAATCAATTAAGTTAGTTAAAGATAAGTACTTAAATAAGGATTTTATTAAATCAACTATTAATGATATTGAAGTATATAATGGGAAAACTACTGAAAAATATATTAACATAAAAGAAGTTCTAGAAGTCTTTAGAGATTTAAAGCATATTAAGCCAAATGACATTTTAGGGTTAGAAGATGCCTTAAGATACTTTTGGCAAAATGAAGATGATAAAGATATTTACTTAGATATTCATAAAAAGTTTGATGAATATTATAAAGCAAAAAGCTATGAATTTGAACAAATACTAGTTTACTTTGTATTTAGATACTTTATGAAGGCTGTTTTTGACTATGATGCTTTAGCTAAGGTGAAAATAGCATTAATAAGCTATATAATGATAAAAGAATTATGTGTAGTAAGATATCTAGAAAATAAAGAGTTTACAAATACAGATATGGTTGACATAGCTCATACATATTCTAAGGATGTAGAACACTTAGAAGAAAACATTGAAACCTTAGAAGAATTATTTGAAACTAATGATGTATTTAGTATTGAGGAATTACTAATTACTCTATTAAACTAAGAGAAATATGCAATAATATTCTATATTATTAAAAAGAAAAATAATCCTATCTATTTTTAATTGATAAGATTATTTTTCTTTTTATATTTATCTCTTATATGAAATATTATACTGAATATTACATTTATTATAATTTTTTATAGATAATAAACTAACTAATTTAATTGCTTTAATATGGAAATGTAGTAAAATAAATATGTAGTTAAATAGGGGGTAAATATATGAAACTATTAAAAAAAATATCAATAATAATGACTTTAGTACTATCAATTACTGCTTTTTATGGGTGTAAAAGCAAAGAGCCATCTCCATCTGACACAGTAAAAACTTATTTTGATGAAATTAAAGGTGCTGATGAAGCAACAATTTCTACATTACTAAGTAATGTAGAAGAAACTGACACTAATTCTTCTAAAAAGATGATTACTGAAATACAAAAGCTTACTTATACTATTAATTCAGAAAGTATTGATGGAGAAAAGGCAACAGTTAATGTTAAAGTTAATGGACCAGATATGGCTGCTGTAATTGCTACGTCAATTCAAGAAATGTTTACAAGTGTATTATCACAAGCTTTTTCTGGTACAGAAATGACAGAAGCAGAACAAAATAAACTATATGATGATATTATGGTAAAAGCTTTAGATGGAGTTATATTTACAGATAGAACTGGAGATATAACTTTAGAAAAATCAGAAAATGGTTGGGAAATTACTAGTGATAATGAAATTACTAAGTTAATAATGAATATAGATCCAACTACTTTTGACCCAGATAATACTGATATTGCAAATTAGATTATAAAATAAATCTATATATTATTTTAAAAATGACCTTATCAAGTTTGAAATTGATAAGGTCATTTTTCTTATTAACTTTACTTTAATACTTATTACTTTTTATTGTTGCAACTTTATAGTATAATAGTCATAAAACCTTATGTTTACAAGGTTTGTACTTAAATTTAGGGATGTGAGGTAATAAAAATATGTTAACTCCAATGATGAGACAATATTTTGAAATAAAAGAAAATTATAAGGATTGTATTTTATTTTTTAGATTAGGTGACTTTTATGAAATGTTCTTTGAAGATGCTAAAATAGCTTCTAGAGAATTAGAACTTGTTTTAACAGGAAGAGATTGTGGTCTTGAAGAAAGAGCTCCTATGTGTGGAATCCCATTTCATGCAGCTTCATCTTATATAGCAAGACTTGTTAATAAAGGTTATAAAGTAGCAATTGGGGAACAAGTTGAAGATGTTTCTGTTGCTAAAGGTATAGTTAAGAGAGATGTTATTAAAGTTATAACTCCTGGTACATATATAGAAAATACTGAAGATAGCGAATATAAAAATACATATTTAATGTGTATAGTTGAAGATAATGGCTATTACGGGTTAGCCTCTTCTGATATATCTACTGGAGAATTTAAAGTGACGAGTTTTACAGCAATAAAAGCCAGTTTATTAGATGAAATAACTAAAATTGCTCCAAAGGAAATAATTGTAGATATTAATATAAGTGATGAATTATTATCAGAAATTACTTCTATTTCTTCAGCACTAATTACTAAGAGAGATTTAAGTAAGAGTATTTGTACTGAAGAAGAACTTCTAGAACAATTTTCAGAAGTATGCATTACTAATTTAAATGATTTATCTAAGACTGTATCTAAAGCCTTATTAAAGTATATTTATGATACTCAAAAGATGACTTTAACTAATATAAATCTTTTAGAGTATTATGACATAATTAATTATATGACTATAGATGGTAACTCAAGAAGAAATTTAGAGCTTACTGAAAATCTAAAAGAAAAATCTAAAAAAGGTAGTTTAATTTGGGTTTTAGATAAGACTGCTACTTCTATGGGAGGAAGAGCAATTAGAAAATGGATTGAAGAACCTCTTATAATAAAATCTGAAATTGAAAAGAGATTAGAAGGTGTAGAAGAACTATATAATAATGCTTATTTTAATGAAGATTTAAGAAGTTTACTTAAAGAAATTTATGATATAGAAAGAATTGTAGGTAAGATTTCTAATAAAAATGCGAATGCTAAGGACTTAATTTCACTTAAATGCTCATTAGAAAAGCTACCAGGTATAAAGTCTCATTTATCAGAAGCATCATCAAATATACTAAAAGAATGGTATAAGGATTTAGATGAGCTTACTGATATTAAAGAACTTTTATCTAATTCTATTTTAGATGATCCATCTATTGCCTTAAAGGAAGGTAACATAATTAAGGATGGTTACAATGAAGAGGTAGATAGTTTAAGAACAGCAAAACTTCATGGTAAGGAATGGATTGCTGCTCTAGAAAATAGAGAAAGAGACTTTACAGGAATTAGATCATTAAAGGTTGGCTACAATAAGGTATTTGGTTATTATATAGAAATATCAAAGGCTAATTATAGTTCAATTCCTGAAGGTAGATATATAAGAAAGCAAACACTCGCAAATGCTGAAAGATTTATAACTCAAGAATTAAAGGAAATGGAAGATAAAATCTTAGGAGCAGAGGAAAAGCTAGTATCTTTAGAATACGACTTATTTATAGAAATAAGAGAAGCTATAGAAAAAGAAATTGCAAGACTTAAACAAAGTGCTAGAATTATTGGTAACTTAGATGCTTTATCTACCTTATCTTTAATAGCTGTAGAAAATGATTATGTTAAACCTAGTATAAATGAAGATGGAATTATAGAAATAAATGAAGGAAGACACCCAGTTGTAGAAAAAGTAATTGGGAAAGGTGAATTTGTTTCTAATGATACTACATTAAATTCAAATGATAATAGACTTTTACTTATTACTGGTCCTAATATGGCAGGTAAGTCTACATATATGAGACAAGTGGCACTTATTACTCTTATGGCTCAAATAGGATCATTTGTACCAGCTAAATCTGCTAATATTTCTATATGTGATAAGATATTTACAAGAATAGGTGCTTCTGATGATTTAGCAGGTGGAAAATCTACCTTCATGGTTGAGATGTGGGAAGTATCTAACATCTTAAAGAATGCTACATCTAAAAGCTTAGTTTTATTAGATGAGGTTGGAAGAGGAACATCAACATATGATGGACTTAGTATAGCTTGGTCTGTAATAGAATATATATCAAAAAATAATAACCTTAAATGTAAAACACTTTTTGCTACCCATTATCATGAATTAACTAAACTAGAAGGTGTAATAGAAGGTGTTAAGAACTATTCTGTTGCTGTAAGTGAAATAGATGATAATATAATCTTCTTAAGAAAGATAGTAGAAGGTGGAGCAGATCAATCTTATGGTATAGAAGTTGCAAAGCTTGCTGGATTACCAACTCAAGTTATTGATAGAGCTAAGGAAATATTATCTTCATTAGAGAATACTTCAGGAAGTAATTCATTAGATGTTACTTCAATTAAAGAAGTTGCAACTGATAAGTTTGAAAAAGATGACGTAAATAAATCTGTTAATATTAAAGAAACTGTAGAAGTACCAACTTCATATAGTAACCCATTAGATAATGCTAAAGAGGAGTCTAATGAAAGTTATATAGAAAAAGAAAGTGAACCTATAAATAATACATTATTAGAAGATACTAATATAAAGAAAGGCTCTAAAAAGAAAAAGAATTCTAAAGATGAAATTAACGATTATCAAATAGATTTTACAATGATAGAAAAAGAAAATTTAATTAATTCACTTGCTGATATAGATGTTATGGCATTGACTCCTATGGATGCAATGAATACATTATACAAGTTAATTCTTGAGGCTAAAAGGGTGAAATAATTAAAAAAGGGTACATAATTGAGGTGATTATATGAAAAGAATAAATCTATTAGATGAACATACCTCTAATAAAATAGCAGCTGGAGAAGTGGTTGAACGCCCTTCTTCAGTTGTAAAAGAATTAGTAGAAAATTCAATAGATGCAGAAGCAAAAAATATCACCATCGAAATAGAAGAAGGTGGTATTTCTTTAATAAGAATTATAGATGATGGTAATGGAATACATAAAGATGACATTAAAAAGGCTTTTATGCCTCATGCAACATCTAAAATCCAAAATGTAGAGGATATATATTCTATTATGACATTAGGCTTTAGAGGGGAAGCATTGGCCTCTATAGCATCTATATCAAAAGTATTATTAAGAAGTAAAATAAATGAAGTAGATTTTGGCTCTGAAATTTCAATAGAAGGTGGAGAAATACTTTCTGAATCTGAAACTGGAACTAATAAAGGAACAATAATTGAAGTTAGAGATTTATTTTATAATGTACCAGCTAGAAGAAAGTTTTTAAAGTCTACTTCTAGAGAAGGGGCATTAATAAGTGATATAGTTTCAAGGATAGCCTTATCTAATCCTGATGTATCTATAAAGTTCTATAACAATGGTAAGAAGGTATTACATACTTATGGTACAGGTAATCTTAAAGATGTTATTAGAACTGTATATGGAAAAGCCATAAGTGAAAACTTAATATACTTTGAAAGTGCAGAAGATGCAATTCATTTATATGGATATATAGGTAAAGAAGAAATAGCTAGGGGATCTAGAAATAATCAAAGCATTTTTGTTAATGGCAGATATATAAAGAATAAAACTATAGTTGCAGCAATAGAAAATGCCTTTAAGTCCTTTGCGACAGTTAATAAGTTTCCATTCTTTGTTTTATTCCTTGAAGTTTATCCAGAGTTTGTAGATGTTAATATACATCCAACAAAAGCTGAAATTAAATTTAAAGAAGATAGAGGGATATTTAAAAAGGTATTTGATGCAGTTCATAAAGCCTTTAAAAGTGAAGTTTTTAATGATTTCTATATACCAGAGGAAGAAAAAGAACATAAGGATGAAGTACCTACAGAAGTTGTTGAGGAAATATCTTTTAACATAAATGTAAATGATACTTATTCAAATAACTTACCTTTATCTTACTATGAAGATAATAGTAATAAAAATAAGGAAAATGAAATAAATACAATGCCAGGAGTTTCTTATGAGGATTTAAAGAGAGAAGAAGAGCTTTATAATAATCTTAAGAACCTAAAAGAACTTGGTAAATTAGATATTAAAACACATAATAATAACAATAATATAGATGATAACAACAATTTTGATTATAGACCTATAAACTATGATTCAAATACTGTAGTTTATGAATATAAAAAAGAAATTTCTAATAATGAAGTAAATACAGATATAGCAATTAAAAGTAACGAAGTAAATAATGAAAATGTAGTAAGTAATAAAGAAAACTTAAATAATATAGAAAATAGAAATGCAAAGTTCCCTAATTTAAGAATAATAGGTCAGTTTAATAAGACTTATATATTAGCTGAATATGATGAAGTGCTATATATGATTGATCAGCATGCTGCTCATGAAAAGATTCTTTTTGAAAAGTATTTAAAGAGCATAGAAGAGGGGGATATAGTAGTACAACAACTATTAGTACCTACTTTAATAGATTTAACTACAGATGATTTTTGTTATTATGAAGAAAATTCAAAGGTGTTTACTATGGCAGGTTTTTCTATTGAAAACTTTGGTGGAAATACTATAGCAATTAAAGAAGTGCCTTATTTCTTAGGGAAGCTTGATCCGAGGAATTTATTTATTAATATCTTAGATAATATAAAATCATTAGGTAGTGGTAAAACAACAGAAGTAAAGTACAATAGAATTGCAACACTTGCATGTAAAGCTGCTGTTAAAGCTAATGATTATTTAAATCAAATGGAAATGGAAAAACTAATAAATGATTTAAGATATATAGATGATCCATTCCATTGTCCTCATGGTAGACCAGTAATCATTAAGTTTACAAACTATGAATTAGATAAAAAGTTTAGAAGAATAGTATAAAAGGAGTAACAATGAAAGAAAAAGTTTTAGTTATAGCAGGTCCAACAGCAGTTGGGAAAACGGATTTATCTATAAAATTAGCAAAAGAATTAAATGGAGAAATAATATCAACAGATTCAATGCAAATTTATAAATATATGGATATAGGATCTGCTAAAATTACTAAAGAAGAAATGTGCGGTGTTCCACATCATATGATAGATGTAGTAGATCCTAGTACTCCATTTTCTGTTGCTGACTATAAAGAAATGGCACAAAAATGTATAGACGATATTATATCTAGAGGAAAGCTTCCAATACTAACTGGTGGTACAGGATTATATATAAATGCATTAACATGCAATATGAACTTTACAGAAGCAGAAAATGATTTAAAGTATAGAAGTGAATTAGAAGAACTTGCAGAAAAACATGGTAATGAATATATCCATAATATGCTTAAGGACATAGATCCTATAAGTTACAAAGAAATTCATTATAATAACAGAAAAAGGGTTATTAGAGCTTTGGAAGTATATAAGTTGACTAAGAAGCCTTTTAGTTCGTTTAATGCAGGAGAAGAGTTTTATAATGGTCCTTATGATGTAACTTATTATGTTCTAAATATGGATAGAGAAAAGCTTTATAATAGAATAAACCTAAGAGTTGATATGATGATGGATAAGGGGTTACTTGAAGAGTGTATAAAGTTAAAGGAAATGGGGTATAATTCATCTGTACAGTCAATGCAAGGGATCGGGTATAAAGAAATATTTTATTACTTAGAAAATAAGATATCTCTAAATGAAGCTGTAGAAATGATTAAGCAGGGTTCAAGAAATTATGCAAAAAGACAATTAACTTGGTTTAGAAGAGATCCAAGAGCTATTATTTTAGATAAAGATATATTTAGTGAAGATGAAATATTTAAAAGAATAGTTGGTGAATTTCTACCATAAATTGTATAATAGTATTGTAAGGATTATGCGGAGGTGAATATGGTGAATAAACAACCAAACAATTTACAAGATATATTTTTAAATGGAGCAAGAAAAAATAAGATTTCCGTTATTATATACTTAACTAATGGATTTCAACTAAAAGGATATGTAAAAGGATTTGACAGTTTTACAGTTGTACTTGATAGCGATGGTAAGCAAATGTTAGTTTACAAGCATGCAATAACAACTATAACACCAGCAAAACCAATTTTATTTAATAATGATGAAGAGTAGGCATTTTGCCTACTTTTTTATTTAAATAAGGCTAAAAAATTTATAGTTCAAAGTTAGATACAAGAATTTTAGAACCATATAAACCTAAATAGCTAAATGATAAAAAATTCTTACTTCATGTGACAATTGGAAACTTTACTTCAAGAGATGATTTAAATAAGGCTTTTAAAGATTTTAGTGTTAGTAAATAAAGATTTACAATAATATTTTTATATAATTTATGTACTATGAAATTATGCTAAAATATGATAATATTTTATTTATGTGATATAATAGCTTATTTAATTACTTAGAAGGGAGAAATTACATATTATTAAATGATATGTAATAATAACGTTATGCTAAGAGAAACAGAAGAATTAATGATGAAAAACTTTAATTTTAAGCCTCAAACATTTGACCTATATAAGAAAGCTTTAAAAGATGTAGAAGAGGTTTTTGAATCATATGATGAAATAAGAGAGTATAATCAATTAAAAGTATTGAAGGCTTTCCAAGATGAAAGAATAAGTGAATCTCACTTTACAAACTCATCTGGATATGGATATGATGATATAGGAAGAGATTCATTAGATAAAGTTTATGCAAGAGTCTTTAATACTGAAAGTGCATTAGTTAGACCTCATTTTGTTAATGGTACACATGCTATAGGCTGTGCTTTAATGGGGAATTTAAGAACAGGGGACACAATGGTATGCATTTCAGGAGCTCCTTATGATACATTACATAACATAATTGGGATAAGTGGTAAAGAAAATATAGGATCACTTAGAGAATATGGAGTTAACTATAAGCAAGTTGATTTGAAAAATGGTAAATTTGATTTAGATAAAATAAAAGAAACACTAACATCTGATGAAACTATAAAGCTTGTACATATTCAAAGAAGTACTGGTTATGGATGGAGAAATTCATTCTTAGTTAAAGAACTTGGCGAAGTTATTGAATTTGTAAAAAGCATAAGAGAAGATGTAGTAGTTTTCGTTGATAACTGCTATGGTGAATTTATCGATATTATAGAGCCTACAGACGTTGGAGCTGATTTAATTGCAGGTTCTCTTATAAAGAATATAGGTGGAGGAATTGCACCAACTGGTGGATATATAGCTGGTAAAAAAGAATATGTAGAACAAGCAAGTTATAGATTAACTACTCCTGGAATAGGAGGAGAGTGCGGCTCAACATTTGGAGTTATGAGACAATTCTATCAAGGCTTATTCTTAGCTCCGCATATAGCTATGGAAGCTGTAAAGGGTGCTGTATTTTGTTCAAGAATAATGGAACTTGCAGGTTTTGAAGTTCTTCCTAAATATAATGAAAAAAGAAGTGATATTATTCAAGCTATTAAGTTTGGAGATAAAGAAAAACTTATACAATTCTGTAAGGGTATTCAAAAAGGTTCTCCAATAGATTCTTTTGTTGAATGTGAACCTTGGGCTATGCCTGGATATAATGATGAAGTTATAATGGCTGCTGGAGCATTTATTCAAGGTTCTTCAATTGAATTATCAGCAGATGCACCTATTAGGGAGCCATATATAGCTTATTTACAAGGTGGTCTTACATTTGACCATGCTAAGATAGGTATATTAATTTCCTTAAATAATATAATTGGATAATTTAAAATAGCTTTATATTTAACAAAAAACACTAGCTAATTACATAGCTAGTGTTTTTGTTATTCATTACTATCATCAACATTAAAAATCATCTCTTTAATATATTCTGGATTTTTATTTCGTTCAATTAAGCTGCTTTTTATTTTACTTTTATCTATATTTTCTAATAACTGATAGCAAAATTCATCTTTACATTCTAGCTTATCATCTTTATCTAAATCAAGTGAAGTTTCCTTTAGTGATATATTTGAATCAATATACTCATAAGGTGTAATTATTAAACTTTCACCAACAGACTCATTACTAATTAGAATTATTGAAAATATTAAATCAGACATAGAAATTATTGCTGAGGCAGAAGCAATAGCATATAAATAAATATTAAATTCTAATATATAACTAATTACAGTTGGAGCTAAAGCTAATATTATAAAAGGTACTATTGATGCTATTAACACTCTATTTTTAGATATAGGTTTCCTAGAAGATATAGATATACTCATATTATAGGGATTTAAATTCAATTTAATTATATCTTTATTAAAAGCATTTGGTAATAATGATGCTTTTAAAAGAGCATAAGGAAATTCCATTAAGAAATATAGTACTATTAGTATTAGTAAAAATTTAATTCCTACTTTAAGAAAATCATCACCACTATAAAATAAGCTATATCCAAGTCCAAAAGCATAAATGGATGCTATAATGACTTTAATAAGTAATATTAAAGAAGAAAAGTCTTCTTTTACAATATGGCCATTATTATGTTCATCTATAAAGTCATTATTTTTATTATTACTGCTTTTTAAAATAGAAATTTTCAAAATCTGCACCTCCTTAAATTGTAGTAAAAAAATAAGATTCATACAATATTGTATGAATCTTATTTTTTAATATGCTCTGAATAAACCAACTAATTTACCTAAAATAATGCAGTCTTCAACAATAATAGGAGATAGTGCATCATTTTCAGGTTGAAGTCTTATATGATCTTTTTCTTTAAAGAATCTTTTTATAGTGGCATCATTTTCAATTAGTGCTACAACTATATCTCCATTTTTAGCAGTTGGAGCCTTTTCTATAATAGCATAATCTCCATCATGTATTCCTGCATTAATCATACTATTACCAGTTACTTTTAACATAAATAATTCTTCATTATGTTTTATGTAATCTATAGGAATAGGGAATGTATCTTCTATATTTTCCGTTGCTAAAATAGGTGTTCCTGCTGTAACTCTTCCAACCAAAGGTATATTTAACATTTCTTTTTTCATATTAGAAGTTTCCATAATTTCTAAGGCTCTAGGTTTTGTTGGATCTCTTCTTATTAATCCTTTTTTCTCTAATCTTTTTAGATGACCATGAACAGTCGATGTAGATCTTAAATTAACAGCATCACAGATTTCTCTTACTGAAGGTGGATAACCTTTATTTTCTGTATATATTTTTAAGAACTCATAAATTTCTAATTGTTTATCTTTTATTTCGTTCATTATAACACCTCACTCTATTTCTATTATTATAGCATAAAAATATGATAATATCAAACTTATGTTCTCAAAACGAACGTTCTTGAAACTTATGTTCTTACAGCAATTACTTATATTTTTTATATGTAATTCTTAAATTAATTTATAATGCAAATTATGTGTAATTATTAAGTTAATTTAGCGGTAAAATTTATTTTACTTATATTAAGTAGGATAGTAAAATTAAAAGCATATAGAATTTAATTTTATTATATAATTTGCTTATTTAATATTTATTTGTTATAATAAGTTTCGGTTTACTTTAAACAAAGGTGGTGTATTTATGGATTTTAAGAAATTCGCGGAAGATGATTATTGTGATATATATCCTAATAGAATTTGTGACAACTGTGGAGACTGTCTAGAAGAAGAAGGTATAGATGTAAGAGCAATCAAAATTGAAGATATAGCTAAAACAGTTGAAGAAAATGAATTCTTAGAAAATGAATATAAAAAAATGATAGAAGCTTTAAAAGAAGAAAAGCTTTCAACTGAAGAACTTGATGAAGTAGGAGAGTACGCTTTAGAAAATGAATCAAGTGATTATGTTGATGCTTTTGATCATATTGAATACATAGATGATTTAGATATATTAGGTGATGATTCACTAGAAGATGCTACAGAAGAAATTTTCCCTGGAGTTAGAAAGTTAAAAGGGAAGTACTAATAAAAAATAAAAGGTTAATATGTTATAAAAAGACCCTATATAGTGGATACCTATAAAAGAAAATATATCTATATAGAGTCTTTTTTATTTTTATGTTTTATAATTTTGATAATGGGTTCGAGTTTACAGCATCTCTTAAGATTTCTTCATCAACATGAGTATATATTTGGGTTGTAGATATATTTTCGTGACCTAAGATACTTTGTAAACTTCTTATATCAACATTACCATGTTTATACATTAGTGTAGCAGCTGTATGTCTTAATTTGTGAGGAGTATATTTTTCATTACTTAATCCCGAATTAAATATATGTTTTTTAACAAGTAATTCAACTGTTCTTTTATTAATAGGTTTATAGCGGGAGGAGAGTAGTAAATATTCTTTATCTTCAGGTGTGCATTTAGAAGTATCTCTAACAGCTAAATAATTATCAATTGCTTTTAAGCAAGCTTCATTTAAATAAACAGTTCTTTCCTTATCTCCCTTACCGATTATAGTTAAAGTATCACCTTTGATTTTATCTAATTTAATGCTACAAAGTTCTGATAAACGCATTCCACAATTTAAAAATAAAGTTAAAATACAATAATCTCTATAATAATTCTTATTATCTTTATCTAATGAACTCAATAAATTTACACTTTCATCTAAAGATAAATAAACTGGATGTCTTTTATTTATCTTTGGTGATTCTAATTCCAAAGTAGGGTTATCATCTATAATTTTTGCTTTTCCATTAAGAAATTTAAAATATGATTTAAGTGCTGCAACTTTTCTAGCCCTTGCATAACTTCCATTTTCCCTTTGTTTTTCTGCAAAAGATAAAAATGCATATAAATCAGTTAATTTAATTTTCCTAACAAATGAATTATCAATATCCCTAATATCTATTTCAGAAAACTCTAAAGAATCATCAGTAATAAGTCCTTTATATATTTTTAAAAATCTAAAGAATAAAGTTAGATCTATTTCATATCCTTTAATAGTATTAGGGGATTTCCCCTTAATTGTTTCTAGATAATTAAGAAAATCAACAACTGATTCTGGTAAATTTTTAATTTGAACTTGTTCAATACCGTACTTACTTTGTATTGAGTTTGTGTTTGAATTTGAATTTTCAACAGAATTCAATTCTAAATTCACTTTAGAAATCTTTTTGTTAATCTTTTGAGCCTTTTTAATGCTACGATTTATTCCAAGTTCTTTAAGCCAAATTTGAACGTTTCTAATTCCAGTATCATAAATTTGTGCTATTTGAGAAGTTGATAATTTATGCACTTCAGCAAGTTTAAATAAATCTTCAATTATAAATTCATATCCACGTTCAGCATCTAAATTATAATAATTAGAATACACTGAGTGAAGTTTTTTCTTATCTTTATTCGATAATTCTATACTTAAAAGTCTTTTTACGTCGTTAGTATAACAAAAATCTTTGTATTTATATGTTTTCGTTCGTCCTGTAGACATTTTTTCACCTCCAAAATCTCTCTAAAGCCTTGATTTTATTATATCACAGAGATTTTAAACTTACAATAATACGAAATATAATAAATGTATATTTAGCGAAATAATTTTTAGGTTTTTTTATATTATTTTATTGTATTTTCGAATGTTTTTAACCTCAATCATTCTATTTTTATTTATATTAAGTATGTTTATTTTAAAATATTTCTTTAATTTTAAATGTGACAAATTTCATAATTAATTTTGTCTTTATATAAGTTATTTATAGATTTAATAGATTTTTAAATTTAATTTTGCTATACATAAAATTTGTATAATTATATTCACAATTTTATTCACTGCATGTTATTAAATATGATTTTGATAAATCTTTATTATTTTAATTTACGGATAACAATATTATACATATTAAACATTATGTAAACTTATATTGTATAAACAATGCATATGCATTGTTTAATTTAGATAATTAAATCTTTATATTCAATATTATTAAATTTGTCTATAATAATATTCGAATGACTCATTTCTTTACATTCAAGCAAATACTTCCACATCGAATTATTATACCCTTTAATAATTGTTACACCATCTTTATATTTTATTGAAAACTTTGGAGATAAATCATTTAGATCCCAAAACTTAATTTTAGGAACTTCAAATCCTGAATTTATCCATTTTTCATTTATATCCTTAAAATCAATAAAATTAATATTTTCATCTTTATTATATATAAACATTATAGATTTAGGAATTGCTTCAGGCTTTAAATTCTTTTTAATACTAGTAAATAATAATAAATCTAAGGCTGAGTTTAAATCAATATTATAATTTATATTATTTTTAGATATTATTTCGATATCTTCTATATAATTGCCTCCTGTTAATTTATTAAATTTAGAATTCTTTTTAAAAGACATATAATAGTTTTTAAAGCTGTTCGAATTCAATTTATTGTATAAAAGGATTGTTGCAATTAATACATCAAAGTATCTATTTTGATCTTTTGTAAACTCCCCTTCAATTCCATTAATTATTAAAGTATCTTCAAATGAGTTTATATCCTTTATAGTCATATCTATTAAATATTCTAAATTTTTGTTATACATATCTTCTATACTGTTTCTATTATAATTATTCAAATTATTTCTAATAGTTGAAATCATCTTCTCAAGGGATTTGAATATAAAAGCATTTTTATTATTTTGTAATTTAAATTTTTCGTAACTAACTTTATCATTTCTTAAAAATGCCTTTTGATATTTTTTTATATTTAATTTTGTAAGATTATTATAATTTATTTTAGAATAATCTCTCCTACTTATATTTGTTTCAACTATATCTATCTTTTTTCTTAAACTAGATAATAATCGCCTATATTCCTTAGGGGAATATCCAAGTAACCTTCTTGTTTTATTAGCAAGCCTTTTTGATTCTTTAGAAGAAGTATTTTCTGATTTTAGCCATTTAGCCAATGTAGATGGATTATTAGAATTAACATCTATTTGTAATTGATTTTTAAATAAGTCTATAACATTATCTTCAAGCTTTGTATCAAATAGAGAATATAAATCATCCCATCTACCATACTTAGGAATTAAAGCTAAGTTATTTTCTATATAATTTGGATGCTCCTTTCCTAAGTATTTTAAAATAACTCTAAATACTCTCCTTTCTCCTAATCCATTTATCTTATCTCTAACAAAGAATAATAATTTAATGCTATACTTAGTTCCAGAGTAAAAAATCCTTCTAAAACTTTCTATAATTTCTTCTTCAGAAGCATTTCTAAAATATTCTATATTATCTATAAATTCTTCTATTACATTTATGCTAACTTCTTCTTCATCTATATCTATTTCCGAGACTTTATACAATTCTTCTCTTATCCTACTTAAAACACTAGACATTTTTCCCTCCTAAAAATTAATACAAGACACGTTTATATAATAATTATATCATACATTGTGAATGCATAATATTAATTTGCTGTTAGTGTCTTTTCAAGATACATAAATTATTATGCTGTTAGTATCTTTTTCATTACTATAATATTGTAAACATTTTAAATTTAGAACAAGTTTACAATAAATTATAGACATATATAAGTTTGCTTTTTTATTTTACTTAATGAAAGATAAAATTTATACTTTCAGACAAATAAAAAAAGTGCTACTACAGCACCTTTTATGACTCGATAATTTTATTTATTAAATTATTTACAATCAACTCTGATTTAGAACTTCCCTTTTTATTGAAGCATCTTACTTGCTTATAATTAGTCCCATTTAAATTTAGATCTACTATATCTATTTTCTCTCCTTCGTATACAACTGGATCCTTTTTTCCTTTTAAAAATATAGATACTTTCATAAATTTTCTCCTTATGTCAAATATATATTAACTATTTTATACAAAGTATAATCGTAACTAAATTTCATTAAAATAAAAAAATATAGTGTTAATTTGTTTAATACAATAACACTATATTTATAATATCACATTTATTATTTATTTAAAAATGTTAAATGGTTTGCCTATCGGTAAAAATACTTTACCAAAATGTTTATTTAAAACAGCTGCACCACTTCCATAAAATGAAAAGATTGCAATTCCAAGTTCTGAATATGCAGCTAAGCTATGAGAAAAATGTGGTACTATTCCAAAGGAATTCAACATAAGTCCTATAAATAAGAAGTCTATTAAAACAAAAATTATAAATAATACTTTATTAGTTTCCATTGCTCCAATAGTCATAAATAATGTAAATATTAAGTATGCTAAAAAGGCAAATCCTAATTGTTTTGTATCAGCTGCAGAAGCAAGCTTTTCTCCCAATACTCCATTTTGTATAAGCCATGTCATTCCCATTGCATACCAGAAGAATGCATATGCTCCAAAAGCTGTAGCTCCAAAAGTATTATTGTGTTTAAAATCATTTATACACGCTAATAATTGAGCTGTAGCTCCTAAGAATATAGCCCAAGGTAATACTAAAGATACCCCGTCTGTAAGTCCTAATTTTTGTGATGATGCAACTAATGTTATTACAGCTAGTCCAAATAATCCTATTGCTGAAGGATCAGCAACTAAAATTTTTACTTCTTTTGTTCCTTCCATAATTTCCTCCTATGTACTATATAAATCAACCTTTAAAAGAGTATCAAATATTTATAGTATTGTCAATAAAGTTATTTTGCTTAATAACTAATATTTGATTTTAGATATATTTACATCATCAGCAAGGTTTATAAAATTATACATTATTAATACATCATCGAAGTTATTACTTTTAAAGAACTCATTGAAGCTACCAATAAACCCCCTCAAATCAACTACATATACTTCTTTATAATTATTAACTAGATATTGAATAAATGAATTTCCAAATGAATCTTTTAAAACCAAGATTTTATTATTATTAGAAATATTGTTATTTTGTATTATAGTTAATCCATTATTTCCTCTTAAAAAAGCTGAATATTTATCGCTACTACTCCACTTTGAGTTATCATTTATATTATCAACAGGTACTCCATCTATAGATACACTTAAATTGGGTACATCATAATAAGTTATTAAATCACTTTCTGCATTAAAATTTTTACTTTTTGAAAAATAAGTTCCATAGAAATTATTAACTTCATGCTTATTAAGGTTATTAATATCTACTAAACTCAAATTATTATTTTTAACAAATTCACTATATGCTAAATATGATCCAAATGACGTCCAATGATGATCTGTTTTATAATAGATATACTTATCATTATTTTCCTTAAATATATCTATTAATGATATTGTTTTTGTATTATTATAATTACTTAAATAATTATATATATTATTTATATAAAATTCTTGATCAACTAAATTAATTCCGTAAGGCAAATAATCTTTATATATAGTATATGAACTTGGAATAATCATAAAATTTACGTTATTATTAGGTATTTTTTTTATAAAGCCTAAAACAGAATCAATATTTTTAGCTAAATTTTCTTCATCTACTTTTTCATACTTTTCAAATAAAAAATTATCTTTTCCATAAATTATATTATTATTTTCTATCTTCCCCAATAAATACTCACTTCTAGACTTTAAATCTATCCACGTATCTCTAAAGACAAATTGATCATTAATGTATCTTTCATAATCCTTAGAAAATCGTCCTTTAAGGAAATCATCGAAATAAAATACAGGTCTTTGAGCTAAAGATCTATTTTCAAAGTTAGAAAAATTTTTATCTTTATTGGATATATCTATTATAGTAATGAATAAAATTATCGTTAAGACCAATATACTAATTGGATATTTTATTATTTTTTTAATCATACTCTCCTCCTATTAAAATCTAAAATATAAGAAAGGGTTGTAACTACTATCTACTAAATATGCTATAGATAGCATAAAGAGCAAGACTATAATAATCGATTTAATTACCTTATTCATCTTATTATATATTTTTAACACTAATGGAGTTGAAGAAATAATACATAATATAATAACTATAAAGTAGTTTCTAATATAATAAATCCAATCACTTTTAAAGTCCCAAGTGAACATCTTATTTATATAAATACCCAAAGTCGAAATATCAGTTATTGCAAATATACACCATCCTATTATTAAAAAGAATATAGTATATAAATGCGAGAAAATAACATGTCTTTTTAGAGTTTCTCCCAAGAATATTTTTTCTATATAAATTAATGTAAAGAAATATAATCCCCATAAAATAAATGTATATTCAGCACCATGCCAAAATCCAGTTAGAAACCAAACTATCAATAAATTTAAAAATACTCTTATTTTGTTTACTTTATTTCCTCCTAAAGGAATATATACGTATTCTTTAAACCAGGAACCTAAAGTTATATGCCACCTTCTCCAAAACTCAGTTATGCTCCTAGATATGTATGGAAAATTAAAATTTATTGGAAAGTTAAATCCTATCATTTTCCCAAGTCCTATAGACATTGATGAATATCCACTAAAATCAAAATATATTTGAAATGAAAAAGCTATTATACCAAGCCAAGCTAAAGGAGTTGATATATTGATTAAATCTTTACTAGATATTTCAGACCAAAGCATTCCTATATTATTAGCTATTAGCACTTTTTTAGATAAACCTATTATAAATTCCTCTAATCCTAACTCAAAATTACTCATATTTATAGAGCGATTTTTTATTTCTTTATTTATATCACTATATTTTACTATAGGTCCAGCTATCAGTTGTGGAAATAAAGATACAAAAGCCCCAAAATCAATTATATTTTTTTCTGCTTCAACTTTTCCTTTGTATACATCAATAGTGTAAGATAAAGTTTGGAATGTATAAAAACTTATTCCAAGTGGCAAGGTTAAACTAATCTTATCTATTGAAGACTTAAATAATAAGTTTATATTTTCTATAAAAAAATTAGCATATTTAAAATAAATTAAAATTCCCATATTAAATATTATAGAAACTAATAATAAAACTTTACATTTAGCTTTATTTTTGAAATTTCTTTGAATCAGTATAGATACTATATAATCAATAATAATTGATGAAATCATTATTGGAAAATACTTCGGTTCGCCAAATGAATAAAAAAACAAACTGAAAATAAGTATGCAAAGATTTTTATATTTATATGGAGTTATATAATATACTGCTATAAATACAGGTAAAAATCTAAATATAAAAATAAGGCTGCTAAAAACCATAATAAATCCTTTCTAAAAAAGCTAGATAAGGATATTTTCCTATCTAGCTTTAATTAAAATCTTATTCAAAACATTCATTTACAGCTTCTTCTGCTGCTTTAATATCTGCATTTATTAATAATATAACATAATTACCTTTTTCAGTAAGTATAGCTTTTTCTATTTTTTCCTTTTGATCTGGTAAATATGCATTATTTTTCTCAGTATCTAACATACCTTGTAAAGTTGCTTTAACAGATTCAACTTTACCTTCCTTAGCCTCCACAACAGCCGCTACATCAGCAGAGTTCATTATCATTGCTTTAGTAATAGCATAGTCTTCAACATCATCTAAGTTTAGTTTAGCTATATCAGTAGCCATTTGTTCATCGAATTCTTGAGGCATTTGCATAGGCGCCTTTTCTTCAACCTTTGCCACTACATCTTTAGCAGTTAATCCTTCCTTTAATTCTATATTAGCACTTTTACTACCGCATCCAACTAAAGCAAAAGATACTAATAGAACACTAAAACTTTTAATAAGTTTCTTCATAATAATTTATCTCCTTTTCACATTATATTTGTGAGTTGCGTTACACAAAGATTATACTATAATTATTCAAAATGAGAAAGTCATTATTTCAAAATTTTATCTGCTTTTGTATTCTTCAATCTTATTAGCAATATCTTCTAGGTATTCTAATCGCTCATATTTAAATAATAGTTCCTCTTCTAAAGTTTCTTTTTCTTTCATAAGCTCATTTAAAGCTCCATAATTTGAAGCGTTTTTTGCCATTTTATCTTCTATAACAGTAAGTTCATGCTCTAAAGATTCTATAACAGAATAAATTTCTTCAAATTCCTTTTGTTCCTTAAAAGTAAATTTAGGTTTAGAAGAAGTATTTCTATTCTCTTTTTGATTAGTTTTCTTTTCTTTTACTTCATTTTTAGATTTCTCAGGTTTTATTTCATATTCCTTATGTATTAAGTAATCGCTATAATTACCTACATATTGTTTTACTAAGCCATCACCTTCATATGAAAAAATTTTATTACATAACCTATCTAAGAAATATCTATCATGGGATACTATAATTACTACTCCTATGAACTCATCTAAGAAGTCTTCTAGTATCTTAAGGGTTTCAATATCCAAATCATTTGTAGGCTCATCTAGTATAAGTACATTTGGAGATTCCATTAATACTCTTAGTAAATGTAACCTTCTTCTTTCTCCACCTGACAGCTTTTCAATTGGAGTATATTGCATTGTACCATCAAAAAGGAATCTTTCAGCTAATTGTGATGCTGTTATATTATATCCATCTTCTGTTGGTATGTTTTCTCCACCTTCTTTTATATAATCTATAGCTCTTTGATTTAAATCCATATGAGTATTATCTTGAGAAAAGGTTCCTATGCTTACTGTATCTCCAATTTCTATATCTCCATTATCAGGACTTATAGACCCTGTAATCATATTTACTAAAGTTGTTTTTCCTGCTCCATTCTTTCCTATTACACCTATTCTATCATTTTTAGAAAAAATGTAATCAAAATCTTTAACTAGCACTTTATTATCAAAGGATTTTGAAATGTTATTTATCTCTATAATCTTTTTACCTAGTCTTCTACCTACAAAAGGCATTTCTATATCAGTATTTACTGTTATATAATCAGTACTTACTAACTCATCAAATCTTTGAAGCCTTGCTTTTTGCTTAGTAGTTCTAGCCTTAGCACCTCTTCTTACCCATTTTAACTCTTTTAATATAAGCTTTTGTCTCTTTTCTTCTTTAGATGCTTCTACTTGTAGTCTTTCAGCTTTTTTCTCAAGGAAATCACTGTAATTTCCTTCGTATAAATAAAGATTTCCTCTATCTAGTTCTATTATCTTATTTGTTACCCTATCTAAGAAGTATCTATCATGAGTAATCATAATTAAGGCGCCTTTTCTTGAGTTTAAGTACTCTTCTAACCATTCTATTGACTCTGAATCAAGATGGTTTGTAGGCTCATCTAGAACTAATAATTCACATGGAGTTATTAATGAAGAAGCTAAGAAAACTCTTTTCTTTTGACCTCCTGATAGCTCTGACATTTTTTTGTTAAAATCACTTATTCCAAGCTTAGTCAAAATAGTTTTAGCATCACTTTCTAAATCCCATAAATTCATAGTATCTATTTTGCTTTGAAGTGCTATTAACTTATCATTAAGGGATATATCATTATTAACTTTTTCTAGTAATTCTTCATACTCCATTAAAAGCTTCATTTCAGGAGTATCCCCTTTAAATATTTGTTCTAATATAGTAGAATTATCATCATATTTTGTATCTTGTGCTAAGTATTCTATTCTTATATTCTTTCCTTTTACTACTTTACCATCAAAGAATTCATCTCTTCCAGTTAAAATCTTAAGTAAAGTTGACTTCCCTGCTCCATTTAAACCTATTAAACCAATTTTATCTCCGTCATTTATGTTTAATGTTACGTTGTTTAATAAGACTTTTTCGCTATAAGTCTTAGTTATATTTTCTAATGTAATTAAATTCATATATATCTCCTTAAACTATTTATCTATTTATCTATTTGTATATAACTATTGTAAATAAAAAAGTAAGCTTAGACAACTATAAAGTATCTAAGCTTACTTTTTATTGTAGAGCTATTCTGCCCTTATATTTATTTTCTATAAATTTGAATACCGGAACACCTATCACTGTAACAACTACAAACTCACCAATTCCAACTTGCAACATAGTTAATATTAGTGGTGCTCCAATAACATAATTTAGCATCCATCCAATTATCACACCATTAAAAATAGTTGGCCATATTGAACTTATTATTAAACTTACGTTTTTTGACTTTATATATTTAGCTGTAAGTGATATTGCAGACACACTTAAGAATGTTGCTAAAGTTCCAAATACTATATCCATTGGACCTAATCCACCAAGTATATTAGCTAATAGACATCCTACAGTTAACCCAACTATGTAAAAAGGATCTACAAATGCTAATAACACTAATACTTCTGATAACCTAAATTGTACTGGACCATAGCTTATAGGTGCTAATACCATTGTTAGTGCTGCGTAAATTGCTGCAACTAATGCTGCTTTGACTAATTTTCTTGTTAAATTTTCTTTCAATGCAATCTCCTCCAAAATATTATTTATAACTTAAAAAAATAAAAAAAGTGCCTACTAAAACAGACACCTCAAAATATAAAAATACGAAATAAAACTACAAATTATAGTAGATGAAAAAATAAAATAGAGAGCTCACATAAATGAACCCTCTACGAATAAAATCACAATTAATATAAATTGCAATTAATAACCGTAGTTTTGTTTATAGACAGGAGGCTTCCGAACTGTCTTATTTAATTTTCTATAATATTATATTGTATAAATTTTATAAAGTCAATATCTTATTTTGTTTTCAAAGTTTGCAAAAATTCCTCTAATTTGCATAATTCTTTTGATTTGTTTATCCACCAATCTCGACTCCAGACTCTATATAATTTAATATTTTTATCCTTTAGTACTTTATTTAAATAGATGTCTTTTAATTTATATGATGAATTAATATTTATAGTTTCAGAGTCTATTTCTAATGCTGCAATTGTATTTAGATTATTATCCTTTATTAATAATTCGATATTAAAATTATCTATGCATACATTTTTTTCACTTGTATAACCTAATCCTTCTAAATATTTCTGTATTTCATTTATAATTATATTTTCACTTGAATTATCATAAGTTATTGATTTATCTATATTCAGTATATCTATATTCTCATAGCTTTTAAGATTCATAGGAGTGTCTACTTTATCCTTACACAATATTATAATACTCTTACTTAAGTCTTTTAGAGTTTCTAGCGTTTTGTCATCCAGATTAGTAATCTTCCCTAAATAGATAACTTTATCATATTTTATATTATTATCATTTACATTCTTTAATTGCAAATTATCTAGCTTGGAAATTATACATGGAAATAATGCTTTAGTTATTTCTTTATCAGAAAAATCAACTTTATCAATATTATTTTTCCCTATTTTAAGTTTTTCCCTTAACTTATTATCCCATATATAATTTATCGATTCAGATATTAAACTATTTCTTATCCTTATATCTTCATTTAACTCATTCAATAGTTTACCAAAGTCCTTATACTTATCTATAGTATCAGAAAATCTAATTTCATCTTCTTCAATTTCTAAATATAGTTTTAATTTAGGAATACTTATAATAATATCCTCCATATACTTTTTATCCTCGATATTATTATAGGCATAGTTTAATATTTCAATTTCAATTTCACTTAGATGCTTTAATAAATTTAATACATCTCTCATTTCATAAGATATATAAAATATCTTTCTATATTTTAATAAATCATCTTTTAAATCTTTGCCTCTAATAAGAGCAGCCAAGAAGCTTTTGTATTCTTCATCATTTAATACATTCTTTAGAAAGTTTAATTTATCAATATATGAATTTATATTTCTTAAATTATCTTCATATTCTTTTGTGATATCATCTTCTATACTAGAGTACTTATTTAAATTATTTTCATACTTTGCATTATCTTTTCTCTTTGTAAATATACTTAATAATCTATTTTTCTTTTGATGAGTTAATAAATTATAATTATATTTTAAGTTAACTAAATTAACTAAGCTCTTCAAATCTTCATTTGGCATTTTTTGATTTATAGATAAAGTTTCTATAAAATCCTCTGTATATTGAGAATAGTTTAATGGTACCTTAAAATTTGTATCTTTATTTAACTCATCAATTTTATAAATTGCTAAATTTAACATTTCATAATTAACAGGTTCTTTAAGAATTTTAAATTTATTATTATCAATAAATCTTCTATATTTTATATATTTCTTTATTAGATCAGATTTAATAATTTCATTGACACAATTATCAACTTCAAAGTAACTGTATTTCTCAAAAGGCTTTCTTATTCTATATATACTATAATATTCATATAAAGAATCGTACTTATTTAATTTTCTTTGAGTAACTTTATATTTTTCTATTAAAGATAATGATTTATTATTACTTAATGTAAAGAACTTAATTAAATCTATTAATTGAGTAGTCTTTTTATCAATACTCCTAGATAACACTTCGACTTTGCTTATAATAGTTTTCCCAGTAGCTTCTGGCAAACTTAATAATCGTTCTTTTAAATTACTTTCAAAATCTATTGAACCTTTTAAGTAAATAGCTCTTTTATCTAAGTTCTTTATAACCGATGTATCTATAACCTTATTAATATAATCATCACATAATATTAATACTTGTTTTTCATTAAATAAGAGCTTGTATAAGATACATTCAAATATATTTATTAAATATTCTTCGCTACAATTATTAATTATTAAATCTTTATTATCCTTCAAATATCTTATAATACTTTCAATTATATAATCAAAGCTTAATGTACTTAAAACCTCTTCTTCTTTAACTAATTTACTTACCATTTATAAAATTCGCTGCTAGTATTAAGCAACTCCCTCCTGTTTAAATTTAAGTTAATAATACTAATACAATATACTCATAAAAATAATAATTTATAATCAAATTTAAATTATTATTTTCATTTATTGTCTATAATACTAATAGCTTAAAAATAAGGAGTTGATCTTTTGAAGAAAATATCTAAATTCATAGTATTATTTGTAGTATCATTTATTATAACATCTTTACTTATTGCATTTTACTTCAAAGGCGCAATTTTAATAACATTTGATATTGTTAAAGATTTAAAAGATTCTAATAAAAGTGTAGCAACATTAAGTGAATTAACAAATTATTATTGCTCTACCTCAATGGATGTAAGTAGATTAAGATATAAAGAAAGTTTATCTGATGATGTATTTTTAGATATATATAAATCAAATATAACTGATAAACCTTCACCAGTTGTAATATATGTTCATGGGGGGAGTTGGATATACGGTGATAATGGTATTCCAATAGGATTAGATCCTATAGTAAATGCATTCAACAAAAGAGGTTTTAATATAATAAGTGTATCTTATGAATTGTTAAAAGAAGATACTCCTATTTCAAACCCAGTAAGTGATGTGAAAGATGCTATAAGATGGGTATATAAAAATAAAGATGAATATAATTTTGATACAAATAATATTGGACTTCTCGGAATATCATCTGGAGCTCATTTATCTTTATTATCTGCTTATTCAAGTGAAGATGAATTCATTGGAGATAAAAAATTAGCTAATTATCCATCAAAAGTTAATTATGTAATTGATATATTTGGTCCTACTGAATTATCTACATTAGATTTTTCTGTAGCTGAAGACGAATTTAAAGATGAAATAGAAAAGTTAAAGGGAAAATCATTTTTAGGTGATATATATAGCCCCATTAATTATGTTGATGACTCTTCTCCAAGCACTTTAATAATACATAGTAAAAACGATGAGTTAGTTCCATATAAAAATTCTGTTGATTTATATAATAAGCTAAAAGAAGAAGATGTTAATTCAAAATTACTTAGCCTAAATTCTGGGGGGCATAATTTTTATGGCTTTGATAATAAAGAAATAGCAGCTTTAATTTTTGAAGTTTTTAAATTCCTTATAAAAAATACCTCATTATAAAAGGCTAGCATAATACGCTAGCCTTTCTTACTTATATTATTTATTAAAAAACTTACATAATTTATAAATCTTTTAATATCTTATTAACTATTATAAGTAACTCCATATTTATTATAATAATCTTCGATTGCATTTTTCATATTATCGTCTATATATATCTTACCATCCAATTCTCTATTATATAAATAATTTACAACTTCTTTCATTGTAACTATAGGATATGTAGTTATTTCAAAAACTTCTTTAATTTCTTCTTGCGCAGATTTATCTGATTTTCCTTTCTCCATTCTATCTACAGATATAATAAGTCCCTTTATATCTACTTTTCCTTGAGCTTTTAAAATAGGGGTAGTCTCATATATAGATGTACCTGCAGTCATAACATCTTCAACTATAACGACTCTTTTTCCATCATTTAAAGAACCTCCTAGTAGTATTCCACCCTCGCCGTGATCTTTAACTTCTTTTCTATTTGAGCAATATTCAACATTTATATTATATAATTCACTTAATGAAATTGATGTAGTTACTGTAAGTGGGATTCCCTTATATGCTGGTCCAAATAAAACATCAAAATCGTCTCCAAAATGTTTATGTATAGCTTTAGCATAAAATTCACCTAATTTTTTTAATTGTTCTCCAGTAGTATAATTTCCTGTGTTAATAAAGAAAGGTGTCTTTCTTCCACTTTTAGTTACAAAATCTCCAAATTTTAATACATTGCTTTCAACCATAAATTCAATAAACTCTTCTTTATATTTTTCCATACTAAACATTCCTTCCAATACAGATATTAAACATTTAATTTTTAAAATTATACGTTTGTATAATTTTATCATTTTTTTATACAAAATTCTAATATTTTTTATAAAAATGGATATATGGGCAGTTATTAAAAATAAGAAAAGCACTAAATATAAATTTAATGCTTTTCCTCTTTGTGAATATCAATTATTTTACGCCTTTGGCTTCTTTATTTAATTCATATAATCTTTGTCTTTCTGGTAGCGTAAGATCAGTAGATCCTTCTCTTTTTTCAATAAGTTTTTGTAACTCTTGAAATTTTGCATCACCTAATTTTATTTTTATTACTTCTGCTTTCATATTTTTTAATTCATTTCTTTCTGAAGCAGTTAACATATCTCCATTATTTACTTTTTCTCTTAATTGGTTCAACTTTTCCTTTTGTGATGCATTAAGATATCCTTCGTTTTCTGGAGTCCAAAAGCTATCAAACTTTTCTTTACCTAAATCAACTATAGCGTTACTAAATACCCTATATGCATTTGATTTATTCTTTACATCATCAGCTTGTACGTATAATGAATTTGAAAAATTCATTATAGAAGCTGTTAAGATAAAAAATGCAGCAAATTTTTTAATCATCTTTTGTACCTCCTTTAAATATATCCACAGTATTAGTATGTGAATAATTTTAAATTTTAAATGAAGAAATTTTTTCTATAATAAGTCTATTTCCTTTTTGGCAAAAATTTTTATTTACATATTTTTCTGTTTTTTTTACATTATATATATTTTACAATTTTCTTTAAGTATTCTTTATTCCTGTCTAATTTGAAAATTATTTTTTCTCAATCCCACTGGTATACATAAATTGAATGAAGATTCTCTAAATTTTTTAAAAAATATTTAATAGCTTTTATTTGAATTTCTGTTTTAATTAATGAATTTATCATATAAACGTCTTCTACTTATAATATTTATTCTTGTAAATCTAAATATCTATTAACAGCAATGGCAGCTTCTAGACCTTCTTTTATTGCCCAAACAACTAAAGATTGACCTCTTCTAGCATCACCACAAGTAAACACCTTATCCTTATTAGTTTTAAATTCTTTATAATCTGCTTTAATATTTCCTCTATTATCTAAATCTAGATTAAAGCTATTGCTTATATACTCTTCTGTTCCTAAAAAACCCATTGCAAGTAATACAATATCTACATCAATTAATTCTTCACTATTAGGTATTTCTTTGAAAGTAGTTCTTCCATCTCTATCTTTTATCCATTCAACTTTTATGGTGATAGCGGATTTTACACTATCTTTTTCGTCTCCTATGAACTCTTTAATGCTAGTGCAATATCTTCTAGGATCATATCCAAAAAGCTCTATACATTCTTTTTGACCATAATCAACTTTAAGTGTTTTACTCCATTCTGGCCATGGATTATCAATAAGCCTTTCCTTTGGAAGAGGGTTTGTTATTTCTAATTGTATTACAGATTTACATCCTTGTCTTATAGCTGTAGCAACACAATCTGTTCCTGTATCACCACCACCAATTATTAAAACATTTTTATTTTTACAAGATATAAATTTATCATTTTTATTTTTATTTAATAAACTTCTAGTATTTTCTTTTAAGTAATCAATAGCAAATTCTATGCCTTTTAAGTTCCTTCCTGATACATTTAAATCTCTAGGCTTTGTAGCTCCTGTTGCTAAAACTATAGCATCGTAATCTTTCAATATCTTTTCTTTTAATTCATTATCTTTACATATATCTGTGTTAGTAATAAAATTTATCCCCTCATCTTTTAATATTGTAACTCTTCTATTTACAACTTCTTTGTCTAACTTCATATTAGGTATACCATACATTAATAATCCACCGGCTATGTCCTCTCTTTCGTATATATCTACGTAGTACCCTAATTTATTTAAAAGGTAACTACATGAAAGTCCTGAAGGCCCTGATCCAATTACAGCAACTTTTTTATTATTTTTATATTTAGGAGGATCTGCGTTTATCTTTCCATCTTTAAATGCTTTATCAATTATATATCTTTCATTTTCCTTTATACTTACAGCAGGTGAATTTATAGAAACTGTACAAGCTGATTCACATGGAGCTGGGCATACTCTTCCTGTAAACTCAGGAAATGGATTTGTTTTTAATAACCTTTGTAATGCTAAATCCCAGTTTTCTTTATATATTAAATCATTAAATTCTGGTATTAAATTATTTAAAGGACATCCTGATGCCATTCCATTTATAAGAAGTCCTGATTGACAAAAAGGTATTCCACAATCCATACATCTAGCACCTTGCTTTATTTGCTCACTTTCTGGAAGTAAGTTATGGAATTCTTTATAATGAGTTATTCTTTCATTTATAGAATCATTAATACCCACTTTTCTTTCAAACTCTAAAAATCCAGTTGGCTTTCCCATTATATTGCACTCCTTTCATAAAAAGCTGCTAATAAAGCATCTTCATGATTTAATCCTTCTGCTTTCTTTTTATCTATTAAGGTAATAATCTTTTTGTACTCATTTGGAACTACTTTTAAGAACTTTTTACTTTCAATACTCCAATTTAATAATAATTGCTTGCCCAGATTAGAATCAGTAGCTTCAACATGTTCTTCTATTAAAGATTTTACTTTATCTATATCTGAATCATCTAATTTTTCTATTTCAACCATTTCTCTGTTAAAATTGATATTAAAGTTGTCGTTTTTATTATATATATAAGCAATTCCACCACTCATTCCAGCTGCAAAGTTAATTCCACATTCACCAAGTAAAACAACAGTTCCACCAGTCATATATTCGCAACAATGAGCTCCAACACCTTCTACAACTGCTATAGCCCCTGAATTTCTAACACAAAACCGTTCTCCTGCAACTCCATTTATAAATGCCTTTCCAGATGTAGCTCCATATAAAGCAACATTCCCTATAATTACATTTTCTTCAGGCTTTATATGACAATCCTTAGGATTCCTTACAATTATCTTTCCACCAGATAATCCTTTACCTAAATAATCATTACAATCTCCATTAACTTCAATTGTTATTCCTTTAGGTAAAAATGCACCTATGCTTTGTCCCCCTGATCCAGTACAGTTTAGTGTAATAGAATCATCATTTAAAGTATTATATCCATATTTTCTTGTAATTTCTGATCCAAGTAATGTTCCAAGCGTTCTATCTGTATTCATTATATCTATATAAAGTTTTAAAGTATTTTCTCCATTAAAATACTTTTCTACCATAGGAATTAATAAACTTCTATCTAAAGTCTTAGATAACTCAACTTTATTATTTTTGTTGAATTTATTTTTTAAAGTTAGAAATCTTTTATCTTGAACAAATATTGAAGATAAATTTACTTTACTTCTTTTATATCCTTTAACATTTTCTTTTTGCTTTAATCTATCAAATCTTCCGATCATTTCTTCAACTGTTCTAAAACCTAATTTAGCCATGTATTCTCTTAATTCTTCTGCAATAAAATACATAAAATTAATTACATATTCAGGTTTACCTTTAAATCTATTTCTAAGTTCTTTATTTTGAGTAGCAATTCCTACAGGACAACTATCTAAATTACAAACTCTCATCATAACACAGCCTAATGAAATTAATGGAGCAGTAGCAAAACCAAATTCTTCAGCACCTAATAATGCAGCTATAGCTACATCTCTTCCAGTCATAAGCTTGCCATCAGTTTCTAACCTAACTCTATCTCTTAATCCATTTAAAATTAATGTTTGATGAGTTTCTGCAAGTCCTAACTCCCATGGTAATCCTGCATTTTGAATTGAAGTCTTAGGTGAAGCACCAGTTCCTCCATCATGACCAGAAATTAATATTACATTTGCGCCAGCTTTTGCAACTCCTGTTGCTACTGTACCAACGCCAGCCTCAGCAACAAGTTTTACTGATATATCTGCTTTGTCATTAGCTTGCTTTAAATCATATATAAGTTGAGCTAAATCTTCAATTGAATATATATCATGATGTGGCGGAGGTGATATAAGACCAACACCTGTAGTAGCTCCTCTAGTTTTAGCTATCCAAGGATATACTTTATTACCTGGTAGTTGTCCACCTTCACCTGGTTTTGCTCCTTGAGCCATCTTTATTTGTAATTCATTTGCATTAACTAAATACTCTGAAGTAACCCCAAATCTACCTGATGCAATTTGCTTTATTGAAGATTTTCTTGAATCACCATTTGCATCTTGTGTAAATCTATCACTATCTTCTCCGCCTTCACCAGTGTTAGACTTTCCACCTATCCTATTCATTGCTATAGCTAAAGCTTCATGAGCTTCCTTTGAAATAGATCCATATGACATAGCTCCAGTTTTAAATCTTTTAACAATTGATTCTACAGTCTCTACTTCGTCTATTGGTATAGGATTACTTAAAAATTTAAAATCCATTAAATTTCTTAATGTAAAAAAACTTTCATTATTATTTACAAGCCTTGAATATTCTTTAAATATTTCATAGTTACCTGTCCTTGTAGATTGTTGTAATTTATGAATAGTAAGTGGATTATACAAGTGCTCTTCTTTTCCAGAACGTAATTTATCTCTTCCTTTTGAATCTAAAATATATTCAAAGTTTACATTACTTTTCCTAAATGCATTTTGATGCCTAATTAGAACTTCCTCTTGAATTTCTTTTAGTGATATTCCTCCAATTCTACTAACTGTATTAGTAAAGTACTTGTTTACAACTTCATTGTTTATTCCCACAGCCTCAAAGATTTGTGCTCCTCTATATGATTGAATAGTTGAAATGCCCATTTTAGATATAATCTTAACTAATCCCTTCAATACAGCTTTATTATATTTTTTTACTGATATCTCATAATCTTCTTTTAATAAATTATCATCTCTTAATTGTCTTATAGATTCATAAGCTAAATAAGGGTTTATTGCAGAAGCTCCAAATGATATAAGAGTTGCGAAATGATGTACTTCTCTAGGTTCAGCACTTTCAATTATAATGTCTATTTTGCTTCTTAAGCCTTTCTTAATAAGATAATTATGAACTGAGGAAAGAGCTAGTAATGAAGGGATTGGTATTAGCTTATTATTTAATCCTGTATCACTTAAAACTAAAATATTATAATCTTCATAACAAGCTTTTTCTACTGATAGAGATAAATTATATAAAGCTTTTTCTAAATCATACTTTCCATTTTCTTTACCGTATAAAATGCTGATTGTCTTAGCTTTAAAATCTTCAATTCTTAAATACTTTATTTTTAATAAATCTTCATTTGATAAAATTGGAGATGGTAATTTAATTTGTTTACAGTTATCTTTTGAATCTTCTAGTATATTTCCTTGTGATCCTATATAAACTGTAGTAGAAGTAATAACTTCTTCTCTTATAGCATCTATTGGTGGGTTTGTAACTTGAGCAAATAACTGTTTAAAATAGTTAAATAATAATTGCGGTGAGTTTGATAAAACTGCAAGTGGTGTATCTACTCCCATTGAGCTTATTGGCTCTTCTCCATTTTCACTCATAGATAAAATAGTGTTTTTTAAGTCGTCATAGCTATAATCAAAAGCTTTCATTAAAGTATGTCTTTCTGATTTTGAAATTTCTATAGAAGTATTTTCTTCATTGAACTTGATTTTATCTAGGGTAATTATATTATTTTCTATCCACTTTGAATAAGGTAATCTTGAATAGTACTTTTCTTTAACTTCAGAATCATTTAATAGTTTTTTATTCTTTGTATCTACTAAAAGTATCTTTCCTGGTGTTAATCTTCCTTTGGAAACTATTTCTTCATTTTTTATATCAAGGGCTCCAACCTCTGAAGATAGTACTAAACTATTATTTTTAGTTATGTAATATCTTGCAGGTCTTAATCCATTTCTATCTAAAGTTGCGCCCATTACATCTCCATCAGTAAATACTATGGCTGCTGGTCCATCCCATGGTTCCATTAAAGTTGCATTATATTCAAAAAATGCTCTTTCCTCTTTTGAAATAACTTGATTTTTATCCCATGGCTCTGGAATTAACATCATTATTGCTTCTTCAATACTTCTTCCATTCATAATTAGAAATTCTAAAGTGTTATCTAAAATAGCTGAATCTGATCCTTCTGTATTTATAATAGGCAGTACTTTACTTAAATTTTCTCCAAATATTTTTGATTTTAAATTTCCTTCCCTAGCAATTAAGTTATTGATATTTTCTCTAAGAGTATTAATTTCACCGTTATGAATTATATATCTATTAGGATGAGCTCTTTTCCAACTAGGAACAGTATTTGTACTATATCTTGAATGTACCATTACAATTGAAGATTCAACTTTTGCATTAGATAAATCTTTATAAAAGTTTTTTAGTTGTCCAGCTAAAAGTAATCCCTTATAAACAATTGTTTTACATGAAAGAGATGAAATATAAGCATTTTCAGTTACTAATTCTTTTTCAAATCTTCTTCTTAATATATATAATCTTCTTTCAAATTCTTTAACATCATTTATATGTGAAGGTCTTTCAATTATAACTTGTTTAAAAGATGGCATTGATAAAATTGCAAAATCACCAAGTTCAGCTGGATTTACGGGAACTTCTCTCCATGTTAATATTTTAAGATCTTCTTCATTACAAAGTTTTTCAAATATATTTATACAATTTATCTTATCAAATTCATTAACTGGTAAAAAGAACATTCCAATTGCATATTCCTCTTCATCTGGTAGTATAACTCCAAGTTTCTGGACTTCCTCTTTGAAAAATCTGTGGGGAATTTGAAATAATATTCCTGATCCATCTCCAGTTTTACCATCAGCTCCGGTTCCGCCCCTATGTTCTAAGTTAATTAAAATATTTAAAGCATCCTCTACTGCCTTATGAGTCTTTTTACCATCAATATTTACAACTGCACCTATTCCACATGCATCATGCTCAAAAGAGCTTCTATATAATCCTATTTCACTATGCATTTATGTCCTCCTTTCACATTTTCATAATAAAATATAATTTTATGGAGCTGACTTATGGCAGCTCCTATCTTAATAAAGAGGTGGTTAAAGTTTGCTTAACAAAATCCTAAGTCTTTGTTTATTTTCCTAATAAAATTTTATTTGAAAAATCAATCATTTTTAGTCCGAGATTCATGCTATTTTTTTGAATATATCTAAAGGCTTCATTTTCATTCATACCTTTTTGTTGCATAAGTATACCTTTTGCTTTTTCTATAACTTTTCTTTCATTTATTTTTGTTTCTAACACAGTTACTTTTTCTTTTAGCTTCTTAACTTTTCGTTCACTTTGATAAATCATATCTAATGAAGTTAATAATATTGAATTATTTATAGGGCTAGATATACAAAATATATCAGTTTCTTCCTGAACAAAAGATTTATACGGTTCATTTACTACTGCAAGAAAACTACATACTTCACCGACATTATTATATATATCTATTAATGTCATATCTTTAAATTTATAACCGCTAATAACTATAGATGGTGAAAGTTGCCTTATAGCACGTATTAGCTCATTTCCGTAAGTACATAATGCTAAAACATTATAACCCCTTTCAATTAAAATAGTTTTTATCTTTTGTCCTATTTCTTCATTATTTAATGCAACTATTACATCTATTGCCATTTACATTGCTCCCTTACAAGTAAATTTAATATTGTTTTAAATAGTTATCTAGCTCCCATTTATGAACTTTACTTCTATAATCGTCCCATTCATTTTTTTTAGCTTTTATATAATTATTAAATGTATGATTTCCTAAAGTTTCTTTTACTAATTCACTTTCTTCCATATATTTAATTGCTTCTTCTAAACTACCTGGTAAACTATCAATCCCATCTAAATCCCTTTCTTCTAAAGTCATTTTAAATATATTTTTCTCTACTCTTTCAGGTGGAACTAAATTATTTTTTATCCCATCAAGTCCAGCTGATAAAAGACATGCTAACACTAAGTAAGGATTTGCACTTGGATCAGGACATCTAAGTTCTATTCTAGTACCATTTCCTCTTGCAGCAGGAACCCTTATTAAAGGACTTCTATTTTTAGCTGACCATGCTATATATACTGGAGCCTCATACCCTGGAACTAATCTTTTATATGAATTTACTAATGGATTAGTTATTGCGGATATTCCTTTAATATTTTTTATTAATCCTGCGATAAAATTATATGCTATTTTACTTAATCCTAATTCATCATTTTCATCAACAAAAGCATTTTTCCCATCTTTATTTAATGACATATTAACATGCATTCCTGATCCATTTATTCCAAAGAACGGTTTTGGCATAAATGTAGCATGTACACCATGTCTTTGAGCAATTGTTTTAACTACCAATTTAAATGTCATAATATTATCGGCAGTTGTTAAAGCATTCTCATATTTAAAATCTATTTCATTTTGACCAGCTGCAACTTCATGATGGGATGCTTCTATTTCAAATCCCATATTTTCTAAAACTAAACTAATATCTCTTCTGACATTTTCACCAGCATCTAAAGGACTCAAATCAAAGTATCCAGCATTATCTTGAGTTTTTAATTTAGGATTACCATATTCATCAATGTCTAGTAAGAAAAACTCGCATTCTGGTCCAACATTCATTAAATATCCTAAATTAGCTGCTTCTTTTAGAACTTTCTTTAATATATTTCTTGGATCTCCTTCAAATGGTGTTCCATCAGGTCTATAAACATCGCATATTAATCTTGCAACCTTACCTTGTTGTGGTCTCCATGGGAAAATTACAAAACTATCTAAGTTTGGTCTTAAATACATATCTGATTCTTCTATTCTAACAAATCCTAATATAGAAGAGCCATCAAACATAATTTCATTATTTAAAGCTTTATCTAATTGCCTATCGGTAATTGCAACATTTTTTAAAAATCCAAATATATCAGTAAATTGCAATCTTATAAATTTAACCCCATTTTCTTCTACTAATTTTTTAATATCTGCTTTTGAATATTTTGGCATAAAGTATTCCCCCTCAAAATCTTTATAAAAAAAGCGCACAATAGAAAGACTTCTATTGAACGCCATTGCTCAAAGTTATTTTTTACCATTATATTATGATTTTTTTATTTTTGCAACTATTTTTTAAAAAATTATCTGAATTTTTTCATTTTTTATAATAATACCTCAATATATATATAACTTCTTTAACGTTATGGTAAAATATATTAAGAAATTTTTGTAATAAATCTTTTTATTCTTTTAACTGCCTCTATTAAATCTTCAGTTGAAGAGGCATAACATGCTCTTATAAAACCTTCCCCACATTCTCCAAAGGCATTACCTGGTACAGCAAGAACCTTTTCTTCCATCAATAACTTTTCACAAAATTCATCTGAACTCATTCCCGTTGACTTAATACAAGGGAATACATATAAAGCACCAAGTGGTTCAAAACATTCTAGTCCCATTTCTCTAAATCCTTCTACAAGAATTCTTCTTCTTCTATTATACTCTCTAGCCATTTCTCTTACACTATCATCACCATTTTTTAAAGCTTCAATTGCTGCATATTGTGCAGTTGTTGGAGAACACATTATTGCATATTGATGTATCTTTTTTAAAGCCTCAATTAATACTTTATGTCCACAAACATATCCTAATCTCCATCCTGTCATTGCATATGCTTTTGAAAATCCATTTATAACTAAAGTTTTATCTTTTACTTCACTAAAACTAGCAATTGAATAATGCTCTTTATCATAAGATAATTCAGCATAAATTTCATCAGATAGAATTATTATATCTTTATCCTTTAAAACATCAACGATTTCTTTTAACTCTTCTTTTGTCATAATTGCGCCAGTTGGATTGTTGGGAAATGGAATTATTACAACTTTTGTTTTAGGAGTTATGGCTTCTTTTAAAAGCTTAGCAGTAAGCTTGAATTCATCTTCTGCTCTTAAGTTTATTATTTTAGGAGTAGCTCCACAAAATGTTGCACATCCTTTATAGGCAACAAAGCTAGGTTCTGGTATTATAACTTCATCTCCTGGCCCTACAAGAGCTCTTAAGGCTAAATCTATTCCTTCACTTCCACCAACAGTTACTAATATTTCATCACTTGGATTATAACTTAAATTAAATCTTCTATTCAAATATTTTGATATTTCTTCTCTTAATTCAACAAATCCAGCATTAGATGAGTAATGAGTTTGTCCTTTTTCTAATGAATAAATACCTGCTTCTATAACATTCCAAGGAGTAACAAAATCAGGTTCTCCAACACCTAGGGATATAACATCATCCATTTCATTAATTAAATCGAAATATTTTCTTATACCTGATGGTGGCATATTCCTAACATTATCTAATATCATATCTTCTAAAATCATATAAAAATAGCCTCCCTATCTTCTGTTTTTCTTTCTTTAAATATTGTTCCGTGATCTTTATATTTCTTTAATACAAAGTGAGTTGCAGTACCTGTTACATATTCTTGAACAGCAAGTTTTTCTGAAACAAATAAAGCAACTTCCTTCATTGTTTTACCTTCTACAATTACAGTCAAATCAAAGCCACCTGAAGACATTAAGTAACAAGCTTTAACTTGTTTAAATTTATATATTCTTTCTGCAACTTTATCAAATCCAGCACCTCTTTGTGGAGTAATTTTTACTTCTATTAAAGCTGTTACTGTTTCTTTACCTGTATTTTCCCAATTAATAAGAGTTGTGTACCCTGCAATTATGTTTTTTTCTTCATAATCCATTATAGCTTCTCTAACTTCTTCAACCGTTTTCCCAGTCATTAAAGCAATTTCTTCATCACTATACCTACTATTTTTTTCTAATACCTCTAAAATTTCATCCATTTTAACTACCTCCATATAAAAAAATAAATCCTTCATCCCAAAACAAGGGACGAAGGATATAGCTTCCGCGGTACCACCCTAATAAGTAAAATTTAATTTACTCACTCAACTTGAATACATAAAATATTCAATTCTCTATAACGTGAGAACAACGTCAATACCTAATTAAGAATTTATATTCTTATTTTTCAATACGAGATTCAAAGGCTGCTTCACTTAACATATCATACTAAATTTCACCATTCTTTAGCTCTCTTTAATGCTTAGTCAAATTACTCTTCCTTATCACTATCTTTCTTATATGCGTTTTTTATTATTATAATAATAAAATTAAAAAAATTCAATAGATTTTAGCATTAAAAAGCAATTATTTTTATTAATTATCTAATTCTTAAATTTTCATTTTCATTATCATTAGAAAATATAAGTGAAAATAGGACACTACATAATAAGATTATTAGTATTATTAAAATTGATATTGACACTGATATCTCTATATTAAAGTATAATACTAGCAATTTTATACCCGTAAACATTAATATAAGTGCTACTCCATATCTCATAAATTTAAACATACTATTTAATCTATTAAGTATGTAATACATACTTCTCAAGCATATTATAGCAAAAATATTGGATGTATACACTATAAGTGGATCTTGAGTTATTGAAAAGATAGCTGGTATCGAATCTAGTGCAAATAATACATCTGAACTTTCTATAATTATCAAAATTATAAATAAAGGAGTTGCATAAAGTTTTCTATTTATTCTTGTGAAAAAATTATGACCTACTAATTTATCATGTACAGGCATTATTTTCTTGAATATTCTTATAAATGGATTTTTATTAAAATCTATATTATTGTCGTCATGAAACATCATTTTAAGACCGCTAAACATTAGAATTATTCCAAATATATATACTATAAAATGAAACTTATTTATAATTCCTATACCCAGTAATATGAAAATAAGCCTTAATATCATAGCGCCAATTATTCCATACTTTAATACTCTTTCTTGGTATTCTAATGATATATTAAAGCTTGAAAATACCATTAAAAATAGAAATAAATTATCTAAGCTAAGAGACATTTCTATTATATAGCCACCTAAAAATTCCATAGCTGGTTTACTTCCCATTGAAAAATATATGTATATATTAAATAAGATAGCCAGACCTATCCAAAATATTAAATTGAAAAAAGATTTTTTTACCCTCATATAATCTCCACTTTCTAAATCATTATTCTTGGTATTATATGAAAATAAATTTAAATTTATTTCAATAAAGTAAAAAAGAAGTTATACATAAATATATAACTTCTTTAATGATCTTGCTCTAATTATTTTACTTCCCCAACAAGAGAAAATGGTTGTGCTCTCACTATCTTAACATTTACTAAATCCCCAGCTTTAACATTTTCACCTGAGAAGTTAACTAATTTTCCATTTCTTGTTCTTCCAGTTAACTTAGTTGCATCATTTTTGCTAGGACCTTCAACTAATACCTCTACAGTTTTTCCTTCATAAACCTTATTGCTCTTTATAACGCCTTCATTAACAACTTTAATAAGCCTATCAAATCTATGATGCTTATCAGCATCTGGAACTTGATTTAACATCATATCAGCAGGAGTATTATTTCTTCTTGAATATATAAATGTAAATGCTGAATCATATCCAACTCTTTCAACTAAATCTAATGTATCTAAGAAGTCCTCTTCTGTTTCTCCTGGGAAACCAACTATAATATCAGTTGTTAATGATACATCAGGAATTTCTCTTTTTATCATATCAACTAACTCTAAATAATATTCCTTAGTATAATGTCTATTCATCTTTTTAAGAATCCTATCAGATCCACTTTGTACTGGTAAGTGAATTTGTTCACATAACTTATCACATTCTTTTATAGCTAAAATAACATCTTTGTTTAAATCCTTTGGATGAGATGTCATAAATCTAACTCTTTCTAACCCATCAACTTCATTTATTTTTCTTAATAGCTTAGCAAAATCAATATCTTCCTCTAAGCCTTTTCCATAAGAGTTAACATTTTGACCTAAAAGAGTTATTTCCTTGTATCCCTTTGATACTAAATCTTTTATTTCATTTATAATATCTTCTGATTTTCTACTTCTTTCTCTTCCTCTAACATATGGAACTACACAGTAAGTACAGAAGTTATTACATCCATACATTATAGTAACAAAAGCTTTAACATCACTTTCTCTATCTATTGGAAGACCTTCTACTATTTCAGATTCTTTATTGAATATTTCTTTAACTTGAACCCCTTCTGTTTTAACTCTATTTAAATATTCTGGGAACTTATATGCATTATGTGTTCCAAATATTATATTAACATGAGGGAACTTTTTAAGTATTTTATCTGCCATTCCTTCTTGTTGCATCATACAGCCACATACTGCAATTATTAAATCAGGATTTTTCTTTTTTAAGTGCTTTAACTCTCCCAAATTACCAAAAACCTTATTTTCTGCATTTTCTCTTACACAACAAGTATTATATATTATAATGCCAGCTTCTTCTATTGATTCAGTTTTAGTATATCCTACACTTTTAAGCATACCTGATAACTTTTCCGAATCCTCTTCATTCATTTGGCATCCCCAAGTTTCTATGTAATATTTTAATTCTTTAATTTCTTCCTTCATAAGTAATCTCCTTTTTAGAAATATATTTTCCCCAATAACATTATAATAAATATTTAATTATTTTTAAATAGCTAAACATTTATTATTATTAAATATTTATTCACTATATTTTAATTCATTTTATTTAGTAATAATTTTAAAAATAATGAGCATTAAGTATATCCATTTAATCTCATATTAATATAATATATAAAGCATATTTAATCGTAGGAGGATTATTAATATTTATGGATGAATTACAAAATAACCAAAAACCTCATCCGCAATTATCTTTAGCTCTTGATGAGATAAGAAAAGCTGTTCAAGGAGAAAGAGAAGATGAGTTGTTTTATGACTATTTAATTAGTTTAGCCCCTACAAAAGATGAGAAAGAAATAATTGAGTCAATTAGAAATGATGAACGTAAGCATAATCAACTTTTTAGAAAAATTTATAAAGACTTTACTGGTAATGAGATTAATACGATGAATGAAGAAAACTTAAAAAAACCATCATCTTTTATGGATGGGATAAGAACAGCTTTATTTGGTGAGTTAAAAGCTGTAGATAAATATAAAGCAATTAGAAGAGCACTTCCAATTGGAGCATATAAAGATATGTTATTTGATATTATTATGGATGAATTAAAACATGCTTCAAAGTATAACTATTTATTTACATTAAATAATACTAATAAGTCATCAAAAAATAGGGATTCTCTTCAAGAGGATACATCTAAATTTACTCCAGACGATTGGGTTAAATATATTACTCCATTAGTTGATCGTGCTTTAATGGAATCAAAAGAAGGTATAAATCCTGAACATTTATATCAAGAATTTATTTTATCAGGTGTACTTGTTGGTTTGGGAAAAGCGCCTGAAGAAGCTATTAATCAAGTTGAAAAGTGGGAAAAAACAGGAGAGTCTAAACTATTAGCTAAGAGTAAAATGTCAAGATTTTATTAATTAATTTATTAATATTATATTATGAATCTTTAAGACAAAAAGAAAAACTGGATTATTAGCTTATATAATGATCCAGTTTTTCTTTAGTGATATCATTCTCTTTCCCAAATTACTATCTTATATTTTTCTTTAAATCCAATCCACTTATATAAATTAATAGCATTTATGTTAGTACAGTCTACCCTAATAGCTAAGTTTTTTATTCCTGACTTTTTAGCATATAAAATTATTTCATGTAATAATAATTTCCCTAAACCAATACCTCTAAAGTCATTAACTATTCCGAAATTTACTATTGTAAACATTTCTCTATTAAATATTATTTGACCATATCCAATATATGAGTTGTTAATCATTCCAAATATACATAAATCTTTTAGAAAGTAATCTTGTGTCATGTCATTATATATATCCTCAACAGTTAAAGGTCTTCTATTCCATTCACCAAATATATCATTTTGAATATTACACCTTAGTTCTTCATCCTTTCCTACTACTAATTTTCTAGTAGAAAATAAAGTTTTAGAATTAATGTTCTTACTCCAATGTAATTTCGTAACCATCTCATTATAGACTTCATAAATTCTATCAGTATTACTGTAATCCTCTATATTCATTTCCATTAATGAAGTATACTTAATTTTTTTGAACCCTAACCTTTCTAAAATTATAGAGTTTTCTACATTGTCTATTGCTTCATAAGAAAGGGTACTATTGTCAAAATAAGATAATGTAGATTTATTTATTAGATTTATATAATTTGAATCTATATATAATGCCCAAACCCTAATATAATTATCCATTGGCGCTTCGTACCATATATATCCAATATCAGTATTATTTAATTTTATAATTCTCATAAATTTTCTATATAAAAATTTTATTAAGAAATTTTGATTATTATAGCATTTAAAGAAATCTTTATCATAATTTTCATGTTTCATGCTCTTAGAATAAAGTCCTTTAAAAGATTCCATATTGTTTAATGTCAATTTCTCTAACATTACTGCAAACCCCTTTTATTCTCTATATAAATTAGTATACTTCTTCCATAATATTCTGGTCAAGATAATAATAAAAGACACACATATAATTTATATGTGTGTCTTAATATATATATTACTTACTCAGCATCCTTTATACTTAATGCTATTTTTTTATTTTCTGCATCTACTGAAAGGATTATTGCTTTTACTTCATCACCAATCTTTAAAACATCTCCAGGATTATTGATTCTATCATGAGTTATTTTAGAAATATGAACTAATCCATCTACACCTGGTTCTAACTCAACAAAAGCACCAAAATCACTAATTCTTACTACTTTTCCTAAAACTGCAGATCCTTCTGGATATTTTTCTTCTATATTGCTCCATGGTTCTGGAGTTAAAGCCTTTATACTTAAAGAAAGTCTATTATTTTCTCTATCTGCTTCTATTATCTTAACATCAATAATTTGTCCTTTTTTAAGAACGCTTTCTGCTGATTTTACATGACTCCATGATATTTGAGATAAATGTATTAATCCATCTACTCCGTTTATATCAGCAAATGCTCCAAAATTTGTAAATCTCTTAACTTCAGCCTTTACAACATCACCAACGTTTATATTTTCCCAAGCAGCATCTTCTTTAACTTTTTTCTCTTCTTCTAATATAATTCTTCTTGATGCAACTATCTTTGAAGGGTTATCTAATGAGAAGTCGATTAGTCTTACTTCTAAATTTTCTCCTATTAAATTGCTTCTATCATTTGAAAATCTTATATCAACTTGAGAAGCTGGTATAAATATTCTAACACCCTTATAATACCCTATTATTCCTTTTTCCTTGGCATCCTTTATTTTAACTGAAAATACTTCTTTATTATTAAATATACTTTCAAGCTCATTCAATACAGATTTCTTTTCATATTCTAATCTTGAAAGTACTACATTTCCATCTTCATTTTTAAGCTTTATAACTTTTGCAGTTATTTCATCTCCAATTTTTAATGAAGAAAGATATGATTCTAAGTTTTCTTCTGAAGTAAGTTCTTTAAATGGAATAACTCCATCTGATTTATATCCAACAAGAGAAATAACTAGTTCTTCTCTTCCAATTGATAGAATTCCACCTTTTATTTCGTCTCCAATTCTAAATCTTCTATCCATTTCTTCCATTAGCTTCAATTGATCTTCCATATTAATCTTTCCCTCCATAATATCAATTACTTCTTTTATTATCCAGTCAGGAGTAGATGCTCCAGCAGTAACTCCAACAACTTTCCCTTTATTTTCTTCTATGAACTCTTTAGTAAGTTCTTTAGCATTTTCAACATGAATTGTATTTGGACAATTAGCTTTTGCTATTTGATAAAGTTTAGTCGTATTAGAACTATTTCTTCCTCCAATTACAATCATAGTATCAACATTTTGAGATAATTCATTAGCACTTTTTTGTCTTACTTCTGTAGCAGAACAAATTGTGTTAAATGCTAATAATTCCTTAGAATTAGAAGATAAATTATTTAATGTCTTTTTCCAAGTTTCTTCTTTTTCTGTAGTCTGTGATACAACACAAATCTTTTTAGGAAGTTCTTCTTCGAAAGTACCATCTTTTGTTATTATAGCACTATCATTACACCATCCATTTATTCCAATAACTTCTGGATGCTTGTCATCCCCTAATATAACAATATTATATCCTAAATCTGAATATTTATTAACCTTCTTATGGATATTAGTTACATATGGACATGTTGCATTTACTACTACAAGACCTTTTTCTTCTAAAGTATTTACAACTTTTTTTGTAACTCCATGAGATCTAATTACTATTACATCTCCTTTTTCTAGCTTATCAATTTCGCTAAAATCAATTGAATATATATCATTTTTCTCTAAATATCTAACTACATCATTATTATGTATTAAAGGTCCTAATGTATATATCTTTTTATCATATTGTTTTTTTACCTTAAGTGCTTCTTCTACGGCTCTTTGTACACCGAAGCAGAATCCTGCACTTTCAGCTAATACAACTTTATTCATATTAATTCTCCTAAGTTTAATTACATATTATATTTTAAGTATATTATATTTTTAAATGTTTAGACTATAATATTCTTATTAAATATTATTTTTTATATTTAAGCATATTTTTTCTGTTACTTCTGAAATTGATAATCCTGTTGTATCAATTTCAATAGCATCATCTGCTTTCTTTAAAGGATCAACTTCCCTATTACTATCTATATAATCTCTTTTTATTATATCTTCAAGTATATTAGAGTAATCAACAGTTAATCCTCTATCTTTTAACTCCTTATATCTTCTTTCTGCTCTAGCTTCTGGAGTTGCAGTTAAGAAAAATTTAAATTTAGAATCTTTTAGTACTACTGTACCAATATCTCTTCCATCCATTATAACATCAAATTTATTTGACATATCTCTTTGTAATTTAACTAATTTAGATCTTACTTCTTGAATTGAAGCATATTTAGATACTATTGCACTTATTTCCGGCATTGTTATTTGTTCTTGAACATTAATGTCATTTAAAATTAAATCATCATTTTCAAATCTCATTTCAAGCGTATCTATTAAATTACATAATCCTTCAATATCTGTATATTCTATATTATTTTCTCTTGCAACTAAAGCTACAGCTCTGTACATTGCTCCTGTATTTATGTACATTAAATTAAATTCCTTGGCAACTAATTTAGCAATTGTGCTTTTCCCTGCCCCTGCTGGTCCATCTATAGCAACTGATATTCTCAAAATAATATTCCACCTTTCATATTTGAAAAACATTTTCATATAAATTATATTATTATTATCTATTTTTAACAAGTAATTTTATGTATTACTTCCTGCTAAAAAGCCTGTAGATAATGCAATTTGAACATTATACCCTCCAGTAAAGGCATCGACATCTATAACTTCCCCAGCAAAAGATAAATTTGATATTATTTTAGATTTCATAGTAGAAGGATCAATTTCTAAAGTATCTACTCCACCTGATGTTACTATTGCTTCTTCTATAGGTCTGAGCTTCATTACTTTCAATTTGATTTCCTTTATTAAATTCACAAGATTTTTTCTTTCTTCTTTTGTTATTTCATTTACCTTCTTATTTTCCGATATTTCAGAAAGCTCAATAATAATTGGTATAAGTTTTTTAGGAAGTAATTCATCTAGTGAATTTTTAAAATCTTTATTAATAAATTTTTTGAAGTCCTTTTGAATCCTCTTATCTAGTTCTTCATTTGATAAAGCAGGCTTTAAATCTAAGTTTATGTTATAATTGCCATTATTAGTTATGTATCTTGAGCCCTTAAGTATAAGAGGTCCAGATACACCGTAACTTGTAAATAGCATTTCTCCTTGATCTTTATATAAAGGTTTCTTAACTTTTTCATCAAAAATTGATATTTCTATATTTTTAAGAGTTAATCCCGATAAATCCTTAACCCAATTGTTTTTTATCTCAATAGGAACTAATGATGGCTTTAATTCTGTTATATTGTGTCCTAACTTTTTAGAAAACTTTAAACCATCTCCTTTAGAACCTGTTAATGGGTAAGAAACACCCCCTGTAGCAATAATAAAATAATCAGCCTTTAAAAGATATTCATCATTTACTTTTACAGATTCTATTTTACCTTCTTTTAAATTTATATCAGTAACTTTACTATTTAATTTTACTTCAACATTATTTTTTGAAAGTTCATTTGATAAACCTTTTATTATATCAGAAGATTTATCTGAAAAAGGAAATACGCGACCTCCACGTTCAGCCTTTAACTTTATTCCTTGGGACTCAAAAAAATTAATTGTATCTTCATTTGTATATGTATATAATGCACTATATAAAAAATGAGGATTACCTGGTATATAATCAAAAAACTCTGATATATCCTTAATGTTTGTAACATTACATCTTCCCTTACCTGTAATAAATAACTTTTTACCTAACTTTTCATTAGCTTCTAATAAGATAACATCATTATTATTTTTAGATGCTGTTATAGCTGCCATCATTCCTGCTGGTCCAGCTCCTATAACTATTACTTTTTTCATTATAATCCTCCTGATGCATTATTTTGTCATAATAAATATATCATTTTAATATCTTTAATTCAATATAACAAGCAATTAAAAAGTGCTAAGAAATGCTTAATAAACATAACTTAACACTCTTATTATTAATCGTCTCCAACATTTTTATTGTTATAAGAATATACATTATAATCTTTCCAAATTAATTCAAGATTGTTAAATGTATCTGTAATACTTTGTTTTTCTCTCATACCTACAGCGATTATTAATGCATTAATTACAGATAAAGGTGCTACAAGTGAGTCAACAAATGATGCCATATTACTTTGAGCTATTAATGCATAATCTGATTTAGAAGCTAATGGAGATAAAAGACTATCTGTAATTGCTACAACATCAGCTCCTCTATCTTGTGCAAATGCAAGTGCATCTATAGTTCTAGAAGCATATCTTGGAAAACCTATACCTATTACCAAGTCTCCTTCTTCCACATTAATCATTTGTTCAAATATATCAGAAATTCCATAGCCCACTGTCTTAACATTTTGCAAAATAATATTTAAGTAGAAACCTAAAAACTCAGCCAAAGCAGTTGAACTTCTAAGTCCTATAATATATATTCTTTTAGCTTCAAATATCTTATTAACAACTTCTTCAAATGTATTATAATTTATCTTTTCAAGAGTTGCTCTTATATTTTCCATATCCGCCTTAAGTACACCTTTAAGAGCATATCCCTCACTAACATAATCATTGGATAGTTCCAATCTTTGAACTGTTGTCAGTTTATTTTTTATTAATTCTTGTAATGCTTTTTGAAGCTTAGGATAGCCAGAAAAACCTAATTCATTAGCAAATCTAACTACTGTTGACTCTGAAACCCCAACAGAGACCCCTAATTTTGCTGCAGTCATAAAAGCAGCCTTATCATAATTTTTTAAGATATATTCTGCAATTAATTTTTGTCCTTTACTTAATCTTGAAAATCTTGCTTGTATTAATCGCATTAAATCTTTTGAGTTTTCATTCAGATTATTATCCATCCGTATCCCTTCTTTTCGTTAAACTTAACAACTTTTACTTATAAACCTATATTTATATATTATCACTTTTTGAATAATTCATCAATAATCATTTCATTTTATTATATATTTCTTATAAAAACTTGTAATAAATTGTAAAGTTGTCAATTTTATTTTTTCTCTATAACTACAAGTAAAGGTGAGATATCTTCACGGTTTAGGTATGATTGAATCATGACTCCAAACTTATTTTTAGGTAAATTTTTTAAATACTCCAAAATGCAAGATTCTTCAATTTTACCTTCATAATGGCCTCTATAAATACATATTGTCATTAATCCACCACTATTTAAAATCTCAAGCCCTTCTTTTATACTTTCTAAAGATGTATTATGTAATGTAGTAATTGCCTTATCTCCTCCAGGTAAAAAACCTAAGTTATACATTATACAATCAACATTTTCATCAATGTATTTCTTTAATAAATGATGAGAATCGTTTATTATTTCTACATTTTTAATTTCTTTTAGTTTGTAATTATCGCAAGCTTGATTTTGTATATCAAAAGAATAAACTTTTTCAAATATACTAGATAAAAAATCAGTATCGTGTCCATTGCCCAATGTTGCATCTATAGCTATCTTTTTATTTAACACAAAATCCTTTACTATATAATGCGATAGATCACTTATATTTCCTACATATCTGTACATATTTCCCCCTATAATGAATTAATATAATTTAACTCATCTTCAGTTAAATTTCTCCATTCTCCTCTTTTCAAATAACCTAATTTTATATCTCCTACAGCTACTCTTTTTAATGTTATAACTTCATGACCAAGTGCAGAACACATTTTTCTTATTTGTCTATTTTTCCCTTCATGAATTATAATTTCAACTAAAGAATTAACTGTATTAGTCTTTTTATCCTTCTCTTTATCAATAAGCTTTATTTTTGCATTAGCAGTTATATACCCACCTATATCAATTCCATTTTCAAATTTTTTAATTTCTTCATCAGAAAATACACCTTTACATAATGCTATATATTTCTTTTCAACTTCAACTCTTGGATGTATTATTTTATTATATATATCACCATCATTAGTTAATAAAATTAATCCTGAACTATCATAATCTAATCTTCCTATAGGATATATTCTTTCATTAACTTTTACTAAATCTAATATAGTTTTTCTACCTTTTTCATCTTTTACAGAAGTTATATATCCTTCTGGCTTATTTAACATTATGTATAGCTTATTTTCTTCAGGGAGTATTCTTTTCCCATTATAAAATACTTTATCTTTAGAAGGATCTATCTTTACCCCTAACTCATTTACAATCTTATCATTTATTTTTACTTTACTACTTAATATGATTTCTTCACATTTTCTTCTAGATGCTACACCACATCTAGCCATATATTTTTGTAATCTTTCTTCCATTATTAATCACTCCGTTTTTTTAATAAACACCTAATATAGTACTCTAGTATAAGGTTTTATGCAATAAATTTGTTTATATAAAAATAGAGCATATTTAATTTAAAAACTAAATACACTCCATTTAAAGTTATTCTAAATTCTTAAGTAATTCATCTAAATTTCTTTTTAAATCAATAGCTTTTTCCTTTGAAATATTAATATTACACATCATCTTACTTGGAACATCTTTTGCTTTTTCTTGAAGATCAGAGCCCTTTTTAGTCAATTCAGCTATAACAACTCTATCATCATTTTTGTCTCTATATCTAGTTATAAGCTCCATTCCTTCTAACTTTTTTAGTAATGGTGTTAAAGTTCCAGAATCTAAATGTAATCTATTTCCAAGATGTTTTACAGTTGCTTTTCTTTCTTCCCACAATACAAGCATTACTATATATTGAGTATAAGTAAGATTGATTTTATCTAATATTGGCTTATACAGTTTTATTATTTCTCGTGATACGGCATAAAGAGAAAAGCATATTTGATTATCTAACTTTAGATTATTATATTCATTCATATTATTCACCTACAATATAAATATCAAATTTAATTTTATTAAATTAAATTGATTTTACATTTTTAAAGCTCTTATGTCAATATCTATTATAAACGTATTTATATTTATAATAGTTTTTCTATGTCTGTTTTTATTTTTAAAGGAGAGGTTGCTGGAGAATATCTTTTTATAACATTCCCTTCTTTGTCAATTAAAAATTTAGTAAAGTTCCACTTAATATCTTTCGTTAATAATCCTTTTTCTTGTTCTTTTAAATATTTATATATAGGATGAGTATTACTTCCATTAACATCTATTTTTTCAAACATATTAAATGTAACTCCATAATTTATTTGACAAAAGTTCTTAACTTCTTTATTCTCTCCTGGCTCTTGATTTAAAAATTGATTACATGGAAAACCTAATATTTCTACACCTGAATCTTTATATTCTTTATAGAGTTCTTCAAGATCTTTTAATTGAGGGGTAAAGCCGCATTTACTTGCTGTGTTAACAACTAAAATTATGTTTCCTTTATAATCGCTCATATTTATTTCTTTTCCATCTATATTTTTTGCAGAATATTCATAAAAGCTCATGAAATTATCTCCTTTTAATTATAGTAATTTCTTTATATTTTCAACCATATCAAGAGGATCTACTGTTGGTTCGAATCTTCCTGCAACATTCCCTTCTCTATCAATAAGAAACTTTGTAAAATTCCACTTTATTGAATCATCAATTAAGTATTCTGGGAATTTTTCATTTAATATACTATTTAATAGTTTTCCATTTGGTTTAGTTAAATCAAATCCTTTAAACTTTTCTTTTTCACATAAAAATTTAAATATTGGATGTGCAGTAAGGCCTCTTACGTCTATCTTTTCAAATAATTTAAATGTTACTCCATAATTTATTTCACAAAAGCTTTTAACTTCCTTGTTATTTCCAGGTTCTTGTTCTAAAAATTGATTACAAGGGAATCCCAATATTTCTAATCCACTTTCATTAAATTCTTTGTGCAATTTCTCTAAATCTGCATATTGAGGAGTAAAACCACACTTACTTGCAGTATTAACTACTAAAATTACCTTTCCTTTATAGTTACTCATATTTATTTCTTTTCCATCAATATCTTTAGCATTAAAATCATAAAAATTCATTTAATATTCCTCCATTTATTTCGCATTGTTTAAAATTTAATTTTATACAATTAATATTCTTGTACTTATATTATCTCTTTTTATATTATAAGTCAACTTAAATTCACAAAAAAATATTTTAAATATACTTTATTAACTTTTTTATAAAATAGAATTCTAATAAAGTATAGTTTTTTTAAATTGTATAAAATAATGTATATTCATCAATGATATACATTATTTTTTATTAATTTCACTTTTAACCTTATTTCCCCACTCTTCTAATGAATGTATTATTGGACAAATAGATTTTCCAAGCTTTGTTAAAGAATACTCTACATGTGGAGGTATTTCATTAAATTGTTTTCTTTCTATTATTTTATATTCAACAAGTTCACGAAGGCATCTTGTTAGCATTAAACTAGATATACCATCTACATTTTTTTCTAATTGATTAAAACGTATGCTTTCATTTTTCCAAATTTCTATCATTATTTTTAGTTTCCACTTTCCTGATAATATATCCAAAGCATATTTAACATCTTCTTCGTTTATTTCTTTTTTTTCAATATAATTACTCATAATTTAGCCTCCATTACTTACTTTTTTGTAACTAACTAAAGAAAACTTGCCTACTTGTTTTGAGATACCTTATTCATTATACTACTTTATATATTATAATTTAAATTGTAAAGTTTATAAATATTAATTAATAAAGGAGAGTTTAATATGAACAATACTGAAATTTTAAATGCTTTAAATAATAGATATGCTTGTAAAGAATTTGATAAAAATAAAAAAATCAATGATGAAGACTTAAATTTAATACTTGAAAGTGGTAGATTATCTCCAAGCTCAATTGGTATTGAACCTTGGAAATTCTTGGTTATATCTAATGAAGACTTAAAAAATGAATTAGCTGCCGTTGCTTTAGGTGGCAAAAAACAAATCCCTTCTTGTAGCCATTTAGTAATACTTTTAAATAGAGCAGCAAATGATTTAAAAGCAGATTCTGAATATTTAAATAAATTATTCAATGAAGATAAACATTTACCAAAAGAAGTTGCAGATATAATGTTAAAGATGATAAAAGATGTAAATGATAATAGATTTAAAAATAATGAAAAAGAAATAAACCATTATTCAAGAGAACAAGTATACATTGCACTTGGTACAATGCTAACTACTTCAGCTTTAATTGGAATTGATTCATGCACTATAGGTGGATATGATGCTAAAGCTGTTACAAAAATATTAAGTGATAGAAATCTTCTAGATACTAATCACTTTAACATATCATGTATGCTAGCATTAGGATATAGAAATGAAAATCCTGCCCCTAAAACTAGAAGAGCTTTTGAAGATGTAGTTGAATTTGTTAAATAATATACCTTTTAATTTTATATATAAATAAAAAACTAAATACTTAAATAAAAGCTAGTAGATATTTCTAATTCTACTAGCTTTTATTTTTTATATATTCATTTCTATAGAATTATTATTTAAGCTAACTTCTTTACCGTTTAATGTTATTTTCTTATTTGTTTTTAAATTATTTATTATAAACTTAACTTTAGAATATTTTTTAATATAATTATTCTTATTTATTATAAATTTTATATCAATGCTTTCTTTATTAGATACAATTATTTCATATTCATTATATATTCCATTTCTATACTCGAAACTTTCACCATCATCATTATAATGAATATATTTAAACTCATTTTCTTCTTCGCTTAAATATAGGTTTAAAATTAGTTCATCACTCTCTTTTTCACCAATATAATTTTGTTCTATGCTCATTGGAATAATGGAATCTGCTTTTACAAATATAGGGCAAGTATTCAAAGGGGATTCTTTTATTATATATTGTCCTCCATTATAGCTTTCGCCAGTCCAAAAATCTATCCATGTACTTCCTTTTGGTAAGTAAACAAGTTTTTGTCTCATACCTTGTTCAACTACTGGAGATACTAAAATACTATCTCCACAAAGGAATTCGTCATTTACTTCATAAGTATTCTTATCACTTTGATATTCAAATAGAAGAGGTCTAATAATTGGTGCTCCAGTATTTTCACACTTCCACATTAAATCATATAGATAAGGTATTAACTTATAACGAAGATTTATATATTTTTTATTAATTTCCTCTGTTTCTTTATCAAATGCCCATGGTTCCTGATCTCTAGTTCCCATTGCTGAATGATTCCTAAATAATGGTGTAAATGTTCCTACTTGTACCCATCTACTTAATAACTCACCAGTACAATCATGTCCAAAGCCCCCAACATCTGTTCCACAAAAACTCATTCCGCTTAAACCTAAATTCATTAACATAGGAATAGACATTCTCAAATGTTCCCATGTACTTTGATTGTCTCCAGTCCAAATAGTTGAATATTTTTGAGTGCCTGCATAGCATGCTCTTGTAACTACAAATGGCCTCTTATTTGTGGTTTCTTTTATTCCTTCATAAGTAGATTTACTCATCATATGCCCATATATATTATGTATTTCTTTATGAGTAACCTCTAACCCATCTTCATTAAAAACTACATCATCTGGTAATGGTCCATTAAAACTAGCTGGTTCATTCATATCATTCCATATTCCTGAAACACCTGCATCCATCATAATCTTTTGATTTTTTGCCCACCATTTTCTAACTTCTGAACTCATAAAGTTAGGATAAACTGAATCTCCTGGCCAAACTTTATTTTTATATACTATTCCGTCTTTGTCTTTTGCAAAATAGTCATTTTTCATTCCTTCATCATATATATTATATTCTTTATCTATTTTTACACCAGGATCTATAATTGTAACAACTTTAAATCCCATATTCTTAAGCTCATCAGTAAACTCATTTGGATTTTCAAATTTTTTATTATCCCAAGTAAATACTCTAAACCCATCCATATAGTCTATATCTAAATATAATGTGTCACAAGGAATTCCCTTATCTCTAAAAGCTTTTGCTATTTCTAAAGCTCTTTCCTTAGGAGCATATGACCATCTACATTGTTGATATCCTAATGACCACAATTGAGGAAGAGGAGTTTTTCCTGTAAGCTTTGTATATTCATTTACTACATTTTTTATTTCTGGTCCATATATGAAGTAATAATCTAAGTTACCTTCTACAGCTCCAAAATAATAGTATTCTGAATTTTCTTTTCCCATATCAAAATGACTTTCAAAATGATTGTCAAAGAATATTCCAAATGCCTCTTCATCTTTTAATGATATTAAAAGTGGTATTGACTTATATAACTGCTCAAATGTTTCTCCATGAGGACTTGGGTCATCAGTATTCCAATTCTTATAATGATAACCCTTCTTATTTAAAGATCCTGTTCTTTCTCCTAAACCATAGAAATACATATCATCTTCCATTTTCTTTGTCACATAAACCTTAAAGTCTTGATGTCCATTTAAACTATGTCCTTCTTCAGCTGCAAGCTCCAAATCATTTCCTCTTCTTTTAAATGGGCTTCTCTCACCTCTATAATCTCTACATAAAACCTTTTCATCTTTATCATAAATATCTATCTTAAAATCATCATTAACAACAATTTTTAATTTTTCTGTCAATATATTTAAAGCATCTTCAGTTTTTTCTACTGAAAAACTAGAACTTTCTATATTTAAATTTTCAACAGCCTTAGAATTTCTTTCTTTTCTGTGAAATGGAACAAAAAAATTAATAACCCCATCATTAATAATTGTTATAGTAGCTTCATATTCTTCATACTTTAATGTAATTTCTTTATTATTTACTTCATAACCTAATAGTCTACCTAACATTAAATCACCCTCTATTCTTAATAATTTTCTATGTCTACAAGCATATTATAAAATAAATCTTTAACTATTTCTTGTATTATAACATCAAAAAATATAACAAAATTGCTATTTTTATATAATTGTTATTTTGCACATTATAGAGGTATTTTTTTGTATGTTTTTTCTTACGTTCTATATTAAATTTATAAAAAAGCCTTAAGAATAATATATTCCTTAAGGCTTTTTGTACATTCATTTAAATAAATCTTTTAAAACTTCTTGAATATTTTTATTTACTTTAATAACTTTTTCATTGTTATTTATGTTATCTATCTTTTTTCTGTATCTAGTGTACAAATAATCAATATAGTTTAAATTATCATTTATAGCAGAACAAAATATAAATATTACTAAAGGTGTTAGCTTAGGGACTTTCCATAATAAAACTCCTTTTAATTGCTGATAATATATTATATTTAACTATTAATACTATTGCTATTTATTAATTTTTAAAATTTTTACTATAGATTTGAACATTAGGATAAGTAATTACCGTTTCAACTTTATCTAACTTTCCGAAAAAGAAATAACTTCTGATTGCTTTAGTATTTTAGATATTATATTAACATCCTTATAAGATTTTTCATATTATTATAATCATTATATAGTATAAACCACTTTATTGAAATAAAAATTTAAAAGAGCCAGAAACGTTGCTTCTAGCTCTTTTTATTATATACTTTTCTTAAAATTTATCCAGTTTCTTTTATTTAAATAACGAATAAATAAAATTAATCTTTCATTAACAGGTTCACATTTTTCTCCAAATTTTCCTCTCATTTTTTCAACTATTTGAAGAATATTTTTATCACCGTCAATTAATCTCCAGACTTCACTTCCTAATTCATCTAGTTCTATATCAGTAATAGCCGGCTTTTTAAATAACTTTCTAGCTATTTTTTCTATTAATTTATCATGATGAAATATCAAATATACTCTATTATTTTTTTCTTCAAAAACCTTGTGTTTCTTTACTGGTATATACAACAAGAAGTTTTCTTGCTTTTTACTATTATTAAACATTATTATTCTCCAATAATTTAATTAGCCTTACTTTCCTTTTTCTTATCACTTATAATATATTTATATACTAAATAAGTTAAAATTAAAAACATAACTAAAGCAAATTCTTTACTTTCAGCTAATACAGGTAATAACTTAGGACCTATTCCAACAACTTCATTAATTCCAAATCCTGTTAACCCCGCTACTAAAATACCAATCAAGGCATCTCCAGCAACTAATCCTGAAGAAATTAATATACCTTTTTCAACTTTTTCTTTCTTAACTTCTTCGTCATGTTTAAATTTCTTATCTACTATAACTCTAACTATACCACCAGCTAAAATACCAACGCTTAAATTTATCGGTAAGTATATGCCTAATGCAACTGGTAATACAGGTAGTCCTAATATTTCAATTGCAATACCTATTGCAGCTCCTACTAGAACTAAAGTCCATGGTAATTGTGCATCCATAACACCTTGGACAACCATTGACATTAGAGTTGCTTGTGGTGCCGGAAGACCAGTTTCTCCACCAATACCATAGATATTGATTAATAATAGCATTGCAGCTCCTCCAGCAATTGCTGATACTATCAACCCCATAATTAATCCAATTTCTATATTTTTAGGAGTTCCTCCTAAAATAAATGTAGTTTTTAAAGCTTGGGAAGTTCCTCCTGCAACAGCAGTTGCAACACAAGCTATAGCACCAGCAAGTAAAGCCATTATCATACCCCTATTGCCAACAACTCCTATAGCTTTTAAAATTCCAGTTATAAACAATAAAGTTGCTATTGTCATACCAGATACTGGATTGTTAGATGCTCCAATAATTCCACATATTCTTGCAGATACAACAGAAAATAAAAATGAAAATAATACTGCTAATAAAGCTCCTATTGGATGGATACCTGTAATCGGTAACAACCAAGACAACAGAAATACTAATGCTGCACCTCCAATAACCCAAGTCATAGGTAAGTCCTTATCTGTTCTTTTTACATCTCCCCCTGAAGCCTTCATTCCTGAAAAAGCAGCTTTCATTGATTTAACTATTATTGGAATTGATTTTCCAAGGCTTATAAATCCACCTGCTGCAACTGCTCCAGCACCAATATATCTTATATATTCTCCCCTTATAGCACTTGCAGTCATCTCTGCAATTGGAACAGTTGCTGGGAATACTGCATTGACAGCTCCATCGCCAAAAAATTTAATTAATGGTATAAGTCCAAAATAAGCTATTGCACCGCCTGCAAACATATAAAGAGCAGCTTCTGTTCCAACTATAAAACCAACGCCTAGAAGTGAAGCTAAAGCATCAACTCCAAACATACTTTGAAATATAGATTTACCGTTTTGTGACATGTTTATCATCCATGTAGGACTTTCAGACCATAACAATAATCCACCTGATAAAAATTTATATATTCCACCACCAGTTAAACCAGTTATAACACTTTTAAGCCCAGTACCACCTACTGTTGAGTTAACAAGAACTTCAGATGCAGCCATACTTTCTGGGAATGCTAGCTTTCCGTGTTCTTCAACCATTAGATATTTTCTTAGAGGAATAACAAATAAAACCCCTAAGATTCCTCCTAGAATAGTAATAGTAACTATTTGTAATAATGTAATATCTCCATTCCATATAACGATAGCAGGTAATGTAAATACGATACCTCCAGCTAAAGATTCTCCTATTCCTGCTATTCCTGCAACCATATTTGATTCTAAAATACTTTTTCGTCCAAAGGCATATAGTAGGGCTGTACCAAGTATTGATGTAGGTATTATAGCTGCAATAGTCATACCTACCTTTAATGCTAAATATACATTTGCAGCTGCAAAAACTGCTGCAAATATGCATCCAACTACTATGGATGCTATAGTTAACTCTGGCAATGCATCCTTAACTGAAATATAAGGCGTGTAATTTTCTCCACTTATTCCACCATAAGCATCATGAGAGAGCTTATTTTTTTGTGACATAATGATTCCTCCCTAAATTAAATTATTTAATTTTAATTTTTATAAATCACATTGTATATTCTAGCAATATTTTTCTACTTTTTCCGTCAATAATTTTATCAACTTTATTTTTTCTCACCCTACTAATTATCACCCTCATTATATAATATAATATTTTTTCTAATAATTCTAAAAATTCCTCCTTTAGAATAATTATACATTTGTAATTTAAAAGAGTAAATATAATACTTGTTAAAGTTGAATATTACTTTTTTTTGACATAATAATTTTTATATAGCGTTAATTCTATATTTAAGATAAAATAAATTGAAAAGAAATAGTTTATTTCGGAGGAAATTATATGAAAGAAAAATTTAAAAAAATAGTATTAAATAATTGGCTATTTATACTTATGGTATTGATACTTCAAGCAAAATCTATGCTTTTACTCTCAATGCTTAGAACTACAAATTCATCTAGTATAAATTTTTCAACTATGTATTTTGGAGTTCCTGCTATTGGAGCACATTTAGTTATAATAACATTAATATTAAGTATTATGTTCTTATTTAAATACAAGGGGAAAATGTGGACTGCATTAATAATTAATGTAATTATTACAATATTATTTATTGCAGATATATGGTACTACAGGAATAATGGAACATTCTTATCAATTAGACATTTGCTTCATCCAGAAATATTTAACCCTATTGGTAAAAATTTAATAAACTTTAGACCTGTAGATTTATTATTTGTTATAGATTTTATAGTGTTCTTTATCTTATTTAAATTTGATAAATTAAGAAAGTATAATGATAATTCAAGATTATCATTAAGAATTTTAAAAACTGCTATAGTATTTTCATTAAGTGCACTTATTATTTTTATTTCTCACTATATAATTGATATAAAAGGTACAATACCTGGACAATCATTTTTAAGATTATCTTGGGCCCCTTTTCAAACATTTAGTGATATGAGCCCTTTAGGCTATCATGGGTTTGATTTAAAATATTTTGTAGGAAGAAACAAAGAATTATCTGATTCAGATATAAATGATGTACAATCTTGGATAAATAATAATAAAGAAGATATTCCAGATAATGAGTATTTCGGAATGCTTAAAGGAAAAAACTTAATTGCAATTCAAGTTGAATCATTGGAAAATTTTGTTATAAACAAAAAAGTTTATGGACAAGAAATTACGCCTACTTTAAATAAGCTGCTTTCTGGAAGTTTATATTTTGATAATATTTATGAGCAAAATAATTCTGGAACTAGCTCTGATTGTGATTTGATGGTTAATACATCTATTTTCCCTATCAGAGCAACTAGTACATTCCCAACATATCCTTGGACCAAATATAATAGTTTACAAAATATATTAAACAATGAAGGATATACAACAATTTCAACTCATGCAGAATTACCTGGAAGTTGGAACTGGGCCGAGCCTCATAAATCTTTTGGTGCTGATAAGCTATGGGATATAAATGAATTTAATATTGATGAGGTAATTGGACCAGGGCTATCTGATGAATCGTATTTAAAACAAATTGCAAATAAGATTAAATCAGAAAATCAACCATTTTATACTTTCATTGCTACTTTAACAAGTCATGGTCCATTTGAAATGCCAGAAGACAAAAAGTTATTGAATCTACCTAAGGAATTAGACGATAATATGTTAGGTGGATATTTCCAAAGTGTAAGATACGCAGACGAAGCAATAAAACTTTTTATTGAGGAACTTGAAAAGAATGGTCAATTAGATAATACAGTTTTAATGATATATGGGGATCATGGTGGTGTTCATAAATTCTATGAAGAAGAAATAAAAGATGCTCCATTAAATGAAAACTGGTGGCAAGAAAATGATAAGAAAATACCTTTTATAATTTATAATAAAGATTTAAAAGCTACCACTATATCTAAAGCTGGTGGACAAGTAGATTTCTTACCTACAATTTCTTATCTTTTAGGTGTTGAAAGATCTAAATTTGATAATACATCTATGGGTAGAGTCCTAGTTAATACAAATAGAAATGCAACAATATTAAACAATGGAGATATTATGGGCACTCCAAAAGATGAAAATGAAGAAAAACATTTGAAAGATGTATTCAAAATTGCAGATGATATAATTGAAGGAAATTACTTTAAAGTTATTGATAAATAAAACTATAAAAATGCATAAAAATACTGCCAATAATCTATTTACTTGGCAGTATTTTTTATTACTTCAAATTTATTTTTAATAAAGTCCTATTCAATTTTATAATTAGAAATTATTATTAGCCCATTAAACTCTTTTAAAACATTACTAATAAATTAATTCATGATATAATATATATTATTTACTAATTATACATTATTTTACTTTAGAAGGTGATTGTTATAAAAAAAATTTATATCCTATCAATACTTAATATCCTTACTATTTTTCTAACTAAAGAAGTATTTTATATTTTTCTTATAAATTTACTATATATTCCCTTTTTATATGATGATTTTTTAATAAATATAAATAAGTATTCATTATTAAAAGTTAAATCGTTCAAAAAAGTTATTATTTCATATTTTAATCACTTTAAACTTACTGCTATTGAATTAGAGATAGTATTTGAAAATTCTTTAGGATTTTCAATATTAAATATATTTATAAAAAATTTGCTTAAAAATACTATTAAAGAATACGGTTTTTCAATAGTATTTTTAAGTATAGCCTTATTTTTAATATTTTGGGCAAATAGAAATATTAAAAAGTTTTTTACTACAAAATAATATATTTTTAAATAAACTGGAGGATTAGAATTTGTATAAATTAATATATTATAAAACTAATTTTATCTATGATATTCTTAATATATGAATTTTTTGCTTTTAAAAATCATAAGTCATTAAGATATAAGTTATTTCCACTAATAATAATTTTTTAAGTCTATTTACAATACTTTTTACTTCCTTTTTTATATCTATAGGTTACTATTACATATTTCTCATTTTATTTTTTGAGTTATGTTTAATAGTAATTATATCAGTACTTATATTGGAGGTTATAATAACACTTTTAAATAACAAATTAAACTTTAAGAAGATTATACTTTTAGCTTTAATACTTTTTATACTTATAATAGTATATTTCTTATGGCAAAGGACTTTTTAATTATTTATAGATATCTGGAGATATTATTTTAATGAAGATTTTCATTGATTATATAAAAATATTATTAAAGTGAAAACCTATGTTAAGTTGCTTAGCATAGGTTTTTCTATAAAGTAGTGAATAATATTAATGTTTATATACTATTGTTTATTATCAATTTAGCTTTTATTAAAATGCTTTTTTAATTCGTCATACATCATTTGAGATATTTCTTCACTTTTAGTAGCTTTTCCTTCATATTGATTGGAGGCTACCCTTTTCATAACTTCTATGTAAGAAAAAGCTAAAGCTGTTGTTAATACACTTGCTGTTGTACCACTTATTGCTCCTCCAATAATAGTACCTGCAACTGGTATAAACTTAAGAAGGTTGCTTACTATTGTCTTTCCTGCAACAGTTGCTCCTGCAATGCCTCCAACTCCTGAGGCTATGGCTACTAGTAGCTCTTTGTCTACTTTAACACCAAAAATAGTGGTTATATGTGCAAGCATACCTACTTGTGCGGGTATAAGAATAGCTGAATCTGAAAAAGGAATTGGAGAAAAACCAACTCCAAAAGAAGTACCAATATATCCAAGAGCCCATTTAGTAGCTGCATCTACTTTTCTTTTTAAATCTACTTTCTGGGCATTATTAAAAGCCCTTCTTATCCCTTGAGGCAAAATTTGATAAGTTTTCTCGACAAGCTCATTTAATCCAAAGCTAGGTATCTCTATACTTCCAAATTTTATTGGCTCAGCAAGTATTCTTTGAATTCCTCTTATATCTAAATTCATGTTATCTATATATTTTTCAAGTTCTAAAGAGTTATCACTAAAACTTTGAGTTAATACTATAATAACAGGTACTTTTTTAGATAAATCTCGTATCCATTCAATTTCAAAATCTTCAATTCTATTTGAAGAAGAATTTAAACAATACCAAACCACATGTATTAAATCATCAGAATTTATATCTTTATTTCTATGTATTCTATCTATTTCAATATCTATATCATTTCTAACTTTTTCTTGAACATTTTTATCAAGCTCAAGTCCTCTGCTATCATATAAATTTATTGGAACTCCTTCTTTAGTAATTTTTTTTAGATGCTGAGTAACTGGTCTTCCAATTCCTGTTTTAGCTAGCTCTTCCCTAAATATACTATTAATTAAAGTGCTTTTCCCGACTCCAGTCTTTCCAATTAACATGATATTAGCTGGTGTTATTTTATTGTTTTCTTCATTTATTTTATCAAACAAATCATTTATAAAATTGTAGTTATCCATTTAAACACCCCCTATATTATTATAATAATTATCTTTAGTAATATCTATAAGTATATTATTATTTTACTAGCTTATTAATATGTATGTAAAAAGAAGTAGATTATCTACTTCTTTTTACATACACAATATTATTTATTTATAAATGTTCCAGCATTTATTAATTTCTATTTTTAAAATCACTGTGTTGTGAGTTTATTTAATAAATAGATATGTAGAGCTAGCTTTTATTTTCTAAATTTTATATACGCAATCATAATTGTAAAAAAGGCACCAGTCAAAATAAAAATATAAAATACTGCTCCGAAATTCCCTTTTTTGCTTTCGTTATAATTACCTTTATTATTTATTTCTTCATTATTTGTGCTAAATTTATTTTGATCTTCTCTATTTATTGAATCATTAATATCTTCATTTTCATCTATCATTAAAATGTTATTTAATGTTTCTCTGGATCCCCCAAACTCTTCTTCTACAACTTCTCCTATGTTATTAAGAATTTCTTTATTATCAATATTTCCTAGTACTTCTTTGGCAAATAGTTGAGTATTATTTTTATAAAACTCAAAATATTTCCCTAAATCATTCACATTCCCCTTAAATATTATATCATCTCTATTTTTCTCTTTAAGGTTAAAATTTCCATCTTTAAAACTGAAATCTATATTAAGATTTAAATTATTAGCTATTGAAGTTATTTCTTTATATATATTTACTAACTCACTTATTTTAAATTCCTTAATATTGGTTTTATCTTTAATATTTTCTGATAACTCTTTACCCTTATCTACTATTTCCTCAATCTCTTCCTTACTTATATCTAAATTATTCATATATTCAACAAAACTTTCGCTATTTAATCCTATAGATTTTAGATCATTCGATGTATTTGCAGAAACTCTTATTATATCACTTATCAAAAAAACACTTATTGCTAAAATTATAATTGCTATCTTTTTGCTTACTTTCATATTCTAGCCCCCCTTATATTTAACTATTTAAATTATTGACAAGCAGATGGCATTTTTAATCATTTAAAATGTGTTTTTTATGTTTGCCATTGCTCATTCCCCATAGCTCATCAACATAAGAGGAAAATTTATATGAATTTGTTGTTATAAGTCTTTTGATTTCTTCTTCTTTAAATGCTTTAATTCTATTAATTAAAGCATTTCTCCTGTATAAAAAGAACTAGTTAACTTATTAAAATCATAATCTTTAAGTTCATCTAATGTTATATTAGCATGTGAACCCTCATGGACCATAAGATTACTATCTTTACCAACATGAACTAAGATAACAGGTTTGTCAGTAGCATACGCATAGCCAAGTTCCCATGCTGTTCCACTATCTGAATAGTTCCCATGATATATACCCACAACTATTTCGGACCACTTAATATGTTTTAAATCATTCATAAATGTTTCAATTGACCATTGACGAGAACCAACTTCAGCATGTTTATCCATTGGATTTCTCATAGGTGAAAACACCTCTAACCCTTTTTCTTCTAATATTTTCTCAACTATTTCTAAATATTCAACCTCTGTATCATTAAAAAATGGGCTTGCTAAATAAACTCGTTTCATTTTCTTTTAACCTCCTTAAGTATTTCTTAAATTATTCTTTTGCTTGATAACTCTTTAAAATAATGTATATATACTGATCCACCTGAAAAGTTTCCCTTACCTCCTATTTAAGCTACTTTAAAAATCATATTTAATATATTCATTTAATTTTCCAACTATTAAAAACTCTACCACATATGTAACAAGCAATCAATAATTGGCAATACTTAAACTATAGTATTTATATAAATATTTATCCAGTCCATTAATCTCTATATCCCCTGTAAAATATATGAAATTTCTAAAACTATGGTACAATATTTAATATAAACACATGCAAACTTTATAAAAGGAGGAACTCTAATTGAATGATATTTTTGAAAAGGAATATACAATAAATTTTTTTAATGTTGACTCTGAACATAAATGCAAATTTTCATCTTTAGGAGATTTCTTATGGGATGTTATTATATCCCAATCTGATTCTTTAGGAGAAACTAAGGAAGGCTTTGCTCAAAATAATTGTATTTGGGTACTTTTAAAATATGATATAACTATATATGAATACCCTAAATTAAGAGATAAAATAACAGTTCAAACTAAGGTATTAGGTACAAAAAAATTCTATGGTTATAGGCAAAATACTATAAAGAACTCTGAAGGAAAAGTTATAGGAGAAGTTTTTTCAACTGCTATATTAATAGATTTTGAAAAGAGGCGTCCCATGAGAATATCTCCTGAACAAAGCAAAATATATGGTCTAAAAAAAGAACTAGATGAAGTACCTGTTTTAGATGATATTCCTAAAATTCAAAAAATAGACTATTTGAAAAACTATCCAGTTAGATATAGTGATATAGACTCTTATGGGCATGTTAATAATGTAAAGTATATTGAAATGGCTATGGATACTTTACCAAGATCTATTTTAAACGAATATAATTTATTCAACATTAAGGTGTTATTTAAAAAGGAAACAACTGATGGAGATACACTACATATTTCATCTGAAGTAATTTATGATGAAATTAGCTATATTAATACAATTCATAATATTACAAGTGATACTGGAGTACTTCTTACAAAACTGCATATTATATGGAAGAAAAAATGATATCGTTATATAATAAAACATCAAAAAAGGTTATAGTTTAAACTATAACCTCTAACAATCTAAAATTATCTTCTATTTTGTTCTTTTTTAGCTCTTCTACAAGATATACATCTTGTTGGCTCATTATCGAATCCTTTTTCTTTATAGAATTCTTGTTCTCCTACTGAAAATATGAATTCGCTTCCGCAATCTCTACATGTTATTGTCTTATCTGTCATAAATATTCCTCCTAAAATTAAAGATTCTAAATTGATATAATAATCTCTAATTTTTGAGAAACTATTTACCTAAATGAAACCTTTTTGTTAGCAACTTTGCTACTCATTTATAATAACATACTATTTATATCATTACAATACTTTTACTGAAAATATATATAAATAAATTTAATTTCTTCCTCAATTATATTATCTATAGTATTAAAAATCATTTTTTGAAATTTCTCTAGGCCATGAAAGTAAACTCTTTCTTGATATTTTTAACTGCTTCTCATTTGGAAAATATAAGTCACAGAAATAATTATGATAATTAGCTGTCCATACATATTTATCCCATACTTTTATATTTTTTTTATTTAATTCTAGCATTTCTTCAACTTTAACTTTATGCCTAAGAAGTAACTCTATTTGCACTCTTTCAAACTCATATTCATTATTGCATTCTATGTAATATTTAAATATAGTATTTAAATAATTTAAAAACCACTGGCCATCACTATCAATAAGTATTTTCTTGTGTTGCGGTGCAACATCATAATTATTTATGTACTTTTGTAATCTACTTACTGTCTTATAATCTAATATAATTCTTGGATAGCAAGCTAGATTACTCTCAGCATCATGCGCATCCAAAAGAGCAGGTCCAAAAACAATATCTTCATTTATATAAAATTCACCTACACTTACTCCGCCTCTAACAAAAAGACCTTCTATTGCTAAGTTAAATTGATATTCTGATACATTATCCAATATTTCATTTAACTCTTCTTCTCCATCATCCTTTATAGGATATCCAACAATCATATTATCAGTATATATTTTTATCTTTCCTTGACTGTACTTATTTGGTATTATACATTGTTTGTTCTTATTTATAAGAAAGTTAACCTCATTAAGCAGCTTGTCTCCATATCCTTTACTACAAGAGTCTACTATCATTTGTGAAAATCCTAATATATCTATAGTGCATACCATAGAATTAATAAGCTGTGGATTATCCTGATTATATTTTTGCATACTTATTCCAACACATCCTCACCTAATTTTTTCTATAGCTTTTATTTTAACATTTAAAGTAAGATATTGTGAAGATATTATGTCATTTAAATTAGAATTTATTCCAACCCTTTAATAATTTCATATCTATTTTATTTTTTTCACCAACATTTATTCCTCTTAGTAAAGCAACATAAACCATCTATTTATCCCCTTTTATTTTTTATTTAATCCATTTTCTATTTTCATATAAATAATTTTTAACCCATTATTATTTATTGTATAGTTTACCATTATAGTTTTAAAGTATACTTTTTTAATTTCATCACTTTATATATTGTTAATTGTTTTATTTATATAAATCTGCTGCAAGATCTGTCAGCATACTATTATCTACTACTTCAAAGTAAGAGCTTTTCTTTTTAAGAATACCACTTTTACAAAGTGATTTTAATGTTCTTAAAAGATGTCTATAACTTGTACCTAAAAGTTTTGCTATTTCAGTTAAATTTTCATTAAATATTAGTACATCTACTCCATTAACATTTACCCTTTCCCCAGTCGCTAATATATAACTAGATAATCTATTTTCCAATGGATAAAGTAAGTTAATTGAACTATTTTTAGATAATTTTTTTAATTTTTCACTTAAAGACTCACACATAAAACGTAGAAACTTAACATCATCTAATAAATATTCCCTAACTTTTTGAATAGAAATACCTATACAATAACTATCTTCTAAAACTTGAATATTTGAATTAGCTGGCTCTAACTTCATAAATTCAATATCACCAATCATTTTTACTGAATTATAAAAACATATTAAAAGAGTTTTCCCATTGCTTAATGAGGAATAAACTTTTGCTTTTCCTTTTACTAAGAAAAAAAGATAGTTTGTACTTTCACCTTCTCTACAAATATGTTCTCCTTTCTTGAATAGGAAAAGTTCAGCATGAGAATTTATATCTTTACTAAAAAATTTATTTATATTGTACTTTTCTATGGACTTACTTATAGTTTGAGAATCGCATATTTTTTTCATAATCTTATCCTTTACCATATTTGTATTATTTAAATGATAATTTTTTCCTCTATTGTGACATATGTCATCATTACTTTCAACAATTTTATGATAAATTAAGTTTAAAAGTTAGTGGAGGTAATAAAATGAATAATATGTATGATAAAGTTGTAGAATCTACAAAATATATAAAGGATAAAATTACTAAATTCAATCCAAAGGTTGCAGTTATTCTTGGCTCAGGATTAGGTAATTTAGTTGATGTGTTAGAGGATAAAGAGTATATAGATTATAAAGATATTCCAAATTTTCCTCAATCAACAGTAGAAGGTCATGAAGGTAGATTAGTATTTGGAAAAATAAAAGGAATAGATGTATTAGCAATGCAAGGAAGATTCCATTACTATGAAGGATATACTATGAAGGAAGTTACTTATCCTGTATATGTAATGCAACAATTAGGTATCCAAAAGCTTATAGTTACTAATGCTTGCGGAGGAATAAATACTGATTTTAAACCTGGTACATTAATGCTTATAAAGGATTTTATAAATCTATTTGGGGACAATCCTTTAATTGGAATTAATGACAAAAGATTTGGAGTAAGATTCCCTGATATGTCTGAACCTTATAAACTAGAATTAATAGATAAAGCTAAATCAATAGCAGATGAAATTAATGTTGAATATAAAGAAGGAATTTATGCTGGTTTTATGGGCCCTTATTATGAAACTGCTGCTGAAATAGTTTCTATAGGTAGACAAGGTGCTGATGCTGTTGGTATGTCAACGGTTCCAGAAACGATAGCTGCTAATTATTTAGGAATAGATGTTCTTGGAATAGCTTGCATTACAAATATGGCAACAGGAATACAAAAACATAAACATTCCCATGCAAGAGTTGTAGAAACAGCTGAAAAAGCCTCAGCTAATTTATGTGCATGGGTTGCTAAGATTATAGAAAATATAGAATAATAATTTTTTGAAGAATTTCTTAAAGTAATAGGAACTTATGAATAGTAGATGCTATTTTAAATTGTTCTTAGAATATGTTTAAAGGACTTGCTTATAACAGTAAGTCCTTTTTTGCCTAATTGTTTCATCATTCAATACAGATTTCCAAGATTCCTCCGCTTCCTAGATTAATCCTGATAATAAACAACATCTATCTCCACATTCCAATTCAAGCATGTCATTTGATACACCGCTTGAAGAATAAATAGATTGATGTACCTCTATAGCAAGATATATATCATACACAAAAATAGGACCTATTAATGGATCTTTAGCATATTCATATAAGCTTCATACAAAAATGTTACTCTGTTATTTTCATACTTAATTATTCTATATTCCGCTATCTCGGCTCGAACAAAATATCGTCCTATACCCTCCACATATTACACACCTATACTCCGCAAAGCCATATTTGATATCTCTACACATTAAAGCTTTATTTACCACATCATAAATATGCTCTTGCATATGTTTCGGAACTTGAAAGCAATATTTATTTTTGAATTTATTATAGTTCTCCTTTAATATCTGTTTTACTGTTATCTTATCTTCAATTATCATATCTATCTTTTATTAATTATCCACAGTTTTTAAAAATATAATTTCCTAAAGAATAAAAAAATAACACCTTAAAGTTACAATCTTCACACTGTAACTTTAAGGTGTTATGATTAGCAAATACTATGTTAATACTAATATATTTTAATTACATCTATATTCTCACTAATAACTGAAGTTTTATTTCATACCAGATATTATGAGTAATATTTATAACTACTCATAATATCTACAATAAATAATTTTTATAAACTAAACTATATTACTACTGTTAATAAATCTTCTTTAAAATCTATTTGTTTTTTATCTACTTCTACAACATCTAAATAATTATCTGAGTTTGTTATGATTACTGGTGTGATTAAAGAATATCCTTCTTTTTCAATTGCTTTAATATCAAACTCTACTAAAGTCTGTCCTTTTTTAATTGTGTCTCCTTGTTTAGCTTTTAATGTGAAGTGCTTTCCTTCTAATTTTACAGTATCCATACCAACATGTATTAATATTTCTGCTCCATTATTAGTTGTGATTCCCATAGCGTGTCCTGTTGGGAATAGTGTTGTAAGTATTCCATCTGCTGGAGCTACAACTTTCCCCTCTGTTGGTATTATTGCTATACCTTTACCTAATGCACCACAAGCAAATGCTTCATCTTCAACATTTTTTAGTTCTGTTAATTTTCCTTTTAATGGGCTTGAAATAACTTCTTGTTTAACTAATGTATTTTCACTATTTTGTGAAACATCTGTATTAGAATTATCATCTTCCATATCCTTTGGATCTAATTTTACAAATAACATTGCTAAAAATCCTAAAATCAAACCTGCTGCCATTGCTATAACAACTCCATAAAATCCCTTGTCAGGTCCATTTGGTCCTATAAAATTTGGTAAAACAAATATTCCTAAACCACCTGGCATATATTTTTTAGATTCAAAGAAACCAAGGATACCTCCTGTAACTGCACCTATTATACAGCTCACTATAAATGGTTTTTTTCTTGGTAATGTAATACCATAAATTGCTGGTTCAGTAACACCAAAGAATCCTGAAATGATTGATGGAACACATAATGATTTTAATTTCTTATTTTTTGCTTTTAATGCTATTGCTAAGACTACACCTGTTTGTGCAAAACATATTGCAACTGAAGTAGCTACAATTGGATCGTATCCTAAAACTGTGAAATTGTTCATTGCTATTGGAACTAATCCCCAATGTAAACCAAACATAATAAATATTTGATAGAATCCACCGATAAATAAACCTGCTATAGTTGAGTTTAAATTATAAATTGTTAATGTTAAATTTCCTAATATTTCACTAGCATATGATGCTACTGGTCCTATAGCTAAAAAAGTAACAGGAACTACTACTACTAAAGTTAACATTGGAACAATAAAAGCTTTAACAATATCTGGGATAATCTTCTTAAATAACTTTTCAACATAAGATGCAAATACAATTGAAATTATAACTGGAATAACAGTTGAAGCATAACCACCTGAAGGCATTATAACTGGAATACCAAAGAATTCAATTGTCTTACCTGCAATTCCTGTTATTGTAGGATGAACAAGAGATGCACCTATTGCCATAGCTACAAATTGATTTACATTAAACTTCTTAGCTGCTGTAAGTCCTAAGAATATTGGAAAGAAATAAAATAAGCTGTCTCCAATTGTCTGTAGTATAGTATAAGCACCACTTTCAGGACTTAACCATCCCAAAGCAACAAACATTGATAAAAATCCTTTAATCATACCAGTTGCAGCTAATACTCCAAGTACTGGTTGAAAAACTCCTGATATAATATCAATTAATTTATCAAAAGTCTTCATCTTTTCTGAAGGATTATTTCCTGAACCTTCAGAAAGTCCTGCAACTGCAACTACATCTGCATAAACATCTGGAACATGATTTCCTATAACTACCTGATACTGTCCACCACTTTGAACAACTGTAACTACACCATCCATGTTTTTCAATACATCTGTGTTGGCCTTTTTTTCATCTTTTAACTTAAAACGTAATCTAGTTATACAATGAGTTAAACTGCTAACGTTTTCTTTACCTCCAACATTTTTAATTATTTCTTTTGCAAGATTTTCGTATTTCATAAGCAATCGCTCCTTTTAAATTAATCATAATCTTATATATAAAAAAGCAAGACCTAAAGTTTAATAATACTTAAATTACTTTTGTATTTTTAAACATATGGTCTTGCCTGATTTAACAGTAACAATCCTAAATATTTAATTGTTTCTATATTATCTATTTACAATACGCTTAATATGAAGTGTCAAGTAAAGCTGTTCTTCATGACTTAACTCTATATTTAAATATTTTTCTATCTTAAGCATACATTTATAAGCATCTTTATATTTTTCTTTTACTTGTGGTAAAAGAAAGTCTTCATTTTCATTTCTATACTGTGTTTTATTATTAAGTCTTTTAAAGAAAAATCTTAAATGAGTAATAAACCTTTCATAGTTTAAAGATTGTTCATCTAATTCAATATCATATGTATATTTCACAATATTTAGTATATCCTGAATCTTTTTGGTCATACTGTAAGCAATATCAGTTTTATCGCTTTTTCCATTAATCTGAGCTGTTATCAAGTGAAGTGCAATATTTCCGGCTTCTTCTTCATTAATCTTTTTACCAAGCTCACTTTCAATAAACTCTAAAGCCTTTAAGCCAATATTATATTCTTTAGGATAAAACTTTTTTATTTCCCAAATCAATATATTGGGTCTTTCTATTCCTTCATCAAATAATTTTAATGTATAACTTATATGATCAGTTAATGTTACATAAATATAATCATTAAGTTCACAGTTTAACATGTTCTTAGCATATTCCACAATATCATAGCACAATGATATTTGTTCTGTAGGTATATGTTCTAAAATCATCTTAAACTTTTCTAAAGTATCCTTTTCCTTTAAAATAAAAGTTTTTTCAATTAATGATTCATCTACTTTATCGCCAACTTTTTTTCTAAATGCAAGTCCACATCCAATGATAACAGATTCTCGTCCATTGTCTTCTTTAACTATAACTGCATTGTTGTTAAAAATTTTATCTATCTTCAATGCATATCACCTCATACTCCATTCTATACTTGACTATATTAAAAAATAAAAAAACCTCAATTAATTTAAAGAAATAAATATCATATTTCTTCTACTTAATTAAGGTATAGCCTGATCGAATCAGTAACAATCCCAAGTTAATGTAACCGTTTATTTTCGACTTTATTATACTTTTTTCATGATAATTTGTCAATACTTTTTTATAACTTTATATGTTTTCATCAAAAATCTTCAAAAATTCGCTTTTATTTTGCGTGATTATACTTTATTCTTCATTTTTGAATCAGCTTTTAAAATCTAATAGAATTTCATATTAAGTCAGTTATAGTTCTTCTCCATTAGTTTTTATTACATTTTTGTACCATTCAAATGATTTTTTCTTCTTTCTGTCTAATGTACCTTCTCCTGCATTATCCTTATCTACATAAATAAAGCCATATCTCTTTTCCATTTCACCAGTACTTGCACTTACAAGATCAATACATCCCCAAGGAGTATATCCAATTAAGTCTACGCCATCTTTAACGGCTTCCTTCATTTGAATTATATGATCCTTTAAATATTCAATACGATAATCATCATTAATTGAGCCGTCTTCTTCAACTTTATCAAAAGCACCAATACCATTTTCAACTACCATAAGAGGTATATTGTATCTTCCATACAATTTATTTAAAACATATCTTAACCCTTTAGGATCAATCTGCCATCCCCAATCACTTGCTTTAAGATATGGGTTTTTAATTCCACTAACTAAATTTCCTGAAACTTTGTCTTTGCCACCCTCTGCTGATTCACAGTTACTCATATAATAACTGAATGTATAATAATCCACTGTTCCTTCTTTTAAAATCTTCTTATCTTCTTCAGTTATATCTAAAACAATATTATTTTCTTCAAAATATCTCTTAGCAAAGAAAGGATATTCACCTCTAACATGTACATCTCCACAAAGATCATTTGCCAATTGATCCATCTTCTGTGTAAGTAATATATCATCTGGATTACATGTATAAGGATATTTTGTCATATAAGCAATCATACAACCTATTTTAAAATCTTTATTAATACTATGACCAAGCTTTACTGCTTTTGCACTTGCTACAAATTGATGGTGAAGTGCTTGAAAACGAATCTGCTTATTATCATTTGGGTGTAAAAAGTCTTCTGTGCCTTCATTTAAAATACCAAGACTAAGATATCCTCCTACTGGTTTTGTACCACAATTAATTTCATTAAATGTAAGCCAGTATTTAACTTTATCCTTATATCTGTTAAATATTACGTTACAGTAGTTAACAAAAAAATCTATTACCTCTCTTGAAGCCCATCCATTATATTTTTTAGTTAAATTAAAAGGCATCTCATAATGTGAAATAGTAACTAATGGCTCTATATTATATTTTTTTAGTTCATCAAAAACATCATCATAAAACTTTAATCCTGCTTCATTAGGTTCTTTATCATCACCATTAGGGAATATACGTGTCCATGCTATAGACATTCTAAATACCTTAAAGCCCATTTCTGCAAATAACTTAATATCATCTTTATATCTGTGATAAAAATCAATAGCTTCATGACTTGGATAATTTAATCCATCAATAGTTTCTCTAGTAATTTTACGTGGAATAGTATGAGTTCCTGCTGTCAGCATATCACTTGTACTTATACCTTTTCCATCCAAATTCCATCCACCTTCAAATTGGTTAGCAGCTGTAGCACCGCCCCATAAAAAATCTTTACTGAATCCCATATAATGTTCCTCCTTATTTTTAGATAATTTAAATATACTTAGATTTACAAATTAAAATTATTTATTTAAAAATAAAAGACCCATCTGTAGAGATATAAGCAATTGCACAAAATACAATTCTTATAAACTCATACAAATAGGTCTAGCTTGTCTTTCAACAATAACCATCCAATTGTTATATTCACATTATAAAACATTTTAAACATCCTGTCAACGGTTTCACTTTTTTTCTTTTTAAACACCTCTCTTTTTGATTGTAATACAGCCAGTGATGTTCTAAGCTCATGCGCTGCTACCAAAATTTTTTTGATTTACATATGAATTATGAATTTTCTCTAACATAATATTAAAAGCTTATGAAGATAACTAGTAAAACTTTTATAATTTTACTAGTTATCTTTTAAATATATAATGTGCCCAATTAGATATTTTTTATCTTTCAATGCTCCAATTATAGTTTCATAATAATAAAATTATTTTTTAATTATTCCTCATTTTATAGGCTACTTTAAATAAATCCGTAGTTATTTTTTACTGTTATATTAGAAGTATTCTCTTTCTCAAAATAAATTCCATTAGAATAAGTATCTACATATTCTATTCTTTCATTATTTTCTACTACTACGTCTTTGGCCTTAACTATTTCTATAGTTCCTTGATAATACTCATCATAGATTGGTAATTCATTTTGACTTGAGCCGTAAACTCTTCCATTAAAGGTTTCTGTATTAGGATTTATTATAGTATTGTTTAAAATAAAAATATCTGATCATGAAGATAAGTAAAAAGCCAGTCTCGGACAATCTATTATAGTGTTATTTTCGAAAATTATATTATTAAATATTGGATAATTACATCTTCCATCTGGAAGATACACTCCCATATATATGACAGCCATAATCCACCTGTTTAAGTCACAGCTTTCTATAAAGTTATTTCTAAATATTACATTATTTACTCCAGTACCTTCCGCCCAACGACTTTCTGCACCAGCTTCAATTTGAATAGCAGCTCCTTGTATTTTATAAAAGCTATTTCCCTCTATTAGCCCATTAGAGCCATGAATTAAAATTCCTCTCGCTCTATTTGAATGAAACTTATTGTTTCTTATAATATAGTTTTCAGTACAATATCTTCTGTTAAAAATAATAGTTTTTTCATTTAAAATTTCTGAAACTTTATCTTCAAGTTCAATAATACAGGTTACTTCTTCTTCATTATATTTTACAGACTTAACTTTTGAAGAATATCCAGTTTCAAAATTTATATTTATATTTGCAGAATGTAACATAAGCCAATGACACTTTTAATATCATTGGCTTAATATAAATCTTTTATAAACTTCTATTTATTTTGGTTATCCATATATACTGTTCAAATTACAATAAGTAAAAAAACTAGTTTTCAATTTAGTGCTAAGATAAATCAGTTCAATTTATTATTGCAATTTAGAAACTACTTTTATTAATAAGGAATAATAGGTATATAAAGATCAGCAACAAGTTTACCTTGATAATAATAATAATATTCAATATCATCAATGTTTCGATGTTTATATTTTGATTCACTAAGCCATACTGAATATATATAATCCCAAGTTTTTTGTACACTTTCTGTTATTGGTCCTATGACTCTAAAAACTGCATAAAGTGATGGTTCTAATCTATATATCACCATATCATCTGGAACATATTCTATAGAATTAACTTCATGACCTATCATATAATCAAATGCATCTTCTTCAGAAAATATACAAATTCCCATGATTTCATCAGCACACTTATTATTTATTATCTTTCCACTTTCTTTCTCATTATTCCACTTTTGCCACAATAATGGTATGTCTTGCAAATTGCTTCCATCTGCCTTTACCTTCCACTTCTTTCCTACTACATATCTTTCAGAAAGATTACGATACAAAGGAGTTAATCCTTCTGTAGTTAATTTTAATTGATACATCATATAATCAACATTAATTGGTTCTCTTATAAAATAAAGCAAATTATCTCGTCTTACCTCTGATGGATTTCTTCCATAAACTTTTTCAAAAGCCCTACTAAATGCCTCTCTTGATTCGTAGCCATATTTTATACCTATTTCCACAATAGACTTATTTGTATATACCAATTCTTTTGCAGCTTCTGTAAATCTTCTCTTTCTAACGTAATTCTTTATTGAATCTCCCACTATACCTTTAAAAATACGGTGAAAATGATAAAGAGAATACCCTGCTTCCTTTGCAATTGCAGATAAATTAATATCTTCATGCAAATTATTTTCAATGTAAATCAATGCTTTCTCAATGGAATTTAAATAACTCATATCTCTCACCTTATTTTAAACTATTAATAACCTTATCCAAATCCTCAGGTACTTTTATTTTATCATTGGTTTGAACATAATTATATAATTCACTAAAGTTATTATCAACATTCATAACAAGTCTGGATAAATCATCCATTACCTCATAGTCTTTCTGTGTCCATTCTTCTATTGGCATACTTTTATATCCTTCCCACATATCACATGGCTGCATTGCAAATTTTAGTAGTGAATTAGCATCTAATATTAAATTACATCTTAAATAATCATATCCCCACCATTTAAAAATCCCAAACAACTCCGGTTCAATTAAGCCTTCTCGGCACATCATCCAAGCTCTTGATCCTGTTATGAAATACTCTTTGCTTACATCTAGAGGATCAAAAGTCACTTTTAAATTATCTATTTGGATATCATCTAGTTGTGCGTCCACCATTACCCACCTTTTATTATCTTCATTCCAATATTCAATAACCCAATGATCAATATATTTGCCTTTTTCTAAATAACTTGCAAAGCCACACCTTGCTCTAGCTGGAATACCAGCCTCCCTACAAAGAGCAACCGCTACTACAGTAAAATCACGACATATTCCTATCATTTTACTTTCATTTTGCTTTTTATCAGATATATGAGTATATCCAATATTTCTTAAAAAAGTCAGTTTATCTTCAAATCTTCGTACGAATGGTTCTTCCTTTCTTTTATCGCTAAGTTTTAATCCATAAAACTCACTCCAATACTGATGGAGTAATATATTTTGTACATAAGATACAATAGTTTTTATGTCCTTCGGTATATTGGTAATCATACTTTCCTTAGTTTTTATTTCTGTCATAATATCATGCTCTTGATAAAATCTAAGATTACTTTTCATTATAATGATCACTCCTATCATTTTAATAGATCAGAATAGTTTTAAGACTCTTTCTCTTCTACTTTAATGCAATTATACTATTCTTATAATTATATTGAGTGATATTTTGTGCTTTTTTAATAATAAAAAATTACTATTATTATGAAACTGCTAAATTAATTTTTTAGATTTATAAAAGGTTATCATACTATTACCTATAACTTTTTCATGATATTTTGTAATACTAAATTAGCTAACGAACTCTATTTATTCCTCCAATCCCAATAAATAGAGTTCTGTTTAAACAAAATTAACTATTAACATTTCTCTTAAAAGTATAATATGTTCCTCCAAAGTAACATATATAAATTCAAAGCATTAAAACAATTCCAGTAACTATACTTAAAATAAATGTAATATCACCAATATAGATGCTAATTATATCTTTATAAATCAGATAATAGTTATATATAAAAATTACAACTCCAATCATGGCTATAGCAATAGGAATTATAAAATACAGTGAAATTTGCTTTAATATAATCTTACTAATTTCCTTCTCCTCAACACCTAATCTTTTTAGTACATTAAATCTATCTTTATGCTCAATAGAATCTGCAAGCTGACTAAGTGATAAAACAGTTAAGCTTATCATAAGTAATACTACCCCTAAATATATTCCAAGAATTCTCATAGCCAAAGTCATATTTAAGATATTATTAGTTTCCGATGATTTTATTCTTACTCTAACTACACTAGATGATATATCATATCTTTCACTGTATTTTTTTACAAATTCATTATTACTTTTTCTAAACCACTCATTAACATAATTATATTGAAAATCATCAGCTTCTTCATAACTCATTTTGTTATTAATATTAGCTAAAAAGTTTTTCTCTGCAAAAGTAAGATTATCGCATATCTTATCTGGTAAAATTATAATATAGTTTGCATAAGATCCATAAAGTCCTTCTCCAATATATTCCTTATAATTTGAATTTTCACTTAGTTTTAATTCTTCTCCATTTATATTCAAGTTAGCATGATTTTTTATATAACTATTTATTTCTTCATCAGTAACTGCACTATGCCATTGAGTTGTAAACTCATTATCCTTAAGCTCTATTTCATCATATCCAAGCATACTTCTTAATTTATTAAAATCACTTAATTTTATGGCTGTAGTTGAAACATTATTTTTATCTTTGTTATAAAAATCCTCTCTATTTATAAAGTATTTTTCTACCTCACAATAACTATTTACATCATAACCATTATCATTTAAGTGATCTATAATATCACTATAATCTAATTGAGGTAGCTCTTTGATATCAGTTATATTATTTTCTGTTAAAAATCCATTACTATAATTATTTCTTATTTCCACATCATAAGGAACTCTCATATCTAAATATCCTAGTGCCAACTGAGCCATTACAAGTGTAATTATAAAACTTATCATTGCTCCTAAAAAGGTCATTGCTATGGTAGCCATTAGTATTGGAGCTGATTTTATTTTAGATACTAGTGTCCCTATTAAAAACAAATTTGTTCCTTCATACTTGAAATTAACATACTTATGAATTAACTGATAAAATTAGCATAATAACTTATTATATCCATAATAAAGTAAAAAAAGTAGTATTAGGTAAGTTATATAAATTCCTAAGACTACTTTTTCATTTATTTAAAATGTTTATCAATTATATTAATATATAAAATATAAAAAATGTAGCGCCGACTAGAAATTCGAAGTTACTATTTTTATAACATACTCTTAATCTACATTGCAGTTAATCCACCATCGATAACAAATTCTGATCCTGTTGAATAACTTGATTCATCTGAAGCAAGATAAAGTACTAGGTTTGAAACTTCTTCAGATTTAGCCATTCTTCTAATAGGAATTTGTTTAGAAAGTTTCTTAATCACCTCATATGAATCTCCTTCAGTAACCATCGGTGTTTCTATTACACCTGGATGTACTGAATTTACTCTAATTCCAAGTGGTGACAATTGAATTGCTGCTGCCTTTGTCATTCCACGGACTGCAAATTTTGTATCTGTATAACCAATTGCCCCACCTACTAATCCATTCATAGATGAAATATTTACTATTGAACCATTTCCTGATTTCTTCATAGAAGCCGCTACTGCCTTAGTCCCAAGAAAAACAGATACTTGATTTATATCTACAATTTTTCTATATTCATCTTCAGTAATTTCTAATAAAGGTTTATTTATACTTATACCAGCATTATTCACTAAAATATTAACTTGTCCAAATATTTTTTCAGTATCCTCTACAACCTTTTCCCAACTAGCGGCATCTGTAACATCTTGTTTTATAAATTTTACATTACCACCTATTTCTTTCTCTAGTATTCTACCTTCTTCTTCATTTAAGTCAGTAAAGACAACTTTTGCACCTTCACTTGCAAATAAACGTACATGAGATGCTCCCATACCTCTTGCTCCACCAGTAATAATTGCCACTTTATTTTTTAAACGTTCCATTTATAATTTCTCCTTAACTAAATTTTTTTATTTATATCATATTCATTAATTCATATCCATTTTTAGATATTACAATTTTTGAATTGAACCTACAGGATAATTATTGCTTTTTAATAAATATCATCCTGTAATTATATATATTTTCTTTCTTACTAACAATATTTAGTTAGTTCAGCTTAAAGTATCTATAAGCTTATAACTAACACCAATATAAAAGAAGATTAATAAACTGTAGATTGGTCAATCACATAAATGTGAACAACAAACCTAAGGTTTTTTATTCTTTCTTTGCCTATCTTAGATTATAAAATGCTAATTATTTTTAGACTTTTAAGAAACAAATAGATTTGCTAAAAGAGCACCATATATAATAGATACATATTTATTAGAAGTTATTGGACATGTTCCACTGGCACATCCAATTTTTTTATAGTATATATATCCTAATAAAGCACCAATAATTGAAGCAATAATATATTTTCCCATAATTAAAAATCTCCTTATTATAAAAGTATTTGTTATATCTAATATTAAGGTAAAAATAAATTTTTATATGTAACTTAGTCACTGAAATATATATTAAATTAAGTTATTATAATTTATATAATAAGCATGTATTTATTTTACTAAAAATAAACTATAACATTTCATTTAGTAAAGGAGACTATAAATGAATAATCATAAATTTGATGTAAAAAAATTAAATAAACTAAATAATCCTGAAAGATTAAGTTTAATTGATTTAGATAAAATTATAGAAGAATTACAATTACCTAAAGATAGTACAATTGTAGATATTGGTATAGGTACTGGTATATTTTCTGAAGCCTTTTTAAGTAAATTACCAAATTCTAAGGGATTAGGATTTGATATTTCTGAAGATATGATTAAATGGGTAAAGGAAAATAGAAAGGATGCCTCAACTGGAAGGCTATCCATAGCAATAATGAGTGAAAATGAAATACCTTTAGCTGAAAATACTGCTGACTTAGTTTTTATGATCACAGTTCATCATGAACTAAAAGATCCTGTAAGTTTATTAAAAGATGCAAAAAGAGTTTTAAAAAATGATGGTAAGCTTTTAATTTGTGATTGGAAAGAGGGAGTTCATAAACACTTTGTAACAAAGGAAAGTATATTAGAAGACTTGGACTCGTCAGGATTTAAAAACATTAAAGAATTAAATAACTCAAATAAATTAATTTCTTTAATTGCCACTAAGTAGTTTTATTATATTAGATCTATGGAAATAGTATTTAAATATTATTTCCATAGCTTTATTTGTAAATTTAAGAGCGACTAGATAATTTTGTGTAGTTTTTATTTTTATTGTTTTTTATATTACTGGAAATTTTTATTTCCAGTAATATTTTTTTATCTAATTTGGTACATACAGTTTCATATTTTTTTATGATCTGTGGCTCAAGTTTTACATTTTTTAATTTCTTCATTGTAATCAAAGTTAATATCAATTCTATTGGTCATAATAATTTCGCCTATATTTGTATGGTATATTATTCCATTGCACTATTTTCTCTTTACTGGAATCCAAACTTCACAATAGTAATTTTCATCTGAAATCCCTTTTTCATACTCACTTGGATCACTATACATTTCTACATTATAACCTGCAGCAATCTCATAATCTCTACAGTTTGGTAACCACTCTGAAAATATTTTCTTATTAGTTTCTTGAATTGATGTTTTTCCTTGTCCATAACAAGGGAAAATAGCCCAAGTAAACTTAGGAATTGTTTTAACTATATACCCTTCCAAGCCTTCCTTCTCTTTAGAATAATCCTCTGCAATAAGGTACTCAAATTCATTACCGCTCATTTCCTCATCAATGTTAATACCATACATTCCGCATATATCCTTTAGCTTTCCTTGTGAAATATGCTCATTCCAGAATAAAGGTACTTCTGTAAATGCTGTATCATATTTAAATTTCTTAGATGCTCCTATAACCTTAAATGAATCCTTCTCAACTATTTTATACTCCATGATATATCCACCTTCCAATGAAAATTTAATTTTAAGGGCAACAAATGACTTTATCATAGCACCCTCTTTACGAACTGCAGATGGTGTAACCCCATGAAATCGTGTAAAAGCTTTAGTAAAGCTATCTGGAGAATCATATCCATACTTTATTGCAATATCTATTATTTTTTCATTACTAGATAAGACTTCACTGCCGGCAAGTGCAAGTCTTCTTCTCTTAATGTATTCACTTACAGAATAGCCACATAACATTCCAAATCCCTTTTGAAAATAGAAAGGCGAAATATTTACCTTATCTGCAATTTCTTTAATAGATAAATCCTCTGTAATATTTTCTTCAATATAAGAAATAGCTTCTCTAATACTTTCAATCCATTCCATAATTTTAACCCCTTTCAATTCGTTAATCTAATCTTATCATCATTAAAGATTGATATCCCGACTTTTTAAGCTTTCATTTGTCCTATAATTATTATACCAAAAGTGAATATGATAATTATTTTATAACAGGTATCTCATATAATATTGAATTAATTTTTCCAATTAAAATCTATTAATTAATTTATCTTTTTAGCCTACATAACGGTGTTTTTAATTATAAAAATAGTCTTAACCATTAATTTTTCTTGATTAAGACTACTTTTCTCACTTATTTATGATAGTTTCCAGAATCAGTAGAAAGTTATCTATTACTCTAAATTATATAATGTGATTTTTTATTACGTTTATAACAATTTCTTTTTACTATTGGTAAATTCTCAGGAACTATTTCCCATTGGTATTTTTTATAGTTCGTTTTGCTCCTACTAGTAATTCAACTTTTAGGATTTGCAAAGGCTATTTCATTACATTTTTATAATAATGCGATAGCCTCTGCTATGCATTAAAAATATCTCTTGTCATAAACAGTTCCTCCTGTATCTTTTCTATATAAATTTTATCATCTCAATATAGTACATAAAACCTCATTCTTATTTCATATTTCATAAATAAAAATGAGCCAATATCATAATGACTCATTATTTTAAAATAAAATGTTATTTATGGTATAGTTCTCCGTATCGGTAGTAGGTGCGGTCTTTTATATTAAACAAACTGAAAATTTATTGATTATAATTTTTATATTTCATGCTTTCCCAATCTTCTTTAGTCGTATTTGTACCTTCTGGAACTTGGTTTAAGCACTGATTTATACTTTGATATTTATTGATATAATAATTTTCTGCTGATGCTAAACGTTGCATATCTTTATAATAATTATCAAATTCCAAACGAACCTCTTCTAATATTTTTATAAATACTTTTATATTTTCATCATCACTTGCCTCATTTAATTCCGGAATAAAATGTTTCTTTTCCCTCATCATAGCTACATGTCCTTTATTAGACTCAAACATCCTTCCATATATACTCTTTGAGCGACCTACATATACACAGCTTTCATTTTTATCTTTTTTATTTTCATCTTTTATGAAAATCCCATAAATACCTCTAATAGGGTGATTAGTATCTTCAATTCTTTCATCAAGGAAAATATTTGTTTTTTTATGTAACCATTTTAAGCTACTATTAGTATTTCTCATATTTATCCTCCCTTTATTTACTTAATAAATTATCTAATTAAAAATTTAATATTACTCTTCACTAAAATAATCTGTATCTAGTATTTCTATTGATACCCCAACATTAATTTCTGGTCTGCCTACTACTGTATCTTTCCACCTCTTAGCTTGAATATATATACTATCTAGTCCAAGTCTATCTTCATTAATTATTCCTTCTACCCCCTCATCACCTGTTTTCATAGTTGCTCTTACTGCTTCTTCTCTTGAACCTCCATACCCCATTTTTATTAATAGTTCTACTACTAATTTCTCAAAGAGCTCAAATGAACATGAGTTAATTTTCTCTAATATTTCATCTACTAAGGAGGTTTTTAACTTTTCAAAAGCATTTGCAATTTCTTCTGATGGCGTTTTCTCATTTAATTATACTCCATTATTTTCATTATGGTTCTCTTCTCTTCTTCTGTAATATTCAATTTCTTTGCTAATATATCAATACATTCATTATTAGTATAAGTTTTATTATCTTTTAACACCTCTAATAGTGGAAGCATTATTCTTTCATACGTGGGTATTGCCATATACTCTCTCCCTATATTTACTTAGTCTTAATCCTATAACATAATTATACCAATTATATTTATATTGCAATATCTAAATTTAATATATTTATTCCAATGTTTCGTAACATAAAAGAAGAAGTCGTACCTTCTATAGATACTCCTTCTTCTTTTCTTATATAGTCTACTAAACTATCATTTATTTTCAATTTTATTGAGTCAATCTCTCTTGCTTCATTTATAGTTATTTCTGATATTATCATATGTAGCAACTTCTTCTATTGATCTCTACTTGTAGTTTCCTTATCATAGCCTGTGCCATTGCATAGATCTACAACTTTATTGAAGTCCTTTATCAATGTAAACTGAATATAATTCACTTCTTGTTGTAACTCCTTTAGGTCTATTTCTTTTTTATTATTTGTAAGAGTTTATACTTTCTAAAATAATAATATATATAATTATTACCATATTACTCAATTTCCACTGAAAACTTTAGTTTGCAAAATAATAGATTGTTCTATTTATATATTAATTTTTACTATTTTATAAGTTTAATCTTTTTCATTTGCTAATACTTTTCCAGTATTAGCATCTATTTCGAAACTATGCTCCCTATTATTATAATAAAATTCTATATAATATTTTTGAATTCCATCATCAAAATCCAGTTCACTTTTTCCGAAAGTAACTTGATCACTTGTTAAATTCGCATGTTTTAAGGCTATTTCTTTTGCTTGATCTACTGAAATTATCTTACCTTGTTCTTCAGTTGCTCCCCCTATATTTCTAATTGGTGTTTGTTTATTATTAATATTATAATTCTCTACATCATGATCATATTCTATAATTTCTCCATTAGCTACATTTATTTCATAATCATATTCTATATTCTCATGATAAAATTCTATATCGTATTTTTCTATACCATTATCTAAATCAGTTTCTGCCCTAATAAAAGAAACTTGATCATTTATTAAGTTTGCATGTTTTAAGGCTATTTCTTTTGCTTGTTCTAATGTAACTTTTCTAGTATCAGATTTATTTATATTATCATTTATATCTTTATTATTACAACCTGATATACTCATAGCAATACTAATCATAATTATTGTTAATAATTTTTTCATTTTATCCTCCTTCTTAATAATATCTTTATACCTATTAACCTGGAAAAGATATCATTATCTTTGTATACTTATTTATTTCACTTTGTATATTAATATTAGCTTTATAATTATTAACTACTTTATTGGCAATAGATAATCCAATCCCAAAAGAATTATTGTTTACTCTAGATTTATCAACCTTATATAATCTTTTCATAACATTCTTAATTTCATCTTTAGGTATTCCAATTCCATTATCCTTAACTTCTAATCTTATTTTACTATTCTCTTTTAATAATGATATTTCAATTTCTATATTTTCCTTATCATTATATTTAATAGAATTATCAATAAATATTATTAACAATTGTTTTAAATCATTTGGAGCAATCTTCATTTTTATATTTTCTTCGATATTAACAATATATTTTACATTTGGATTTAAAACTCTGTATTGCTCTATTACTTCATAAACAACCATTTTAGGATAAATTTCATCTAGTTTATTTAAATCTACTTCTTCCTTTTCTGCCTTAGACAATAGTAGCATATCATTTACTATTTTTTTTAATCTTTCAACTTCATTTAAGCATATATCTAATGATTTCTCTAAACGATCTTTATCATTTTTTCCCCATCTTTTAATCATACTTAAATGTCCATGAAGTGCCGTTAAAGGTGTTTTAAACTCATGAGAAGCGTCTGCTACAAACCTACTTTGTTCATCAAAAGCCTCTTCTAGCTCATCCATCATTGAATTAAAAACAATATTTACTTCATCTTTCAATTCTGAAATTTCGGCTCTCTTATTAATTCCGTTTTCCTTTATTTCATTCATTGTTGCTATAAGCCTTCTAAGTTTATTTATAAACTTCTTAGATACATACATAGCTCCTATAGCACTTAAAACTAAACCTAAAATTAATGTAAATATTAAAGTTGGCAAAGAACTTTCAATAAATTCATTAAGCATATCACTTTCTCTAATTATTTGTACCGTATATTGATAATTATCTATCTCTAGTGGTGCTATTAGCACTATGTATAGATTAAAATTCAAAAATTTAGATTTCATCTCAACATCTTGATTTACATAATTAGTCCCAATATCTTCCCATATTTCTGACTGAGATTCATAATATATTCTATCTAATGAGTAAATTCTAATGTATTCATCATTTTCACCTTTAGATAACTTTTGTAGATATTCATTAAAAGCATTTTCCGAAATTCCTGAATTAACATTTTTAGATAAGCTAATTACCTCTTTATATCTATCTTTTAATAAATCTCTTTCATATTCATTCGTAAATATCCAAAATGTAATCAACTGACTAATTGTATATGTAATCAAAATTAAAATAATTACGTAAAAAGAACTTTTCATAATTTCTAAGAATATAGGTAATTTTCTAGTTTTCATTCCTAACTCCTCATAATATAGCCAACTGACCTAATTGTTTGAATATATTCTTCTTTATTTTTATTATTTAACTTTGATCTTAAATATCTAATATATACGTCTGTAACATTAGTTTCTGGTTCATATCCATATCCCCATATTTTTTCTAGTAGTTCTTCCCTTGTAACTACTCTATCCTTATTATCTATTAATATCATTAATAACTCATACTCTTTATTAGTTAAATTAATCTCTTCATTGTTTCTTTTAACAATCCTTGACCTTCTATTAATTAAAATATCTTTAAATTTAACTATAGAATCATTTAAATTATCTTGTCTTCTAAAAACAACTTCAATACGTGCAAGTAACTCTTCTATTGCAAAAGGTTTTGGTATGTAATCATCTGCTCCTATTTGAAGACCATTCACTTTATCCATTACACTATCCTTTGCACTAAGCATTATTACTGGAGTATTTTTTCCTCTCTTTAATCTTCTGCATATTTCAAATCCATTCATTGAAGGAAGCATAACATCTAATATTACAAGGTCATATTCATTTTCTAAAGCTTCTTCTAATCCTGCCCTACCATCTTCTTCAATACAAACCTTATATCCTTCATACTCTAATTCTCCCTTAATAAAATCATAAATACTAGATTCATCCTCAACAATTAATATGTTTTTCACCTATATTCACTCCTCTATAATTTACTACTAAATATATAGTAATTCTAATATTTAATCATAGTAATTATCTAGTTCTGTAATAACACCTAAATTTGAATCTACAGTAACTTCTCTAAGAATATTGTTAGAATCCTTTATTTTAAACTCATATTCAAAACTTAAACTCTCTGGTTCTATACTTTTATTAATTCTTACTACATCTCCTTGAACTACTTTAAGAGCTATTTCCTTGGCTTCCTCAACTAAATAATTAATATTAGATTTAGCCTTACTATATACAAATATACCTCCTGCTACACCTAATGCAAAAACAGAAACTACAAATACTGAAATTCCTAATACTAATTTCTTTTTGTTATTATTTATTATTTTCTTTATATTTTTTAAACATTTACTCATTTTAACGCCTCCTTGATTTAATATAATTATATAACATGAGTTCTTGTTTTTCATGAAGGCAAAATGAGAGTAAAATTAAAAAAATTTAATCTTTTTTATTTATTAGCAATAATTTAAAAATTTCATATATCCCATCCTTCTAAAAATAATAAACTCTTACCTGTATATTTAATACAAGTAAGAGTTCAAGACTATAGACAAATCTGAAGTCATATAAAATATTTTAGATAACTTTATATTTTTCTAGAATTTTAATTATAACCATCTTGTTAATGAATTAAATTAGTAGAATAATAATTATATTCTGCATCAACTTTAGCATCACATTAATATGTGCTCTGTACTTATATATGAAAGCTAGTAGGTAGATAAATTTATACTTACTAGCTTCTTAATACATTTTTTAATCTATACTATTTTTTAAATTTTCTAATATATCTATAATTATTGAGGATTTTTCTTTCATATTATTTAGATGTACATAACATTTACTTATATCACCTGAATTATAACATTCAACGGCTTTTTGAGCTTCAGTATGTAGCTCTATATGTATAGGTTCTATTGATTTGTAATATTCGTTTTTTGTGATATCAATATTTTTTTCAGTATAATACCATTTACCAAGTCTACATTCTTTATAATTTTTTGCAATATTTTTATCTACAGTATCTAATCCTAAAATCATATTGTATACTTTCCATATCCATAATAAATGGTCAGTTTCATATATTTCAATCATTTCTTTTAAAGTTAAATTAGAGTTATTGATTAAATCCTTTCTAATATTATCTATATAATTACTTATATCATAAATTTTACTACCTACATCTTTACACATTTTTTCCAATTCCATTTCTGATTTTGATATTTTAGTTAGTTCTTCTGCAAGTATATTCGTTGTTGCAGTCTGTTCTTGGGATGTGGCTGTAATTTGTTCTAGCTCGCAATCAATTTCTTTAATATTGTTAACTATAATATCTATATCATTAGGTATATTTTCCACTTTATCTTTTGCTAACTTTAAATCACAAATAACATCATTAGTACATTTTAATGTTAATTGTGTCTTTTCTGCTAAATCATGAATATTATTATGTATAGTTGTTAATGATGATTTTGTATATTCAGCTAACTTTTTTATTTCATGAGCAACAATATTAAATCCTTTTCCAGCTTCTCCAGCTCTTGCGGCTTCAATTGAAGCATTTAATGAAAGAAGGGAAGTTTGATCTGCTATTTTTTGTATGATATCTACTATATTTTTTATTTCACTAACTTTATTTACGAGCGATTGTATATCTTCATATATTATATTGACATTAGAGAATGAATTTATGATAAATTTACTATTATTATGTATACTACTGACTAATTCCTGAGCCTTATCTTTACTATTATTAGAATGTTCACTTATTTTTTGTATTGTGTCTGATAGAGTATCAGATGTTGATGCTAGTTCTTCACTATTTGAAACCATACATTGAATTATTTCGCTCTGATTATACGCAGTTCTTAACATAGTATCTATAGAATCTACTTGTATGATATTTTTATTAATATTATTAACTTTTAATACAGAAGCATTATCATAATATTTATTTAGTAAAATGTTTAGTGTATTAATTAAATCTGAATTAATGTCATTTGTTTCTTTTAGAAATCTTCGCTCATTAATTGCATTAACAATAGAGTTGTTTAATCTATCTAAAATTGTATTATTTTTTTCTTTATCAATATTCCTCCTGAAAAAGTTCATATATTACCTCCCATAACTATATAGACTTAGTATAAAATAATTAATATTATACTAAATATTAGCTTTAAAAAAACAATAATTTAAATATTATTAACAAAATATTAACAATATTTAAACAAAAAATAATTGTAGATTTAAACTATTATATTATTCATGTATGTGTTATTGTAAAAATTAAAGTCTAGTAGTTATAGATACCTCTTCATGTAAAAATATTATATATTATTTTAATAATATATAATTCCTCTCTAAATTAATTATACAATTTTAGTAAAATCCTCACTTATTTATGATACGGTTCAACGTAAGTTATTCTAAATCTTCTCTTACTTAACCACAACCTCAAACCACTTCTTCCCACTACCAATTTCATTCCTACTCCTATCTACCGCTACAATTCTTAAGTTTGATGTATTATCTAGTCTCAACTTTTCTTTATATTCATTTATTACTGTTCTTGAGTTGAAGTGGCTTCCATCTACATAATGAAGTATGCATAAAGTTTTATTATAATCTTCTATTAATTCTCTAAATAATCCATTTATATGTCCATCATCACAATTGAAGGCAAATCCGCATACGCAAATAATATCTGATTCTTTAAACTTATTAAACATATCTACGTATCTTTTAGACATCTTAACAGAAGTTAATGGTTTTATACCACTTTGGGTAAATAAGAAAGGGACTATTATATGATTTTTCTCCTTGTTTTCATCAAAGGATATTATTTTATTTAAATATGGATCATAGTAATCATTTATACATCCATTTAGGTAATACACCTCTTCCTTAGTTATATCTTCTATAAATGAATTGTAGTTTGTTGTTCCTATTGCATTTATATCTACAAATTCTTTTAGATATAAAACATCATGATAGTATCCATTACCTTCTTTTATTTTCTCTGTATTACTTTTAGCTATTGATTCTATATATCTTTTTACTGTATATAAAAATATAACTATTTTATTGAATTTACCCCAATCTGTTTTGGGACTATAAATGTATCTCCAATTAGAATCAATTAATGTTTGATAATCTAATGCTCTTGAATATATATCTTCTAATATCTGCAATCCAAATTTAGTTATTTTCTCTTCATTATTGTAGTGTTCTTTAATATCTAAGTCCTCATTTTCTATTAATAGTTCTAAGCCCTTCATACCTGTGTTTGTATAATCTAATGTAAATATTGCTCCAAGATCATCAAATAAATCTATGCTTTCTGGACTATCATAAAAAATCCCATCATTTAACCTATGTATTAAATCTTCACCTAATGATCCTATTAATAATTCAAGTATTGCCCTTGTTATATTTCTTATATTTAACTTAAATTGATAACTTACTTTTTCTATTTCTAAAAGTTTTAAAAATGCTGAAAAATAGTTACTTCCAAAAAGTGAGTTATTACCTCCTAGTAACGGATTTAACTTTATTATATGAGAATAATTGTAGGATCCTAATTCTAAAGCTGTTATATCTAAAAATACTTTATCAATATCAAGTCCATTATCATATAACTTTTGTGATATTAAGTTAACCTTTTCATCAAGGTTATTTAAGTAATCTAAAATATTGTTTCTTTTGTTTTCTAAACTACCTTTTACTATTGATTCATATTGTGTCTTTGTAAAAGCAGTTAGTTTTTTATTATCAAAACCTTCTGGTAACCACCTTGCATAATTTGATTGTTTATCAACATTATTTAATTGTTCTTTTAAATTTATCTTATCATCACTAGTATTCATTCTAAAAATATCAAGTGCAAACTTTCCACCTGACGGTAGCCCATATGAACATTCCGCACCAGCTCCAAAAAACAAAGAAATCTTAGTCATAATCCTCCCCCTTTAATAACACTCTTTATGCCAATTATAACATAAATTACATTTATTAACATAATATTAAACTTATAAAATGCATATTAAACTCTCCATTCTATAATAAGCAAATCCTCACGTTGTTTACTATCTAAATAACTACTATGATAAATGACTACAGGATTAATTTATTTAATATGGTTTAAATAAGTCCTAAATAATCAATTGATATTTTATTTGAACCAACCTCATTTACTCACTATAGATTCTTCTTATATAAGTAAAAATTCAAACTATACATATTATAAAAAAATGTAGTTACCTTATTTATAAATAAAGTAACTACATTTTTTTATTTTCAAATTTAAATTAGATAATTCATGTAAAAGTCTTGCTCTTCTTTTATCTTACATTAGTAAAACCATTTTTATCTCCTCACTAAATTCTCTATAGCTAATTTTTTGGCTAATCAATTACATTAATATAAATCAATTTACAATTATTGTATATAATTATAACTTAGTTTAGTGCTTTGGTAAATCATTTGATTTTATTGAGAAATAAAAAATACTGCATATTAATTTCTTAATAATACAGTATTTTTATAGTCTTACAGTATAGTCTATCTAATTTATTCAAACGATAATGCTACTTCACCATCACCAACTATTGCTATTATTCTTTTTGGTTCAATATAATTTAGATAAAATTTAGTGTTATATGGAATTGCGCTAATAAATTCAATATTCATTTCTTCATCAAGAATCATCATTTTAGTAGGAACGTTAGTGAGTAGTGTTACACCTATATTAACATTAGTTGTATTATCAAATTTATAAAAACCCTCTGTATAGGTTTTTGAAACAGTTGGTACAGGTTCAGCATAACTAGATGTTGCACTTGCACTAATACTGTTATTTAATGATATAAGTATTATTAGTGCTAAAAATATTTTTTTTATCATCATTTGTATTCTCCTTTGTTTTCTTTTAGTTTTTGATAAAAAAAAATTTTTATGCTTATAATGTTGATTTTTAATATTAATTTATTTCGTCATTTAGAAAAAAGTAGACTAACTATATTAAAGAAAGTATATATTGTCATTATTCCTTCAAAACTTTATATTGAATCTAAGAATTTTGGTTTTCAAGAGACATTCTTCATTGTTACTCGTCCATATTTCAAAATCTAAATTACCTATTGATTATTATATTTATATATACTGTTTGACATTAAATCAAAACATATAATATAATCTCATTGTTATAGTATCATTTATATAAAACATGGACTATTATTGCTATTCTTGCATTTGAATAGTATTTTCAAATAGACATAAAAATTGTAATTTACTATGCAAGTTTTTATCTTAAATAATTAAAACGTGGTTTTACTAATAAAACTAAATACAATTTACAAATAGGAGGAAAAAGTTATGCATCAAGGCCAAGAAAAATTTTTAGGTTTTATTTTAGAAAGAGTTCAAGAAGGTAAAGTTGATGAAGCAAAAGTATTACTTGCTGAAAGCTTTAAAAAACAATCAGAAGGTACTTTTTCACATGAATATATTATGGAATTCATCCCTAAGATGATTGCTTTATTAAAGCCAGAAAAAGTTGAAGAAGTTAAAGCTATTATGCAACAATTTGCTCAAAATCTAAATAAATAGGATAATTAAAAATATTAAAAATATGATAATTCTAAAGATATAGTTATAGAATAATACCATATTTTAAATGCACAGTAATAAAATAATATAGTATTTTATCTTAAAATCAATGAATAGCATATGATAAAAGCACCAAATAAGAATTTACATCTTGCTAGGTGCTTTTTACTTATAAAGTAACAAAATCAATTAGTAATTGTAATTTTAATACATTTACTACTTAATCTTATATGCAATTTATTCAAATGGATAAAATAAACCTATTTGATTTCTTACTTCATCCATTATTTTAGCTAGCCCTAATGTAAAATCATGAGATGCCACATTACTTTCTAAAGACTTCTTTATAATACAACTATTTGCTTCTTCAATTTCATACTTGTATCCAGCTTCTTCATATTTATCTATATACTTTTCATTAGCATATTCATTATATAAATATGCTTCTTTTGACATCCAAAAGGTTGGTATAACTATTTTTCCTTTTTCTCCATATATAACTGCTGTATTATCTGTATCAACTGCTATTGAGCATGTTAAAGAAGCCAATATTCCATCTTCATACTTTAAATTAATAATATCACTTTCATCTACATTAGTATTTGTATATTCAGCACTTGCCTTTATTTCTTTTGGAAAACCATTTGATATATAGTTAGAAAATAAAATTGGGTAAATACCAACATCTAATAATGCTCCTCCAGCTAAATTAGGATTATATAATCTTGAATTTACATTATACTTACTCTTAAATCCAAAGTTTGCTGTAATTAATTTAACTTTTCCTATTTTACCTTCTTTAATCCATTTTTTTGCTTGATTTACTGCTGGTAAAAATAAAGTCCAAAGTGCCTCCATTATAAATATATTATTTTCTTTTGCAAGCTCTAAAACTTCTTGTCCAGTTTTAGAATTATATGAAAATGGTTTTTCACATAGTATATGTTTTTTAGCTTCTATACATTTCTTAGCATAATTCATATGGTAATTGTGAGGTGTTGCTATATAAACTGCGTCTATATTATCATCACTTAAAAAGTCATCTATATTAGTATAGTACTTTTCTATATTATACTTCTTCGCAAATTCTTTTGTTCTATCCTCGTTTCTTCCATAAACAGAAGAAAGAATTCCTTCTTTAGTATTATTAACTTCTTTTGCAAAAGCATTGGCTATTGTACCAGGTGCTATAATTCCCCACTTTATCATAAATTGATACTCCTTTCTTTTATTACCATAATTATATAAGACTTATTCTAAGAATATCAAATAAAAAATGGATATATAAGCATGCTTATTTAGTAACCTTACTAAATATTAATCTGAACTTATACATTCCACTTAAAAATGAAACTTACTCTTATACTTTTATCGCCGATAACTCATCTCTAATTCTAAACAAGCTATATAATTTTTTATGCTTGATAAAACAATAAAAGGCCATATAAGTTATTAATAACCCATATAGCTTTTTATTACTTGAGAATATTTAAAATATTTTTATACAATTATATTTAGTAATAATTTATTTATTATTCTTTAGCCACATAATTGCACTATATGTATGTATAGCTGCTCCAGTAACTAATATATCTTCGTTAAATGTAACCTTTGGATGATGCATAGGATATCCATACTCAGGGTTTTCTTCTTTAGTTCCTGCTCCTAACATAAAGTACATGCTTGGTACCTTATAAGAATAAGATGCAAAATCTTCTGACCCCATACCTTTTCCGCCTTCAAAGCAATATACTGCTTTTTCTCCTAGAAGATCTTTAATATAAGATGCAATTTCATCGGCTAATTCCTTATCATTATTTAATGGAGGTACAGAGGATAATTCTTCTACTTTAGCTTCACCTCTAAACATTTTTGCAGTCATAGTTGCTACTTCATTTAATCTCTTGAATATAAATTCTCCTATTTCTTTTGATACATTACGTATTGTTCCTTCCATTATAACCTTATCAGGTATTATATTAGGTGCATCTCCGCCTGAAAACTTACCTATAGTTAGAACTGCTGGCTCAGCTGGAGCAATTTCTCTACTTATAATTTCTTGTAGGGATAGATATACATGAGCTGCAATATTAATAGGATCTACTCCAGTTTCAGGCATAGCTCCATGACATCCAACCCCATTTACAGTAATTCTGAATCTTATGCAACCTGCCATACTTGGTCCTGTTGAATATAAAACCATGTTAGATGGACTTCCAGAATGGACATGCATTGCCATTGCTGCATCTACTTTAGGATTTTCTAGAACTCCAGCATCAAGCATTTTTTTCGCGCCCGTAAATCCTTCTTCATCTGGTTGAAAAACTAATTTAATTGTTCCCTCTATTTGATCTTCATATTGCTTAAGTAGCTTAGCAGCACCTAGTAGCATGGCAGTATGAAGATCATGACCACATGCATGCATGTTACCATTATGTGATTTAAATTCACAACTACTTTCTTCACCTACAGGAAGAGAGTCCATGTCTGCTCTTAAAAGAAATGTTTTGCCGGGTTTTTCTCCTTTTATAGTAGCAAGAATTCCACTATCACATATTTCTTTTGGGTCATATCCAAATTCCCTAAGTTTTCCCATTACAAATTTTGTAGTTTCAGGAAGATGATCACCAACTTCTGGATTTTCATGAATTGTTCTTCTAAACCTTATTATTTCGTTTTTTAGTAGCTTAGCACTTTCTAAAATTTCTTTCATAATATCACCTCGTGTACAGTATTTACATAATTCTATTGACTCATACTTAATTGTTTTAATTGTTACATTGTTATTATTCCAACTAATATTTAGCATTCATATTGCCAAATGTTAGTTGGAATATACTATATAATATCAAAAATTATCATTAAGTTACAGTACACTTTTCTATGCTTATCTTTATTTGGATGTAATTATTTATATATATAAACATTTACATGAATAAATTTTCTTATTCTCAACCTTAAATAAATTTATCATATTAAATTTTATATTTACTGAAATTTCAAATTTGCTATTCTTATTTATTTAAGTTCTAAAAAGCGTTCTATATGGAGGCTTTTAAATCTATGTAAATACTGCTTTTTTTCGTTATTTCCATAAATATGCGTCAATAAAATAAGAAAAGTCCACCATTAACTTGTGGACTTTTTGGCTATACATCTTTTATACTTCTATAAAATTTTCATTTTCATCTACTTTAAATAGTGGAAGTCTTTTTAAAAATATAATGTCATCTCTATTTGATGCATCTCCTTCAGCTAAAATTGCAGCTTTAGCTTTCACTATTCCTCCAACTTTTTCAACTAAGTTTTCAACACTTCTTAAAGATTCACCTGTTGAAATTACATCATCTATTATAGCAACTTTTTTCCCATTAATCTTTTCTGAATCAACTTTATCTAAACATAGAAATTGTTGTTTTTTAGTAGTAATTGAATTCACTTCTTCAGTTATTGGCGAATCCATATAAGATTTAATACTTTTTCTTGCCACTATAAATTCCTTCATTCCTAAAATTTTAGATATTTCATAAGCTAGAGGAATTCCTTTTGCTTCAGCTGTAACAATTATATCTATATCTTTTAACTTTTCTGCTATTGCAGGAGCAACTGTTTGAACTAACTCTGCATCACCTAGTATTACAAAGCTTGCAATTGCTAAATCTTCTTTTATTTTTATTATAGGCAATTCCCTTTTTAATGAAAGTAAATCTAGATTGTATGAACTCATATTAAATTTCCCCCTTAAAATAATACTTGTGCAAATCTTGTTATAATACCTGCTAGCATTCCAAGGAATGGATCTGTTATTGCTGTAACTCCCATAGTCACTCCCCCAACTAAACTATCTGATCCAGCTAGAGCACTAGCTGCATTTCCAGGTAATGTAACTAATATACCTAATACAAATAAAAATCCACTAATTGATTGAGATGGCACATATTTACCTATCTTAGGTAATAATCCAAAGAATAAAATTGCTGCCATAATCAACATCATAATTACTCCTGCTGCCAATGGATGTGGTGCACTTCCTGTTGCAGAGATTATAGATTCAACTGGTGCACCACCAAATAATGCTGAACCCATATCTGCAATGCTACTTATAACAGAAAGATGATCTATATTTACATTTGTATTAGCCATACTTCCAGTTATTTGTCCAAATGCAATATTAGATCCAATGTTTAAGCACACCATCCCCAATGCCCCTCTTAATATTCTTAAGTTAAATATAAACTTTTTCTTTTCTATTTTTTCCTTAGGAATTTTAACATTTCTCATTTCCTTATTAAGCATATTAGCAACGATGCTTGAAAGAGCTACTGAAATAGTAATAGTTAAAACTAAATCATTTGTAGCGAAATAAACAATAACTGCACTTACTAATGATACAGCACTTACTTTATTATCACTTTTAAGCATATCCATAGATACTTTGGCAAGCATTATGCCAACACCGGCCATCATTCCTGAAGTAATAGTCGGCCCCACAAAATCTATTATCCTGCTTAAAAATCCGAACATTCCTATAAGTGTCATTATAGCAGCTCCAAAGAATATCATTGATAATCTCTCTTTCATATCTTTACCAGCAGTACCTGCATATGTTATAGTTTCCGCCTGGAATGATATTGGTGCAACTGAACCTGTTATTAAATTACCAATAGCACCTACTAAAAAAGCGAAAGCTGTTGGTATTGATGCAAACCCAAATGTTAATGCTAATAAACCTTGTGGAAGTCCATTTAGAACAACACCTATGATTGCAAGAAAGTCAGTAACAAAGTCTGACATAGTTGTTTTCCCCCTTTGAGTTGCCTACCTATTTCATAGTAATAAATAAATCATCATAGTCAGAACCTTTACGGAGTTCTGGTAGAGACTTTTGGACCATATTACCAAAAATATATGAAGACAGTATTTTTTTTCCATAACTATAATAACATTCCTGTCGAATATTTTCAACTATTTTAAAATAATTATTCGTATTATGCTCTAAAAAAATTCTGTTATTTATTTATGTAAAGAAAAAAACAGGTAATTAATTAATACCTGTTTTTTGAATATCTTATTTTGTAGGGGCAGGAAGCTCATCTATTTTAATTCTAAATAAGCTATATGGCTTTTCTCTTAAATCTTTTCCATAATGATAATCAGCTTGTCTATTTAGTTGATTTGCAATAAAATATAAATATTTATCAGGCCCTATAGAAAGTGTATCTGGCCATAAAATTCTTGGATCATGAGCTATAGTTTTCATTATGCCATCTAGTAAAATAGTCCTAATACTATTATTTTCATAATCACCTGCATATACTGTTCCTTTAACATCAGACATTAATCCATCAGAAGCACCTTTTTCCCCTAGATTTTTAACGTAAGATGATAATACTTCATCTGGAATTGACCTATCCCTTAAAAGTTCTGTTTCAATTGAATATAAATTTCTGCTTGACAATGGACAATAATATATTATCTTTCCATCAGGAGATATAGCAATACCATCTACTGAAAAATTAATTGGTTCTGTTGGCCCATCCTCTTTCCTTTTAAGTAATACTTCTCCTTCAACTTTTGGTATGAAATTTGGATCAGGTACTGTTGATTTATTACCATTTAATCTTCTGAATGCTTTACCTGTCTTTAAATTAAGCATAATAATTGCTCCTTTAATTTATTAATCATTTAACTAAAAATTATTAAAGGACTTACTAAAACTGAGTAAGTCCTTTGTTTAAGTTTCATATTAAGTTCCACAAAATGTTCTATATGGACGATTTGAAGGTTCTGGTAATGTTGAATACTCATCTTGCTCTTTGGAATATGCAAATGGTTTTGAAAGAGCATCTAAAAGTCTATCCATAACTCCATAGTCTTCATTTTTTACTGCAGCATCTAATGCTTCTTCCACTCTATGATTACGTGGTATTATATAAGGATTAGAGCTTTGCATTAATTGTTTAATTGATTCTTTTGTTTCTGATTGCCTTGTTAGTCTTTCTTGCCATAGTTCATTCCATTTACTAAATTCAGATGTGCTAAACATTACAATGCCATCTTTTTTATCAATAGTTAATGCGGCAAATGTATTTGTATAATCTGCACCATATTTATGCATCATGCTTAAAAGATTCTCAATTAATGATTTATCTTCATCTTCTTCATTAAATATTCCAAGTTTGGAGCGCATTCCAGATAACCAATTTTCTTCATATATATTTGCAAATTCTGAAATTGCATTTTGTGCTAAATCAACAGCTTCATCTTGATTAGTATGAATTAATGGTATTAATGTTTCTGCAAATCTTGTAAGGTCCCAAGCTGCAAGTTTAGGTTGATTGCCATATGCATATCTTCCTTGAACATCAATAGAGCTAAATACTGTTTCTGGATCATATACATCCATAAATGCACAAGGTCCATAATCAATTGTTTCTCCACTAATTGTCATATTATCTGTATTCATAACTCCATGAATAAACCCTACCAATTGCCATTTTGCTATAAGCTCTGCTTGCTTTTTTATTACTTCTTTTAAGAAAGCTAAATATTTATTTTCTTCATCAGCAATATAAGGATAATGTCTATTTATAGTGTAATCAGATAATTCCTTAAGCTCATGAATATTTCCGAATCTTGAAGCATATTGGAAAGTACCTACACGTATATGGCTTGATGCAACACGTGTTAATATTGCTCCAGGTAAATAATCTTCACGTATTATTTTTTCACCAGTAGTAACTACTGCTAAACTACGAGTTGTAGGAATTCCTAGTGCAGCCATTGATTCACTTATTATATATTCCCTTAACATTGGTCCTAAAGCAGCTTTTCCATCTCCACCTCTTGAATATGGAGTTCTCCCAGAACCTTTAAGTTGAATATCTAACCGCTCCCCAATAGGAGTTATATGCTCTCCAATTAATACTGCTCTACCATCTCCAAGCATTGTAAAATGTCCAAATTGATGTCCAGCATATGCTTGTGCAAATGGTATTGCTCCTTCTGGAAGTTTATTACCTGCAAGGATTTCTACTCCATCATTACTTTGCAGGAATTTAGAATCTAACCCTAAAGAATTTATTAATGAATAATTTAAAGCAACTAGCTTAGGTAATGGAACACTGCTTGGATCCTGTATAGTGAAAAATATATCTGAAAGCTTTAAATAACTATTATCTAAATTAAACTTAGTATTTTTTACTACTTCTTTTTCTGTCATATTTTCTTCTTTTCCTCCTCATTATATATTTTAATTAATAAATCTATAATTAATTATTAATAGACAAGCTAACTAACTTAATCATCATATTTTAAAATTAATTTGTCTAACTAAATAAAGCATTATAATTAAAATCATGTTTTATTTCATAAAAATTTAATCTTATTTAGTTTTTACCTCTAACTAGTTATTATACTAATTAGATTTAAATTAAATTTTTATATCCTCTAAAATTTCCTTATTATATAAATATCTATTAATATTACTAATAAATCTTAAAACTCATTCAATTAAAATAAATATTATCAAATAAAAATTATTATTTATTTTAATTATAGCATAAAAGTATGATTCAACTAAGTTTTACCATAAAAAAAGATTATGGAGTTTTTTATTTTCTCCATAATCTTTTTTATTTTTTATTAGCCAACTTATTAATTGCTTCTTCTTGAGTAGAAGTAAAATATATACTATTGCCTCTATTACTTTCATAAATGAAATCTTTTAATGCTTTACTTGTATACACAGAAAAATCTCCCCAAATAGCAAATTTAGTTTTGTAATTGATAAAGCGTTGTAAAATATCACCTGCAATTCCTGTGCTTAACTTAAAGAAATCTTCTATTACAGCTTCTTTATTAATAGCAATTCTATAGCAACCAGTTTCATATGATATTGTAGCCATTAAATCTAATGCTGATTGTACATCCGTTAATATTACATCTTTACTTTCTATAATAGCAACTTCTATTCCTTTATTACTTACCTTTGTAATTTTCATTTTAATTCCCCTTATTTAAATTATTTAATAAACCTTCTTTTACTTTTTCAATCCATTTCAATTCATTTTCATATGACATAATCATATTTTCATAAAGCATTTTCCAAATAAAATACTCTTGATTAGTACGATCTTTAAAATGCTTTTCTCTTCTTTGTTCCTCTTTATACATAGATATATATTTTTTAACTTCTGCTTCATATTTTGATAGTAATAACTCAACCTCATTAATATCTAAACGCCCTGACCACGCAAGCTGTATTAAAAATTGCTTTTTAAATTCAGGTACTTCAACATTAGTATTAATAATCCAATTTTCTAATTCTTTTAATCCTAATTCTGTAATGGAATATATTTTTTTAGAAGGGGCACTTTCTTGATGCTTCACTTCATTCACTACTAAATTCTTTTCCAGTAATTGAACTAGTGATTTATATATCTGATTATTATTACCTGACCAGTAAAAAAATGGGGACTCTTGAATAATTTTTTTTATATCATATCCAGTCAATGGTTGCCAACTTAACATTCCTAAAATTGCATAATCTATTGTCATTATTATTCCTCCTCTAACCTATATTAATATTAACATAGGTATACAATATCATATGTATATTTTATAGTCAATATATAATATACATATTTTCATTCCATAAAATTTCAATTTATTCTTATAAACTATATCTTAATTATTAAACTATAAAAAATAAGATAGACTTATTTGAGCTGTCCCCTTTGTACTTAACAGGGCCATATCAATTAAAAGCCTACCTTTATAATTTTATCAATTCATTCTATTTATTTTTAATATATTAACTTATCGTAATTCAGCATTTCCCTATATTAATTATTCTTTAATGCATTTTTATTACTATATTAATATTTTTAATTTATCCTTGTCAAAGTTAATACATCTTTACAACCTATTATAATTGGAACTTTCTCTATTTTAACAATACTAGTATCTATCCCAAACCATTTAGCTGGTGAAACAGTCCATTTTTTAATTAATAATTTTATACTAGTTATAAAGTTATCCCACCTAGAAAGCTCATGTTCATTAGAAAGTACTTCTTCTAATAATACAAATTTAAAATCTCCAACAACAAATTTTCCATTTTGATTAATAGTATAATCCTTTGGAGTATATTTAATTTCACCACTTTTAACTAAATCTTGAATTATTTGATATAAAAACACATTTATCTTTTGGTCTATACGGAAACCTAGATTAAATTGAATACTAAATGCTTCATTTGGAACAATTGTTTTTACACTATATTCTGTAGTATATGGTTCATCTGTTACTCTAACATTTATAAACCAATAGAATTTTGCACGTTTAGGTTGTTTATTAAAAATAGAAAATATTATCTTACTTTCTATTTTCTTATTATCTTGTGATTCTGTCAAATAAACAAGATTAGTTGCATATAAAGGTATTTCTTTATCTTCTTGCAATGATTTAAAGTGTTTTTTATAAGCTAGTATATTGACATATTCACTAAATCTTTTTCTAATTATCGTACCGTAAATCCAAATATACATTAGGAATATAAGAGCACCTGCAATTATAATAGTAACATATCCACCATGTATAAATTTAAATAAATTAGCATATAGGAATGCAGTTTCTATAACCATAAATGTTGCAAATACTATTACAGACATAATCTTTTTCTTTCTATTAAATCTCAAATATTGAGATAATAAAATAGTTGTCATAAGCATTGTTATCGTAATTGCCAAGCCGTATGCTGCTTCCATATTTTCTGATTTTTGAAATTTTAAAACTAATAATACACATCCAATATATAATAAATAGTTAACAGCTGGTATATAAATTTTTCCCTTATCCTCATTAGGATATCTTACTTGAAGTTTTGGGAACATATTTAATTTAATTGCTTCAGAAACTAAAGTAAATGATCCTGTAATTAACGCTTGGCTAGCAATAATTGCTGCAATTGTAGCTATTATAGTTCCTGGTATAACAAACCAACTTGGCATAATTAAAAAGAATGGATTTTCAGTAATTACACTTCCCTCTCTTAACATTAACCATGCACCTTGACCTAAATAATTTACAACTAAACATATTTTTACAAACACCCATGTATAGTGAATATTTTTCTTTCCACAGTGTCCAAGATCTGAATAAAGTGCTTCTGCTCCAGTAGTGCAAAGGAAAACAGCACCTAAAATATAAACACTTCTAGGATTTGTAATTAATAAATTAATTCCATAATAAGGATTCAAGGCTTTTATTATTTGAGGATACTGCATTACTTGACTAAATCCTAAAGCAAAAAGCATAAAAAACCATATAACCATCATTGGTCCAAATACTTTTCCTATTACATCAGTTCCAAATCTTTGAAGTAAAAATAATGCTGTTATTATACTTATAACAATTATAATTATTCCTTTAGTTTCTATTGGAAAAACTAAAGTTAAACCTTCTATTGCAGATGTTACTGTTACTGGTGGCGTGATCATTCCATCTGCAAGTAATGTTGCTCCACCTATAACTGCAGGTATAATTAGCCACTTGGCCTTTTTTCTAACAAGGGTATATAAAGAAAATATACCTCCCTCACCTTTATTATCTGCTTCTAAAGTTATCATCACATATTTTATTGTTGTTTGAAGCGTTAAAGTCCAAAAAACAAGAGATACTCCTCCCAAAATAAGCTGACTCGATATGTATCCATTGTCCACTCCTAGCATTGATTTCATAACATAGAGAGGTGATGTACCTATATCTCCATATACAATTCCTAATGCTACTAAAAGAGACGCTATGCTAACCTTTTTATTCATTTTCTTACTTTTCCTTCCTATGTTAACAAATTAAAAATCTAACTTACTCATTATAATCCCGACTTCTTTTAATGTCCACGTCACTTATATTAGATATTTAGACTTTATTTTTTAATATAGTTATATATATTTATAGAAATCTTTATTCATTATTATAATTCTTCAAAATACTCAAAAATACTTTAAAATACTCAAAAATAAAAATCAGGAATATATATACTAAATTATTCCTGATTTTAATAATATAAATTTTATTAATATTTCTGTATAAATTAAATTTTATCCTGATATAAACTTAGTTATAATTAGTTATAAATTTATAACTTAACAAAGCTTTCCCTATGAAATATTTCTATTAATCCTTTTAACATGTTTTTTTCTAGCTCTATTACTATGTACGTTCCCCTTCTTTATTGAATTATAAATACATTCAATTTCTTCCTTTGAGAGTCTTATATCGGAAGAATATTTTTTTATAAATTTCTTTAGTTTTTTAAGTTGAATTACTGGAGTCTCCGTTTTTACTTTCTTTAATTTTGATTTGTTTGTAAAAACTATTACTGATATAAATACTCCTTTTCTGCCTATATATTCTTCTAAAGCTTTTATATGTCCATAGTTTTGTCTAATAGGATTATAAAATTCATTTTTATTTCTATTTATAATTTGTATCCAATATTTTGAATATTGTTCTCCATATATTGAACCACTATAATCCTTTGTTTCTATTACAAATATTCCCTTTTTGCCTATTAATATATGGTCAATTTGGCTCGAACCATTTTCCCTTTTTATTAGTATGTCACTCAATAGTTTATATCCTTTTAATTTACTAAGGACTTGATTTACTTCCTTTTCCCCTAAATTTAATTCATGCTTTGATTTAGCCTTTCTAATTAAAATTACTGCTATAACTAGTGCTAATAAAATTACTATTATTATCTTTTGTGTATTCATCTCTTTCTCCTAATTTTCTCTTTTGTATCATATATAATAAATATTTTGCTATATTATAACAACTTTATAAATCAATTTCAAATAAAAAGTGTAACGATACATTAAAAAGCTAGACAATCCTAATTTGTCTAGCTTTTTATAAACTTAATACCTAAATTTTAAATTTTAATACCATTTCATTAAGATTTTGTGCAAGCTCAGCTTGACTTTGTGCTGTTAGAGAAACTTGCTCTATAGCTCTTGTAGTTTCATCCATGCTTTCCTTGATTATAACTGAATCTTCACTTGACTTTTGTGAAGATTCCGCCATATTTTGGACTGCTTCACTAACTTGTCCGATTGTAGCTGTAATTTCTTCTGACATAGCTGCAATTTCATCAGACATTTTACTTACAAGATCTGAATCATTATAGTATTGATTTCCTGTTTCTTTATATGCTTGAAATTGTGCATTTACATCTTTATTTATAAATTCTAATATTTCATTACCTGTTTCATTACTACTCTTAAAGGCAGCTTGAACATTTTTAATTGTTTCTTGAATAGTAAATGCTGACTCCTTTGATTCTTCTGCAAGTTTCCTTACTTCATCTGCTACAACAGCAAATCCTTTACCTTGTTCCCCTGCTCTTGCTGCTTCAATAGCTGCATTTAATGCAAGTAAATTTGTTTGTTCTGCTATACTTCCTATTGTATCTGCCATTACTTTAATAGTTTCTACTATTTTTCCATCTTCAATTGCTTTTTTCATCTTATTTTGTTTTTCATCATATATCTTTATTGTCTCTTCAATTGCTTTTTCACTATTATTTTTAACTTCAGATGCTCTAGATTTTGATTTATTTGCATTATTACTTCCATCCATTGCAGTAGCAGATAATACATTTATACTTGCATCTACTTCTTGAACAGAAGCACTTATTTCTTCAGATGCAGCACTTGATTCTTCCATTCCTGCAGCAATATTATTAACTGCTTCATCAATAATTTCTACTTTTGATAATAATTCCTCTACAGTTGCTGAAAGCTCCTCTGATGAAGCACTTATATCTTCTGAGTTTTCCATAATCATTTTTATTAAGTCATTTACATTTTCTTGAGCTGAATTTAAAGCTATAGCTGTTTCTCCAAATTCATCTTTTCTAGTTATACTAATTGGAATAGAGAAATCGTAACTAGATAATCTATAAGCTAGATTTTTTATTTTATTTAGCGGATCTATAATATTTTTACTTAATATATAAGCCATAAAGATTATAATACAAAATGTTATTACTGTAGAAATTAAAACTATGTACGAAAATTTATTAAATTCATTTATGTTTTTTAAATTAGTATTTTGAGCTAAGTTTTCATTTATTTCAATTGCCTTTATCAACTTATTAAACATAGAATCTATTATTTTTTCTATCTCTGAATTATTGATAGTTTCTGCTTCATCATATTTATTTGATTTTAATAAATCAAATACTTTTAATTTTAATTCCCTATATTTAAATAAATCCTCTTTAAAGTCTAAAAACAAACTTTTTTCCTCTTCTGTAATATCTAGGTCTTCATATTCCTTTATTAATTCTTCATTTTGAGAAACTATACCATCAATTAATCTTATTTCTTCATCTAACTTATCTTTATTTTTATCAGAAATCATTTTTATTATATTAATATAATCATAATTTAAATTTGATTTCAGAGATTGTAAATTTTTAATAGATACTAAATTAGTACTATACATATTATTTGCATTTTTGTTAATTGACCACGAGCTAAAGAGCCCTGTAGCACCAATCAATAACATTAGAATACATATTACTGAAAATATTGATATAAGTTTATTTTTTACTTTTAAATTAATAAAAAACTTCATTTTTATTTTATCCTTTCTTTTGTAATTATTTGTTATTTAATTATAATTATTACTTCACTTTATATTTTCGTATGATTTAAAGCATATTTTAAAGTATTATCATAAAAATTTTAAATTTATTATAAAGATATAATTTAGTTAAAACTTATAATATTATTTATATTTAAATCCTTTACTTTTATCATATTAATAAGACTATTTTATACTTTTGATTTTTTACTTATAATATTATTACTCTACTTAATACACTTTCTTCTTTTCTACAGTTTTAAAGATTTTTTAATACTTTTATTTTATATTTTTTAATTATAAATATTTTATCTAGAAACTTTTTTATTTTTTAAGTATTATATACTTTAATCTTATTTATATTTATTTTATTATTAGTATATTTTATTTTTTGTTTGTTTTATCATCATTTACGAGTATATTAGTTAAGATTGTTTTTTTGTATTTCTTTCTTTATATTATATATGCATTTATAAATCTTTTAAGGTAAAAAGTATATTTACTTTTTACTATAATTAAACAAAATAATAAAAGGATTAATGAATATTTTGTTATCATTAATCCTTTTTCATATTAGTATTATTTATACTATGTTTTTGGTTTTATTGATTATTTAATTTGGTTTTCGTATTGTTCAACCATTCTCTTAACCATTTCTCCGCCAACACTTCCATTTTGTCTTGAAGTAAGGTTTCCCTTATCTGCACTTTCATAGTTGCTTAATCCAACTTCTGTTGCAACTTCATTTTTTAATCTGTTTAATCCTGCTTTTGCTTCTGGTACTAAATTTCTGTTACTTCCATTATTATTTGATGCCATATCTTACATCTCCTTTTCATATTATTTTTGTTGACACTATTATATTAACCAGTCTGAAAATTAATAATCTATAAAAATATTAGATATTTTAGAATTCAAATCCTTAATTGGATAATCACCCCACTAAGTTTCACTTATATTATCTTTTCATTTTGAAATATTCTCAATAGTAATTAGAATTCTTAAATTTTAATAAGTATTTTTTATTTATTTTCATTAATAACACTTTTTGATTCATTATATGCACAAGTCAACTGATCAACTGAAGGACTATAAGGTTTAATCCACCCCTTAGTAATACTTAACTCTGTAAGAGCTGTATGACCTTCTACCATTTGTCCTAATGAAGGTGAATATATCGCTCTCAATTCAGGCGTACTACTTGTTAATGTAGAATTAAGATACAAATCTGCAGCTTCTTTAGCCGAAGAAAGCATACTTAAAGCTATGATTTCATCATTTATATCAATATTATTTTTAATTAAGTTCCCAATCATATTCTTCATATATTAATCCTCCTTTACAATTAAAACGTTATTTTCTTTTATAAATTGTTGTATTCCTTTAATTCTTCCCTCTGATGCTAAAATACTTGCATCTGTCTGTCTTTTTAAATCTTCATCAGATATTAATGTAGATATTGCTCTTTGCATAATTAGTCCGTCATTTTCCATTTTTAGCACGGCTGCCAAAGATAATTTTTCAATTTCTGAAAGTGTTCTCATTTTTATCATCACATATAATATATTTTCCAATCCATATTATGTGTATTTATATTGAATATTAATCTTGGTAATGTTTGTATTACTATTTTAAGACATTATTTATATATTAAAAAGAATATCAATTTTATTGTTGATATTCTTTTTGTAAAACGAAACTTTCTTATAATATTCATTTTCAACATCATTTCTTATATAGAAGTTTTCCCATGCTTGCTCTCCAGTTACTCTTACTTTAATTATTATCTTATCTTCTTCATTATTGATATCTAATATTTCAAATGTTCCAAAATCACCTAAGTCATATTTACCTTTTTCATTTTTATTTAATAAATGCATTTTGAAGTTCTCTTCATTTATTCTCATAAACTTCTCCTTTCCGTAAGGTCCTTACACTTATTAATTAGATTAAATTTCATATTTTCTATAAAAACTTCAATAAATTTCTTTACAATTTATTATAAATAAAAAAATAAATCAGCATATACATCAAAACTTAAGTATATGCTGATTTCATAACTACATATTCACTTTTTCTAATATTATTCATTCATTTTTACTATTATTATCTTTCCTTATCTATTACACACTTTCCTTTATAAAATACTTTAATAATATCCTTAATATCAGTAATTTCTAATCCAGGTATTCCTTTGCTTGCTATAAAATTTGCTTTCATTCCAACTTTTAATGCTCCTATTTTTTCTTCTAATCCTAATACCTTAGCTCCATTTAAAGTTATTAATGATAAAATTTCATTTTCATCTAATCCCGCATCTTTTAACTTAAGCATACCTTGATTTGATATTTCCATTAATACTTCTGGTCCTCTTGGGCTATCATCTTCAAAGTTTAACCATGGCAGATTTATATCTGGAGGTAGATATGAATCTGTTGCTATTGCTATAATTATTCCCTCTTTAACTAATGCTTCAATTTCTTCTGGTGAATTTGGTTTTAAGTGTGTCCCACCTAATGGTGTTGCAACAATTATTATATTTTCTTCTTTTGCTTTTTTAATTAATTCATTTGTTATTCCATGTCCATGATGTATAATATCTATTTTAGCTTCTATGGCCATTTTTATTCCTTCTTCTCCAGCAACATGGCATCCTATCTTCTTTCCTTTATTATGAAACATTTTTGATATTTTATTTAATTCTTCTTGTGTATAAATTATTTCTCCTGCCTTTGGAACTAATTCTTCTTTTAAATTAGCAGGAGTGGCATTTATAAATACATTTTCTCCTGGATACTCACTTTCATCAATTATCTTTTCTAATATTTCTTCATTTATAAGTGTTTCTTTATCAACTGAACTTTTTCCTGTAACAGCTGTTAAATTAACTAAATTTTCAAATCCTATTGTTATGCTGTTAGTTGAAAATACTATATCTAAAGGTAATGTTTTCACTTTTTCCTTAATCTTATTTAAATTCATTTCATACATTGGTGATCCACAAACTTGTTCACCAAAAGCTGTTACTCCAGACATTAATCCATTTAAAATTAAAGTATCTTGTGCTATTTCATAAGTTTCTTCTGTGACTGGATAAACTGTTGATGGAGCATATTCAAATAAATGCGTATGACAATCTATAAGTGATGGTGTAATTACTAAATCCTTAAAATCTATAACTTCTAAATCTTTATACTTGGATTTAATATCATTATAATCACCTATATCACTTATTATTCCATCACTTACTACAAAGGCCCCATTGCTTAAAGTTTTAATGTCACTTACTGTTATTATCTTATTTGATGTTACAATATATTTATTATTCATATCAACCTCTATATAATTAATGGTGTTAAAAGTAATCCTATTATTAAGCAACTTACAAATTTAATTGCAGTACCCAATACCCCTGCTAATAATGCTTCTTTTTCATTTAAATCTGAGTTTTCTTTCCAAGTTACAGGTATTTGTCCAAATAGTACTGATAATGGTAAGCCCGAATTTGCAAGAACAAATCCTCCTACTACAAGTGCTGGTGCAATATTACTCATTTCATTCAACTGTGCCATTGCCAAAGTTGGGCTTGCTAATACAGATACAATACCTGTTACTGGCTCTATACTTAACCATTGAAGAACTGTTGTCATTCCACTTTGTATAACTGTCCAAATTCCGAAGAAATCTAAAATACCAATTATAGTAAATACTGCCGCCACTGCCGGAATAATCACTAAAAATAAAAGATATGCTCCTTCTTTTGCAGAACTAAATATTGTGTCTAATAATTTAGTTTCTGGAGTAAACCTTGGTAATTCTTCTAATTCTACTGCTTTAGTATCCCTATATACGGTTTTAGATAAAATAATTGGAACCAGTACTATAGGTAAAAAGACACTAATTAATACTAAAGGTAATGCTGATATTCCAAACTTAGTTAAAGCTACTATCCCAATAACAAGCGTTGCAAAAGATTGAGGAGATTGTATCATAGTTGCTATAGCAATTTTTTGCTCCGCTTTTGTAGCTCTTGCCTTTTTTAAAACAGGCCCTGATATAGCCCCTGCTGCATTAATATCACCTAATACATTGTATACACTTGGGATAATTACAGAAGGATTTACCTTAAATATTTTCATTATAGGAATAAAAATCCTAATTAGTGCATCTGTAAAACCTAATCTTTCTAAAATTCTCCCTACTATTACACTTATTATAATAGCTACTCCAACTTCACTTAATAGAAATACATCAACTACTATAGGGAATACTTGTTTTGTAATACTATCAAACAAACCTGATATTGATTCTGGTGATACTAAAAGCGTTATAAACGAAATAATAACTAAAGCTAGACCTACTATTTCAATTCCTCTCCACTTTTTTCTTGAATTTTTGTCTAATTCCATTTATATTCTCCTAATATTTCTGTGTATTATATACTATTATGCTATTCTGGAAAAGTTTACAAAATGCAAAATCTGGGTTCTAAGTGAACTTCACTATTACCCAGATTTTATCTTTTTTATTTTCTTATATATAAGTCTCTTACCTTCAATTTATTAGCTTTAATAGCTTGCTTCCATCCTATCTCTGCAGCAAACTTATATGCAAATCTCGGGAAATTTGCAGAAATGAAGATATTATCGTCACTTGAAGCATTTAATATATTTTTTGAAATAGTAGTTAATGCACTTCCTAAATTTTTCTTAGGTCCATGGCCTTCTGGAACATCTTTAACTGAGTGTAAAAGTGGACCAGCACCAATACCAATCCCCTGTCCCCATTTAAGTTCACATTTTTCAGACCAATTTTCAATTATTTCAATTGCTAACTTATTTTGTTCTCCTTCATAAAATCCACAATTAACTAAAGCATAAACTTTAATATTTTTTTCTTTGATATTTTTTAAGATTTCTTCTAACTGAACAAGGCAACTTAATAAATGAGATGGAACTCCATCTACATATAAAGGGAATATAAAAACTAAAATATCAGATGTTACTACTTCTTCAATTACAGCACTATCTAACTTATTTTTTCTAAAATTATATTCAGAAATACTTATGTTTCTCTCTGCTTCATCCTCACTATTATTCAAGAAAATTTTTAATTCATTTAATATAAGTCCTGAAGCACTATCTTTCACTTTAGGACTTCCGTTTATCAATGTTATTTTCATAGTATCAGCCCCTCCATTTCCTTAATATCATTAACAAATGAAACATTTGATATCTCCCAGTATAGATTTATACAATTGGCTTTTACTATTCTTCTTGCAGTTTGCTTTTCTTTCTCTGTTATTTTATTTTCATAAAACCAAACCTTCATATCAACTTTATTATCATATCTTCTTTGATGATGCATTTCCCCATTATTTATTTTAAAGAAAGGTAATACATAAGAAATACTCCTATCTAAAACATTTTTTACAAATGGACTAAACCCTCCATAAACACATTCACTTATTATAATAACTTCATCACATTTTGATAAGTATTCTCCCATATCACCATATTTATCTCTTATAACGCAAGCTCCAGGTGTTTTTAGCCAACAACCGAAACATCCAATACAATTATAAATACTACCATCATCTGAAATTACACTTGTATCTTCTAATCCATTAGGAAACAATTTTTCAAATTCTTCACTTTTTAAATCATGTATTATTAATCTCATCATATCACCCCATATTTTACTTTTAATATTCCCCTTTTATTATTTTACCTATTTTATACTATCTCATTATTATTAAATAGCTCTATATTATAATTATGCAATAATAAACTTAAAATATATACACTTTATCCCAAAACTTTATTTTATTTACATTTTAATCCTATTAAATTCTATTATGGCACTAAAAGCAATATGATATTAATATCTATATATATTAAGTTATAAAAAAGCAGTAAATAGATTTATTATCCACAAACCTATTTACTGCTTTTTTAATTATAAGTATTGTACTTAATACTTTATAGCTATAATTATTTTAGTACCTACTCCAACCTCACTTTCTATATTAATACTTCCATTATGAGATTCTATTACTTCTTTAGCTATTGCCATTCCAAGGCCTGATCCATTAGATGCTGAACTTGTATTTACTCCTTTATAATACCTATTAAAGATATTTTTTAGATCTTCTTTTCTTATTCCTTGCCCATTATCTTCTACAATTATATTTATATTATTTTCTTTCTTTAATACAAAAACATCAATGATAGTATCTTTAGAATTATGCTCTAAAGAATTTATTATAAGATTATTTATTGCTCTTTTTAAATATTTTTTATCACAGTTTAATTTTATATTTTCATCATGATAATTAAAATTTATTTCTCTATCACTATATTTAATATTATTTAATAAGTCTATTATACTTTCTTGTACTAAATTAATTAAATTTTCTTCCTTAAAATTAATAGGAAGCACTTTATTTTTCAATTTGTAAACTAAAGATAAATCATTAACTAAATCTTGAATATAATTGCTGTTATCTAAAATAGCATTACCATATCTTTTGGCTTCGTCAATATTTATCTCATATTGATCTCCATTTAAAAGTTGTGCATATCCTTTAATAGAGCTTAATGGAGTTTTTAAATCATGGCTAATATTAGCTATCCATTCTTCTTTTGCTTTATCTGCTTCTTTTCTCTCTATTTCATTTTCCTTTAAAATAATAGATAAGTTATTAATATTTTTGCTTACCTCTTTAAATAGCCCTTGCTTATTTTTCTTATTTTCATATATTCCATTTTTTAAATCATCTATATCTTCAACAACTGATACCATTGGCTTAACTAAACTTCGACTAAATATATAAGCTACAATTGTCATTAAAATTAATACAAAAATAATAATTGAAATATGATATTTAAAACTTTCCTCTGTAAATATCATTTTAAATCTAAAAATTTTATCTATTGGAAAACCAACTAATAATGTATAATTTTCATTTCCTTTAGCTATATTATTTATAGAAATAGTAGTAGGTGCCTTACTTCCCCATGGATCTTGTATAAAATCTATTAAATCTGCCGTAAGATAATTACTTGGTACATTTGCAGGCTTATTTACTTCATATACTTCATTATTTTCTTTATCTAAAACCTGTATCCATATGTTATTTTCAATTAATTTATTTGTATTATTATCATCTAAGTTAAAATCATTTCCTTTTTCTAAATCTTCTATATATGGTTCCATAAACTCTGAAACTTTAAATGATACACTAAATAATTCTTCTCCAAAGGTTATATTACTATTATATATTACTAAATTTAACATCCCATAAACTATCATTGTTATATAAAAAACTAATATCATAGATATTATTAATTTAATGGTTAATTTTACTTTCATATTAATTAACTAGCTTATAGCCAATCCCCTTCAAAGTTTTTATATGTTTTGGATCACTTGGATTATCTTCTAGCTTTTCTCTTAAATGCCTTATATGAACCATAATTGTATTGTCATACCCATCATATTCATAGCCCCAAATTGCCTCGCATAATGAGCTTTTACTAAATACCTTATTAATATTTTTAACAAGAAATAATATTAATGAGTATTCTTTAGCTGTTAGCAATATGTTTTCTTTACCTTTTTTCACTTCTCCTGTTTCTTCATTAATAGATATATTACCAAAAGTATATAAATTAGTTTTCACTTCACTTACTATACTTCCTCTCCTTAGTTGAGATTTAACCCTAAGAACAACTTCTTTTATGTTAAAAGGCTTAGTTACATAATCATCTCCACCAGCTTCTAATCCTTTAATTTTTTCTTCATCTTCACCCATTGCAGTTAAAAATATAATTGGACATGTAGAAAATTTTCTAATTCTATCACAAACTTTATACCCATCTATATCTGGCAAATTAACATCTAAAATTATCATATCCGGATTTTTTTCTTTAACCTGTAATATTGCATCTATCCCATTATCAACTGCATATATTTCTTTAAATCCTTCTTTTATAAATACTTCTTTTAATAATGATAGTAGCTCTCTTTCGTCATCTACTAACATTATCTTTTTATTTAATATTTCATCCATAACCATGATGCCAACTCCTTTTTGTTAAATTCTCCAAGTTATCTAATTATAATACCGATATCCACTTTACATCATACTTGCAATACATTTAGCTTAAAACACTGCATATCAAAAATTCTTTTATAATAATATCCTCTAGTATAATAATATCCTCTAGTTTCAAATATTTTAAGAAACTACATATATGAAATGTATTCAAAACTCAGATGTAATTGTTATCTATTCCATTACATCCCATTAGTTACATTTTACCATAATTATCTTTTACTTTATATCTGATTTGGTAAACCTTATAAAATCTAGAGAAAACATTGCAATAGATAACAATATAGATACCACAAGTGTTATATATCTTTCAAAGCTACTTATATTTCCTCCAACTATCATCATGGAATATGTCCAAGGAGCATACACCCAAAATCTACTTTGTGCTATAAATATATTTGTAATTAACATAATAACTCCAATTGAAATCAATGGTATTATACTTGAAAAATTTCTACCAATTATAAATAGTAAAATTAATATAGGTAATGTTGTTATAAAAATTTGCAAAGCATATGATAACAATTGAAAATTAAAGCTTAAACTCTTACTTAAATAAAATTCAGATAAAACTATGCAAGTAAAATATGATAGGATTGAAGTAATTAAAGTAACAATCATTACTTTATATTTAGAAAAATAAATACTACTTTTCTTAATCGGTAAAAGCATCAATTGTTTCCAACCACAATTATCATTTTCTACCTTTGTTATTACACATGCTGTATATATGTTTTGTAGTGGTAAAAGTAATGATAAATAAGCAATTGCCGAAAATATAAATATTTCTTCATTAAGACTTATCCCATTCATACTTCCCATGACTTGTATTCTTTTCATAACTATTAGTACTACTGGTATTGGGATAATTAAAGCTAAAAGTAATAAAGAGCTCTTTTTAACTTTTAATAATTCTATTTTTAATAATTCCATTTCTATCCCTCCACCTAATAAATTTTCTTATTATTAAAATAGGCTTTAATTAACAAAGAACCTATTAATAATATAAATATAGATATAACTAGAACTAAAGCTATTTCATTGTTACCTTGAGTTATTGAAAATAAAGAAAATCCATATGGATTAATATTTTTAATGAACGAATCGTTATAATAAATATTTGAAGAAATCATACTTACTACTGCTGCTGTTCCTAAAGATATAAGCAAATTTTTATTTCTTAGGTTTATAAATAAATGTATAACCATAATTACTAATGATGATATTAATTGTATTGCAAACATAACTATGAAAAACTTCCAAGGTATTGGTTCTTTAAACTTAAATATTATTCCTACTATTATTAAAGAAATAACATTTAATAGTAGCATTAATATACAATAAAAACTTGCTACTATATATTTTGATATTAAAATGCTACTTCTTTTTATTGGCTGTGTTAATAAAAATGTCCATGAATTATTTTTATATTCACTTTCAAATAATGTAGCTAAAATTAATGCTGCAAACATAGGCATAAAATCATTGAAATATAATATCCTTTGTTCTTTTATTAAAACCTGCCATGATGTTAAACCTTTTTCCATAGCTTGAGGCAAGAGCCAACTTTCATATCTTATTAAAAAATCTACACATAAAAGTGCTGCCACACCTAGCGGAATAGCTAATATAAATAAAATTACTAAATTTCTTTTTTCTTTTATAAATTCATTTTTTATTAAAGTCATCAACATAATTAAACCTCCTTAGTTAATCCTAAGAATATTTCCTCTAAGGAGCTTTTTTCTTGTGATAAATAGTTAATATCATAGCCTGACATAACAAGGTCTCTACAAAGTGTAGATGCAGAAGCATTATTTCCTTTAACTTTTAGTTTTCCATTTTCCTCTTGAACTCTATATTTCCTAGAAGTAAGTAACTTAAATACTGAATCCTTATCTTCTTGCTTTTCTAAACCTATTAATACTTCGTTAGTTGAATTTTTCTTTAAATTATCTAGTGATCCTTGATATAATAACTTTCCTTTATTTATTACAGCAACTTCTGTAGCAACTAACTCAATTTCACTTAATATATGACTTGAAATTATTATTGTAATATTTTTTTCCTTAGCTAGATATTTTATTAAGTTCCTTATTTCTATAATTCCTGCTGGATCTAACCCATTAGTTGGTTCATCTAAAATTAAAAGCTTTGGATTTCCCATAAGAGCTTGTGCTATTCCTAGTCTTTGCTTCATACCTAATGAGAATTCTCTAACCTTTTTATTTTTAGCATCCCATAAATTCACTAACTTCAATTTTTCTTCTATTTCATTTTTACTTACCTTTAATACTCTTCTTAAAATCTCTAAATTTTCATAAGCTGTTAAATGTCCATAATATGAAGGACTTTCAACTAAAGCACCTATATCTTTTAGTATTTCTTCTCTATTATCTTTAATTGATTTTCCAAAAACACTTATTTCTCCACTATTAGGTTTTATTAATCCTAAAATCATTTTGATAGTTGTAGATTTTCCTGCTCCATTTGGACCTAAGAATCCATAAACTTCTCCTTCTCTAACTTTTAAATTTACTTTATCTACACTATTTACATTATTAAATTTTTTAATTAAATTTTCTGTTTTAACAATATATTGGCTCATCTTTACTCTCCTCTTAAACTTTATGAACCAATTATATATTTCCAATCTTAATGCTATTTTTAGCTGACCTTAATTTCACCTTAATTTTGAACAAAAGCCTAAGTCTATTAAAATATAAAGACTTAGGCTTTTAAAATATAATCAATATTCTAATTTATAATTACAAAAGATCTACTTCTTTCATAATATTTCTAATCTTATCTGTTTGTTCTTCATTTACTTGTATAAAAGGAGCAGTTGAATAATCATTTATATCTAATCCTCTTAAAATCATAGCTTTTTTAATGACAGGTATAAATGGCTTCCCAATATCATATATGTCCATCATTTTATCTACTATTTCTTGAATTCTAGAAACTTCAATCATATCTTTATTATCTATAGCTTTTACCCACTCTGCAAACAATTCTGGATATAAATTGGATAGACCTCCAATACATCCATCACCACCACTTAGAATATTATGTGCAAAATTTTCATCATATCCTGATAAAATTATAAAGTCAGGAAATTCCTTTTTTATTTCTCTAATAAGCTTTCTAGTATGTCCCATTTCAACCACTGTATCTTTATATCCTATAATATTCTTATGCTTCTTTAATAAATTTAAAACTATTTCAGCTGATAAATCATAGCTATTTCTATCTGGAAAATTATATAATATAATATTTCCATTTATATTTTTAGCAATTTTATCATAATATTCTATTATACTTTCATTTGATAATGAAAAATAATATGGTCCTATTATCATAACTGCTTCTGCTCCAGAATTCAATGCATAGTTTGATAACTCTATTGTTTCATCTTCTCTCATGCAGCTTGTGCCAATATATACCTTTATTCTTCCTTTAGTATAGGTAAGCACTTCATCTATAAGCTGTATTTTTTGTTCCTTAGTCATTGAGAAGAACTCACCTGTACTTCCCATAATAACTAATCCATCAACTCCTCCATTTATTAAATGATCCCATATATTTTTATTTGCTTGAATATCAAGATTTCCTTGCTGATCAAATGCTGTTACTACTGGTGTTAAAAACATTGACTTTCTCATTATTTCTCCTTTTCTAATCCAACTATTTTACTATATTTATTAACTTACCAATCTTAGAAATTTCACAAATTACGGTATCTCCTATTTTCATGAATTTCTTTGGATTATATCCCATTCCAACTCCAGATGGAGTTCCTGTTGCAATTATATCTCCAGGTTCTAAAGTAATACCGTCAGATATCTCTTCAATTATTTTAGCAATATCTGATATAAATAATTTTGTGTTAGACTTTTGCCTAAGCTCACCATTTACATAACTTGCCAAATCAACTTCTATTGGAAATGGCAGGCTTTCTTTATGCAAAATATATGGTCCCATTGCTGCATAAGTATCTATACTTTTTCCCCTGAACCATTGTCCATGTTTTTGCTGAATACTTCTTGACGAAATATCATTAAAAACTGAGTAGCCAAATATATATTCCTCGGCTTTTTCTCTTGGTATTCTAGTTCCTTTTTTGCCAATTATAACTGCAAGCTCTACTTCATAATCTAGTTCATTATCTAAATCAATTCTACTCATAATATTCTCATTAGGTCCTATTATTTTATTAGCTCTTTTAGAAAAATAAACTGTTTCTTTTGGTTCATTAAAACTTCCTTTATTAAAACTTTCTTTAGTTTCTTCTACATGATCTCTATAATTTAGCCCTACACATATAATATCGTGTATAGGTCTATCTATTGGTGAACATATTTTCACATCGTTTAAATTATGATATTTATATTTACTGATTTCATCTATTCCTTTTCTTAAAGAAATTATCTCTTTGTCATTAATATCTTCTATTAAGTTTACCATTGATTTAAATTCTTTATCTTTTAATATTGATGAAATCTCAATCACATAATTTTCATCATGAGATAAAACCCCTAATAACTCTTTATCATTACAAATAAATCTTAAGAACTTCATTTATTTACCTCGTTTTCATTTCTTACTAAAGGGTATATATTATTAATCTTTATACATAATTACAAAGTCTTGCTATTGCTGTTTCTGTATATCCTAAAGATTCTGCCTTTGTTATCTTTCCTGATGAAACATCAATAACTTCTTTTAATAATTCATCTCCCATTTCTTTTAAAGTCTTTGTTCCATAAATCAATGGACTAGCATCTATATCAATATTATCTATCATATTAGAATAAGTTATTTTATTACCTGTAATTTTTATTACTGGAGTAATTGGATTTCCTGTTGGTGTTCCTCTTCCTGTTGAAAAGACAACTATTTGAGCTCCACCAGCTACCATACCAGCTACTGATGATGGATCATTTCCAGGAGTATCCATAATAACTAGACCTTTTTCTGATACTTGCTTACCATAATCATAAACTGCATTAACAGGTGTATGTCCACCTTTGTGAATGCATCCTAAAGATTTTTCTTCTAAAGTAGTTATTCCTCCTTCTATATTACCTGGTGATGGATTTCCTTCTCTTATCTCTTCTCCAACTAATTGTAGAGCTTTCTCATATCTATGAACTATATTATATATATCATTCTTAACTTCTTCATTTTTAGCTCTTGCTGCTAATATATGCTCAGCTCCTATAAATTCAGTTGTTTCAGAAAGTATTGATGTTCCTCCAGCTTCTACCATCCTATCACTTAATTCTCCAATTAAAGGATTAGAAGCTAGTCCACTTGTTGGATCTGATCCTCCACATTCTGTACCAACAATAAGTTCTGATAATGGGAACTCTTCTCTTTGTAACATTGAAGCTTCTTGTATCATCTTTTTAGCCGCACGTACTGCTCTTTCTATAGTCTTTATTGTTCCACCATTTTCTTGTATAATAAATTTTTCTAATGGTTTATTCGTTCTTTCACTAATGGCATCTGCTACCAAATCCATTTGACAGTTTTCACAACCTAAAGACACTACTATTGTTCCATATACATTTGGATTAGCAGCCATCCCAGCCATTACATCCATAGTAAGTTGTTGATCTCCAGCTACTTGTGAACAACCATTTTGATTATTAAAAGTCACTGCTCCTTCTACTTGTGATGCTATTATTCTAGTTGTATCTGATGCACAAACACTTGCAGGTAATATAAATACTTTATTTCTTATCCCTACTCTTCCATCTGGTCTTTTATATCCTAAAAATTTCATATCAATTCCTCCTATAACTCTTCCCTATGACTTTCTATATTATGAACATGCACATGCATTCCAATTTCTATATCTTTACCAGCAATACCTATATGCTCACCATATTTTAATATAGGCTCACCTTTTTTTATTTCCCTAATCGATACCTTATGATATATTTTAATATCTTCCATAGCGATTATTGTCTTTACTTCTCCATTTAATTTGTAGTTGACATCTGACCCTTTTTTTATTGCTTCAATTGCCACTATAACATTATCATTTTCATCGATTATCATTGAATTAATCATAATCTATACCTCCTAAAATAAATTATAAATTTACTATTTAATTATTAACGATTACATTTTTACTATTAGATTTATCTATTGGCATTTTAGGACTTCCATACTTCTTTGCCCACCAATCTGTTATTATTGGAACTAATATAGCTGTAACAACAACAGCTGCTGCGACTTGTGCTGTTGCTGTTGCTTGATAAGGCGCCCAGCTACTATCTATTAATGCTACTGCGGCTGGAACTGCTACTGCATTACCTGCTGTAGTTGCTACTGCCCATCCTGCATATCCCGGTCTTTTTCCAATGAAAACATCACAAAATACTATAAATGCCCCACCTATAATTACTGTAATTAGTCCTAATATAATTCCTTGTGGCCCGCCTTTAAGTACATTACTCAAATTTATTCCAGCTCCTAATGTTAATCCAACAAAAGGAATTAATATATTCCCAGCTGGTTCTAGAAAATCTCTTAAATCTTTATCTATATTTCCAAGTATCATTCCCACTATTATAGGGATAATTGTTGCTACTAATGCTTTTGTAGGTATATTTGCCAATCCTGATGCACCTAAAGCAATTAATGTAAAGAATGGCCCATCATTTAAAGCTAATAAAGCCATTGCTGCACAATCTGTATCGTCACCGTATGTTTTCATTAAAGCTAAATAAATACTACCATTACTATTTGTAACTGCACTAATAACTGATAATGTTGTTAATCCAAAAACACCAGCAAGTCCAAAAATTTTACCAATAGAAATACCAATTACTGCACCAATTGCAAATTTAGATAGCAAAAGTATTCCTCCTCGCTTAAGAACTTTAGGCATATCTTTAAGTTGTAAAGTTGTACCTAAACAAAATAATTGAATTCCCATTGCAGTTGCTGCTCCAGCATTAGAAAAAACAGCTGTTGTAAATGAACCAATTTGTAAAGCTTCTGGAAAGAAAGTGTTTAAAAAAGCACCTACTAATAATGGAACAATCATCATACCTGCTGGCACTTTTTTAAGAAATTTCATGATCATAGTAATCCTCCTCATAAATTCAATTTGTTCGTATATACATACTGAGTACGTATTTATGAACTCGTTAGTATTATAATATCACCTTTCCTTTCTAAAGTAAACATTTTCAAGTGACTTTATAAATTTTATTTTATTGTTTTCCTAATATATATTTGCTATAATTCACTTATTAACAAAGGAGGATATTATAAAATGAAAAAAAACGAGCATAGACCTACTGAGAGAGTTTTAGATATTTTAGAGGTACTCTCTTCAAATACTGAGGGGTTAACTCTTACTGAAATTGCTACTGCTATTGAAGCCCCTAAAAGTAGCATTTTACCAGTTGTTCATACTATGTGTAGTCGTAAATTTATATTCATGGACAAAAATACTTCAAAATATACTATAGGTATATCTTCCTACTACATTGGAAAATCTTATTCTAGTAGCAAAAATGTTTTAGAATTTATAAAATCTGAAATGCGATATATAGTTAAAAAGTCAGGTGAGATATGTCAGCTAGGTATTTTAGACGGAAATAAAGTCCTTTATATAGAAAAAGTTGATTCAGATGAACCAATTAGACTAATCTCATCAATCGGAAAACGATTACCTGCATATTGTACATCAATTGGAAAGTCTTTACTTATAAATAAAACTTTAAATGAATTAAAAGAATTATATCCAGATGGATTAAAAGCCTTTACTCAAAATACTATAACTGATTTTGAAAAACTTGAAAAAGAATTAATAGAAGCTAAGACTAATGGATATGCTATAGAAAAATCCGAAATAAACGATTATACTTCTTGTATAAGTATTCCTTTATTAAAAGATTCCAAAGCTATTGCATCACTTAGTGTCAGTATCCCAACATTTAGATTTAGTGATGAAAAATTTGAATTAATTAAAAATATTTTATTAGAAGTTAGATTTAAAATAGAAACATTTTTTAAGGAAAACGATATAGATGCAGATATATTCATGTTCAATGATGTTGAGTAATTCTTATTTCTCTTTTAATTAAAATGGCTGTTCCACAACAATTGTGTAACAGCCATTTTAACTCTAGAACTTTAACTTATGTAATATAGTAATGATTATAGTATTTTATAAATATACTAATACTGGTTTATTTATAGAATTAATCAATACAACTTTGCCATATAATACTCATCTACATATTTTCCATCAACTATCATTGAATTTTTTTAATTCCTTCCACTTTAAACCCATTTTGTTCATATAAATGTTTTGCAACATTATTATGACAAACTACAGTTAATTCTAATCTTGTAATATCATTTTCTTTTGCCAATATATCTAATTCTGAAAATAATTTTTTACCAATCCCAATACCTCTAAAAGCCTCACGAATACCAACTACAATATAAGCTGTATGCCTTATTCTTTTTGGCACTCCCCTTTGTGCAGAAAGGAAACCTATAATATTTTCAGTATCATCAATTCCAACTAAGAGCAAATTTCTTACTTCTATACATTGATTTATAAGAAGATTAACTTTGCTAACATCATTTGACCTTTCCCCCAGCTCAAGCAACATAAATTTTGTTTCTTTATCAAGTTCTAATAACATTTTTAATAAATTATCTGCATCTTCAACCTTTATTTTACCAATATTCATTACATTATTCCCCCTATATAAATCATTTTCCTTATTCTAGCATAAAGCATATTTATTAATATATTTTTTATTTATAAAAATAAGTATACTCGCACTGTTCATTAAAAATATTTTTATAAAATATCACTAAATGCACTAAAAAATAATTTTTATTATAAATAAAATCTCAATTATCCAATAAAAATTATTAATTAATATTATTTTTTATTGAATATAGTTCATAATTAATGCATGCTTATAATATGCACTTTAATAAGTATTAATCAAAAGAAGGAGAATTAAATTATGTTTTTAGCATTAAAAGAACTAAAGCACAATAAGGCTAGATTTGGTTTAATAATCGGAATCTTAACTCTTATTATATTTCTAGTACTATTTTTATCAGGTATTGCAAAAGGGTTATCTGCAGCTACTGGATCTCTAATTGAAAATTCTAAAGCAAATTATTATATTCTAGATGATTCTGCAGATAAATTAATTACTCGTTCAGTTATTGAGAATGATGAGCTAAAGGAATTAAATAACCTTAATGGATTAATAGATTTAAATGAAAATACTACTCCTATTAATTTACATACAAGTAATTTCACTATGGACTCCTTAGATAAGAAAATCAATTTAGTTTACTTAGCTATTGATCCATCAACCTTTCTTATGCCTGAAGTTATTGAAGGAAATACCTTAAATAATAATAGAGAAATAGTTTTAAAAAACTCATTTAAAGAAAATGGTATAGAAATTGGAGATAAAATCAAAGATACATCTTCTAATTTAGAATTAACTGTAGTAGGATTTACTAAAAATCAAATGTATGCACATATTTCTGTAGGGGTAATATCTCTAGATACATATAAGGAAATAATGACTTCTGCTACTGGTAGGGATTGTAATAATTTTCAAGCATTAGCAATTAATATGGACAAGTCTTCAGAAAACCTAGATTTACTTACTAACCTTGTTAATGATAATTTAGATAAAAAAGATTTATTGACTAAAAGTGATATAATTTCAAATGTTCCTGGACATTCACAAGAACAAGCTACTATTCTTATGATGTTAGTATTTTTATTAATAATATCTTCATTTATAGTTGGTGTATTCTTCTATATAACAACTATGCAAAAGTTACCTGAATTTGGAGTTTTAAAAGCTTTAGGAGCTAAAATGTCAACTTTAGCAATATCTATAACTACTCAAGTATTTATGCTTTCTGTAATAAGTATGCTTATAGGAAATGTATTAACATTTTCTTTAGCCAGTATATTACCAGCAAGCATGCCTTTTGTATTGAGTTATAAAGACGGAGCTTTAGTTTCACTATTATTTATAGCAATAGTACTATTAAGTAGTTTATTTTCTATCAGAAAAATAAGAAAGGTAGATGCTATTTCTGCAATAGGAGGTAATTATTAATGAGAAAATACGCACTTCAATTAAAGAATATAAGTAAAACATACAAAGATGGAGATAGTGAAAATACAGTGTTAAATAACATTTCAATTAATGTTAAACCAGGTGAATTTGTTGCTATTGTTGGTCCTTCTGGCTCTGGTAAAAGTACATTTTTATCCATTGCTGGAGCATTACTTTCAGCAAGTAGCGGTGAAATAATAATTGGAGATACAAATTTAAGTGAGAAAGATAAAAAGGAATTAGCTGATATAAGAAGAAATCAAATAGGATTTGTTTTTCAATCACATCAACTAATACCTTATTTAAAAGTTATTGATTAACTAAAATTAATACCACAGCTTTCTAAAAATAAAAATAAAAAAGAAGTTAATGACTATGCTAATAAGCTTTTAAAAGATTTTGGACTTGAACATAGACTTAATCACTATCCTTCCAAATTATCTGGTGGTGAAAAATAAAGAGTTGCAATTGCAAGAGCTTTAATGAATCATCCAGATATAATTTTAGCAGATGAACCAACAGCAAGTTTGGATGGCAAGCGTGGTCGTGAAGTTGTTACTATGATTAAAGATGAGATAAAAAAATATAATAAAGCTGCTTTAATGGTAACTCATGATGAGCGTGTTCTTGATTTAGTAAATACAATCTATAGAATTGAAAATGGAAATATAACTATAGAAAAGATTTTTTAACTTTAAAATGGCTGTTCCACAGCAATTGTGTAACAGTCATTTTAAGTCTAGAACTTTAACTTATGTAATTTATAAAATGATTTATAATATAATTTAACAAACATTAAATTTCATAAACACTATTTAAATCTTAAATATACAAACTCATATATAGATTAAATAAAATAGGTTTATTTCTTATAAAAGATTTAACTGTAAAATATACTTATTCTAGACCTATCATTTATATAAATATAAATTAATAATTTAAAGATATTTATTATATTATTATATTAAAATTAACCTTATAATCTATTTTAAATATTATTTTTAATATAATCTTGAACTTCATCTACATCAATCTCTAAGACTATTGCCATTTCTTGATATAATTGCTTACTCGCACTAATCATAATATCTTCATCTGTTTTATTAAGCTTTTTACCTATTGAAATTTTTTCATCTTTTTCTAATTTTATCGAATTTATAACCTTTATAAGTTCCTCAGCATTACCTCTTTTTATTATAGCCTTATATTCTTCAACTCTTCTTCTTGAGTCTTCTATTTCAACAGTCTCATTTTTTGAAATTTCTTTCAATAAATTCACTATTTCAGCTTTTGTCATAAGCTCTCTCATTAATATTTTTTGATTATTTACAGGTGTTTTAATAGTCATCTTTTCATTATAAACTGGAGATAAAATATAATATTCTAACTCTTCATTTCTTAAAGTTACCTGCTCTATATCTGTAACCTTACAAACTCCATTTGAACCATATACAACATAATCATTTATTTTAAACATAAAATTACCCCCTTATGTGTGTTATTTGTAATGAAAAAAGTAGCTCCTACAGCTAAAAACTTTTAGGAACTACCTGTTGTATATTAATTATACCACAAATATACTAATATTTCTTCAAATCTTTCTAAATAATAAGAATATTTAAGTATTTTCTTATAAGAATTCAATTAATTAACTACTTAAAATATAAATTTAATATATTTAATATATTAAATTATACTTTATACCTTTAACTTCATCTTCAGTAAGCTTACTAATACTTTCATAGCAACTTAAAATCGACTATATATTAATTTTCTAATTTTTTGTAATATATAAATGTGGTTACTGTATTTAAAATTATAGTAACTACAATCAAAACTGCTGATACGAATACTAATGCATCAGTCGTATCCATAAGAGCAGACCAATCATTTATTTGAACCAAATGATTGTTATAAATAATCTGTAAAAATAAAGAAATTACACAAGAACTTATACTAATAATTGAAAGAATAATCCAACTCTTATTTTTATTTTCTTTATATTGCATAAGACTAATAATTGGAAGTATCCAAGCAATTAAACCAAGTAATAAACTTGCAGGATTAAGTAAAATAATCATAATAACACACTCCTTTTAATTTAATTAAGATCTATAAATTCAACCTTCCATATACCTGAGCTTCCAAAATCATATTCTAATTTAACACTATTATTATCTACCCATGTAATTTTATATTGATTATTTGAAAAAGGTCTAAATCCATCATCAGTAGAAACCCCTTTATTTAGTGCTTTAATAAATAATCCAAATTTTCTTTCATAAAAATTACTATGTCCTGATAAGAGAAATGCTTTTTCTTCTACTACTAAAGTATTAGTTTTATTGGGTGATTTAAATATAAAATATTTATTTTCACTATAAAACATTAAATAAAAAAACATACTTACTAAAATAATTATTGTAATAATTGAATTATAAACAACTTTTAGCCATTTACCTTTATCTTTTTTATAATTATAAAAGATCCTTGGCCATATTATTAATCCTAAAAACAAAATATAATTTAAGAAATTAGGACTTATTTTGTAGATAAGCATTTTGTATCCTAATGACTTATGTATGAAATTTATTATTACAAATAATATAAGAAATCCTAGCCATAATTTCTTTATACTTGATTTTGATTTAATATTAGACTTTTCCATACATCCCCCTTCAAATTATACCCTTCGTAAATTAAATTCTTAGCCTGCATAATTTATGTTTTATATAATATCACTCTATTAATTTGAATTCCCATTTATCAGCCTCATTCTTCTCTACAGAAACTTTATATATTTTTGTTTTATCATTAAAATCAACATTAAATTTTTGACTATAAAATGTGTTGTTATTTTTATCATTAACAGATAAAGAAAATTCATTACTATTCATAAGAAACTTCATATTATCACCTGATTTTATTGAACTATTATCTGCGTATTCTGCTCCCCCAGAAGAATTCCTCTCTTTATATCCAAAACTATTTATTCCTTCTTTACTATTATTAATAACAATTAAATTATATCCTCTTGACTTACTCCTGCCTTGGAAACTTGTACATCCTATAAAAAGAGTACTTTCCAATAATATTAAAATTGAAATTATCAAACTTATCGATTTCTTTTTCATAGCACTACCTTTCACCTTATATACTTATATAATAATTTATTGATTATAGTAAGTCAATAATAGTTTATCGTTTTTCAATAAAATATTATTATTAAAAGATGTTACACGCATTAAAACATTTATTATTTAAGGTTAAAAGATTATAAAAAAAGTTCTTAAAGATGCTTTTAGCTTTCTTTAAGAACTTTTCATTTTACAATTACAAAAATCATATTTAACATATTAATATTGTATTTATTTAGATTTAAATTTTTACCTCATAATAATTCATTGTTGATTTTTCTTTAAATCCGCAAGATTTATATAAATGTAATGCATTATTATTTTTTATCTCTACATCCAAGGCAACTTTATTTATTCCATCATGCTTTAAAATATTTAAAACTTGCATCAAAGTTGCTCTTCCATATCCTTTATTCCTAAATTCAGGAATTATTCCAAACCCACTAATAAATGCTGAATCGAATTCCTTACTTACTTTTATTTTACCAATTACTTCATCATCTGCTTTAATTAGATAAGTAATAATGTTATTTTTTTCTTCATCTTCTGGTAATATCATTTCATTACAACCTTCTCCAAAGAAGATTTCATTTAAATTATCTATTTGATATATATCCTTATTTTTTGCACTACTTAAACAAATATCTTTATTGTTTTTATATACAATCCAATTAATGCATTCCATTCTACACTCTGAAAATGAATAGCTAGATTTTGTGTTCTTTATGAATTCTATTGCAGAATTTGACTTGTCATCACCAAGTAATAGAACCTTATTAAATTTTCTTCTTTTACATTCCTCAATAGCCATTTCTACAAGCTTAGTAAAGATCTTTCTTCTTCTAAAGTCAGGATGAACCATTCCATTAATTTCGGCAACATTTCCACCAAAACATGAAATTCCCAAATATCCAACTAACTTATCATTGATATAATATAAAAATTCATTTATGTCATTTGAATCTTTTTTATAGTCCTTATTAATTTGTGTTCTATATTCTAATTCTAGTTTTAAATTTACTTTATCTTCATTTATACAAATATCCTCTAACTCTTTTATCTTTTTATGTTCTTTATCGTTTATATATTTTTTTAAGATAATATATTTATCCAATATTTCATTACTTGTATTAACCATTTATTTTTCACCGCCCTATCTTTCTTATTACAAAATCAATTTTATTAATTATTTAACTATCTAAAAATTTCCCCATAATGACCGTATTATAATAATTACCATTAATATACATAAACCAAATTCTAAATTATGCTTGAATCTACTTAGTTTATTTCCTTCGCAACGTGTAAATCCTACTATTTTACCATTTACTTCCGCTATTAAAAATAGACTTGTTCTAGATATTGAATCTTCATAAATTATTCTTTTAAATCTTCTGAACTTAATAATCCTTCCCCTGGTTCTCTATCAAGATTTTCTGTTTCGCAATCTATTTTAATTCTTAATCTGAATAGTTCTTCTGCATCTACTTGTTTTGGACAACGTCTTGAAAACTTAAGTAAGAAAAGAGTATTATATTAGTTTTTTCTTAGTTATTAATAAATTATATTTCTTAACTTTAATACTTACCAATGCCTTTGTCTAGTAATAGATTTAGGTAATCTTGTATTTGCATCACCTTTAGCACTATTAATTTGAGCTTGAGTTATGAAAATGCTATTGCTTAAATTAGCTTCGCTTAAATCTGCATCTCTTAAGTCTGAGCCAATCAAATCTGTAAAGCTTAAATCTAATCCTCTTAAATTTGCTGCAATTAGAAAAGCTCCACTTAAATTTATTCCTCTTAAATCCTTCTTTCTAAGATTAGCACCCATAAGATTTAGAGCTCCACCTAATGCTTTTTTACCTTTTAAAGAATTTTTTCCGTTATTAACTTTTCTCCTTAAGAATTCACTAGTTTGTAAAAGCAAAGTATTAACTCCTGTTCTAATTGGTGTTAAATCTAAATTTATGATTGATTTTGGTTCTAAATATGTTAAACTTTCTATTTCATTTATTTTTTTAATCAGCTTGTCTTTATTGATATTATTATCTTGTAGCCTAATAGATTCATTAAGATACCAAAGCATTTCGTGGAGTTGCTTCATATTAATAAAAACATTAAACATTTCTTTTGAATGCCCAGATTTTTCTTTCCAATCATGTCCTGAATAAGTAACTTGAGCTACCTTTTGCCCTGCACCAATGCAATCATATACTATGCAACCTTTTAGATCCTTCTCATTAAGATTTTCGTGAACTTTGCATTTAAAATCACCTGCTAAATTAATACAAGTTTTACCTACATCCTTGTTAATGGGAAATCCATTAATAGATGAATAATATAGTGCAACACAACATAATCCAAAGCATTTTTCACAATCAGGCTGTAGTTCTTTATAATTCATTTTTACCCATCTCACATTCATAAAATATATTATATAAATTATATCATATGCACATTATCATTCAATTTTGGCGATATTTCAAATTAAATCCCAAAATCCATCTTATATCTTACTAATTTATTTTTATTAAGAACCATGCTAATTTATATTTTTCAGCATATAATCACAAAACCTTTTAGCTTCTTCTTCATCTACTTTCACTATTTCATTTGTCTTATAACTATATAGCGCATCATTTATAATTTTATGATAGCATTTATCTAAATTATATAATCCCCATTCTCCACCTTTCTCTTTTGAAAGGATTAAGTTATTTCTAACATAAGCTAATACTCTACATAAATTTAGAATGATATACATAGGATTCTCATAAATTTCTGATTTAGCTTCAGATATATCATTTTTAATACTATCTAAATAATCTTCTTTTGAAACTTCAGCAAACACTTCATTTATAGGCAATCCATATAAAACTATTCCTGAATTCTTTATTATAGTAAACTGTGCAGCTAAATCTTTATCAAATCCATTCATATTTTTACAATAATCTTTTGAATCACTATTGTACCAACCAAGATGCATATTAGAAAAATGTAATTCAAATGGGGTTGGATATATAAATTTAGTACAATATTTCTTTAAAACTATACTCATTTCTAAACCTTTTGATGGAGCTTGTTTATTTAATTCAATTGTAACATTCATAAGTTTTAGCTTTATCTCTTCTGTTAATGGCTTATTAACTACAACTATATAGTCAATATCACTTTTATCAAAATTAAAGCAACCTAGTGCAATTGATCCATGTACATAAATACCAAATAAATTATCTCCTAATATATTTTTATACTCTATAGAAACACTTTTTAAAACCTCTTCATAATTCATGCTTTTTACCTTCTAATAAGTCTTTGTAAAATAGATATTTTATCTAGCAATATATTAAATAGAATATATTGCTACTTAATTATTTTCTTTAATTAAATCCATATTTAACTCAATTATATTACTAGTATCAATACCATATAAGATATCTCCTATATCACCTTCAAGTTTAACCTTTTCAATTCCAAAAGTTTCATTTAAAACTAATGTAGCAGATGTTATCATAAAAATGATAATACAATTTAAAAATTGCTTTCCTATCCTATCTTTTGAAAATCCTACTGTTTGAAATATTGGCTTTTTTTGAATATACCATATTAATATAATAAACCTTACCATAAATATATATGGTAATAACTCAATACATACTTTTAGAAATATCATCCCATCCAAATTAAATACAAATGGTGCTAAAGCAAAGAAGATAACAAGTGTTATAAAATTGCTAAAAGCACACCACTTAATCTAATGAAATAATTTATTTTAGTGTTCACAATACTCACCCCAATAATAATCTATTATTTAAAAACTAACCACCACCATAATAAAGGGCTATATATAAAACCTATTCTTGTTGTTTTATACGTAATCATCTTATTGTAATTGTCCTCTAATAAATTTAATTCAACAGTATCTTCTTGCTTATTCCATTCCATAACCATAGTCAACTTATCTTTATCTTCATACTTTGACAACTTATAATCATAGTCTTTTTCTAGAGAAAAACCACCTACTTTATTGGATACTTCCCCATATTCCATATATCCACCACTAGTATTACCTGATAAATCTTAAACAGTAAATTTTACATCCATAGAAAGCTTTTCTATTCCATCATATTTTATATTAACTTTGTATTTGTTATCTTTATCGTAATTTATAGTTGCTTCCCAATTTTTACTAGATCCTTGAAATGATAATTGATCTACAGATTTTCTTTCACATCCCATTGTAAAAACGCTAAAGATTAATACCATAAAAGTAAATATAAACTTTTTCATCTTTGACTCCTTTAAAATAGTCTTATAATATACTTCTTTGTATATTTTAATTACACTATTACATACGCAAGAATTTTACTTCTAATATCTTTAGCACACACTAAATAAATCAATATATTACATCTTAAATTTTGATGTCTTTACCCATTCTTCCAATGCCTTTTTACTAAATATAAATTGTCCAGATATTTGTACACATGGTATTGAATCATCTTTAATAATTACTTGAGTTAATCTTTCCTGACTTATACCCAAATATCGTGCTGCTTCATCCAATGATAAAATATCTTTTGAATCTAAGTTACTATTGTTCTCTTGATTAATTGTATTAGTAATATTAAATAATCCTTGGCTTATCCCATCCCCAATATATCGCCCATTATTTTCCATGCCATTAACTATTATTGAAGCACTAATAACAAGTGAAATAGCTAAGCTAAAAATTGAAATTGGTAGTAGTTTTTCTTTTAACACTTTTATTCCTCCTTAAATTAAATTTCCATTTGAAGTTCTTAATAAAGACTTTACTAAAGTAACTTATACCATTATTTATCTTATATGTAAATAATACCATATAAATATTTTATTTATATAATATATTTTCACAAAACACATTTAATATTTGTTGTATAGTTATTAACTATACATTCTCTCATTCTTATTAAAGTTTTAATACTTAGTTTTCTATTATTTTATTTTTATTCCATATACTTATAAACATATAAAAAGGATCTATGTAAAATTCAATCACATAAATCCTTTTTAAATAAACTTTTTATTGTGTTATATAATCTATAAGAAAGTTAATTAATTTAATTAAAATAATTTTATAAGTTTTCTATATATGAAGCATACATATATGCTTTTGTAAACTTCCTGCTTCCACATTCCATACTTCTAACTTTTCCCATAGTTTTATAATAATCATAATAAGGAACACTATTTACTTTTCCATTAAAGATTTCATATTTTCTTAATGCATTGAACCATGTATCAACTTCACTTTCGCTTAGCTCATAATATGCTTGTGGCACAAATCCAACTAAATCTTCACAATTTTCTCCATATAAAAGTTTTATATCCATGCCATTATTTCTACATATCTTAACTGCCTCTTTAACTGTATAGTGTGTATAATAATGCCTTGGATGCAATGTTCCACTAAAGTGAGTTATAACTAAATCCACTTTTTCATCAGTAAAATATTTTACTAAGATATCAATGAATTCATTTTCTGTTGGAAGCTCTTTAGAATTATAACCAAATGACTTATAATCTGAATTCATTGCTTTTGCAACATTTATATTTTCTTGAATTAAATTCTCAACATATCTATCGTTCTCTTCCTTTGTAACATTAGGCCCTTCTAATCTTCCTTGTACTACATTGACAAAAGTGCATTTTGCCCCTAATGCTGCATATTTTATAATTAATGGACCTCCCATTAATTCTGCATCTAATGGATGTCCTCCAATACTAATAACTCTCCTAATGTTATTCATCTATTTATCCTCCACTCTTTAATCAATATTCTATATAATTTATAAGGCTAAACTTTTTTTACTTCTAAATAAGTTATTTGGAATTAAATCCATTTTCAACTTTATCTAACTTTACGCAATTTTTTTACTATACAAATAGTAACTTCTATATACTTCTACACCATGTTTTTGATAAAACCTCATACCTGCTCCATGAGTCCATAAGAAATATAAATAGTAAAGTTTATTTTGCTTCATATCATCCATCATTAAATTAAATAAGACTCCACCTATACCACTACTTCTTAAATCTTCCCTCACTCCAAATGGACCAAACCTACATTCATTCCCATCCATTTTCCTCATACAAAAACCTACTACTTTGTCATTCGTATCTAAACTTATCCATATAAGTTTTTCAGCTTCATTATTTTGCATAGCCATTAATGCATTTCTTTTCCATCCACCACCAAAATTTTCACCTAAGAATTCTAACAAATCCATTGAATACTTATAATCAAACTTCTTAAAGCTATATCCTTGCTTCTCTAATTGATTTTTTCTTCCCTTAACTTTTAATGGTATATTGTAATCCCATAAATTTCTTTGCATACTTACAGCTTCACCAGTTCTTGTATAGTTTAATTTTTCAAAAAAATCTATACTTTCTTTATAATATTCCTTATCTATTCCTGGGAAAAAATAATTAGGACTGTATGCTGCTATAGTTATATTCTTTACTCCATATCCTTTTAACCTTTCTTCTACTTCCTTTACCATTTCACTTCCAATGTTTTTCTTTCTAAAATCCTCTCTTACAAATAAAAGATTTATCCAACCTCTTTCTGGTTCAAGGCCTCTATCTAAATATGGCACTTGCCTTTTTGTTGCTAATATAAAGCCAACAACTTCTTTATCCTCAATTGCAATGAGCGCAAGTTTTCTATTAAAATTTTCATCAAACAAAACTTGTTTTCTTAATTGTTCACATGAAATAGTATCGGCTATAAGACATTCATTCCATAGTTTCACTATTGAATTTTCATACTCTTGTGAGTAATTAATTATTTTCATATATTCCCTCAGTCCCCTCTATTTGACTTTCCATTTCTTTTCTTTCCAAAGCCTTAAAAAATGGATAAAATATTAAACCTATAATAAAATAGTTGGCTAAACTAAATAAGAATGCAAAAATGCTTCCTCCAGTTCCTAAATATGCTGCTATAGGTGCTGGTACTGTCCAAGTAACTTGAGTTATAATTGGAGGTATCATTGGAATTATTGATGTAAATATATATGACCAAATCCATAAAAATGAAAAACCAAATACCCAAGGTATAAATAATAATGGATTTAATACAATAGGTAACCCAAACATTACAGGCTCTGCAATGTTAAATATAGTTGCTGGTAATGCTAATTTTCCTAAAGTACTATATCTTTTTACTTTAGAAATTGCTGCTAACACAGCTATTGGTAATACTGATATACGAACGAAATATCCACACCACTCTGTAGTAAATAAATTAGGTATAACTTCTGCTCCTGCTTTATAAGCTTCCATATTTTCCGTTATCATACTTGTCCAAATGGGAGACATAACACTTCCTACAACGTTTGAACCATGTATTCCAGTAAACCATAATACTCTATCTAAAAAGAATGATAAAAACTGTGGTATTGGACCTTTTCCTGCAGCAACTAGCGGCTCAAAAATAACATTTGTTAGTTCTGGTATATTCCACTTTAATACATGTGACATTACCCATGACATTAGTAACACAACCATTGATGGAATTAATGCAGTAAAGGCATCTAACACCATTGGTGGAACTCCTGCCGGCAACTTAATTGTAAAGTTTTTATTTATAAGAAACTTATATATTTCAACTGCTATAATTGATATAAATATTGCTGCAAACATTCCTGAACTTCCAAAATTGGTAGTTTCTATAACTAACTTTCCATCCTCTGTATTAAACATTGGAAAGAACATCATAAAACTTAAAAATCCTATTAATGCAGTTACTATAGGCTTTATTTTTGAACCCCTATCTTTGTAATATTCTCCCAAAAAGTATCCTGAAACAATTGCAATACATACAGCTAAAAGACCTAAAGATGAATTAACTCCAGCCCATAACTTTCCTGAAAATGGAGCTACTATATTACTCCATCCTGGAATAGGTAGTGCAGCAATTAATATTAATAACGAACTAAAAATTAGAATTGGCATTGTGGTCATAAATGTTTTTTGTATAACTTGTAAGTATCTCATCTCTGATATTTTAATAAGAGGTGGTGCAAGACGCTCCTCTATAAAACTAGTTATCTTTTCCATTAATCCATTCTCCTTTAATTCTTATTTATTAAAACGTTTACTTAAGCTATAAAATTTTATCTCTATAGCAAAGTTGAAATTTGTTTTACAATTGCTTCGCCATCAATCATTCCATAATGCACCATATCAATCACTTGAACTGGAATATCTCCTGCCACTTTTTGCATTTCTTTTAGCTTATACCTTACTTGTGGCCCAAGAAGCACTAAATCAGCTCCTTCAATACTTTCTTTTGCATTGCTTATAGAATAAGCACTTATGTCATAATCCAAATTATGCTTTTCAGCTGCTAATACCATTTTAGTAACTAATAAACTAGTGGACATACCTGCTGCACAAAGTAATACAATTTTTTTCATCTCAAAACCCTCCTGTAATTTATTTACAACCCAATCATAACATGCTTTGATTTAAAAATAAATACTTTTTCCCAAAATTTTTGAGAAATTTACCAAACTAATTTTATATGGTATAATATAACTATTAAATATAAGGAGGATACACTAATGAATCCAATAGATAATATACTTTTACATAATGATGAATTTACTCAATCTGAAATTAAAATTAAAAATATAATTCTTACAAATCCTGATATAATAGCTTGTTTTCCATTGGTAACAGCTGCATATAAAATGAATGTATCTAAATCTGCATTATTGAGATTTTGTCAAAAGTGCGGATATAAAGGCTTTTCAGAATTTAAATATGAATTATCACGATATCTTCACTCTGGGAATTTGTCCAATGAAAAAATAATCAATGATTCATCTCAAGAAATTCTTAATCTTTTTATAGAAAAGCTTACATTATTAAAAGAAAGCAACTTAGATAATCAACTTGAAGCTTTATCAGAAAATATATTAAAATCAAACAAAATTAAAATTTATGGGGTTCACGAAACAGGACTTGCTGCTAGACATCTTCAATATAGATTGACAACAATAGGGATAGATTCAGAAAGCATTACAGATAGTAGCTTAATTGCAGAAAAAGCATTATTTTCATCAAAAAATGATTTAAATATATATTTTTCACTATCAGCTTTAACTTCTATAATTGTTGAGTCAATAAAAAATTCTATTAGTAATAATAGCAATATTGCATTAATTACTCAAAACAATAAAACAAAGTTTTCTAAGCAAATATCAAATATAATAGTTTTACCATCATTTTCATTAGCTAAGGATAGTTTTTTTATTGATAGCCAAGCTCTGAATTTTGTATTTATCGAATTATTAATCAATAAATTATCTAAACTTCTATAGCTTTTAAATATTTACTCAAATCTTAATTCATTCTGATCTGACTAAATATACATAAAAAAGCTACAGAATAGTATTACTTAAATAATTAATGTAAAGTAAAACTATATCTGTAGCCTTAATATTTTCATTTTATTTAACGTCATCTACTTTTATCTTCCATATTATCTACTGATTTAGACTCTACTCTACCCAAAATTGTTTCTACAATTTTATACCCATCACTTGTCAAATTTTTATACGGATAAAAATTATACTTAATTGGAATTGCTGTTATTAGAAATTGTATAAGACTATAAAATAAAAGACTTCTTAATATTATTTTATATGCATAATTTAGGCTATAAGAAAATTTATATAAACCTATGCTTGATAATAAACAAACTAAAAAAGAAATAAATGGTCCAGCTGCTGTAATTACTATATTTCTAAATTTAGTACATTCATCTATTTGATTATTATTTTAAATAGTCATTATCTATATTCTATATGATATAATTAATGTATTGAATTGATACTTTATTGAGGTGGTATAAATGAATTGTCCATATTGTAATAAAGAAATGAAAAAGGGTATTATTACTTCTCCGAAAAACAGCTTTGATTTTATTTCAGATGAAGCTAGAAACCAATCTTATTTTTTCCCTGAAAGAATTAATTTAAAACGTGTATTGGATAGTGATTTAGTAGCTTATTACTGTGATACCTGCCACAAAATTGTAATTGATGTTAAGTAAATTTAATATATAAGAATAGCCAATGAAAATCTCATTGGCTATTAAATAATCTTTTTATGTTATTTCTGAATTACAGACTAAAAAATCTCATATTTAATCAATCAACTTTACCTTATCAAAGCTTTAAAATTATTCGCCAGCTAGAACCTTCTCTAGACTTGCATTTATAGCCTCAGAATCTTCAGGATGTGCCAAAAGCAATTCATTTGACTTTAAAATAGCTGCAGAGTTCGTAGTTTGTACTGATTGTTTTACTTTAGGATCATCAATAGAATCAATGTAATCCTTTTGTTTCTGCCAAGCTTCTTTTATTAAGTCATAGTATTCTTTTTCAGTTGCTTCTGGTTGTGTATCTGGTTTCGTGTCTTGTTGTGTATTTTTTTGTACAGCCTCATCCCCTTGTTTGCTTTCCACCGCATTTTCAACAGAGGGAGATGTAGTTTTTACACTTTCTTTTACCGAGCTTTGAGTGCTGCTAACAAATTGGCTTGTACTTGATTCAGAAGAATTATCTTCTCCCACTGAATTATTTTTCTGTCCACATGCGACAAGTGACAGAGATAATAACAATAATCCTAATTTCAAAAATAGATTTTTATTCATTTTATATCCCCTCGCAAAATAGATACTCTATTACACATTTCATTACTGTTGTAAATTAACTACACACCCATGTCGTCTATGAGCCATGGTGAGGTTTCATCTTTTCTTATAAGAAAATACCAATAATCATATATTCCACTATCTCTAGGACCCAATCCATCTTTTTTGTAGTTTACTTCAAACTTAACTTTATAAATCTTAAGGTTATTTTGGGTTGCTCCATTTATTTTACCTCTTCCGTTAACTAAATAACCTTCCTTAAGTTTTTCATTATTCTCCTCTTCAATTCTTATTATCTTTGTACTATCCAAATTTTCAAATCCCCAAAATACATTTGGATCATTAAAACGCTCTGTTAAAGTAGTTAATAAATTTTCATTATTTTTCTCATTTTTATATTTAAAATGATTTTCTAATACAGTTTTAGCAGAATCATTTTCAATATCAATTGTACTATTACTTTCTTTTGAAAAACCAGCTATAGTAATGAAAGTTATAATAACTATTATAATAATTTTAAGTTTTTCTTTCATTATAGCCCTCCACTCAAATCTTATCCATTTCATACTCATTTACAACTATAGATTTATTATAACATATTTTGTAAATACCATACTATTCAATTTTCAAAGAACAAATTTTCTTAATTGTTCCGAAATAAATTAAAATTACGTACTATTTCTGAATTGCGTACTAAAAAATACCGCATATTCTTTTGAATAATACGGTATTTTCATTAATTAATATTTAATTTTATGTTCGTAATATAATAATATTATGAATTAAGTTCATCTTCATTGTATTCATAAGGATATACATATAGTCTTTGAGTTGCACCACGTCCCAGATAAGTTAGTGGATATGGACTATTAAGTTTACGTCCTCCACCAATTAAACCAACGAATTTGTCAGCTCTGATTATATAAACTTCACCATCAATTTTAACAATAGGAGTCATGTCATCTTTTAATATAACTAAATTCTTTTTCTCTTTATTACAATATTCAATTAATATATTTTTAATATCATCTGAAGTACTAACTATTCCATTAAAATCTATTATCATTTCACACTTTGGAAAAAATTCTTTTTTTAATTCATTTAATTTCTCAAGCATTTTAAATTTTCCTTTCAATATTATTTTCGTAATATAATACTATTACGAATCAATTATAACACATTTTTCCAATACCGTAATATTCAATTTTCAAAGACCAAATTTTCTTAATTACTTCGTAATAATATCAAACTTCGAATTTAATACATATAATTTATGTTTATAGTTCTATAAATATAAGTAGGAATAATAAATAGAATATATGGAATATGTCTACCTAAGAATAATAATATTTTGCAAGTATTTAGCCCAAGATTTTATATAACAAAAGTAAATGAGATAACTTTGTAATTATCTCATTCACTTTATTAATTTATATCAAATTTAAGACTTTTTTTTAATTTTACTCCTAGATATGAACTTAAAATACACTTAAATATATCTCCAACTACAAATGGAAATACTGCTAATGATAATGCAGATATAATACTTATTTTTTGTATTATGCTCATATATATTGCTCCAAAACAATATAGCACAATCATTCCAATAAATACTGTTACAAATAAATATCTTTTAAAGCTATTGTTCTTACCTTTTAAGCAGCTCATCAATGGTGCTATAACTAAAAATCCTAATATAAATCCACCTGTTGGTCCAAATAATCTTCCAAATCCACTTGTTCCTCCTGAAAAAACAGGTAATCCAAAGACTCCTAAAAAAATATATAATAAAACAACTAGAAATGATTGCTTAGGTGTAAGTATTAATGCTACTAAATTAATTGCAATTGTTTGTGCAGTAATCATTGTAGGTGTAAATGGTAATGGAAAAGAAATATATGATGATATACAAATTATTGCTATGCAAATTGACATTTTTGTTAATTCTTTTATTTTCATTTTAATCCCCCAATCTTTATTGCTTCCATAAAATCACATTCGAAACATAATATATTGTTTAAATCTTTACTTCTTTCATAGTTTATTTTAGTTAATGATTTTGCAAAATCTTTTATAAGATAATCTAACATATTCTATATAATACTTTTTATTTTCATAATAGTCAACCCATTTTATATTTAAGGGTGACAATAATTATGTTATAATATACTTATAAAATAACAATACTGAAAATAAAATAGGTGAAAACATGAGTGTAAAAGATAAGACTTTAAGTGTACTTGAAAATAATAAAGGAAATTATATATCTGGTGCTGATCTTGCTAAAGAGCTTTCAGTTAGTAGAAATGCCATTTGGAAAGCAATTAAATCATTACAAAATGAAGGTTATAATATTTATGCTGTAACTAACAAAGGCTATTGCCTTTCTACTGATACAGATATTTTATCATCACAAAGTATTTCTAAATACTTGAATAAAAAAGATAATAATTTTAATATTAAATTTTATAAAACAATTAATTCAACTAATAGTGCAATAAAGGAACTTGCAATTAATGAAGAAAAAGAAGGCACAGTAATTATTTCAGAGGAACAAACTGAAGGCCGAGGAAGATTTGGTAGAAAATTTCATTCTCCTAAAGGTACAGGAATTTATATGAGCATTCTTTTACGACCTCAAATGCATGCTTCAAAGGCATTTCTTATTACTGCTGCTACTGCTGTTGCTGTTGCTGAAGCTATAGAAGCAGTTTCTGATAAGGAAGCTAAAATAAAATGGGTTAATGATATATATTGTGACAATAAAAAAGTATGTGGGATATTAACAGAAGCGTCTTTTGATTTTGAAAGCGGTATAATTGATTATGCTGTTTTAGGTATTGGTATTAATGTAAGAATACCTAAAGAAGGGTTTGCAGAAGAAATTAAAGATGTAGCAACCGGTATTTTTGAATATGAAACTTCTACTTCTACTGATATTAGAAGTAAACTTATAGCTGAAATTTTAAGACGATTTTGGCACTACTATAAACATATTGAAGATAAATCTTTCTTAGAATCTTATAAAAGTAGATCTATATTAATTAATAAAGAAGTAAATATACTTTCTAGCAAATCTTCGGAAAAAGCTACAGTTCTTGAAATTGATAATGACTGCAGACTTAAAGTTCAAATGGAAGATGGATCTATTAGATTATTGTCCTCTGGTGAAGTAAGTATTAGAATGTAAAAGCCTAGAATATCTAGGCTTTTTATAATTCCTCAATTACACATCTAATTTTCTTAATAAGATTTATAATGCTAGTTTCATTAAATTATCTGTTTGTTCATCATCACTCAATTTGAAAACATGTATATCAAACTTTATAAATCCTTGCCTTTCATAAAATTTTATAGCACTTATGTTATTTTCCCATACCCCTAACCAAATATAATTTAGGCCACTATTTCTTCCAATTTCTATGGATTTTTGCATTAATATTTTACCTATATTTTTCCCCAGAACATAAATTCTTTGAACTTCCAATGTATTATCATGACCTTTTTTGTTTGTTCCTTATCAATAATTAATTCTACACACATCGATATATCATAAGGTCCAAATTCTTTATTTGATAAACATGTAACTTCAATTTATGTATCCAGGTAAAATCAAGAGGAAAATAACCCAAATCCTTCATATCGAGGACTTCTAAAATATTTTCTTTGATAAATTCTAAAAAGCTAATTTTAGTTAAATTTTCTATTACTAAAGCCAATATTATAAAATATCTTCTTAACTAATCTTTTATATTACTTTGCTATCGTTTGTTATTGCTCTATTATAAGGACTTATAAAAAATAAATTTCACTTTTACTATAAAAATAATTAAAACTTAATCACTATATTTATCACTCATTTAAAATCATTACATCAAACTCTATCATACTAGTATGAGAAATTCTCTTAAAAGAATAGATTCTTCTAAATCCTACTATTTGATATACTTTTATTGCACGTTTATTAAAATTTGCTACAGTTAAACGAAATTCTTTAGCGTGAAATTCCTTTCTAGCAAAATCCAATCCTTTTTTTAAAAATTCTTCTCCAAGTCCTTGTCCACAAAAATCTGGATTTATTCCTAATCCTATATCCATAATATTTTTATTATCGTAAACATCATATTTATGTCCAATTGGAACTTGAGCAGATCTACCAAAGCAATAGAATCCAACTATATTACCTTTACTATCTAAAGCTGAATAATAATCTCCATTAAGAAGTTCTTTTATACATCCATTACTCCCATCTAAGCTATAAATAGAATAAGGCTCCTTATAAATCCACTTAGAAATCATTTTTGCTTCATTATTAGTAACTTGCTTTATTATTATATTCATATATAATCCCCACTTAAGAATTTTATTTAATGTTTTCTTTGCTCGTCAAACAAGTCCTATAGCTCCATTATTTTTCTCACAATTCAATCAAAACTGTAGTTACTTTAAATAATTATTTAGTAACTACTGGAGTACCTTGATGAAAAACCATCTTCCAGTACCCATTACTACAAAACTCGAAAAAGTCTTCTGATAGTAATTTCTTTATTTTCTGCTTATCTTTTCTAATTTCAGATTTTAAAAATTCATTTTCTAATTTAAATATAATTTCTTTCATATTATTCATAATATAATCTCTCAAATTTATATATCTATAAAAATTATACTTAATAACTTTAAGAAAAATACTCTGATTTTAAAATACTATAATAAAGTATGTTAATCTCTTTATTATCTAATAATTTCAATCTTTCTTTTCTGGTAAACCTATATTTAAACCCACACTTTTCATTTACCCTTTTGGAATTATTATTAAAATCATAGTGACCACACCAAATCATATCTAAATTTAATTTATTAAAGCCATAATCAACCAAGCAATTCACAGCTTCAGGAACATAGCTGTTTCCCCAGTATTTAGGATTCAAAACATATCCTATTTCCCTTTGAGCTAAATTAGCTAAATTTATATCAGGTTTTCTCCTATGAAGCCCAATACCACCAATAACTTTGTTTTCAAATTTTAAAACTATAGCATAAGTATCACTATTACGTATGAAGATTTTTATTTTTTCCTTACTTTCATTTTCATCTTTATGCGGTGGCCATCCAGCACTTGGCCCTACTAAATTACTTTTAGCATATTCATATAAATCCGCACTATCACTTTCCTGCCATTGTCTTAATATCAATCTATTGGTTATCAATTCTTCCATTCAATATTCCCCTTTTACAAATCAATTAATACAATTATAAACTAATTATCCATATAATTACACACAATTCCTAGTATCTATATATTAAATTTTCAATAAAATATTTGAATAATTATCTAGAACTAACTTTAAATTACTCTTCTTATATTCAATAGATTTTTTATATAATATTCAAATTTTTATTTCAAATAAAAAATACCGTATATTCACGTTTGAATAATACGGCATTTAATAAAATAATTTTCTAATTTACTTCTTAGTTCATACAATCAATTGTATAAATCTGTATATTTTTAATTATATAATTAGTATTTTTACCCTCTAACCTTGTAATCCATTTTCTTGACGTTCCATATTTTCAATAACAACATCATATATATCTCCTAAAGAATCACAATATTCTAGTAGTTTCCATGGAGTATTTGTATGAAAATGAACCTTTATCAAGTCTTCATCACCAACTGCTAGTAAGCAATCACCTTCGATATTTTTAGTTATATACTCATTAATTGCATCTTCTGAAAGATCATGACCTTCAATTAATAATTGGGTATCAAATTTATATTCAAGCATTATTTATTCTCCTTTTAAACTTCAATTTCAATTTATATATTAGATAGGTAAAAATTTTACCTTATCCTATTATGGATAGATTATAACATATTTTTTAAAATATATACACTTTAAAGAGTATCTTTAAAATACTATATTTATTAATTAATCTATAAATATAATTTCAGTGAATAAAATAGTTACATTAAATAATTTAAAATCATGCTACTTATTTTTTATTTAATCTTTTTTCATATTGGATTAGATTTACTTCGATTATTATTACACATAATATAAATTTCAATATACTATGCTTCATATGGAAATGAATTATATATAATGGGAAAATAGACAATTTCATTATTTAATTAGATATATAATCTTAAATATAATACTAAACTAAAATTTATTAATTTTAGTTAATCTCCTTTAAGTGCTGAAAATGTATCCCTATATGACCAATCCCAAGAATTACTATAGATATAATCATCCAAATTACCTTACCGTATATTCCTAGTAACAAAAATGCTATAACAGGAAGAGTTGCTCCTGGAACTGGAATGTAACAGAAACTACGATAAAACCTTTTTAAAGTATGTTCTCCTGTAAAATATCTAACCCAGTATATCTCGTATAAAATCATTAAAATGAATGATGCAATCAACCAGATACTCCACAGAGAAAAAGTAGTAATATTGAAATCTAAAAAAATTAAGGCACAACAAGTTACAGCTACTTGTCCAACACGTTCAAATAACAGCAATAATTTATTTTCATTGCTATAATCATAATTTTCTAGCTGAAACTTTGTCCATATAATATTAGGGATAAATAACATCAACAAATAAATTAATCCTATATATGAAAATCCCAAATGTCCTAACATAGAATTTCCTCCAAAATTCAACTTATATATTCAATTTAATCATAACATATTTTGGAAATGCTATCATATATTATTATGCTAGTATCTAAAATTATTTATGTGTACGTCTAAATGTATTAATCATAATAGCTATTTTTATCAAGTAATATTTGCATTATAAACATGATAAATATATAGAATAATACAACATCTCCTATTCCTTTTAAAATAGTATTCATTAAAAATCCCACTTAATTACAAAATAATCAATCTATCTTTACATCTATTTTCTTTATTGGCTTTCTCTATAAGTTCCTTCAATTATTCAATGACCTTTTTTGTCAATTTCTAAAATTCTATTTAATTGCTCATAATCTTAACGTTTATATCTCTCTTCACCTTCTCCTCCCCATTCTATACTATATCCTTCATAACATGGAATATTGTATTTTAATGATAGTCCCCTTGAAAGTGTTGTTTTTCCACTTGCAACTATACCAAAAATTAATATTTTCATATGTTCTCCAATCACACTTATTTTAAATTCTATAAAATAAGTAATCCATTTTCATCGTACTTAAAATTAGGTCCCCATGCAACTTCCCAATAATAGCCATCAAGATCAGCAAAATACGCATGATATCCACCCCAGAATACATCTTGAGGTTCTTTAGCTATAGTCGCTCCAGCACTTCTAGCTAGCTCAATAACTTTATCAACATCTTCTTTAAATTCTACATTATATGCTAATGTAACACCTGCAAATCCACTATTTATTTTAGGAGGATTTTCTTCATTTATATCCTCAACTAATAAATCTAAAGGATAAAGCTCAAATTTTGTTCCTGCTGTATCAAAGAACACTACTTTGGGATTGTTTTCTTTTTCATCAGTTTTAAATCCAAGTCCATCTCTATAGAACTTTATCGCTCTTTCCATACTTCTTACCCCTAAACAAATACATGTAATTTTATTCATCCTCAATCTCCTTTATACAATTTTATTTATAATTTTACTTTATTACAAGTTTATTAAAACTAAACTTACATAACAACTTTTAAATCTAAAAATAATTATAATTTATCTATTAAAGTATTCCATGTAAGTTCTAGAATCCCTATCATATTCTTGGTCTCATTTGAAACATAAGTTACAACTGCATTCTTATCTGGCAAAATCACTACATAATTACCATATAACCCATCCATACGATATGAACCATTATATGAATTCATCCACATTTGATAGCCATATCCTTGATGATGATCTGCAGTAGCAAACTTTTCATTAAAATCATCTGTCTCAATTTGAACAGATGTTGCCTTTTTTATATAACTTGAAGGAATAAGTTGCTTCCCATTCCAATCCCCTTTATCAAGTATTAATTGCCCAAATCTGGACAACTCATCAGCTGTTAAATGCAACCCAGAAAACCCTTGTGGAATTCCCTTTGGGCATGTATCCCATTTAGGTCTTGGTATTTCTAAATATTTAAATACCTTTTCATTTAAGTATTCATCTAAGTTACTTCCTGTTGTAAGACTTATAATCTTTGAAAGCATGTAAGTTGCTGAATTATCATATGTAAAATGAGTACCAGGTTTAAAAATACTAAGTTCATCAAAAAATAGTTGAGAGATATCCCATTCCTTGCCACTACTCCAATCAGCCTTCATTACAGGACACTCTGCATGACCACTTCCCATACAAAGCAAATCATGAATAGTAATTTCTTTTAAATATTCATTCATAGCCATATCTTTTATATCAGGGAAAAAATCTATAACATAATCAGTAAGTTTAAAATATCCTTCATTAATTGCAATCCCTACTGCCATTGATGTAAATGTTTTACTTACAGAATATAAAAGCGTCGGTTTTTCTTGTTCAAAATCATATTTTGCAATTATATTGCCATTTTGCCTAACCACAACATTTAGTACATGAAGATTTTGATCTTTTACTGATAATATTAAATCTTTTAATATTTCATTATCCATTTAAAGTTTCTCCATTCATAATATATTTTTTATTGGTTATATATCAATCTAACATAAGTCGTGCGCTTCATTAGCAAGGTATTAATTATCTATATTCTTTTACTTATATTACTTTAATTATGAAAATAGTCTTTTTCCTTCATACTATCTTGAAAGTTATACTACAAAAATATCTCACTTGTTCTAGATCATGTATTTGAATTTTCTATTTTTAAATTCTGGGAAAATCATAATAGTTCTTATACTAATAACTATATCTCCTTTTATAAATTCTATTATAAATCCTTATAACATATATTTCCAAAATTATTCCATTGATATTTCAAACAACATTTTATTAATTATTTAGAAGTATAGTTTATTTATGTATTTTTTCTGAATTACGGTTTAAAAAATACCGTAATTTATTTGAATAATACGGCATTTTTATTTTTATATTTACTTTTATTTTCGTAATAATTTAAAACTATTCGTTAAATTGGAATTTGTACTATTAATATAAAGTTATAAATTATTTTTCAATTATCCTTTATAATATGATATCGCAAACTTACCTACAGCTTGCGTTGCAACCCAATCAAAGGTAAACCCTACAGGAGCGCCTACTAATGGAACCATTTTCATAAAGCTTGTTAAAGATTTTTCCCCAGCTTTAGTGATAATATTCTGTCCAATCACTTTCCATATTTTAACCATAACATCTCTAGTAATATATTTTTGAACTGCTTTTTTTGTAACACTTTTTGACATTTCAATGCCGATCCTTTTTAGTGCCTCTTTAGCAGAATCTCCAGCTAAAATCAGATATAAATCTGTTTTTAGATCAGTTGTATCTTTTGTATGTCCATAGACATACGCAATAGCAAAAGCCATTGAAGCCTGAATTCTCCATGAACAAATTAAATCAGACGGAATAGATACAGGCAACGTAATTAATCCACCTACACCTGTAATCGCTCCAATAAGTCCATTTTTTTATAGATTTTCGATGTAATATTTTTTTAGCTAATTCATCACAGCTAATATTATTATTTTGTTCACGTAATTTATCTACATAAGCTTCTATAGCAATATAATCTGTAGATAATAAATAATCCATAACAGTTTCAAATCCTTTTTGCAATTCTTCTTTTGACGGTAATTTAATTAACTCCATATAATACTTCTCCATAAATTCTAATTTATCTATCTCATAGCATATTTCAATTATAATTTTATTATAACATATTTTGTAAATACCTCGCTGTTCAATTTTCTTAAATAAAATTTTCTTAACTAGTTCGCAATAGTATCATATAACCCTATAAAAGTTGCATAATATTATGTTTTTACAAATATCTTTTGAATTTTATTTATACTTCTGATGACAATAATAACCTCATATTCCCATACTTCTTGTCCATAATTTTTAATATTTACTTAAAATTAGTTGTATAGATCTATCTTTCACTATATTCTTTAAATCTTTTATATTGTAATGTAATTCATAAAAAAAGAGCCTCTCTTGAAACTCTTTTTCAATATATAATTTTTAATTAATTAGTCTCCATGAATAACAGGACTTTGAAATTGTCAGATTCAGTGAATTTATATATGATAATCTAGACTGCAAAAATTCATTTCTATAATCTTTAGCTTGCTCAAAAAAATTGATGTACTTTTCTTTAAGTGAATCTTCGCCAATTTTAGTTAAATATAAATTTCTAAAGTCTTCATAATAATGTAGAACATCTAATTTAATTTCCTCAGATAATATAAACTTATGTCTTTTCTCAAAATTCTTAGAAACTTCCCACTTATCCTCATAACAGGTATAAAACTGTAGTATGACTATATTTAAAATATCTATCTTCTTTATAAAATATCCAGAATACACATTACCTATATCCGGTGGATTCGTCGTGCTATTTAATGAAAAGGAATAAATACCTCCAACGCTTTCTTCAGTTAATTCAATAATCCGTTTACTTGCTTTCTCGGCCCATTCCGCATACTCCTTCCCTATCCTTACAAGAACTTTATTATAATCAGAATTATACTCAGAAAGAGCTTTTATACAAATAATATTTAAATTACTTATATAAAAACATGCAAAAATACCTTCAAGTTCATCAAATCGCTTTAGATTATCCATTAAATGGGTAGACTCACTATGTAAATCACTTAACTTATTGATATTAACTTCACGTGTATTTTTATCTTTAGTTTCGTTATATGCCCAAAGCAAAGTAGCTACGCTATTGGTGCCTGCTATGTATTCTTTCATAAATGCATTATCAATTGCCTTAATTATTCTTTTGCATACTTCTTCTACGGCTTCAGAAACTATCTCACCAAAGTCATTTTTATCTTTGAATATCTGTGATATAATTTCTGAAGCAACCTTTTCCTGGATATTACCACCTGCTAAATCTATTATTTTACTTAAATCAGTTTCTTCCATCTAATCACCTCCATAGTAGTCTATCTATATATTAAATATTTATACTTTTTACAAAATGGATTTTACTTACCATCATAATAATTAAAATTATAATCAGGACCACCCGTAAAACGGGTGGTTTGCTCTACGCCTATAAGGCTCTGTTA